>Ga0265338_10007864_pt1 | contig 13095 bp, 15 predicted proteins | sample 42126metaG_FD_193579 | JGI IMG/M metagenome (GOLD analysis project Ga0265338, IMG submission 193579) | Rhizosphere microbial communities from Carex aquatilis grown in University of Washington, Seatle, WA, United States - 4-21-26 metaG | ecosystem: Host-associated > Plants > Roots > Rhizosphere... | reverse complement strand
CGACGGCGTCCCGTCAGAAGAAGCGCACTGTAGACCCGACCCGTACTCCGTGCGCGCCTGGACCCGACAGCCAACCTTCCCAACCTGATGATTGCGTCCACTCGCACAGCCTGAGCAGAAGCTCATGCGAATCAACCTCGTATCAAGGACTCGATCATGGCTATCGGAACAGTGAAGTTTTTCAACACCACCAAGGGCTTCGGCTTCATCTCGCCGGAAGGCGGCGGCAAGGACGTATTCGTCCACGCAACGGCCGTGGAAGCGGCCGGCATGCGCAGCCTGAGCGAAGGGCAGCGCGTATCGTTCGACATCCAACCGGATGCGCGCGGCTCCAAGGCCGTCAATTTGAGATCGGCATAAGCCGGCGTTTGAAGGGGAGGACCGGGCGTCTGCGCCCGGTCTTCTTTTGCCGTTCTGTCAGCGCCTGAGGATACAATGAAAACAAAAACCACCAGCAGCGCCAGTGTCCGGGAACAGAAAGCGGCAGCCTTGGACGAATTCGTCAAAGGAGAGCTTGGAAAGAAACGGGCCGCCGACGCCACGAAGATCTCGAATCTGAAAGCGCTGAGACTGGCGCGCGACGCCGAACTGCCTCAGCAAGCCGATACCGTCCAAACGCCCAAGCGCAAGCCCGCCGTCCGCAAGATGCTGCGTCCGGGACATTAGCCGATGGCGATGAAACCCAATTACCGGCACGAAAGACAGACGCGCGAGCGCTCCAAAAAACAAAAGCAGCAGGAAAAACTGAAGCGCCGCGAGGAAGACGCCGCCAAGCGCAAGGCTCTGAGAGAGCCTGGGGCGCCCGACCCCGCGACAAGCGGCCCGGAAAGCACCCGATAGCCGGTTGCCCGCTTTCCTGCGTGCAGGCCCGTGAGCGCCGGCAAAACGAAATCAGTTGAGGACAGTTCACTGAACGAAATCGATCGGAACCGCGAGTTACGGCTCCAGGTAAGGGCGTTCGAAACCCCCTCCATACGTGCGAGTCTGATTCAAATCCTGACCTCGGTGGGCCTCTTCATCGGCGCCTGTGCGGCGATGTACTGGTCCCTTCAGGTTTCCTATTGGCTGACGCTGGCGCTGGCGATTCCCACCGGCGCGCTGCTCGTCCGCGTCTTCATCATCCAGCACGATTGCGGTCACGGCTCGTTTTTCGCCTCCCGCAGGGCGAACAATCTTCTGGGCCTGTTCTGCAGCCTGATGACGCTCACGCCTTACGTGTTTTGGCGCCGGCAGCATGCGGGCCATCATTCCAACTGGAACAATCTCGACAACCGCGCCTCGGGCCTCGACATCTATTCCGCCTGCCTGACGGTGAAGGAATATCGGGCGCTCCATTGGTGGATGCGGGTTCTCTATCGGGTGACGCGCCATCCGCTGGTGGCCCATGTCCTGATACCGCCTTTCGTGTTCCTGCTGCTCTACCGCGTGCCGTTCGACGCGCCGAAGCTTTGGAGCAACGAAAGCCGAGCGGTCTATTGGACCAATCTTGCGCTTGTCGCACTTATCGGCGGGCTTGGCCTTGCGGTCGGGTTTCACGCCGTGCTGCTGGTGCAGCTGCCGGTGGTGGTCGTGACTTCGATCATTGGGGTGTGGCTCTTCGCCGTGCAGCACCGGTTCGAGGATTCGCTCTGGGCGCGCGGGTACGAATGGCGCTTCGGCAGCGCCTCGCTTCAAGGCTCGTCCTATCTCAAGCTGCCCAAAGTGCTGCAATGGTTCACGGGCAATATCGGCTTCCACAATCTGCACCATTTCGCGCCGCGTATTCCGAATTACCGGCTGGAGGATTGTTACCGCGCGACTCTTGAGCTTCAGGAGAGATCCGTCCTGCGTTTCGGCGCCGCGATGAAATCCATCCGGTTGGCCCTGTGGGACGAAAACGACAACCGGCTGGTCGGTTTCGGAGAGCTTCGCCGCCTCCGCTGAGCGGACGCGGCCCCCTTCCCCCTCGGAACGCCCGCATATTAAGCTGCCCCCCGGGTTCACGCGTCCGAAGCGGCGCGGAATGCGAGGGAGGGATGCATGAAAGCGGCCAGGCACGGTTTTGGATTCGCGGCGGCCGCAATGGCGGGCCTGCTGCTGTTGCGGACGGATTTCTCGCCACCGGCCTACGCCGCCGCACCCGGAACGGAGAGCTTGAGCGAGGTCTACCGCGTGACGCGGATGGACGATGTTGCGTTCCAGAAGATCGCGCCGTTCAAGGTGTTCGACAATCTCTATTATGTGGGGCCCGGCTACGTGTCGGTGTGGGTGATCCCGACGTCCGAGGGTCTGGTGCTGATCGATTCGGCGCAGGAGCCCTATGTCGATTTCGTCATCGACAACATCAAGAAGACCGGCTTCGACCCGAAGACGGTGAAATACATCCTGTTGAGCCATGGTCATCTCGATCATTTCGGAGGCGCGGCCAGGATTCAGGAATTGTCGGGTGCGCGCGTGGTGGCGCTGGATGAGGACTGGAAGATGATCGCCGATGTCGGTAGCCGCCCGGGCCGCAACGGCTCAGCCCCGCCGTGGGTGCCGGCGCGCGACATGGTGGTGAAGGACGGCGATACGCTCTCCATCGGCGGGCAGAATTTCACGTTCTACAAACATCCCGGTCACACGCCGGGCACGCTGTCGATTGCGTTCACCGTTTACGATGGCGGCAAGGCGTACAAGGCGTTCTCCTGGGGCGGCGTCGGTTACCGGGGCGGTCTTGAGGCCGCACAGCAGTCGCTGGAAACCGCCGACCGCGTGGCGAAGATCGAAGGCGTGCAGGTGCCCATCCTGGTGCATAGCTGGCTCGGGCGGCCGTTCCCGGGCGGCGGGGTTTTCGAGCGGTTGCCGAAATTGGCGGCGCGCAAAACGGGGGAGCCCAATCCCTTCGTCGATCCCGAGGCGTGGAAGACCTGGGTGGCGATCCAGCACGATCTCGCCACCCTCGCGGTCGAAACGGAAAAAGCAAAGGCTGAGAAATAGTCTGACATGAAGTTTGATGAACTGCGGTCAATAGCTCACAACATCGCCGACTCGCTTGCTAGCGGCGTAGGCTTGCCCATCAGCGTTTATGGTACAAACATCTTCGGTGAAGCTGTTTCCAGCCCCGAAGGCTTCATAACGGTCGACTTCTTGACCGGAAAATCGGAAGGCGCGCTTCCTTCCTCATTCCTTAAGCGCGCAATCACAGAATATAGAGACGCGTTCGCAGCGTTATGTCGAAAGCATGGCACTTCGCCGTCCGCCTACCGCGAAATGACTGCCCGCTATTCCGAAGATATCTACGGTCGCCGGCTTGTGGTCACACTCGAAGATAATCGCGGACGTAGGTCCGTTGACGAGTACATCGGAACACCAGGAAGGCGTGTGAAAGTCCTCGACCAGCTAGGCCGTATTCGACCAAAGTAATTTGTACTCGCGTTCACGGCCGTCTTTCTATTTGAAGAATTCGATCTTCGCCTCGCGGAAGAAGACCGGGTTTGCGGGCGCCAAAGAAATCGGCCCGTTGATGCCCAGAATCGCGATCTGGAATTTGTCGCCCGGCTTCACGCCCTCGCTCAGCATCACGCGGTTGGGCATGTTGAAGCCCTGAATGGTCGCGGGGCTCGGGCGGCCCGCCGCGCGCGGCATCTGACCATTGACCCAGACTTCGGCGTAATCGTCGATGGTGATGGTGAGCACGGCCTTCGCGCCGGTGGTGTCGAAATCCCCGATTCGAGCCGGCACCGTCAGATTCGAGCGGAACCACGTCATGAACAGATGCCCACCGCCGCGGCGCTCCAACAGGCCTTTGGGCTCGATCTTGGCCCATTGGGTATCGTCGAAATTGGCCTCGCCCGCCTTCGGCGCAAGATCGTAGGCCGTTTTCCACTGGGGCCCCGCATTCGGCATGGCCGGGACTTCGACGATCTTCGCATCCATGTTGCGCCATTGGCCGTTGAAGGCGGCCATGCCTTGCGGCGTCGCGAGATCGACCACATAGGAGGGCGGCAGCGACGGTGCGAGAACGGGGAGCGGGTTGGGTGCGGCGGGCGCGGGCGCCTGCGCCAGCGTGGCGGCCGAAACCAGAAGTGCCGGCAGCACGGCCAGACTGGAAATCTTTGCCAGCCTTAGAAACTCGTTCTTTCGCATTATCCCCTCCCGTTCATGGCGTGCGCCATCCTACCCCCGCGGCGGTTGAAAAACGAGCGCGCCGCGGTCAGGTTGGGAGGCCTATGACCGAGATCGCCGCCGAGCCGACTGCCGCCCCCGCCCTGCCTGCGCAAAGCGAGCAGGCAAGCGTCAAACGGCTGATGCTGTTCTTCGCGCTCGTCTACGTCACCGAAGGCATCGGCCAGAGCGACGGACTGATCTCGCAACCGCTGAATTACTATTTGAAGCAGGTCTATCAATGGACGCCGGTTCAGATCACCGCGTTCCTGACCGTCCTCAACCTTCCCTGGTTCTTCAAGCCGCTTTACGGGATCGTCTCGGATTTCGTGCCGCTGTTCGGGTCGCGGCGGAAATCCTATCTGCTGCTGGCGAACGGTCTCGCGGCGGCGGCCTATATCGCCATGACCGCCGCAGGTGCGCCCAGCGCACTCCTGTTGTTCCTCTTGCTCGCGATTTACGGCATGGCGATTGCGAGCGCGCTATCGGGCGCGGTGCTGGTCGAGAACGGCCAGAAATTTCATACGAGCAGCGCCTTCGTGAATCAGCAATGGCTGTGGTTCGAGATCGCTTCCATCGGGGTTTCGTTCCTGGGCGGCGTGCTGGTGCAGGAGCTGACACCGGCGGGCGCGGTGCATACTGCGGCACTGATCGCCGGGATTGCGCCGGTACTGGTGGTGCTTGGCACGCTCGCGCTAATCGACGAGGAAAAGAGCGCAATCTCGATCGACGGGCTGAAACGGAGCTTTGCCGGACTGATGTCGGCGCTCCGCATGCGGCATCTGTGGGTGCTGGCGCTGTTCCTGTTCTTTTATTATTTTAGCCCGGGCATCGACACGCCGCTCTATTTCTACATGACCGACCGGATGAAATTCAGTCAGGCGTTCATCGGCGTGCTGAACTCCATCGGCGCGGGCGGCTGGATCGTGGCAGCGCTGTTCTATGGCGTCTATTTGCGAAACTTAAGCGCCAAAGTCCTTCTCAACCTCACCATTCTGGTGGGCGTGCTGGCCACCTTGACGTTCCTCGCCATGACGGGACCGGTGACGGCGGCGATTGCGCAATTCGCCTATGGCGGCGCGTCGATGATGACGGCTGTGGCGACGCTGGGCCTTGCAGCCGACCTTTGCCCCAAGCGCTCGGAAGGTTTCGTCTATGCCGCACTGCTGGCGGTGACGAACATCGCGGGAGCCGCCGCCGACAATGTCGGCTCGTTCATCTACGAGCATGTGTTCCCGAACGAACTTTATCCGCTGATCCTGGCGGCGGCCGGATTCACGGCGGTGAATTTCGCGCTGGTCCCGTTCCTGAAGCTCGGAAAGGAACACGCGGAAACCACGCCCTTGCTGCGGAAGTGACGCGCCGTCCTCCACGGCGCGGACGCCTCCCCCGCAGAACGGGGGAGGCTCCACTACAGTTTTACGCGCCGTCGGTCAGCGCGTTGTTGGCGACGCCGCTGATCTGCACGTCGTAGCCATACGCGTCCGTCATGTGCAGGCTGTAGAGCCCGCCGTCGCGAACATTCTCGACGCCCATCGCCTTCAAGTCGGCCTTGGCTTTTTCGCGGTCGAAATCGGCGACCGTATAGCCGATGTGCTCCATGATGGCGCGGCTCTTGCGGCGGGGTGCGCCGCCTTCCGCCGGTGCGTTGAGATCGCGCGAGCGAATGATGAGATGGGTCAGCGGCACGTCATTGGCCGTGACGCCGAAGGGCTTCTCGCCCCTTTTCCCGAAAGGCAGCGCGACGTCGATCTTGGACGGGGCGACCTGATCGAGATTGAAGACTTTCGAATACCAGTCCGCGCCCTTCCTGAAGTCGTGGCAATTGTAGGAAATGTGATTGCACAGCGCGACTTTGAGCGCCGGATCGGGCGCGGCCGCGGCATTGGCGGGTGCGGCCGCATAAGCGGTCGTGGCCGCAACGGTCAAGGCTTCGAGGAGCCCGCGGCGGCTGAGCTTGCCTTGGGCGAACTCGTCGAGCTTGGTGGCGAAAAAGGCTTCCATGGTCTTATCTCCCCTCGCGCCGGAACGCGTTTTCCTGCGCCGCGCTCGCGAATTGGACGTCGTAATCGAACGGATCGTAGACATGCCGGCTGCCGTCGCGTCCGGTCGGATTGTCGTAGCCGCGCGCTTTCAATGCCGCCCGGACCTTGCCTTCGTCGTAATTGGAGATCGTGTAGGCGATGTGGTCGATGACGGCCTCGGAGGGCTTCGGCGGGTTGGCGCCCGGATTGTGCACGACGAGGAAGTTGCCGCCTTTGCCGGGTTCCGGCCCGAAGGCCAGATTGGCGCGGCCCTTGCCCTTGTCGTTCGTCACCTGCATGCCGAACATCGAGGCGTAGAAATCGCGCGCTTTGGTGTAATCGGGGCACTGATAGGACAGATGATTGAGCCCCAGCATCTTGAAGCCTTTGCCGGCAGGCGCCGCATTGGCTTCCAGCCCCGAGGCGAATACCGCCGCCGCCGTGGCGAGCGTCGTGCAGAATTCGCGGCGGCCGAGCTGGCCGCTCTCGAACTCTCCGATGAGGCGATCGACGAATTTTTCCATGCAACCCTCCCTTTTCAATCGACTGGGCCGAACCGGTCCGCCGATCCGGCGCGACAATAGCCGTTTCCGTACGCTCGAAACAGGTGGCCTTGCCCCGGTTTGGCGGGCTGTTGCAACGGAGTTCCATCGGCGAAAGTTTGCTGGCGCGCGTCGAATGGTTTAGCGTTGTTTCAGCTGTCGCTGCGGGGCATGGCGCATTTCCGAACAACGGAGATAAACATGCCTTTTTCGAACATGCGGGTAATGCCGCGGGCAGCCGCAACTGCAATTGCCGCTATCTCGACACTCGGCATTTGTGAAACTGCCAATGCATCCATCATCCAATACAATTCGCGCGCAACCTTCGATGCGCTTGGTCCCTTCACTCCGGTCGATTGGGGCGTCTTCGGACCCGCAGGCACCGGCATCTCGACGCCCGACACAAGAACGGTAGGGCCCATAACGGTCCGGGTCGCCTCATCGCAGGGCGTGCTCGACCGCCGTGACGAGGGCACGGATTTCACCGGAACCTTCGCTCTCGGCGATCATCTGCTGACCGATGCCGACAGCGAGAGCGACAGCTTCATCGTCGGTTTCGATTCGCCGGTGCGGGGTTTCGGCACGCAGATCGATTCCCATTTCATCATCGGCCCGTATACCGGCAGCATCGAGGTCTTCTCGCCCACGAATGTTCTGCTCTTCACCGCCAATTTCTCAGGCAACAACACGCAAGCCGAAGACAATTCGGCGCCCTTCGTCGGAGTGGAATCAAACGCGAAGAATATCGGCTATGCCGCGTATCTGATCGATCAAACCGATCCCAATATTCCGCCCAAATCCGGCGCACTGGCAATCAATACGCTGGACGTTTCGGCGACAGTGCCGGAGCCTTCGAGCCTTGCACTGATCGCATCGGGGCTTCTGGGATTCCTGGGTCTGGGTTTGATGAAACGCAAGGCCGCGCGTGCTTAGGCGGCCCCAATTCTTGACGTGACACAAAAAGCCCCGCCGCGAGCCTCGTGGCGGGGCCAGTCAAGGAGATGCGCTGCTACAAAGGCGCAGACTTGATTTTATCAAATCCTCAATGTGGCAGCCGTTAAATTAAAGCAATGCTTAGGCCGCATCACCGCCGAACCATAATCATTCCGCCGCCACGCGATCCAAGCCCATGCAAACAGAGCCGTGGCGAACATCATCCAGCCGGGCGGTTCGGGCACACTGTCGATCGTAACAATCCCGTTGCGGTAGGTCACACCGGGAAAGCTGCTGCTGTAGAGATCGAGCAGCCCGGACGAAGGCGCAGCCGCGCTCGCGATCAATGCGCCGGTGAGAAAATCGTTGCTGGAGACGCCCGCCGCCGTCGTGAACGACCAGGTGAAATCGGCGAGAATCGTAAGCGTGCTGGTCAGCAAATCGACGTTCACCAAAGCCGTCTCGAAACTCACCTGCTCGGCGGGGTCCTGTCCCACGCGGTCGAACGGCACGTCGAAGAAATCATATTGGTATATGCTGCCGCCATAATTCCATCCGGGATTGGCGTTGTAGCGTGGAATCTGGCCATTGACCTTGCCGGTGTATCCGCCGCCATCGATGGTGCCCGCCGGACTGAAGGCATCGCTGTAGATCTGGAGGAAGCTGTAATTCGAACCCAACTCCGCGGCATCCGTGAGCTGAAAGCCGCCGAAGATCGCAGCGCCAACGCGGTTGATAGCGAGGCTCGATCCCGGCTGCGATCCTCGCCAAAGCGCGAACTCGAAGCTGGCATTTCCGATCTGCTCGCAGCGGTGGCCATGATCGCAAGGAAGTGTCGGATCGCCGTCGGGCGCCCCAACATGACGTGCGTAAACCGGTAGGGCGAGCGTGTCCACGGAGGCGCCCGCAACGCCGCCCGGAGATACATATTCGCGCGCTGTGATGGGCGAGATGGTCAATCCGCCCCCGAACGAACCCCAACTGAAGGGCGGTGCCGCTGGCAGATCGAACATGGTTGCCGAGGCCGGCGATCCCGCCAAGCCGAGAAACAACACAGCAGACCAAAAAAACAGACGGCGTTTCATGGGAAAGTTCCAAAGAGACAACACCATCAGCGGTAACGTCTTCACGTGCTTTGATGCGGATCAACGCGGGAATCCGGCGCGGCGTTCCCGTGCTTCCGGCGTAAGACTGATTGGAGGATGCTGTCGTGGAGGCGTGCCGGGGGCTACAAGGCTGTGCGCAATCGGCAGCAAACCCCGGCCGGGTCGTAATCAAGGGAAATCCGCGCCTGCAATTCCTGCGCGATGGCGCGTTCGATCAAGGCCGACCCGAAGCCCTTTTTCGAAGGACGAGCAACGGCCGGACCGCCGCGTTCCCGCCATTCGAAATCCAGCAGGGTGCGGCCCTCCTCCTCTTCCGTGCGCCAGGCGACATCGACCTGGCCGTTCGAATTGGACAAGGCGCCGTACTTCATCGCGTTGGTGTAAAGCTCGTGCAGCAGCATGCTGAAGGGCAGGATCATGCGCCGGTCGAGCATTACCTTCGAGCCGTTGAAACTGACCCGCTCGATATCGGCGAGGAAATCCAGCGTCGCACGGGCGAGCTCATCGAGCGCAATGGGATTGCCCGCACGCTGGATCAGCAGTTCGTTGGCCGCGGCGACGGCGCTGAGGCGGGAACTGAATGTGCTCAGGAATTCGTCCGTCGAGGAGGAATGCCGCGCCGCCTGATGGGCGAGCGACTGAACCATGGCCAGCATGTTCTTCAGGCGGTGCACCTGTTCGGCCAGCACAAGCTCGCTCTGCCGCTCGGCTGCGCGCCGCCTGGAAATGTCGTGCGAGACGCCAACGATGCCGAATATCCGCCCCGAAGCGTCGAACAGCGGCGAATCGGTTATGTGGGCCGGAAAGGAAACCCCGTCGCGGTTGCGAAGCATGATTTCGCCGGTCCAGCTTTGGCCGGCCATCAACCGGTTGAGAATGCCGGCGGCCTCCGCGGCGCTCTGTTCGGCGGGCGTGACGTCGAGGATGTTCCTGCCCAGCACCTCGGCCGCGTCCCAGCCATACATCTTCTCCGCGAAGCGGTTCCAATAGAGGATTTTGCCGTCCAGATCGGTGGCAATAACGGCTTCCTCGATCGAATCGAGCAGCAAGGAAGGAAAAGATAATCGATCGTCTTGCTCAGACATCACCGGGGCCTCCTTCCGCGGACCGCAAGCGGAGCGCCGGCTCAGAGCGACGCAAAGTCCAAGGTGACGTGTAGACCACGTCAAGTCCCCCAACGGAGGAGAGCTTCGCCCGCCCGGGTTCCCCTGTAAAGACTGCCGGGGGATTCTTGGCAAATAGCAATGAAACGCCGCATCGCCGATTTGAAGGATGCATGTTCAGCGGAAAAGCACTTGGGCGGCAATCGGTTGAACCGCCGCGGAAATCCGAGGCGGCGCGTTCCCGCCGCGATTTGTGCAAAAAAAGAGTCATTTTCGCTTGCGGAAAAGAATGCTCAAATTTGCAGCAATAGAACCACCCCATCGCGGCGGCGATTGGGACAAACCCTGGGGAGAGCCATGCGGAGACGTACATTCCTGAGAGCGGCGGCGGGCGCGGCCGTGGCAGGCGCGCTGGCGCCGGAGACAGCGATGGCCGACGAATTGCCGCTGGGCCCGCTTCCCGGTACGCGCTATCCCGATCCCCGCATCCAGGCGCTGGATGCCCGCTTCAAATACAAGATTGGCAACGCCGCCATCGAACGCGTCGCCACGGGCTTCCGCTGGTGCGAGGGGCCGGTCTATGTCCGCGACGGCGGGTATCTGCTGTGGAGCGACATCCCCAACAACCGCATCATGCGCTGGAGCGAAGACGACGGCCATGTCAGCGTCTATCGCTATCCGTCGAACAATTCGAACGGCAACACCCGCGACCGCGAAGGCCGCCTCGTCACCTGCGAGCACGATGCCCGCCGCGTGACCCGCACCGAGCATGACGGCTCGATCACGGTGCTGATCGACAAATTCGAAGGCAAGCCTTTGAACGCGCCCAACGACGTGGTGGTGTCGGCCGACGGCGCAGTCTGGTTCAGCGATCCCCTGTTCGGCAATGCCGGCAATTACGAAGGCCATCGCATCACGCCGGAATTGCCGACGCAGGTCTACCGGCTCGATCCGGGAACGGGCCGTGCCACGGTCGCGGCCACCGGCTTCGGCGGACCCGACGGACTTGCCTTCTCGCCCGACGAGAAGCGCCTCTACATCGCCGACACCGGCGTGCAAAGCGCGATCGGGCGCGATTCCAATATCCGCGTCTTCGACGTGAACGGAGAGAGGCTCGTCAACGACCGCGTCTTCATTCCGGCGCTGGGCGCGCAGGGGCGCACCGACGGCGTGCGCACCGACATGGACGGCAATGTCTGGATCACGATGGGTAATGGCGATCCGAAGGAATCGGGCGTGCGCTGCTATGCGCCCAATGGCGATCTGATCGGGAAGATTCAGATTCCGGAGACCTGCGCCAATCTGTGCTTCGGCGGGAAGAAGCGGAACCGGCTCTTCATTTGCGGCAGTACGTCGATCTACGCGGTGTATGTGGAAACTCAAGGCGCGCTGCTGCCGTAACGAAGCTGGAGAATTTGCAGGGAGGGGGAGTGATCGCCCACCCCTCCCCGCGGCTTTAATTGGATTGATTCACTTATCCTTCGCGGCGCGCTCTTCGGCGAGCTGCTTTTCGTAATTCTTCGTCATGGTCGCGATCTTCTGTTGGTAGGCTGCCAGATCGCCGAAGCGCGCCGGATTGTACGGATCGCCGGGCTTGTACACTTGGTGCAGATTGAACTGGCCGGCATGCGACGACACCCAGATGTCGGGCTTGTAGGTCGCCTGTTCCTTCAGCGTGCTGGCGAAATCCTCGACGATGGTCGGATAGCCGGGCGAGCCCAGCAGCTTCACACCTTGGTTGATGCCGTCGCTATTGTAGATCAGCACATTATACGTCTTGCCGCCATCCTGGACCGTGAACGTGAAGCTGGTGGCGCCCGGCGTGTGGCCGAACGCCTGATGCAGCGTCAAGTCCATATTGCCGAGCTTGATGTGATCGCCCGGCTTGGTGCGCACGTCCACTTTGATGGGCGGGTAAACATAGAACCCCCTGCCCTTCGGCTGGCGGTAGTCGATATTGCCGCCGGACTCGAGCGTCGGCACATCGCGCTCTTCCATATAGACTTTGGCGCCGCTCGCCTTCTGGAAGGCCGCGATATCGCCGACATGGTCGCGATGCCCGTGCGTCGAGGTGATGATCTTGATGTCGCTGACCTTGAAGCCGAGCTTCTCGATATTGTCCTTGATCAGCGGATAGGAGCCTTCGATGCCCGTGTTGATCAGGATGAGACCCGCGCCCGTGTCGATCAGATAGCAGCCGAGATCGTAGGTGCCGACATAATACATGTTGCCGACGATCTTGAAGCCGGGGAACGGCTTCTGCCAATCCTCATTCAAGGCCGGCGTTTTCTTGTATTGCAGCTCGGCCGCACCGACGGCAGACGTAGCGGCGAGCGCGAGTGCCGCGGCAAGTAGCAGTCTCGATGTCATGTGACGTCCTCCCTTTTGCGGTCAGCCTAAACCATTTTGCGGGGCCGCTGAACCGTCTTCAGGCAAATCGGGCACACGAAGCGCAGGCACATTTGTGGGAAAAGGATGTGGTAGTCCTTGACGAAATGGGGGGGCACGCATGAAAATCAGTCCGATCGCAGGCGCTTGCCTGGCTGTTTGTGTCATTGCCACGCCGGCTAGCGCCAATTGGTTCGACAATTTCATGGTCGGCGAGAACCACAAGAAGCTGGTCGGTTCCGCCGTGACCCCGACGCCCGACGATCTTCGCGCGACAGGTGACTCATCGCGTGGCGAGGGCAAGACCTATCATTTCGACCCGAGGACGGGGCACTGGCACGAAGTTCCCTCAGACGATGCGGGCAAAGCGCCAAGCCCACCGCCCCCGCCGCCCCAGCCCCTTCCAGCGCAGGGCATGACCGGCGGCACCCCGGCGCCCGTTCCGCGAAATTAGCCGAAATACCCCCTTATCGGCGGGGTTGTAGCCGCGCGGGCTACGGTCCCGACAATTGAACCATCAGGGCATCTGCTGTAGTGTCGCCGCCGGCTAAAGAGCCCTTTCCAGCCGATTCAAAAGAACGAACATTCGCCGACTCTTGGGAGGCTACCGATGAAGCGAATTCTCACGTCTACCTGTGCCCTGTTGGCTCTGGCGCTCAGCGCCGGCGCCGCAAACGCGCAGCTCAAGGCTACGATCACCGGCGTGCCGGAAATTCCTATCACATCCGCGCCCAATTTCCTCAAGGTCCCCGCCGGCGAGACGCTGGGCGAATCGGTTGCGGTCGCGACCAATTCCAAGGGCCATGTCTTCGTCTATCACCGGAGTTCGCCCACCTCGAAGCTCTATGAGTTCGACCAGAACGGCAATTTCCTC
>Ga0265338_10007862_pt1 | contig 13095 bp, 7 predicted proteins | sample 42126metaG_FD_193579 | JGI IMG/M metagenome (GOLD analysis project Ga0265338, IMG submission 193579) | Rhizosphere microbial communities from Carex aquatilis grown in University of Washington, Seatle, WA, United States - 4-21-26 metaG | ecosystem: Host-associated > Plants > Roots > Rhizosphere >... | reverse complement strand
TAGGGAATATGGCGGCTATAGTTCAGCGGCAGAACGCCTGACTGTGGCTCAGGATGTCGTGGGTTCGATCCCCACTAGCCGCCCCAAAATACAGCTTCAAATTCGATCAGCCGACCCCTCCTTCCAGCAATAAACTCACTCAGTTGAAATCCAAATCATCCGCGCTTCATCTGCGGCATAGCGCTATGTGGCATCCACACAGTCGCGGATCAACTCCCGATGCGCGGAACCTGACCGAACGAATGGTTTTGCCGGCATGGCGCGCCATCATGCGGACCCGGAAGATAGAATGCCAGTTGAATCGAATTGAGGGAATAGCGAATGCAACTTAACTCGAAGCTGATAAGGGCCACGCTGACTGGCGCTCTGGGCGGCTTGCTGTTTGGGTTCGACACAGTAGTCATCTCCGGCGCAATTGACGCGCTGGTTCGCCTCTATGGCCTGAATCCGCACGACAAGGGCTTCACCGTGGCAATCGGGCTGGTGGGCACGGTGATTGGCGCGCTTAGCGCGGGCCAGATCGGCCAGAGGCTGGGAAGCCGCGAAACGCTGCGAATCACTGCGCTGCTCTATATATTCTCAGCGCTTGGCTGCGGGTTGGCATGGAGCTGGCCGTCGTTCCTGGTATTTCGTTTCATCGGCGGTTTGGGAATCGGCGCATCGTCAGTACTTGGTCCGGTCTACATTGCAGAGTTGGCGCCTGCCAAGTGGCGCGGCCGGTTGGTGGCGACTTTTCAGTTCAACGTGGTATTCGGCATCATGCTGGCTTACGTTTCAAACTACCTGATTCGCACCATGCATCTGGGCACTGCGGAATGGCGTTGGCAGGTGGGAATTGCGACTTTGCCCGCGCTCGCGTTTCTAATGCTGCTCTTCGGAATTCCGCGCAGTCCACGCTGGTCTGCCTCGCGCAACGAGATTGATGAGGCGCTGGCTGTGTTGAAGATGATGGGCGATCCCGATCCCAAAGCGGAGCTTGCCGACATTCAGGCGGCGATTGTGCAAGAGCATGCAACAGCGCACGAACCGGTTTTTCAGTGGAAGTATCGCTACCCGCTGTTTCTCGCCATTTCAATTGGAGCATTCAATCAGCTTGCCGGCATCAACGCAATCCTCTATTACCTGAACGATATTTTTGCTTTTGCCGGTTTCAACCAGGTCTCGAGCGACCGGCAGGCCATTGTGATAGGCGCAACCAATCTTGTGTTTTGCGTGGTCGGCATGTCGTTGATCGACAAGGCAGGGCGAAAGACACTGTTGCTGATTGGCGCTGCTGGTTGCGCGAGTTGCTTAATCGGCGTGGCGTGGGTGTTCAGTTCGCATTCGCATCATGGCGCGCTTCTGTGGCTGCTGGTGACTTACATTGCGTTTTTCAGCGTCTCGCAAGGCTCAGTCATTTGGGTCTACCTTGGCGAGGTGTTTCCAACATCGGTGCGGTCAAAGGGGCAGGGAGTTGGCAGCGCCAGTCACTGGTTCATGAACGCGGTCATCGCGCAGATGTTTCCGGTAATCGTGAACAAGATGAGCACAGCCTCGCCGTTCATCTTTTTTGCGGTTATGACGGTGGTGCAGTTCATCGTGGTGCTGATGGTGTATCCGGAGACTAAGGGGCAGACGCTGGAACAGTTGCAGCGGAAATTGATGCGGGCATAGTCTGCATTTCTCAAAGATGACATTCAGTGTTGTTCTTATTGGCCGCGGCACCGACACCCCGGCGCGGTAATCCCTTTCCCCACCGGGCGGTTTCCTCTAAACTCTTGAATCGAAAAGGGCTGCCGGTATGGTTCTCTCCTAACTATCGGCTTTGAGGAACTTGGAACACAAAATCCTGAAACCACGGAACTTGAGATCGAAAACGAATGCACGTAACGAACGGCGCAGCCCGGAAAGCGTAGCGCCGCGGGATCAACTTTTCCCATGCTATCGAATCGGCAGATAAAACCAGCAAACGAGATCCTTCGCCAAGTGGCTGATGAGCGGTGAGTTGCAGTTTTTTTGAAAGCGTAGGTCTTGACTGAAGAGGGAGGGCAGAAAGCAACAATTCTCAGAGGATAGGCGAGGGCTGTGAGAAATGCGGGTTAAATGCACGACAATCGTGGCGAGCGTTCGATGATGGCGGCTCCTGGCGCGCTAAATTGCGGGCCAGGAGCTGCGTGTAATGAGTCAGGCGGATAGCCGGCTTGGATTTTTCACTCTTTGGTTGTCACCGAATAGACATTCACCGGCCCCAGAAGGCCAGACAACTGCAATGGTGCATCGGCCGTGTATGGCTTCGAAGTTGTGAAGGTGTATTTGGTGGTTGCGTCTGGCTGCAAATCGCCGATAAGCCGGTTTACCCAGGCATTGATTACCGTGATCTTCACTTCGTTGGCTCCGGGCCTGAGCGCGGCGGTAGCATCTACGCGATAGGGCGCATGCCACACGGTGCCCAGCGACTTGCCATTGACAGTGACTTCCGCCAGGTTCTTCACGTCGCCAAGGTCAATGAAAACATGCGCGCCGTTCTTGAACAAGTCGGGACTTGCGTCGACGGTCTTGGTGTAGGTTCCCGCTCCCGAGAAATACTTCACGCCCGAGTCCTGGCTGACGCTCCACGACGAAAGTGTATCGAGCGTAATCGACGGCGGAGCACCTCTGCCCGGCTGGAAGGAAACGGCCCATGGGCCTTCCACTGTGGCAACCTGAGTTTCAGTCTTCTGCGGCGCTGTGAATGAAGTTTCCTTTGCGGGCTTGCGGAAGACCACCAACACTGTGCCCCAAGGCTCCAGTTTCAAGGGAACTGTGGTGCGCCCATCCGCAATCTTATAAGTCGCAGGCTCTGAGCTTGCGTTCTCCGCGCGCCAAAGCTCGGGGGCCTTGCCGGCTACGCGGAAAGTGGCATCCACATCCGCTGGTTTGTCGCTGCGATTGTCGACAAAGTAAAGATCGGCGTCAGGAAGTTTGCGATGGACAAATTCCAAACGAGTGTCAGACTCCGGCTTGGTGTAGTCGAAGTCGGGCTTCACATCCATTGCCGCGAATACGTCGCCTAGATTCTGCCCGGCGTAGACTGTGCCCTTGCCCACTTTATGCGTTCCCGATCCATCGCCGAAGAGCTCGTCGTTTAGCTTTCTAAACTCCGCCTGGTCATCGGCCAGGCTGGGATCGTCGATTGGCTTCGTACCGGCAACAACGGCGCCTTCCTCTACCAGTTTGTGAATCGCGCGCAGCACTGGCAGAGACATGTGCCGGCTATAAGGATCGAGTCCGAGGAGCCGATAGCTCATGTCGCCCGGCGTCCTGATGCGCCCATCCACGACGCTCAGTGCGTGAATGACCGCGTCGGCATTGACGTAATCGAAACCGTAGCCCGCCGGCACATTGGGCGACACTCCGCCAAAGATTGCAGTGAGGTTTGAATCCTCGCCGTAAAAGTAGATCAGGTCTGCGCCGAAATGCCCTTGTTGAAGCATGAAGCTGGTGCGTGCGAGGTAACTGATCCAGGGACCAGCCTGTTCAGCCCACGTTTCATTGCGATTGAACCACTGTCCGTAAGGTCCAAGCGACAGACCAGGCGCTTTGCCGATCAGCGGCTGGTGCGTTGACTCGTGAATCACAAAACGATTGATGCCGTTAATAAACTCCTGGTCGGCAGTAGGCTTGAGCGTTGCAGGGGACCACCCCCAGGGCGCTTCCGCTGCAGTCATCGACTCGGCCGCGGCAAGATTTTGCCCGTATATGTGCGCTACCGATGCTGACTCGCGATCGTCCGCGTTGTAGCCGTACTGCACATGATTGACTCCGGGAGTCTGAGTCCACATGGCGCTCATGGGCACTTCGTTCCACTTCTTCACTTCCATGCCGTCGGCAATCAGAGCGCGTCCGCCTTCGTGCGATTCACCATAGTGGCCCATGCCACGCTTATGCAGCACTTCTTCGAGAGTGTGGTAGTGCTCTTCGGCCATCAAGTCAGCGAGCGTCTTGCGATAATCCCAAAGGAATTTGTCGCTGGCTTCGGAACTCACCACAACCCGGCCAGCCAGCACCGGCAACCACGGCGTTGGATCGTAACCGCGAAGCCTGGTGAAATCAGCAAGCATGTTGTCGGTCCAGTTTTGCGAGCCGGCCTCGTAGCTGTCGTTGATCACGTAGCGGATGCCGCGCTTCCCCATCAGATCAGGGCCCACAGTTTGCTTGTAGCTGTCGAGGTACTTCTCGAAATAGTCCTTTACGTCGGCGCGATTGAGCTTGTCTACTTCAAGACCGGTGGCTTCAGCGGTAGCAGGATGATTTGTTGTTCCGATCAGGGAGTATCCGAACCGAATCACGACCCAATCGCCCGGGGGCGGAGTCCAATCGAGCGTGCCATCGGAGTGCATTTTCGAGGTCACGTCGATCACGTCGGACTTTTGAATGGCGTCGGCCGCCGCAACCGGCGCAGTGGCATGGCCATAGAGGTCGCCTTCAATATCGAATGCCGCCTTCGATTCAAATTGATTCACTCGCGCATCCGGATGCAGCACGAGTTCCGCAATACGCACATTCTGAAGTCGTGGACGCGAATCCTCGCCGTCGCGATCCGTCGGCGGTGGATTTGTAATGAAGGTTACGCGGAAATACTTCGCCGTCACGGGCGCAAAATTAACGGTGCTTTCCGGCGCGCTGCTGTGGGGCAGGTCCGCCACAACGTGGTAGCTCTGCCCATCGTCGCTAGCCTCCAATGCCTCGCCCTTATTGCCAGTGCCTACCTCGCCCCATCGCGGCGGATATTCATTGCCCACGACATAAGTAATTGAGCGAATGGTCTGCTGCTGCGGATATTCAAATTGAATCCAGGCCTTTTCGCCTTGCGGGGCCTTGGGCAACAGAACAGTCTTTACCACATCGCCGTCGCTCAATAGCGCGGGATCGATGGTGCCGCTGCTCCAGGTGATCTTGGGTTGCATTGCGGTGGCCGCAGCTTCGCTTGCAGATATTTTGTAGGCGATTACCTTCGAATCCGCGTAGAACGCCGGCGTTTTGGACTCATTCGCTCCATACCACTCACCCGTTCGCATGTTCTGAAACATGCCGGTCACAGCCGGAGGGTGAGGCAGCGTGCCGGTGAACGGCTTTCCGCCATGCACCCGTGTTTCACTCCATACATACTTCTTCATGCCGTGTGACGCGGGAACCCATGGACCGCCGCTTTCGCTCCAGCCAGGCGATCCGGCGATGGCCATCTCAAAACCAAATTGATCACCCAGGGTGATGGCATACTTGAACGCGTCCTTCCACTCCGGAGTCATGTAAGCAAGTCGTTTTTCTACCACCTGGGGCGTGTCAAGCTGGGCGTCAAAGTTCTGAAATCCGCCGATGCCGACCCGGTGCATCCATTCCTCGTCCAGCTTGATACCGTCCTTTGAAATGTTCCCGTTCATCCAATGCCACCAGACGCGCGGTTTCGCACTCTCAGGCGGATTCTTGAATCCACTCTTGAGTGGATCGGGACTGCTTTGTGCCCAGCCCGTGCCGAGCGAAACCGCCAGTACGCAACCTGCGGCAAGCAATTTGATGGCAGTTGGTTTCATCGCTGTTCCTTCTTCCTCGAATCAATCTGGTTTGGTATCAAGCTGGTTTGCTGCAGACTTTAATCGTTAAGGCGCAATCTCAACTGATGTATTCGGCGCCATAAAACAATACTCTACTCGCGGCGCGGCAAGGGCTGAATCTTCCTGTACAGAAATTTTGTGCCATCTGGAATACTAGCCTCGGGCCGGCAGGGTTGGCAACGGGAATATGACATTCCGCTTGCGGAAGCACGCAGAGGATTCCCGAAGGTCGAACTCACAAATGGGTGGGGGGAATAAGGATATGCGGACTAAATGGTAGGCGAGGCGGGAATCGAACCCACAACCCCCGGCTTAGAAGGCCGGTGCTCTATCCAGTTGAGCTACTCGCCCGCAGTTCTATTCTAGCTAATAAATTGCTTATTAACTTGCCACATGCGCGTACGAAACCAACGGTTGGAGTCCCGCTTGCGCTTAGCTAAGGTTTCAACAGCAGCCATGTAACCCCGTAGCCGGACATCTGAACTGTCATGCGTGCCGCCGGGACAACAGTCACCGCCGCCGGTGCGCTGGTCGCACTGCTTTGAGCATTGATGGTCAACTCGCTCGCCGAAGTGAAGGTTCCCAGACTCGAAAGGTCCACGATCACGGTGCGAGGAGCGCCGCTCCCGTTGTTATCAGCAGGCGAAGCCACCGCGTGGTTATCCACCATTACCGTCACCGAGCCGTCGACATTCTCTGTTGCCAGCATCTCCACAGTTGTCGCATCCGTGGCACTTAGCTCGAGAATATTCGGCCCCGATGATAGCGGAGTTGAGGGATAAATCGTCGCCAGCGCCTGGTCAACCCAGTAACTCAGGTAGGTATTGCCGCTGCCGTCCACCTCGCCGTACTGCTGATCGGCGTTGTAATCCCAGTGATACAAAGCCTGGTTGCCCACCTTGCCCAACTGCGAGAATACATACGGCCGCCACGCGGCAAAAAATGCGCTCGTTCCGCGATGATCGTCAACAAATACCTGGCTGGGATTGCAGGTGCTCATGCCGTTGGCGCCTTCGAAATCAGCATTCACATTGTTTTCAGTCACCCATACCGGCACGCCAGCCCAGCGCGGACTTGCTTGCAGTTCCTGGTAGAAATAACTCACATTCTGAGCAAACCCTGGAACCGTGTTCATCAGAATTTGATCTGAGTCGCTCTGGTTGCAGGTGCTGTAGAAATGCGTTGAAACAATATCCACCCACCCATCCAGGCCGCCAGAGCCTGCAGGCGCTAACAACGTGGGCAACCAGGTCATCGGGTCGCCCCCATCGCCCGTCCCAAGGCCGAAATCGGAAAACTCGATCGCCGAAAACTTGAGGGTTGGGTCGACTGCCAGCATTGCCGGAACCACAGTGTTATAAATCGTCACGTACTGCTGAGGGGTGATTCCGTTGCCGTTCGGCTCGTTGAAAATTCCCCACCAGGTAATGGGATGATTGCTGGCCGACTGAAAATGGACTCCGCCCCAATCGAACCCGCCTTTGTTGTAATAGCGCACCAGGTTCGCCGCGTAGGCCGCAAAATCGTTTACGTGGTTTGCTACATCCAGCTGTCCGTTGCTGAAGCACATCCATGCAGGCGCAGTGGCAATCTGAAACTCGGGACTATGATCCGCCGAGGCCAGCACCGGCTGCACAGTCTGATCCATGATGGTAAAGTCCCAGTCGCTCGCCGTCGCGGTGTTGGTTGACATGGCCACGCCCTGCGACACAATCTGCAGCCGTATATGCTGCGGCGCCAGCGCGTTCATGGTGGTCTCGAGTGCCGAGGCATTCGACCCGCCAAAGAAATTTCCGTCCCACTCAGCCACCTGGAATGACGTTGACATGAATTGCTTCAGCACGCCGTTTACGCCCTTGGTGGTATCGGTGCTGTTGCCAACCTCGGCCACCACTGCGCTCACTAATGTAAAGTTCGCCGTCGCCGACTGGCTTCCTGCGCTCACTTGAACAACCGCCGGATAACTGCCCGCCGGCGAAGCAGCGCTGCCCGTGAATGTAATGTTGTACGCGGTGCCGCTGCTGCCCGCGGACGACTGCTCAGTGATGCCGGAAGGCAGCCCAACCATCGTGATGGCTACATTTCCAGTCGCACCACTTACAGTCACGGGAATCGAGGCGGTTGTTCCATCCTGCGGAACCACAAGTGATGAGGCTCCCAGGCTCACAGTCATTGTTGCGGGTGGTGCAGAGCTGCCGCTTCCGCCGCAACCTTCCATTGAAAGATTCAAAAAGCAAACACCAATCAGCGAAACAGAAATTCGATATGCCACGCGCATGTGAGTTCTCACTGTCGTGAGCCCTGCGGCTCAACGCCGCCAATTATAGATGGAATCTCGAATAGCAGAGCTCGCGCCCATCACACCAATGGATTCGAAGCCGCATTGGCAGCCGCTTCGGCTACATAACGCACCACCGCCGCCTCGGCCCAGTGAATCTCGTCTCCGGCCTCCGGGCCCAGAAACGCGCAATGGCCACCATGGCGCGGCTCTGAAAAAACTATATGCGGGTTCGCCCTCAGCTGTGCGCGCGTCTCGGTGAAGAGACGGATGAATGGATCGTCTTGCGCGCAGAGAATAAGCGTAGGCACCTGGATGCGATCGACGACTCGCGCGCTGGCGGCGCGAAAATAGTAATCGTCGGCACTGGCAAAGTCGCAATAGCGCGCGACGACCTTGTGGTCGAACTCGCGGATCGAACGCACCGGTCCAATATCTGTGGGCTGATAGATCTTCGGGAATAGCTCTGCCTTACGGCGAAACCGGCGCAGCAGTCCGCGCAGAAAATGCCACTCATAGCCGCGATTCGCAGGCTCATGCAGCGCATCGGCGCCGGCCGCAAGGTCGATAGCCGGGCACACCGTGGCAACCGCCACCAGCGGCGCGCGATTTCCCCATTCGCCGGCCAGCTTCAGCACCATGTTCCCGCCCATCGAGTAGCCGATCAGCGCTACTCGCTCCAGCCCGTATTTCACGGTGAAGTATTCAATCACCGCAACCACGTCACTCGAAAGCCCGGAGTGGTAGAGCGTTGGAGTAAGCGAATCGGTGCCGCCGCAGTTACGCATGTTCATGCGCACCACGTTCATGCCTGCCGCAAACGCCCGCGCGGCAATCCCGCGTATATAGCGCGAGTCAGACGAGCCTTCAAGCCCGTGAACAAGAATCACCGTAAGCCGCGAGGCCCGCACCGACTCCGGTTGCCAGTGGCAATGGCAAAGCACGCGGCTGCCGTCTGCGGGATCGACAAGTACCAATTCGCTTTCAGATTCGAGCGAAAAAACCTGCCGGGGATAATAGTTGCCGACGATGGTTTGAAGGTGGCCGTTGGAAAGCCCGCGGCGAGGTGCAAAACTCACAAGCCAGGAGGGAACGCTGGGGGCGACTTTGCCCGAGGTCGGTTCGGCATGGGAATCGAGAATCACTTGGGCTCAGCTTTTGGGGAGTGGAGATATCTCGTATTTGCGCCAACAGGAGATCTACGATCGAAAACCTGGCCTTGCGATCTCTAACTTACTGAAAACAGATTACCACGTAGCCATTTATTCATTGCGCACCTGATCGAGGTCGAAGCAAATCAACAGTTCCTATCGCAGTATATGAACTCTTGACCGCAACCTCAGTTCGATACGTGACACATATCACGGCCCGCGCTCCACTCGCCTCCTAAGATTCTCTTACTTACTTCTTCTCCGCACAAAGCCGGGGGGAGCGCTTTGGTTCGTTCCAGATTGCCGCTGTTGCGCAGAATCTCGCAGATCCTCTTTTTGCTGCTCTTTCTTGTGCTGCTTGTACTTACTTCGCTTGGCCCAGTCGCCGGCGCATCCAACCAGGCCGGGTTGCGCGCCCCCGTTCGCCTGTATTTTTTGTTGGATCCGCTTGTGGCCATCGCCAATGCTCTGGCCAGCCACGCGCTCTATCGCGGCTTGCTCTGGAGCCTGGTTATTCTGCTCCCCACCCTGTTTTTCGGCCGATTTTTCTGCGGCTGGATTTGCCCGCTAGGAACATTGCAGCAGTTCGTGGGCGACATGCCTTCTGAAGCCAAGCGCGGCAAGCAGCGCATCGATTCGAACCGCTACAAGCGCTGGCAAACGCTCAAGTACGTAGTTCTTCTCGCCGGGCTGGTTGCGGCTATCTTCGGATCAATGGCCATTGGCTGGCTCGATCCTTTCAGCTTGCTGGTTCGCTCCATAGGACTCGCAATATTTCCCGCCCTCAATTATGCAGCGGGCGCGGCGCTGGCTCCGCTCGAACACAGCCATGTCGCAGCCATTCAATCGACGGGTCAGGTCATCCACGCCATTCTGCAGGCCACAATCTTAGACTTTCGCCAGGCGCACTTTACGCAGGGTCTTTTACTGGGGCTTTTGTTTCTGCTGATTCTGGCGGCCGGGCTGCGTGTAACGCGCTTCTGGTGTCGCGCAATCTGTCCGCTGGGCGCGCTTCTGGGCGCGGTTTCGCGCTGGTCTGTTCTGGGCCTGCACAAGGATGCGGAAAAATGCAATCAGTGCAACCGCTGCCTGCTCCACTGCCAAGGCGGCGACGACCCCGTGGGCCGCGCGAAGTGGCACAAGTCCGAGTGCCTGATGTGCATGAATTGCATGGATGCGTGCCCCGATCATGCGCTCTCATTCCGTTTTTTCAGGAACGAAAAGGAAGTTGCTTCGCCTGATCTTGGCCGCCGCAGGACGGTCACCGGTCTGGCCGCGGGCGCAGCCATTGTTCCGCTCATGCACGTGGGCACAGCCCTCGGCAAAGATCGCGACGGAAGCCTTTTGCGGCCGCCAGGCGCGCTCGACGAGCCAGACTTCCTATCCCGTTGCATCCGCTGCGGCGAGTGCATGAAAGTGTGCCCCAACAACGCACTGCAGCCCACCTTCACGCAGGCCGGCATTGAAGGCATCTGGACGCCGACACTGGTTCCGCGCATCGGTTATTGCGAGCCAAGTTGCGTGCTCTGCTCCACAGTTTGTCCCACCGGCGCCATCTGGCAGATTACGCCAAAAGAAAAGGGTTGGATTGCTGCCGACACCGCTTCGCCGGCCGATGCCGCACACAACGGAAACGGCCAGCCCATCCGGCTAGGCACAGCCTTTTACGATCGCGGACGCTGCCTGCCGTGGGCCATGGACACCGATTGCATTGTTTGCGAAGAGTGGTGCCCGGTTTCGCCTAAGGCGATTTTCCTTGAAGAAGTCCAGGTCACTGACTCGAGCGGCGTTACCAAAACACTCAAGCAGCCTCACGTCGATCCCACGCGCTGCGTAGGCTGCGGCGCTTGCGAGTACGCCTGCCCGTTGCAGGAGCACCCGGCAGTTTATGTAACCAGCATCGGCGAAAGCCGGTCGCCCAGCAGCCAGGTGCTGCTGAGCCGAAAGTAAAAGGAGATTGATCAGATGTTCTCGATGAAGAGTTCTAAACCGGCGATGGCGGCTCTCACTGTCGCCATCATATTTGCCGGCGCAGGATGCAAAAAAGCCATAGTCGATCCCTTCCCTGCCTCAGGCGCGATTGCTGGTTGGCAAAAAACCGGTGACACGCGCGTCTTCGCCGCCAAAGACCTTTGGCAATACATCGATGGCGATGCCGATCAATACATTCGGGCAGGTGTCGTTACCACTTCCACTTCTGATTACAACTACCAGAATCATCTTGAAGCCGTAGTGGATGTCTACACCATGGGCGACTCGGCCGGAGCGCAGAAAATTCTTGCCGGCGATGAATCGAAAACCGGCAAAAGCATTTCGCTGGGCGACGAGGGCGTTGCGTTCGAACAGAGCGTCACTTTTCGCAAAGGCGTCTCGCTGGTGCGCATAGTTGCCTACAGTTCCACACCCGATGCGCCGCAGGCGCTGCTGGCCCTGGCGCACGGCGTTGAAGCCAAACTCTGACCGCCGCAATAACCGGCATTCACGGTAAACCAAAGCGAGGAAAAAATGAAAGACCGCAGAGAGTTTCTGAAAGAAGTTACAGCGGGAGCGGTTTTGATGGGCTCCGGCGGCAAGTTGGCCGTAGCAGCCATTCGCGATGCGAATCCGCAGCCAGCCAAGTCCAAAATCGTGATCGCTCGCGATCCGGAGTTGCATGGCACGGGCGCGAAGACGAGTGCGCAGCCTGACGAACAGCGCGTTCAAGCTCTGCTGGACCGCGCGATTGCGGCGTATACCGGCCATGCCAAGCCCGTGGCAGCATGGAAGTCGCTGGTGCCGATGGACAAGGTGATCGGGCTCAAAGTGAATGGCCTGGGCAGCAAAGGAATTGCGACGCACCCGGCGCTGATTATGGCCGTGGCCGAGCGGCTGCAGCAGGCCGGCGTCAAGCCCGGCAACATCATTGTCTTTGATCAGAATGTGCACTTCCTGCAAGCGTGCGGCATGACGGTGAACAATGACCCCAGCAAGATGCGCGCCTATTCCTCTGACGTTGCCGGCTGGGATGACGAGGAGTCGGCATGGGGCGTAGCGAAAATTCGCTTGACCAAGATCCTCAGCCGCGACTGCGACATGGTTATCAACATGCCCATCCTCAAAGATCATGAGGGAGCGGGCGTGACCTTTGCCATGAAAAACATGTATGGGGTCGTCGACAAGCCGTTCACTCTTCACGGCAACCATTGCAATCCAGCCGTGGCCGATCTGAACTGCATTCCCGTGATTCGCGACAAAGTCCGCTTCACCATCGGCGATGCAATGTCTTCGGTGTACGATGGCGGTCCCGGCTTCCATCCCGAGCGGCTCTGGTATCCAAACACGCTGCTCATCGGCGAAGACCGCGTAGCACTCGACACCATTGCATGGGAGATGATTGAGCGTAAACGCGCTGAAGCGGGCCTGCCCACGCTCGAAGCCGCGGGACGCCCGCCGCATTACATTGCCGCTGCCGCAGATCCATCGCGCTCACTCGGGACCAACGATCCAAAGCGCATTCATAGAGTGGAAATCTGAACGGAAGCCTGATTTGATCCGGAGTCGAACATGAGTCTGGGAACCGGCCACACGACGAGCGCTACATCAATGCCGCATGACCCGCCGATGACGCGGCGCGAAGCAATGCTGCAACTGCTTCGCGTCGGCGGCATGGCGGCGGGTGCGGCCGGCCTGGGCGTCTGGCTCACCGAGCGCAGCGAACGACCCATTCCGGCTGTGGCCGAACAGGCGCGGCGCGACCACCGCGTCGCCAACGATCCGCATTTTCCTCAGTTGACCGTCGTCCAGAACGGGGAGCCTGCCGAACTGGTGCAGCAGGCCCTCATAAACCTGGGAGGCATTGGTCGCTTCATCAAAAAAAATGAAGTCGTGGTTCTCAAGCCCAATATGGCTTGGGATCGCACGCCCGAGCAAGCCGCAAACACCAATCCCGACCTGGTGGCCGAAATGGTGAGGCAGTGCTGGCAGGCGGGCGCAAGGCGCGTGATCGTCACCGACGTAAGCTGCAACGATCCGCGCCGCTGCTTTATGCGTTCCGGCATTCAGCAGGCGGCGCATGCCCAAGGAGCCGAAGTAATTCTTCCCGATCCATCGCTTTTCC
>Ga0265338_10007860_pt1 | contig 13096 bp, 13 predicted proteins | sample 42126metaG_FD_193579 | JGI IMG/M metagenome (GOLD analysis project Ga0265338, IMG submission 193579) | Rhizosphere microbial communities from Carex aquatilis grown in University of Washington, Seatle, WA, United States - 4-21-26 metaG | ecosystem: Host-associated > Plants > Roots > Rhizosphere... | reverse complement strand
GGGAAACTGAACGGAGACACGCTGCAAACTACGGTGCTGGCTATTTGAGACTACCCATAGCCACAACAGGGCCTGATGGCCCCTCTGGACTGGGTGTAGGACCAGGCTCCAGACTAACAGCAGCCCAATCAAAACTGACAATTGTGCCTTTATAGGTTAGACTGGCCTGACCGTTCTGGAGAAAGAACAGACCCATGCTCGTGGGTTTGTTTTTCTGCATTAACCATCCCTGGTAGACCTCGCTGCCCTGTGGATCAGGCAGCCCATAGAGCACCATCAGTGTCAGATCTTCATACGGCATATAGACCAGCTTACCGGTGGCCCCGGCCATATTTTTTACTCCCTGGAGAGGAAAAATCTGCATTGTCTGCTCTTGCAATTCATTGGCCTCGCGCTGGAGCATCACATTCCAGCCAGACAGGCCAACGCACAGACAGAAGAGAAGCGCAACAGCGGTAAGAAGCCACCATTGTTGCAGTTTGCGCCTGCGCACAGGTCTTGACGGTGCCACGCCTGCTTCACGCCGCACCTGCTCGAAAAGATGCGCTCTGGCCTCTGCGGACGGGCTAACCTGGGGCACAGCCAGAGGAAGAAGGTCTACCGTCGTACGAAGCTCCTGCCAGAGCTGTGTACAATGCTCGCAGTTCTGCAAATGGAGATATGCCGCGTTCTGCTCCTCCGCAGTCGCAGCTCGAAGCACAAGTGCACCTGAAATTTCATTGAATTCTTCACAGGTCATGCAGACGATCTTGCCTTTCTCTGTACTGACTGACCTCTACTACGCCCGGCCCTGATCTCTAGATTACGTTCCTGTGATTCAGAGACGCTTCATCGGTCAACGTAACATCCATCTCTGGAGTTCGCCTGTTCCTTCCCGTCATCACCCTCTCCGTACTCGGGGTCCGAGTCAGGTCCGAACCCACAGACAGAGAGGGCGTAGAGGATAGTTAGAGGTCCAGTATCCCGGCAGGCAGGTCAACAGGCAACGCAGCAGGGCGCTCACAGGTACTGGTAAGCAAAACGTACTGGCCACTATCGGAAGCATCATGGAAGGCATGCATTGCGTCGAGAACATGATAGGTCAGAGCACCATTCGCGCGGGCCGGGCGGCCAGAACTGAGCGCGTAGGCCATATCGGCCACCCCCAGACCACGACTATTCTGAGAATAGTGGCGCTCGACGGGTATCTCCTGCCACTGGTTTTCATGAGCCCGGCGCAGACGCACAGGTCCTCCAAAGGTGTTCGGGTCAGGTACACTCAATGTGCCCTCGGTGCCATAGATCTCGACCCTGGGCGCTTCACTGGCCCAGACATCGAAACTGGTGGTCAGCGTCACGACGGCCCCGTTGACAAAATCAAGCACACCTGCGATATGAGTAGGGATCTCGACGACGATTTTTTGGCCCGCGCGCGCGGCACTGCCAATAATACGTTCAGCTACACTTATACGCGTAGAGCCACAGATGCGCTGTATAGGACCAAGCAGAGAAATCAGCGCTGTGAGATAGTATGGTCCCATATCAAACATCGGTCCACCGCCAACCTGGTAGAAGAAATCAGGGTTGGGATGCCAGCCCTCCGGGCCATGGCCAAGCATAGCAGCACTTCCCCCAACAGGCACGCCAATCGCCCCCTCATCAATCAACTGGCGGCATGTCTGGATACCCGCGCCCAGAAACGTATCGGGAGCACCCCCGATCAACAAGCCACGCGCATTGGCCAGCGCGAGCAATTCCAGAGCATCTTCTCGCCTGAGCGCCAATGGCTTCTCGTTATACACCGACTTGCCAGCCTGAAGTGTGGCCAGCGCAATCTCAGCATGTGCTTTAGGAATGGTCAGATTGATGACGATCTCAATCGTCGGGTCCGCCAGCAGTTCCGCAACGCTCAGAGCCTGAACCCCATACTTCTCAGCTTTGGCCTGGGCGCTTGCGCTCACCAGGTCCGCGCAGGCCACAATATCCAGAATCTCGAAGATCTGACCTGCCTGGAAATAAACGTCGCTAATGGTACCACAACCGATAATACCAACCCTGGTTTTTGCAGACATAAAGAAATTCCTTTTTCTCTCAGCCAGGCCCGCAGGCTCAGCAAGTCTTCAATGTTCTCTCAGCTAAGCACGCAGGCTCAGCAAGTTTTCAATCGAACGGCGAGCGCTTTCCAGGGAAGGAATAGTTGGCGCGTCGTTTTCGACGATATACCACTGCGCACCCGCCAGTCTGGCCGCGTCGATGATGCCATTGATATCGAGTGTGCCATCGCCCACCTCGGCAAACGTGCGTTCAGGCGTCATATCTTTGAGATGCACCCAGCGAATACGACCAGTCCGTTGCGCCATATATACTCTGGGATCAACACCTGCATAGGCGGCCCAGTAGGTATCCAGTTCGCTTTGCACAAAGGCCGGATCGGTCTCGTCCAGCAAAATATCCAGGAGATATTTTCCTTCAGCAGGCGCAAATTCCAGAGCATGGTTATGAAAGCCAAAGGTCAGACCGCGCTCATGGCAATGGCGCCCCAACGCATTCAGGCGCACAGCCACCGCATGCATCCCCTCTGCCGTGTACAGATCGCGGGGCAGCGAGGGAACAATCAGGGATTGGCAACCAATCGCCTGGCAGTAATCAATTTCCCCATCCAGATGTTGCTCAACTCGCTCAAGCCCGAGGTGAGTACCGGCAACCTGGAGACTGGTCTCCTGCAAGAGAGCCGCCAGTTCACTCGCGGGAAGGCCGCCATAGCCAGCAAACTCAACGCCGGTATAACCAAGCGCGGCAACCTGCCTGACAGTCTCCTGAAAATGTTGCGCGGTCTGATCTCTTACCGTGTAGAGTTGCAAACTTATCGATATGTCACTCATAACAGCCTCGATATTCTCGTATTTCAATATACAACTTCAAGCGACCCTGAAGCACTCGCGTAAGGAACAAGAAGCATGGTTCATCTAGCGAACGTGTAGCAGAGCTTCCTTCTAGTATAACATCATTCTATGGTGCTTAAAATACAAAAAAGTGGCTATCTCAAAATTGAGATAGCCACTCCGATCTGCGTTTTGCAGGCACAAATGAGTTAGTAGCGCTCGTTGCGATAGCTTGAACGCCTCTGGCTGGCATCCGCAGTCTGACGCTCGCGTGCCTCATTGACTGTAATCGTCCTCTCACCTAAGAGAGTTCCATTCAGTTGCGCAATGGCACGTTGTCCGTCCGTAGCGTCCGTCATCTCCACGAAGCCAAAGCCTTTGCTCCGGCCTGTCTCCCGGTCAGTAATGACCGTTGCGTTGACAACTGATCCAACCTGTTCAAAAAGGCTCAACAGATCATTTTCGTTTGTTTGGTAGGGAAGTCCCCCAACATAAAGTCTCATAAGAGATTGCTCCTGTGTTCACATTTCACGTCACGCTCGAAGAAACCGTTTCTCACAGAAGCAATGCAATGGTTTTGTGATGTCATACACCTACCTTAACGCAGGGGTCTGGGAGTTTATTCCCGAAGTTGTATGAATATATTCATGTCTCTTTGTCGTGTGAGTAGCGTATCTTGAAAATGGGAAACCCCTGTTGATTGTTGACTGCAATATATGAGCAACATGTTCATAAGCTTTAAGACGGAGAAAAGTAGATATGACGACGACGATACCATCGGAAGAGAAGACAAGCTGGACAGAGACACCGCCATCGAACCCACCATTACGGCGCCTGAGTGGCCAGGCGGTTGAACGTCAGACCTGGCTGGATAACCTGGCCAACCCTTTGCAGAGGGGGATTCAAGCACTCAATGCGCCGGGCATGAAAAAATTCAAAGATGTTCTCCATGGCACCTGGTTTGGCCATCCCGTCCATCCAGCCGTGACAGATATCCCGATCGGTTCATGGACCTCGACGATGCTCCTCGACCTGGTCTGGCTGGCGGAGGAAAATCCCACCCTGGCACGTGCCGCCGATATTACGCTGATATTTGGTCTGCTGGGGGCAGCAACCTCGACGATTACTGGCCTGGCAGATTGGAGCGAGACCGATGCAACTGACCGGCGTGTTGGACTTGCCCATGGACTGCTCAATGGGACTGCTCTGCTCTCGAACCTGGTTTCCTACGGCTTCCGGCTGGCTGGAAAACGTCGGGCTGGTATCGTAGCTTCCAGCCTGGGTTATGCCTTGATGCTTGGCGCCTCTTATCTGGGCGGAGAATTAAGCTACGCCAAAGGTGTTGGAGTCAACCATGCCGCCTTCCAGGGCGGCTCTGATGATTTCCTCGCAGTCATAAGCGCAGCGGATCTCCCGGACAAAAAATTGACTCGCGTGGATGCCGCTGGCGTACCTGTGGTGCTCTGGAAAGAGAACAAGAACATTTACGCCCTGGCCGCAACCTGCTCGCACATGGGAGGACCACTTGACGAAGGCGCCTGTGAAAATGGCGCAGTCACCTGTCCCTGGCATGGTTCGAGCTTTCGCCTGAACGATGGAGCGGTGGTCTCCGGCCCCGCGGTCTATGCCCAGCCCACGTTTGAAGTCCGCGTACGCGCGGGAAAAATTGAATTGCGCAGGATCGATCACGCCTGACAGCAAGCTTTGATATGAGTTGTCCTTGATTTTTTCTATCCCGAACAACTCCTGTTTCCTCTGTTTCTGGACAGTTCGCCAGATGGCTCACTTGCTGTTGTAGTGTGGGTTGCCGGGCCGCGTGCGGTCCGGCAACCCACACTACAACAAACGATGGGCTGCTTGTTTGCCGGGGTAGGGCGATTTCCGTAGAGCACCGAGTAGTTACCAGGGATGAAGTATATGTGCAATACTCTTGCTCCTGCTACTCCTGGCTGTCCTGCGCCTCTCTAATCACCACCTACAGGCGCAACAGGCGTTACAAACATGGTAAACGCGGCAAACGCTCGCGCAAGAAACAAAACCACGCCAGCAGCTTCTCCTGGCCGCGCAACAGGCAACCCTGATCCAGCCGGAAGCATAAACACTTGTTTCACAATTCATCCAGGATGCCAACAATAGGAATAGGTCTGAGACAAAGATTGTTTTTATCTATGAGAGAGCAAGAGCGGTGGAGAAATCTCCACCTCAGTACATAATCGCACGTTTGCTCGTGTAGAGTAGCAAGAAGCACATTGACATACCTGGCAACAGGAAACATATATCGTCCCAGAGAAACGAAATAATGGAAACAACATCAAACAATACCTTTCATGAACATGACCTGGTGACATGGCATCAGATAAACGGACAGCGCTCCATACCGTTGCCTGGAGTGGTAGTGCGTTTGCAACCAGATTGCGTGGTGATTCGGACACGTCTGCAAAATGCCCTGAAGGAAATTCAGGTGAACGCGGAGCAGTTAGCCACGCGTGAGTAATAAAAAAGCGAGCCGAGATTCTAATCGGCTCGCTTTTTTGTGTAGAGCAGGTCTGCTACTTTTTACAGAAAGTGGCCTGCATTAGCCCGAATGTACTCAAGGGTGGCAGCAAGATTGACGAACGTTTGAGCCGTAAAGTATGCTTGCTTTATGTGCTGGGGGTTTATAGGGATGTGTCTTATTTATAGTGTGGAGGGAGCTACCTCAAAATGAAGTATTTTTTCTGGATCGCCTTTGCCGTATTTCTAGCGGCCTCGATACCCCATGTTGCTTACTTCTTTGCCTCTTTTGAGCCATCACAGGGACCTGAAGGTATCTGGTGGTGGGCAGTAAGTTATGCTATAGCCATCAGTATTGATGTAACCGTCTATCTACTCTCATGGACAGCCTTCCAGCGCTACCGGCGTTATAGAACCGCTAAAGCAGTCTGGCAACACTGGCTGTTAATCGTTATGTGTACCGTGTTCTCATGGGTTGTGAACTGGGCTTACGCCAAACAGTTCCACAGCACAACGATGCTGAGTTCAGCCGAGACTGTTGCTCCCTGGCTGATCAATGTCTTTCCTTTTATGGCCAGCGCTTTCCCACTGCTGGGTATCGTCTATACAATGATGGCCGAGACTATCACCGAGACTGCGGCAGAAGAGAAAAGCGGCGGCAATACACAGTTGACAGCTCTGGCAGAACTGGCCAAACAGACCAACCTGCCCCTGGGCACGCTTCGGCGCGCGATTACCTCTGGTTCGAGCCGTCTCAATCCCACAGCGCTGCTCTCCTCAAGCAGCCGCAGCAGTGTACCAGAGGCACCAGTTGAAACCCCGGCAGCGCCACCAGTCGAAGAGCGTCAGGAAGTGACAGATACGAATCGGCCCATCACCGGCCAGATTGTAGCCATTGGCCAGGATACGTTTCAGCCCATGTCAAACGGTAGCACATCAGCCGCAACCCTGGGCGACGGCAGTCCTGACAAACTCCAGATGACCATCGAAGCCCTGCGTGCCGAACCTGATATCACCGACGAAGCCCTGGCCGAGCACCTGTCGCTCAAACGACCAGCCAGCGCACGTTTCTGGCGTCTCAAAGCAATCGAGATTTTAAATACCAACCGGGAACAAACCGGAAAAAGACCTGCCGTACAGAATACCGATCCATGGGCAACAGCGGCAGGAATGAATGGGAAACACTAACTTGACGTTGTAACAATCGTTATGGTAAACTTAGTAGGTGTGGTACGCAACCCAGGCGTGCCATGTCTCTAGTTATGACTTATTTCCGGTTGACGATGTAGTCTACCACTAATGGGTTGTCTATCTCCAAAACACTTAGGGAGGGATCAATGCGGGCCACGTTCAGTTACGCAAGCATTTTAAACGCAGTAGGTCAGGTGTTGGATCAGGTCGGCGTCAAAAGCATCGCCATCCATGAAGAAGAGGATGGTCTGTTTGTCGAAGGATTTAACAACAGCGGCCAGTTACAGGTGCAGTTGCGCTATGATATCGCCGGTCTATACGACCTGCTCTGTCAGGCCGAGAGTCATGTAGAAGAGTCAAGTGAGCGTGGAACAGTGGAAAACGAGGGAACGCTTCGGCGTTTTCTAACCAACCATAACCGCGAACTGATTGGCGCTTCCCTTTAAATCAGGCCAACGTCAGGTATCCTGACCTGCGGTAACCAGCATACAAAGAGCCGGGGATACACCCCGGTTTTTCTTTACAAAAAGAACCGGCCTCAGAAAACTGGCTGGCTCTTTTTGATCAGGGAAGATCAGGTAAAGCTTCAGACTCCTGCGGACCACACAGCCAGCGATTGCCATAACAACGCATGCAGGTAATCATCTCCACCAGATCCTGCCCCTTCTCCGTCAGAGAATACTCCACACGCGGTGGCACCTCGGCAAACGTCTGGCGCCGAATCACCCCTTCATCTTCCAGAGCACGCAGGCGTTCGGAAAGGGTTTTGGGGCTAATCCCCTGGAGCGAGCGCTCAAGTTGATTGAAGCGTTTGACACCGGAAGCTAAATCGCGGATAATCAGCAAGGTCCATTTGCCACTAATAATTCTGGCGGTGCGAGCAACGGGACAAACCGAATTATCGAGGGGATGAGGGTAAGCTTCTACTGTTTTTGTCAGTTCCATAGTGTACCGTAACTCTGTATGTGCAAGGCATACTATCGCAGGACACTCAAAGCCCTTGCGTATTCCATTGAGAAACTATACCATAGTGACTACCGAAAGTAAAGCGCAGACCCACTCGACTTTAGCTAAAAATTATGATATGCTTCATAGCATTAGGATAGCAATCACGCAAATATCTCTTCCAAAGGAGAGGTATGTCCAAGCACCTGAACAATCATAAATCTTGGTCTGTGCGGTTTCTCCCAGAGAGGAGAAGAATGTGCCCGAAGATATAGCTTTATTCATCGATTTTGAGAACATCCGTTATAGTATGCTGAATATTCAGCGACGGGAGCCTGATCCACAGGAACTCATAGCCGTTGCACGCCGTTATGGGACAGTAATGGTAGCCCGCGCCTATGCGGATTGGTCTCGCCAGCCCGAACCCTTTAAAGGAAGCTTGACAGCAGCAATGATTGATCGCGTGGATTGTCCAGCCAAGCAACGTGACCGCATCCGCATGGGAACGGTTCACTACCCTGGCACAACACCCACAGGAGCGCTCAGCGCTTCCGAGTCAGCCTATGGCTATCGCCAGTGGCCAACTGGACCACTCGGAAACTCTGGACCTCTGCCAGCGATCACTCCTCAGCAACTTAGCAGCGATTGGTCGGCTTACCAGGAAAATTCTTCTCTGGACCAGCCTGATACGGAGGAACGCCCCCGTATTGAGGATGAACAGGTTCCAGATGAGGGTTATGGCATCGCCGATTATCCGCCACGCGAACGACAACAGTCTCCGTATACAGGCTCCTATGGTCAGAGCCAGCCCACTGGCCCTCTCAGTTTTGGCGGTGGGAATACAGGACCTCTCGGCTTTCCCTCTTCATCGTCGGTCCAATCAACAGGTAATACTGGCCATATGCCTGCTATTAGTTCCGCCAGCGGCCATATGCCTGCTGTTAATGCAAGTGGAGGGGGTAACACGGTTGTCCAGAGTACTGTCATACAAAGCACCGTTGACTTAAATATGCTGATGGATATTATTGAAACTGTCTTTGATCGTCCTACAATCTCTACTTTTGTCCTTATGACCGGGGACAAAGATTTTACTCGTATCAGTGCACGTCTGAAGTTACGTCTAAACAAAACTGTTATTGTTGTTGGTATACCAGGAACCGTCAGCCGAGATCTTATTAGTAGCGCTAACCAGTTTGTGCCCCTGGTTCCAGGGGGAAGTTCGACTATCGCAGGTGGAACAGGCAATGGGGGATTTGGTTCTCTCTCTGGAAACACGGGAAGTTTGCCCGCTATCACTCTCAATACACCTGCTTCGTCACTTCAACCTTATCCTATGGAGGTACTTGATCCTCAATTTCTACAATTTCTAGACTATATTGATCGCAACTGGTCATGGCGCACTGTGATTGGTGTCTCAAACTTTATTGGTGACCCTGTTAATCCGAAAAACCGCTTCCGGGGACGCTTAACGCGCGACTCCGCGCGGGAGTTGCTGAATCTGTGCATTCAACAGGGTATTCTGCTTCTACAGACTGATCCCTCTGGCGCGGAGGATTTGCGCTTAAACCGCAATCATCCAGGCGTTGATGAGGTACTGAAACAGTTTGTACGCTAAATGGTTCTGCTATTCTATCCGGGTGTCCTCCTGGGACACCCGGCTTTTTGTTGTGCGCTAGCTTTTTTCTGGAGTGGATTATCATGGATGAATCTCGTTTCACTTTTCTCGAACGTCTGGTGGCCAGTCCAAGCCCTTCAGGGTTTGAACAACCGGCTCAGCAGGTGGTACGTACGGAGATACAGCAGTTCGCTGACGAGGTACGCACCGATGTGATGGGCAATGTCATTGCAGCACTCAATCCCGCTGGCACACCACGTGTCATGCTGACCGCACATTGTGACGAACTGGGTTTTCTGATTCGCTTCATCGATGAACGTGGCTTTCTCTATTTTTCGCCCATTGGAGGCTTTGACCCCTCAAGTTTGCCAGGCGAACGCGTTTTTGTCCATACCCCAACCGGACGCTTACCGGGGGTGCTGGGACGAAAACCCATTCATCTGATGGATAGGAAAGAACGTTCTCAGGCACACGATCTGGACGACATGTGGATCGATATTGGCGCCAGCGACCAGAGAGAAGCTCAGGAACTGGTACCTCTCGGCTGTGTCGCCACGCGCGCGAACGAACTCGCCAGGCTCCGTGGCGACCTGGTGGTTTCACGCGGTATGGATAACAAGTCCAGTATCCTGGCCATTGTGGAGACAATGCGCCTCCTGTATGAGCAACGCGAGCAGTTGCAGGCAGGGGTATTTTTTGTCTCTTCAGTCCAGGAAGAGATTGGTGGCCGGGGCGCTGCGCTGGCAGCTTACGGTCTTGATCCTCAGATCGCGCTAACAGTCGATGTAACCTTTGCCTCAGACCATCCCCAGACGAGCGAAGCCATGCTGGGCAAGGTCAAACTGGGCGGAGGACCAACGATTACGACCGGCGCGTTCGTAAGCCCTCGCGTCTATGAACTGCTAACCGAAGCCGCGCGGTCGGCTGGCATGGCTTACCAGCTCGATCTGCAAGCTGGTCCGACTCACACAGACAACGACGGGGTGCGCCTGGCCCGAGCAGGCATTGCGACGGGACTGCTTAACCTTCCCTGCCGATATATGCATACCAGTTCTGAGGTTGTATCTCTGAAAGATATCGAAGAAACAGCTCAACTAATGGCACGCTTTGTGCTGGCGCTTAACAAAGACACAAACCTGATTCCCTGATTCATATCCACCTGACCTTCGCGGTTTTCCCAACAAGGGAAAAGCAGAGAAAAGCATTGGGAACGCGACGCTTTTCTCTGCTTTTTCGTCTTTTATTTTGGGGAGAAAAGAAAGGTGTATCTTTCTGTACTATTTTGTGCTTTGGGGGTTTCCTGTTCCCCGGTATTTCTTACACTAACTTTACATCTTTCTTACAAATTCCTGATAGGACTCGGTTATCCTATGTAACTAGCGAGATTCTTTCTTCTCTCATGGCCAATGTCATGGCCAGACAGGCCCAAGATAGAGCGTCAAAAATGTAAAGGGGGAGTTAGACCAGATGAGCATAATTATACGCAGCATCAGAAATGTGCTGCGCAACCCGGTGCGACTAATCCTGGTGGTCCTGCTACTCGGCGTGAGCTTGATGTTTGTAGCAGCTATGGTCAGTCTGAATACCAGCGCGCAACAGCAGTTGACCAATGTGCATAAGGATCTGGGCACAGGCATTACAATTAATTTTGCAACCAATGAGGCTGCCAGTACAGGTAGTAGCAGCAGCAGCAGTAGCAGCGGCGGATTTGGTGGGGGTGGCGGATTTGGTGGTTTCGGTGGTTCACAAACTGATCAGACGACCACCCCTATTCCAGAGAGTACGGTCACCAAGATCGCGGCAGTTCCCGGTGTGTCCGGTGTCGAAGAGAACTTGCGGCGTCAGGATACCGATAATGTCTTGAAAACGTCCTCGTTCACCACTCCCCAGGGCAAAGCAATCACGATTCCACCCACAGTTAATGGTATTTCTAATGGCGCCACCCACTTTACTCTGGGCACCGGTAGCGCCCCAACGGTTGTTTCTGGTCGAAACTTCACGGCGAGCGATGCCAACGCTGATGTGGCGATGTTAAGCCAGTCGCTGGCGCAAACAAACAATTTGACTGTTGGCTCAACCTTTAAATTGAAGGGCACCACTTTTACGATCATCGGACTGTATACCACCGGTACGACTGGCACGACCAGCCGTTTCGCTGATGACAGCATCATCATTCCTATGGCAACGATGGAAAAGCTCTACGCGGTCTCTGGCGTCGATTCCATCACAGCTTACGCTGCAACCTACGATCAGGTTTCAACGGTAGCCGCCGCGATCAGCAAGACACTGGGCGCTCAGTATGATGTTGTCACCCAGCAAACCTTCGTCCAGAACGCGATTGACGCCATCGATGAGTCACAGAATAGCATCCAACTGGCGATGATCGTCTCTATTGTCACCGCAGCCGTGGTCATTGTCTTTGCTGTAATCCTTCTGGTACGCGAACGAACCACAGAAATTGGTACGTTGAAAGCGCTCGGAGCGTCGCACTGGCAGGTAATCCGCCAGTTCTGGAGCGAAGTCTTTACGCTGAGTCTGCTGGCAGCGGCTATGGCGGTGGTCTTGCTTGTCACTGCCGGTCCAGCCGTTATCCGACAATTCAGTTCCGCGACCCGAGGTGGTGGCGGTGGCTTTGGACGTGCTGCTGGTGGCTTCGCCGGCGGTGGTGGCGGCGGCTTTGGTGGTGCAGGCGCGCTCTTTGGCGGCGGCAATACCAGTAATCTCTCCGCGGCAACGCTTACGCCTCAAAGTCTCCTGATCATCCTGGGCCTGGGCATTGGTCTGGCTCTCCTGACGAGCGTTATACCAGCGTGGTATGTCGCACATATTAAACCTGCTGAAGTTTTGAGAAAAGGCAATTAGCAGCGGAAGCGCGAGGAGATGTACATATGGATACAGAATTAGATACAGAACAGGAAGAGAATACAGGAATCTTTTCTGAGATACAATATGCGACCAATGAGCAACCTGTTTCGCAAGGAGATGCTCAGGTTACGATTGTCGCTGAAGGGTTGACCAAACATTTCAAAAATCGCGGCGAATTGATCAAAGCGGTTGATGGCGTGAGTTTTACCTTTACCGAACGGCAATTTATCACGGTCATGGGTCCGAGCGGCTCTGGCAAATCCACGCTGCTCTACATTCTGGGCGGACTGGACAAAGCGACCAAAGGCGAACTGACCATCGATGGAGTTGATGTTATGCATCTCTCCGGGAGGCAGGAATATCTCTTCAGGAGACAGAAGCTGGGCTTTGTCTTCCAGTCCTTCCACCTGATTCCTAATCTGACAGCGCTGGAAAATGTGATGTTGCCAATGGAGTTGTCGCGTAAGAAATCACGGTCAGATATGCGCGATCGCGCTCGTTCGCTGCTCTTGCAGGTGGGCATCAACGAAGACCGGCACAATCATAGACCCGGCAAGCTGTCCGGCGGCCAGCAACAGCGCGTGGCAATCGCGCGCGCGCTGGCGAATGATCCTAAAGTGATTCTGGCGGATGAACCAACCGGGAATCTGGATTCACGCAATGGCAAAATGATCATTCAATTGCTGAAGCGCCTGGCTTCCCAGGAGGGCAAGACAGTAATTGTTGTCACGCACGATCGCAGCATCGGAGGCGTAGCTGATGTGCGTATGGAAATGGAAGATGGTCAGATCGAGTCCATGGACAATTATGTCGAGCCTGTCCGCAAAGATACTGGAACGCGCAAGAAAAAACGCAGAAAATAGCGTTTTTTCGCGTGCTATAAAAATTATAAGTCATCTTGCCACCTGCGCAAACAAGAAGCGTATGTCGAGTAAAACGGGCGGGAACCCTACCCGTTTTACTCGACATACGCTTTTTTAACTCCGGGGTGATTTTGACAGAGCACCGTTGCTCTTAAATCAGCCAGTAACCGTTGCTGGTAAACTGAATATTATCGGTCAGACGCACTGAACCAGCCGAGGCAGCCACGGCCAGGAGGACTCCCGACGAAGCAAGCGAGGGTGTA
>Ga0265338_10007858_pt1 | contig 13096 bp, 13 predicted proteins | sample 42126metaG_FD_193579 | JGI IMG/M metagenome (GOLD analysis project Ga0265338, IMG submission 193579) | Rhizosphere microbial communities from Carex aquatilis grown in University of Washington, Seatle, WA, United States - 4-21-26 metaG | ecosystem: Host-associated > Plants > Roots > Rhizosphere... | reverse complement strand
CTCGACCGCGCGGCGCAGGTCTGAGGTGAAGACGACCGCGATCCCGTCCTCACGGCGGCGCTCGCCGAGCTCGCGCGCCTGCTCGCGGCCAGTCGGCGAGAGCTCGCCCTCGTTCCAGCCCGTCGCGATGCCGCGCTCGTTGTCGACGCTCGTCGAGTGCGTTTCGAAGACGACCGCGACGCTCACGCGCGCAACGCGCGGGCCGCACGGAACGTTCCGGTGGCGCCGAGCGCAGTGGCGCCGGCCAGCACGAGCGTCAGCAGGACCATCCGCAAGAGCAGGCCACCGCCGACGCCCGTCCACCAGACCGTCGCCGCGACGGTCGTCGTCGCCATCGCCAGCGTCGTCACTCCCGCGAGGAACGCCTCGCCGGCCAGCAACGCGCGGGTCAGCTCAAGCCGTCGTGCGGTGACGACGGCTGCGTGTGTCCAGAGCCCGATCGAGGCAACAACGCACGCGGCCACGACGAGGAATGCACCGCCGTAGAGCCAGTCGCTCCCGTTGCGCTGCGGGTACGTCAGGTGATGTGCCCAGACGACCAGCGGCACGAAGGCGACCACGGTCAGTCCACTTGCGCCGGTCGCGCGAAGTACAGGGCGATGGATCGTCTGCCACCCACCCGCGCGCAGGAACGCGGACAGCGGCCGTGCGACAAGCGCGATGCCGAACAGGACGGCGAGCGTCCCGACGCCCGCTGCGATCTGTACCCAGCTGTACGCCGCGTCGGATCCGGCCTGCTCGGCGCTCTTCGCGAACGCGATGCCCGCAACGACGAATGCCGCCCACGACTCGAGGACGAGCAGGACACCGGCCCGCATCCTGTCCTCCGGCGGCCCGGAGCTGCGCAGGCGCTCCGCAAGGCCTGCGCGAATCACGTCGAGCTTGACGCGCCACGGAATGCGGCCACCACCAGAATCAGCCTCGATCAGACTGGCGAGCTCGTCGCCGTAGCGCTCACGCCACGCGGCCGGGTAGGCGAGCAGCAGCTTCATGCGTTCGCCGCCCGCAGTCGCGCGGTTCCTTCGTTGACGAGCTTGCGCAGGTCGGCGAGCGCTGCGCTCAGCGACTCGGAGCCGGCCGCGGTGATGCGGTACGGCCTGCGCCGGTCGTCGGCGCCGAGCGGCTCGATCAGCCCGCGCTGTTCGAGCCGCGTGATCGCGCCGTACAGCGTTCCCGGCCCGAGCCGTACGCCTGCGAACGACTCGATGTCGAGCAGCAGCGCGTGCCCGTGCTTCGGGCCGGACGAGAGGCTCGTGAGGATCAAGAACGGCGGATCGGTGGCGCGCATACCTGCACTCTACTACGCCTCGCGTAGTAGTGCAAGCGGGAGGGTCAGCCCTCGGCGGCCTTCTTGGAATCGCCGCTCGACGACGAGCCCTCCGACGAGGACGACGAGGACGAGGACGAGTCTCCCGAGGACGACGAGCCCTCCGACGAGCCGCCGCCGTCCTTGGCCGGCTGCTTCCCCTTACGCCCGTAGTCGGTCGAATAGAACCCCGAGCCCTTGTAATGGACCGCGACCGGATGGAGGACGACCTGCAGGGGTCCTTCGCCACAGACCTCGCACCCAGTGGGGCCGGGCTCCGTCATGCCGTGAAACGCCTCGAACAGATGGCCGTTCGGGCACTTGTACTCGTAGATCGGCATGGGACGGGCAAGGCTAGCAGCGAGGCCCACGGGGAACGGCGCCGGGTAGCCTCGCCGCACGTGAAGCGCGCCTCCGTCGTCGCCCTGCTCGCGTTCGCCGCGCTCGCCCTGCCGGCAGGCGCAGCCGCGCACGCGACGCTGATCTCGGTCACGCCGGCCAACGGCTCCGTGCTCGCCCAGGCGCCGCGCGCGGTCCTCGTCGGGTTCGACGACACGATCCACGTCGCGCCCGGCAACGCGGCCGTCTCGAACGTGACGAACGGCTCGGTGCTCGGCGGCCCGGCGACCGTGCACGGGCACGTGCTCACGCTGCCGCTGCGCGCCGGCCTCCAGAACGGCGACTACAGCGTGCGCTGGAGCATCGTCTCGGACGACGGCCACCGCGAGGAAGGCGTCGTCGCCTTCGCGGTCGGCGCCGGCAGCCCGGCGCCCCACTCCGTGCTCGGTGCGGCTGCATCGCTGACGTGGAACGACATCCTGCTGCGCACGCTCTATTACTTCGGGCTGCTCGCGGGCGGCGGCGTGACAATCTTCGGCCTCTTCACGCGGAAGCTGCTCGGCGAGGCGCTGCGCAAGCCGCTCGCGCAGCTGCTCTTCTTCTCGCTCCTGCTCGTCTTCCTCGGCGGCAGCGGCATCGTCCACGCCGAACCGCCGGGCACGCGCTTTGCACTCGTGCTGAAGATCGCCCTGACGCTCTCCCTCGCCGGCGGCGCCGCGGCGGCGCTCGCTCCGACCGTGCAGTGGCTGTTGCCGGTCGCCGGCGTGACGTCACTGCTGCTGCTCGTCGCCCCCACGCTCTCCGGGCACGCGCTCGACCGCGGCCAGCCTCGCGTCCTCTCGGCGCTGGCCGATTACGCGCATCTCGCCGCCGCGTCCGTCTGGCTGGGCGGACTGCTCTCGCTCGTCTACGTCGTCCCGCGCGTCACGGACGACGGACCGACGCGCATGGCGGCCGCGCGCCGCTTCTCGTCGGTCGCGCTCGTCGCGGTGCTGGTGATCGGCGTGACGGGGATCGCGCGCTCGCTGACGGAGCTGTCGGCAGTGCACCAGGTCTGGTCGACGTCGTACGGCCGCGCGCTGATCGCGAAAACCGTGCTCTTCGTGCCGCTCTTCGGCGTCGGCTGGCTGAACCGCACGCTCCTCCTGGGCGCGTTCGCGCGCCTGCGCCGGTCGGTACTCGTCGAGATCGCCGTGGTCCTCGGGATCGTGATCGCGGTCGCGATCCTCACCGAGCTCCGCCCGGGGCGCGACACGCCACGCGCCGCGGCTGCGACGGCGACGTCGCAGGTCGCACAGCCGCCGGTGCTGCCGCCGCGCAACGCCGTCGTCGACGCGCGCGAGCTCGAAACGCTCGCGGTCGCCGTCGCGCGCACGCCCGGCGCGGCGACGGTGACGCTGCTCGGCTCCGACGGCACGGGCGTCTCGGGACGCACCGTGCTCGTCGCGGGGCGACGCGCGAGCGCGTGCGGCTCCGGCTGCTACCGCGCCGCCGCGCCGGCCGGACCGCTGCGCGTGACGGTGAACGGGAGGACGGTCACGTTCTCGATTCCTGATCGCGCGCCCGACGCGAGCGCGCTGCTCCGCGACGTGACGAAGCACTACCGCGCCGCGAAGACGATCGTCTTCGATGAGCTGCTCGCGTCATCGCCGACCGACCAGGAACAGACGCGCTTCACCGTCGTCGCGCCCAACCGGCTCTCGTACTCGATCCACAACGGTCCGTCGGCGGTCGTGATCGGCGGCGTGCGCTGGGACCGCGACCACGCGGGCGCGCGCTGGCTGCGCTCGCAGCAGACACCGCTCGACGTCACGCAGCCCTATTGGCAGACCCCGACCAACGTGCACCTCGTCGCGCCGGGCGTCCTGACGTTCATCGACCGGCGCGTGCCTGCGTGGTTCCGCGTCACGCTCTCCGGGCACCTGCCTGCAAAGCTGCACATGACGGCCGCCGCGCACTTCATGACGGACCGCTACGTCGGGTTCGACGGGCCGGTCACGATCTCGCCGCCGCCGCCCTCGCGGTAGCGCTGCGCCTCCTCGCCGACGAGTTCGAGGTAGCAGGGCGCATCCTCGAACGCCGCAAGCCCGCCGGGCCGGTCGTGCGGCCGGCGCGGGCGATTCGACGCCCGGCGGATCGTCGCGATCGCGCCTGCGGCGCCGACCAGGCCGCCGATCGCGAACGAACGCAGCTTGCTCCCGCGACCGACGCCGTCCATGCGACGATCGTAGTCGACATGCGGCTGACGACTCTTGGCGATTTGCTGCTCGACGTGATCGTGCGACTCGACGATCCGCTCGTCCCCGGCGACGACCGGATGGCCGAGACGCGCGCGGTCGCCGGCGGACAGGCTGCGAACGTCGCTGCCTGGGCGGGCGCGCTCGGCGCGGAGGCGCGTTTCGTCGGTCGCCGCGGCGACGATGCTGCGGGCGAGATCGTCACGCGCGCGCTGCGGGCGCACGGCGTCGACGTGGTCGGCCCGGTCTCCGGCCGGACCGGCGTCGTCGTCTCGATCGCGTCGGACGGCGACCGCACGATGGCATCCGATCGCGGCAGCGCGCCCGACCTGGCGCCGCAGGACCTCGTCGAGTCGTGGTTCGATTGCGACGTGCTGCACGTGTCGGGCTACTCGCTGCTGCGCGAGCCGATCGCCTCGGCCGCGGTCGACGCTGCGCGCCTGGCGCGCGCCCACGGCGGAACGGTCGCGGTCGACGTCTCGACGTGGACGCTCGTCGACGATGCGTTCCGCGAGCGCCTGCGCGCGCTTTCCCCCGACGTCGTCTTCGCAACGGAACGCGAGCAGGAGGCAGTCGGCGAGCTCGAGACGCGCTGGGTGCTGAAGCGCGGCGCGAACGGGCTCAGCGTCGACGGGCATCACTATCCCGCGGCAGCCACGACGGTCGTCGACACGACCGGCGCCGGCGATGCCCTCGCCGCCGGGTTCCTGATCGGCGGCCCGGAGCTCGGGCTCGAAGCGGCCGCGCGCTGCTGCGGCCGGATGGGAGCGATGCCGTGATCGTCGTCTCCGAAGAGATCCAGCAGGCGCTGCAGGACGGACGCGGCGTCGTCGCGCTCGAGACGACGCTCGTCGCGCACGGCTTCCCGCCGGGCGAGGGCGTCGAGGTCGGGCTCGCATCCGAGCGCGCGGTGCGCGACGGCGGCTCGGTGCCCGCGACGGTCGGCGTGCTCGACGGGAAGATCCGCGTCGGCCTGACCAGGGACGAGCTCGAGCAGTTCGACGCGTCGGCACGCAAGCTCGGCCCGCGCGACCTCGCCGTCGCCGTCGTGCAGCGCGCGCTCGGCGCGACGACCGTCGGCGGGACGCTCGCCGTGTGCAGCTCGGTAGGGATCCGGTTCATGGCGACCGGCGGGCTCGGCGGCGTGCATCGCGGCTGGCCGACGCCGCCCGACGTCTCGGCCGACCTGCAAGCGCTCGCGCAGACGCAGGCGCTCGTCGTCTCGTCCGGCGTGAAGTCGCTGCTCGACGTGCCCGCGACGTCCGAGCTGCTCGAGACGCTCGGCGTGCCGGTGCTCGGCTGGCGCACCGACACGCTGCCGCTCTTCTATTCGGCGCCCGGCGGCCCGCCCGTCTCCGCGCGGGTCGAGTCGGCGGGCGAGGCGGCGCAGATCGCGCGCGCCCACTGGGAGCTCGGCCGCGGCGGCCTACTGCTCGGGCGGCCGCCGGACGAGAGCCTGGACGACGTCGAGCCGCTGATCGAGCTGGCGCTCGCAGCCGCGGAGACCGAAGGCGTGCACGGACAGGCGGTGACGCCGTTCGTCCTCTCATACCTGCACCGCGAAAGCGGCGGCCGCACGCTCGCGGCCAACCGCGACCTGGTCGCCGGCAACGCGCGCCTCGCCGGCGAGATCGCCGCGAGCTAGAGGAGCCAGCCTCCGTTCTGCTGCACGAGCTTCCCGTCGGCGTAGATGCTGCCGGCGGCACGGAGGTCCTTGACGATGTCCCAGTGGATCGCGCTCTTGTTCTTGCCGCCGGTGAACGTGTACGAGTTGCCGACGGCGAGGTGCACGGTGCCGTCGATCTTCTCGTCGAACGCGACGTTCTTCATGAAGCGCTGGATGCCTGGGTTGCAGCCGATGCCGAGCTCGCCGAGGCGGCGTGCGCCGGCGTCGACGTCGAGCGTCTTGATCAGGAAGTCCTCGCCGGAGCGCGCCGTCGCGTCGATCACGTGGCCGCTCTTGAACACCAGGCGCACTCCGTCGACCTCCTGCCCGAAGTAGACCGCCGGGAACTCCGAGAACTCGATCACGCCCTCGGCCGAGTCCTCGACCGGTGAGTAGAAGACCTCGCCGCCGGGCATGTTCACGTGCCCGTCGTCGACCGCGCCGTGACGTCCCGCGAGCGAGAGCGTGAGGTCGGTGCCCGGGCCGACGATGCGCACCTCCTCGGCCGCGTCGAAGGCATCGGCGATCTTGCGCATGCGCGCCGCCTCGGCGTCCCAGTCGAGCAGCACCGCGTCGAAGATGAACTGCGTGTACTGCGCCAGCGTCATCCCGGCGTCCTGTGCCATCGAGTGCACCGGGTACTCGGCGATCACCCACGGCGCCGCCATCGCCATCGTCCGCTCGCGCATCACTGCCGTCATCTGCTGGAGCGCGGAGCGGCGCTCCTCCGAGAGGTCGGCGCCCTCGCGCGCGTTCTCGGGCGCCCAGACGGCGATGAACGCGTCCACCTCCTCCCAGATCCGCCGCTGCAGCGGGGCCGGCTCGCGCAGCACCTCGAGCGGCGCCTCGCGCGCGAACGGGCCGCCGATCTGCTCGAACGCGAGCTGCACGATCGGATAGGCGCCGATCCGCGCGATCTGCTCGATCACCGCCTCGATCAGCGGCCGGGCGAGCGGCGTGCCGCGGATCGAGACCTGCCAGCCGGGCTGGATCGCGACGGAGCGCTCCACGAGGAGCCGGGCGTACTCGTCGATGCGAGGATCGCGCACGCTCCTAGTCCTATCGGTGCCGGGTCCCGGGCACACTTGTCCTTTCGGACTATTCGAGCGTTCGCAGGAAGTCTTCGATGTCGAGCGCGGGCAGGGTCTGGATCTTCGTCGACCCGCGCGAACCGAGGGCGACCGACACCTTCGCGACGGTCGCGATGTCAGGCGCCTCCAGGATGTTCACGAAGTCGAACTCGCCCAGGGTTGCCCACTGGTGCAGCACCTTGGCGCCGAGCTCCTCGACGTCATGGTTCACCTGGCGCAGGCGCTCAGGGTTCGACTTGAGGGTTTGGACGCCCTGTTGCGTCAGCGTCGAGAGGAGGATGAAAATCGGCATCGCGGCGACTCCTTCGGTGTGGTCGGCCGGAGCCTACCCTGGCCGCCTGGTCGATATACAGGAGCGCGCCGCCGACGTACAGCAATGGCGTCATGACGAGATCAGCCAGGGCGTGCGCGATGCGCTGCCCGGTGTCGCCCTGGGATCGCAGCAATGCAATCAGCGTCAGCTCCGAGATGAGGACGACTATGACGAGCGCGGCGAGTGAGCCGAGCGCGTGAACGAAGTCCGCAGTGCCGAGACGACGGCCCCGAGCGAGGGAATTGCGGAAGCCGAGTCCTTCGACCATGGCCGCTGCGGGTGCGAGCCCGAACAGCGCAAGCCACGCGACCGCCGGCAGTACTGCAGCGCGTTCGAGCAGCGGCACCGGGGCAAAAACGAGCACCGCCGTTGCATAGGCGGTCGCCGTCGGCCTCACCTGGAGAACGAGCCGGCATGCGTAGACGTACGCGACGGCGATCACCGGGCCGAAGGCGAACAGCACGATGCTCTGGAAATTCGCGTCGTGGCCGATCGAGACCTGGCTCGAGGCTGCGATCGGGAGCCCGAGCGGCAGGACGCGCCAGAACATCCCGCCGTAGGCGCGGATCGTCTCTGCGACGAGCTGGCCGACGGTGCGCTCCGCCGGCGGGAGCGGCGGCGGCAGCTCAGGCACGTGCGAGCTCCTTCACGAGCCCGGGGAGCAGCGTCGCGAGGAGCGCCTTCGCCTCGTCGAAGCGCCAGAGCCGCCGGTCGGGCTCGCCGATCGCGTTGGCGACGATCCGCACCTCGATCGCGGGCACGCCGACGAGGGCGGCCGCGCGCAGCACGGCGTAGCCCTCCATCGCCTCGACCTCGCAGCCGCTCGAGCCGCCGACGCGGGCGGACGTCCCGATCGGCTCGACCCGCGCCGCGGGGAGCGCGCGCCGCGCCGCCTCGAGCAGCGCCGGGTCGGCGGGCGTATGCAGCTCGATCCAGCGTGGGTCGTCGGCGTCGCAGTACACGGCCTCGCTGCCGATCACGGCCTCCGGCTCGGTGAACGTCCGCGCGCCGGCGATCCCGACGTTGAGGACCGCCTTCAGCCGTGACATGGCTGCGAGCTCCGCCGCGGTGCGCGCCGCGGCCTCGACGGGCCCCACGCCGCAGACGAGCGCCGAACCGCCTTCGGCGCCCCGCAGCTCTTCCTGGGTCGCGGCCACGACGAGGATCACGCGGGCACCGTATCTAGACTCCGGCTATGGGCTATCACTGGGTCTCCGCCGAGGACGCCGAGTATGACGAGCGTCCGCCGAAGGAAGGCGAGCAGCCGCGTCGCACCGCCGACCTCACGACCGCCGTCGAGCTCAAGCAGTCGCGGGCGCGGCTCTGGCGCTATCCCGCGCACTCGACCGGCCGCCGCCATCAGGATCACGCACAGGAAGAAGTGTTCGTCGTCGTCTCCGGCACGCTGACCATGCTGCTCGGCGACGCCCCCGAGCGGGTCGACCTCGGCCCGGGCGGCGTGGTCGCCGTCGAGCCGATGACGCCGCTGCAGATGCGGAACGAGACCGACGAGGAGATCGTCGTCTTCGTCTACGGCGCGCCACCCGTGCAGGAGGGCGCCGACATGCTCGACGACGTCGAACTACCGCCTCGCGGGTAGCTTCCACCGGCTCGACCTGAGGGTTTTCCCGATGCGCTCACGCGCAGCGCGGCCGATCCTGAGGGCGTGGTCAATCGGCTTGCCGAGAATCCGACGCTGCTCCTCTTCGTGGTGGCCGCCTGCGGCTTCCTGCTCGCCCGCATCCGGGTCGCCGGCTTCAGCCTCGGTATCGCGGCGGTCCTGTTCGCGGGGCTTGCGATCGGAGCGATCGAGCCGAGCCTGAAGATCGGCGAGCCCGTCTGGACGCTCGGCCTCTCGATCCTCGTCTACACGATCGGCCTTGCGAGCGGCCCCAGCTTCGTCTCCGCCATGCGCCGTCGCGGCCTCGCGGCGAACAGCATGGTGCTGGGCGCCGTCGTGCTGGCGGCGCTCGTCGCCGCGTCGTGCGTGTGGGTCGTCGGCATCTCGGGGGCGACCGCCGCGGGGATCTTCGCGGGCGGCCTCACGAACACGCCGGCACTCGCCGCGGCCCTCGACTCGCTCAAGAACATCGTCCCGGGCTCGCACTTCGACGTCGTCGCCGCGCAGCCGGTGGTCGGCTACGCGCTCTCGTATCCGCTCGGCGTGCTGCTTCCGCTGCTCGCCTGCCATCTCATCCTGCGTGACCGGCGCGTGTCGAACACAAGGCTTGTGGCGCGTACCGCCGAGGTGGAGCGCGACGGCCTGCCCGCGCTGTCGGAGCTCGCGCATGCGCACCACAAGCCGGTGACGTTCGGCCGGCTCGTGCGCGACGGCCACCCCGTGCCGGCGACGCCGAACATCCACCCGCGCGAAGGCGACCTCCTGACGGTCGTCGGTGAGTACTCCGCGGTGCAGGCCGTGATCTCGGACGTCGGCTTCGAAAGCGACGAGGAAGCCCAGCTCGACCGCCACGACGTCGACTTCCGCCGCATCACCGTCTCCGACCACTCCGTCGCGGGCCGCCGCCTCGGCGATCTCGGGCTGGACGAGCGCTTCGGTGCAACCGTGACCCGCGTGCGCCGCGGCGACATCGATCTCGTCGCCGACCCGTCGATGATGCTCGAGCTCGGCGACCAGATCCGCATCGTCGCCTCACGGCCGCGCATGTCCGACGTCGCCGACTTCTTCGGCGACTCGCTGCGCGCGCTGGGCGAGGTCGATGCGCTGACGTTCAGCCTCGGCATGGCGCTCGGATTGCTGCTCGGCTCGCTCAGCGTCGCGGTCCCAGGCGGCAACCACTTCGCACTCGGCGTCGCGGGCGGGCCGCTCGTCGCGGGGCTCGTCCTGGGAGCGCTCCGCCGGACCGGGCCGCTCGTCTGGCAGATGCCGCACACGGCGAACCTGACGCTGCGCCAGCTCGGCACGGTGCTCTTCCTCGCCGGCATCGGCACCGTCGCCGGCAGCACCGTCTCGCACACGATCGCGGAGCCGAGCTCGCTGAAGATCGTCGCCGCCGCTGCGTTCGTGACCGCGACACCGCTGCTCGTCATCGCCTTCGTCGGCAGGCGCTTGCTGAAGGTCTCGCCCACCCTGCTCGCCGGCATGATCGCCGGTGCGCATACGCAACCGGCCGTCCTCGCGCACGCGAGCGAAACGACCGACGACGATCCTGACGTCAGCATCGGCTACGCGACGGTCTATCCGCTCGCGATGTTCGCGAAGATCATCATCGCGCAGGTGCTGATCGCGCTGCTGTACTGAACTGCCGGCGGCTCAGGTCGAGCCGACGCCCGCCATCATCAAGCCAAGCGCCTCGCGCGTGCTCGCTCGCGGATCCGCCTCGGCGATGATCGTTCCCTCGTACATGACGAGAACCCGGTCCGAGAGCGAGAGCACCTCGTCGAGATCCTCGGAGATGACGAGAATCGCCGTGCCGTTGTCACGCTGTGCGATGAGGCGTTCGTGGATGTAGCGCGCGGCGCCAACGTCGACGCCACGAATCGGTTGTGCCACCAGCAACACCTGCGGCCCGGCTGAAAGCTCGCGGGCCAGGATCAGCTTCTGGATGTTTCCACCCGAAAGGTTGCTGACCGGGACATCGAGACTTGGCGTCTTGACGTCGAACGCCGTGACCAGCTCGTCGCAATGCTTGCGGATGACGTCGCCCCGAAGAAAGCCGAAGCGGGAGTAAGGACGGTGCGCGTTGTCGATCAACAGGAGGTTCTCGGCAACGCTGAACCCTGGAACGACACCGTCGCGCATCCGCTCTTCCGGCACGAACCCAAACCCTGCCGATCGCACCTCGGCTGGATGGCGACCCGCCATTTCGACACCGTTCAACCGAACCGAGCCGCCCGTCGGCGACCGTAGGCCCGCGATCGCCTCGGCGAGCTCGCGTTGCCCGTTCCCCGAGACACCTGCGATGGCGACGATCTCACCCGAGTGGACCTCCAGGCTCAATCCCCGGACTGCCTCGGTGCCCCGGTCTCCGATCACGCGGAGGTCGGTCACCGCAAGCCTGACCTCGCCGGGCCGCTTGGCGGCGCCGGATTCCTCCGAGGAGAGCGTGTGGCCGACCATCAGCTCGGCCAGCTCGTGTGGGCTCACGCTCGCCGGAAGCACCGTGCCGACGTTGCGCCCGTTGCGCAGGACCGTGATGCGGTCAGAGAGCTCGAGAACCTCGCGGATCTTGTGCGAGATGAAGACCAGGCCGCGCCCGTCGGCGACCATCTGGCGGAGAACGGCAAAGAGATCGTCGACCTCCTGGGGGGTGAGCACCGCAGTCGGCTCGTCAAGGATCAGCAGCGATGCGTTGCGGTACAGCGCCTTGATGATCTCGACCCGCTGGCGCTCACCCACGGACAGCTGCCAGATCAGCGCTTCGGGGTCGACCTCGAGCCCGTAGCGCGCGGACAGGTCGCGGACGCGGGCGGCGACGACTTTCAGGTCGGTCAGCGGCTGTCGTGTCGAGCGCAGTCCGAGGGCGACGTTCTCGGTGACCGTGAGCGTGTTCACGAGCATGAAGTGCTGGTGAATCATCCCGATTCCGTGCCTGATCGCATCCGCCGGTGAGGTGATCGCGACCGGCGAGCCGTTCAGTCGTATCTCGCCCTCGTCCGGCTTGTAGAGGCCGTAGAGAACACGCATCAGTGTGCTCTTGCCCGCGCCGTTCTCACCGAACAGGGTATGTACCTCGCCTGCCCGCACGTCGAAATCGATCCGGTCGCCGGCAACGACGCCGGGAAAGCGCTTGGTGATGCCGCGCATCTCCAACAATGGAGCGCCGGCAACCTCCGCCACGCTTCCCGACGTAGTCACCTCGATCGTTCGTCCGTGCTCAGACAAGGTCGTCGATCATTTCGGGGCCTTGATCGAGCCCTTCTGGATCGCCGTGATCACCTTCTGAGCCTTCGCCTTGAGAGAGGCCGAGAGGGCGTAGCCCGGGTTGTACTGGATCTTCTCGCCACCATTGATCAGGTTGATCGTGTAGCTGGATCCGCCGAGCTTGCCGGCCTTGATCCCTGTGAAGACCTTCGTGAGCATGCCTCTCCAGTCGTAGACCTGGGAGGACACAACCTGCTTCGGTGCAAGCGAGGCCTGCGACCACTGCGTCCCGAACCACGCGACGTTGTTCTGTTTCGCGACGGTGATCGCGCCGACGACGGACTGCGAGCTACCGGTGAGAACGTCCACCTTCTCGGCGAGGTACTGGGTCGCCTGCTTCGACATCAAGCTCGGGTCACTGAAGGACCCGGTGTAGCTGACATGCACCGTCGCCTTGGGATTCGCAGCCAGTGCTCCGGCTTTGAAACCGTCGACGTACAGCTTGGCGTCACCGACCGCGACGGGGCCGATCACACCGACCACCTTCGTCTTGCTGATCAGCTCGCCCAGGTACCCCTGGACGTAACCGCCCTCGTTCGAGGCAGCCTGATAGGCGTAGACGTTCGGAAGGCCGAACGTTGAGGACGCTGTGCCCCACGCGAACGAGACCTTCGGGTACTTGGGTGCGAGGGCTTGGATCGTGCCCCCGTACTGCGAGCCGTGGGCGATGATCAGGTTGTAGCCCTCGGCGGCATATTGCCGCATGATGTTGGCCGCGTCGGCGACGACGAACTGGTTCTCCGAGACGGAGAGCTTGAAGTTGTACTTCGTCTGCAGCTGCTTGAGAGCGCTGTACATCGACTGCGTGAACGCCAGATCGTTGTGTGCGCTCGGCGCGATCAGTGCGACCTTCAACTGCGGGGTGGCCGACTTCGAGCTCGTCGTCGCGCCGGCGACCGCGACGGATGCGACGAGGAGTGCTACGACGGCAGCGGCTATGAAGAGCAACCGCCGGGGCGAGGGGACTGGCATGTGCGTTCCTCCTCTTATGAAGTGCATCACCGCCGATATCTGCCGACGGCGTCCCAATCGTGGAGGAGGGGTTTCTGCCCGCAATCGGTGCGTCTGCTGATCACGGCAGGGTATTTCCGCACCTCTTGCAAGAAGATCAGGTACCCCGTTCATACGGCTTGCCAAGAGCCGCCGGCTGCCGGAAGCGGCGTGCGACCGTCAAGAGAGCGACCACGGTGATCACCGCGGGCGCAGTCGAGGCGAGGTCGGAGAGGCTGAGCGGGATGATCCCGAGCCCCTTCCACGAG
>Ga0265338_10007856_pt1 | contig 13098 bp, 11 predicted proteins | sample 42126metaG_FD_193579 | JGI IMG/M metagenome (GOLD analysis project Ga0265338, IMG submission 193579) | Rhizosphere microbial communities from Carex aquatilis grown in University of Washington, Seatle, WA, United States - 4-21-26 metaG | ecosystem: Host-associated > Plants > Roots > Rhizosphere... | reverse complement strand
ATCATCCAGGGCATGAAGCACCTGCCGGCCTCGTTCACCCCGGGTCCCCGGGTCGGTGAGGGGCTGGATGAGACGATCGCCCGGCTGCAGGTGCTGGTGGACGAGCAGCAGCTCGCCGCCCCGGTCAACGCAGGCTCGCAAAGGCCCGCCTGACACCCGCATAAGGGCCGCGCCGCAAAACGCCTGGCGCGCCTTACCGCGTTTTACCGCGATCCGCGGATTACTGTCCCGGTCACCGGCCAGGGCCAGCACAGCAGCCTGGCCTGCGCAATACCGTTGACGCCTGTCAGTGAACCGGAAAAGGATTCGGCAAAAATCCTTTTCGAGGATCTCGTTGTAAAGGCGCAGCATGGTGAAACGAAAAAGGTGTCGGCTCCTAGCGGTTACAGCCTGCGCGGTAGCGGCGATGGTCGCGTTCGCGGGCTGCTCGTCGGCCAGCTCGACGCCGGCCAGCTCGACGCCGGGCGGTGGGTCCGCGAGTGCCCCCGGCTCGGCCGGAACCAGCGGGTCGCCCGCGGCCACCGGGACCGCGGCGTCGATCGGGCTCGGGCAGGCCTCGCCCGGCACGGACGTCGGGCTCACCAAGTCGCAGATCCGGGTGGCGGTCATCGCCGACGTGAACACGCCCATCGAGCCAGGGCTGTTCCAGAAGAACGTGAACGTGATCAAGGCGTGGGCCGCCATGGTCAACGCGGCGGGCGGGCTGGCCGGCCGGAAGGTCGTGGTCGACTTCTGCGACTCCAAGCTGGACCCGAACGCGACCGCCAACTGCGTCATCCAGGCCTGCCAGAACGATTTCGCGCTGGTTGGCACCGCCACCACCGAGCTGAGCGACCTCAGTGACATCGATAACTGCAAGAACTCCGCGGGCCAGCCGGTCGGCATTCCCAACCTCGCCTTTGTCGCTTTCCCGCCGCTGGCCTGCGACAAAGACACCTACCTGCCCGGCGGTTACGGCCCGTACTGCGCGACCGCGGGCGATCACCCGCAGTCTTACTCCGCGCCAGTCGGGGACTTCCGGTACTACGCGTCGAAGTTCCCGGACTTGCACGGCATCTACCTCTTTGACGGCGACGTGCAGACGGCCCGCATCGAGAAGCTGCCGGTGATCCAGGGGGCCGTCAACCTCGGCATCAAGAAGGACGGCCAAGGCGTCTACACGCCGTCAGCCCTGTCGCCGCAGAGCGCGCTGACCCCGTATCTCCAGGTCATGAAGCAGAACGGGTCGACCTTCAGCTACGGCGGGGCCACACCGTCGCAAACCGTCCTGATCCGGCGGGAAGCAAAGCTGCAGGGGGTGAACAGCGTAAAGGTCTGGGCATGCGACACCGGCTGCTATGACTCCAGCTTCATCGCCCAGGGCGGAGCGGACGCCGAAGGGGAGTACGCGTCAACCAACTTCCTGCCCTTCTACACTGACTCGCAGGCCAATCCTCAGCTCAAGGCGCTGGTCAGCTCCATGGGCGGGGTCAACAACATCAGCGGGCCGGCCCTGGACTCCTACGTGATGGCGCTGCTGTTCCAGGACGCGGTCGTTAAGGCGACCGCGAACGGCGGCACGCTTGACCGTCAGGCGCTGTTCGCGGCGCTGAACAAGGAGACGGCCTTCAACGCCGACGGCATCATCGGCACGACCAACATCGCCGCCCATGAGATCTCGCCCTGCGACGTGATCAGCCAGGTCGTGAACGGCCAGTGGAAGCGGGTCTACCCGACCACGCCCGGCACGTTCGACTGCAACCCGGCCAACATCGCCAACCTCAAGTTGAACGTCAGCTGACCCCGCGCCCTCCGGGGCCAGTTGGCCCGCGGCCGCCGCATCCAGCGGCAGGCCGCGGGCCACTGTGCTCTCGGCAGTGTTAGCTAACGGGCAGGGCCAGCGACTTGATCTCGAGGAACTCCTCGAGCCCGGCCGGGCCCATCTCCCGGCCCACGCCGGACTGCTTGTAGCCGCCGAACGGGACGTCGGGGCCGAACCAGGCACCGCCGTTGACCCCGATGGTGCCGCTCCTGATCTTGCGCGCGACCGCCAGGGCCCGCTCCTCGCTGCCGAACACCGCGCCCGACAGCCCGTAGATCGAGTTGTTGGCGATCCGCACCGCGTCGTCGTCGCCGTCGTGCGGGATGATGACCAGGATCGGGCCGAACGCCTCTTCCTGGGCGATCTCGCTGTCCGGGTTGACGTTGGTGAGCACCGTGGGGGTGTAGAAGAAGCCCGGGCCGTCGACCTTCTGGCCGCCGGTCACCACGGTGGCGCCCTCCGCGACCGCCCGCTCGACCATGCCATGCACTTTGTCCCGCTGCTTCTCGCTGATCAGCGGGCCCATGTAGTTGTTCTGGTCGGCCGGGTCGCCGTAGGTCACCCGGCTGATCGCGCCCACCACCTGCTCCACGAGCGCGTCGTGCATGGCCCGCGGCACCAGCATCCGGGTCGGGATCGCGCATCCCTGCCCGGCGTGCGAGCAGGTCGCGAAGGCGGCGGTGCCGATCGGCCCGGCCAGGTCGGCGTCGTCCAGCACCACCAGGGCCGACTTGCCGCCAAGCTCAAGGAACACCCGCTTGATGGTCGCGCTGGCGGCCGCCATGATCCGGCGGCCGGTCGCGGTGGACCCGGTGAACGTGACCGCGTCCACGTCGGGCGAGGTGGTCAGCACCTCGCCCACCGCCACCTCGGACGAGGAGATCACGTTGACCACGCCCGGCGGGATGTCAGTGTGCTCGGCGATCAGCTCGCCCAGGGCGAGGGTGATCAGCGGGTCGTCCGGTGCCGCCTTGAGCACCACCGTGCAGCCGGCCGCCAGCGCGGGCGACAGCTTCGCGAGGGCCAGCTGGGTCGGGTAGTTGTAGCCGATGATGGCGGCGACGACGCCGGCCGGCTCCTTCTCCACCCAGCGGCGGTGGCGCTGGCCGCGGAACTCCAGCTCGCCAATCTCCTCGGTCAGCGGGTAGCCGGGCAGCAGGTCGGCGTAATAGCGGACGATCTCGAACGGCTCCTCAAGCTGGGCACCGTAGGTGAGCACCCGAGGCGCTCCCACGTCGGCGATGGTCAGCTCGCGCAGCTCCTCCTTGTGCTCCACCAGCGCCTTGTACAACTGGTCAAGGCAGCGGGCGCGGAACCCGGCGTCCGTCGGCCAGCTCGTGGTGTCGAACGCGTGCCGGGCGGCGGCGACGGCGGCCTCGGCGTCAGCCACCGAGGCGTCCGGCGCCTGGTCGATTACCTGGCCGGTGGCCGGGTTGATCGACGGGTAGGTCCGGTCGGCCGCGACCAGCTTCCCGTCGATAAGCATGCGATACATCCGCGTCTCCTTCTGGAGAGTGGGGTGAGGTCACCCCTAAGGGTCATATCAGAGTACTATTTGTTTTCCGGAAGATGATTTTGTATACACAAGCAAGCGGTCACGGAAAGGGGCACGCATGGGACGCGTGCAGGGCAAGGTCGCCTTCGTCACCGGCGCCGGGCGCGGTCAGGGACGCAGCCACGCGGTGCGGCTGGCGGAAGAGGGCGCGGACATCATCGCGGTCGACATTTGCCATGACCTCGACTCCCTCGGTTACTCGTTGTCATCGCCGGACGATCTCAAGGAGACCGCCCGGCTGGTGGAGGCGCAGGACCGCCGGATCGTCGCGGTGGAAGCGGACGTGCGCGAGCGGGCCCAGCTTACGGCGGCGATCGAGCGCGGCATCGCCGAGCTCGGCAAGCTCGACATCGTGGTGGCCCAGGCGGGCATCATCGGGCAGAAGAGCGAGACGCCGCTGCAGGCGTGGGCCGACGTGTACGACACCAACGCGATCGGCATCATCAATGCCATCCACGCGGCCCTGCCGCACCTGCAGGCGGGTGCCTCGATCATCGCGACCGGCTCGACCGCCGCCTACATGCAGACGCTGCCGCAGCAGCAGCTCGGCGCCGACTCCGGCGGCATCGCCTACATGGTGGCCAAACGGGCGGTGTCCAGCTTCGTGCACGACCTGGCGCGCGAGCTCGCCCCCCGGTCGATCCGGGCCAACGTTGTCCACCCCACCAACGTCAACACCCCGATGCTGCACAGCGAGCCGATGTACCGGTCGTTCCGGCCCGACCTGGAGAACCCGGGCCGGGAGGACGCTACCCCCGCGTTCTACGTCCAGCAGGGCATGCCGGTCCCGTGGGTCGAGCCGGTCGACATCAGCAACGCCGTGCTGTACCTCGCCTCCGACGAGGCGCGCTACGTCACCGGGCAGCAGCTTCGCGTCGACGCCGGCGGGTACCTGAAGTGGTACGACTTCCACCTGTAACAGCCATCCGCACCCGTTCCGACTACTAAAGAAGGGAAACCGACGTGAAGGTGCACGTAGACCCGGAGAAGTGCCAGGGGCACACCCTTTGCTTCATGATCGCCCCTGATCTCTTCCAGCTGGACGACGTTGACGGCCACTCGACCGCTATCGACGGCGAGGTCCCGGTTGACCTCGAGGCGAAGGCGGCCGAGGCGATCCGTTCCTGTCCGGAACAAGCCATTTCGGTCATCCCCTAGCCGGATCAGGAGACACCGCGCATGACCACGGAACCGATCACCGACGACGACACCGAGCGCAAGAAGAACCGCTACCAGTTCGACCGGCACACGCCGCAGTACCGGGAGCAGTTCAACCAGGTCACATCGGAGATGCTGACCAAGCACCCGGTCGCCTGGAGTGACACCTACGGCGGCCACTGGGTCGCGGCCGGCCACTCCGAGGTGTTCGACCTGGCCAGATCGGCCGACTTCGTCTCGAACGACCACGACCCGGCTAACGAGCGGCGCGGTTACAAGGGCATCTCCATCCCGTCCCCCGAGGTCGCCTTCCGCGGCGGCTTCCTGGAGATGGACCCGCCCGAGCAGCGCTACTACCGGCAGCTGCTCAACCCGTACCTGTCGCCCGCCGCGGTGGCCCGGTGGCTGCCGCTGGTGGACGAGATCGCCCGCGCCAGCATCAACGAGAAGATCGAGACCGGGCAGATCGACTTCGTCGACGACCTGGCCAACATCGTCCCGGCGGTACTCACCCTGGGCATGCTCGGGATCCCGCTGAAGAACTGGGACATCTACGTCGAGCCGATTCACGCCTCGGTCTACACCCCGCCCAACTCGCCCAACATGGCGAAGCTGCAGGCGATGCGGCTCGCGATGCGGGACGACCTGATGGGCCAGGTGGCCGAGATCAGGGCGAACCCCCGCCCGGGTCTCATCCACGCCCTGGTGACGGCGGACATCAACGGCACCGTGCCGCCCGACTTCGAGCTCCTAGGGATCATCTCGCTGCTGATCGGGGGCGGGTTTGACACTACGACGGCGCTGACGGCGCACGCGCTTGAGTGGTTGTCGGAGAACCCGGCTGAGCGGGCGCGGCTGTCGGCTGAGCGGGACACGCTGCTGAACCCGGCGACTGAGGAGTTCCTGCGGTTCTTCACCCCGGCGCCGGGTGACGGGCGGACGATCTCGGCTGACTGCGAGATCGCGGGGCAGCGGTTCAAGGAGGGGGAGCGGCTGTGGCTGTCGTGGGCGATGTCGAACCGCGACCCGGAGGTGTTCCCGGACCCGAACCAGGTTCACCTGGACCGTACTGGTAACCGGCATCACAGCTTCGGCCTGGGCATCCACCGCTGCATCGGGTCGAACGTGGCCCGGACGGTGTTCAAGCGGATGGTGCTGGCGGTGCTGGACCGGATGCCGGACTACGTGTGCGACCCGGCGGGGGCTGAGCATTACGAGACGATCGGCATCATCCAGGGCATGAAGCACCTGCCGGCCTCGTTCACCCCGGGTCCCCGGGTCGGTGAGGGGCTGGATGAGACGATTGCCCGGCTGCAGGTGCTGGTGGACGAGCAGCAGCTCGCCGCCCCGGTCACCGACCGCAAGGGAGCGGCCGAAGCTAGGTAGCGGCGAGGAGCGGGCCGGTGAAGGCTGTACGCGGCACCGGTGCCGCGGGCGGCGTCCGGCTGGTTGAAGCCGACGAGCCCGGCGGCGAGGGCGAACTTATCGCGGTCAGGTCGGTCAGCATCTGCGCGTCCGACCTGCGCTACCTCGCCGCCGGGACCGAGCGGCTCATCGGCCACGAGGTGGCCGGGGTCACCGCCGACGGCACCCCGGTGGTCCTGGACGGCTTCGCGAGCTGCGGAAGCTGCGACTACTGCACTGCCGGGCAGGGCAACCTGTGCCCGGTGGCCGGCCAGTTCATCCTCGGCCTCACCGTCGACGGCGGCCTGGCCGACTACTGCCGGGCGCCCCGGCACGCGCTACTGCCGTTGCCGGCCGGGCTCACCCTGGACGACGCGTCGCTGGCGGAGCCGGGCGCGGTCGCCTGGCACGCCTGCGGCAAGGCCGGGGTGAGCGCGCAGACCCGGGTGCTGGTGGTCGGGGCGGGTGCGATCGGCCTGCTGGCGGTGCTGGCCGCCCGCCGGCTGGGCGCGCCCGAGGTCAGCCTGCTCGCCCGGCACCCCTACCAGCGGGAACTGGGCGAGCGGTTCGGCGCCAGCACGCCGTCCGGTCTGTACGACGCGGTGATCGAGGCCAGCGGCAGCGAGTCCGGCCTCACCCAGGCGGTCGAGCTGGCCCGGCCGCAGGGCACCGTGTCCACCGTCAGCATCTTCCCGGCCGACGTGCGCTGGCCCTACCGGGCCGCCTTCCTCAAAGAGGTGGCGGTGGTGCCTTCGATGGCGTACCACGGCGCCGGCGCCACCCGCGAGCTCGGGCTGGCGGCGGCGATGCTGGCGGCCGACCCGGGCATCACCGCGGCCCTCATCACCCACCGCTTCGGTATCGACGAGGCGCCGCGTGCCTTCGAGCTGGCGGCCGCCCGCCCGCCCGGCACCTTCAAGGTCGTCATCCACCCCTGACGCTCATCCACCGGTCCACCCCCGGAAACACGGTCTAGCGCGCCCCTGGCCTTTCCTATATGGTCAGATCAGCTAACTTTAATGACTTTCTCTTAGGTTAGCTCGGTGCGCGTTGGCTGGATGTGGTGTTGGCTGGATGTGGTGTTGGCTGGATGCGGTGTTTGCTGGATGCGGTGTTTGCTGGACGGGAGGGCCGATGGCGACCATGCCGATCGAGCGGGGCAAGATCCGCGAGTACGCGATCGCGACCGCGGCCGACCGCCCGGCCTACACCGAGGACCCCAAGGCCCCGGTGCCGCCCACCTTCCTGGCCACGGTGGTGTTCTGGACGCCAATCGGGGAGACGCTGCGGTCGCCCGCGGTGCTGCGGGCCTGCGCCGGGGCGGACGTGCCGGCCGACCTCGGCAGCCTGCTGTCACTCGAGCAGGAGTACGTCTACCACGGCCCGCTGCCGCACGCCGGAGAGACGCTGCACACCGCCGAGAAGCTGCGCGACGTGACCGTGAAGCGGACCCGCGACGGCCGGGCGATGATCATGGTCAGGTTCACCGTCGAGTTCCGCGATGAGCGCGGGGAACTGCGCGCGGAGTGCAACTACACCTCGGCTTACGTGCAGCGGGAGCGGCCGTGAGCGCCGCCCTGGTGGCCGGCGCGGTGCTTCCCGAGCGCACTTTCGGCCCGGTCACCATGACCGACATCGTCCGCTACCAGGGCGCCAGCGGCGACATGAACCCGATCCACCACGACGACGAGTTCGCCCGGGCGGCCGGCTTCCCCGCCGCCATCAGCGTTGGCATGCTCGGCGCGGGCTGGCTGGCCGCCTACTGCACCGAGCACCTGGGTGACCAGACCGTCCGCCGCTTCCGCACCCGCTTCTCGTCCGTCGTCTACCGGGGCGACCGGCTGACCGCCTCGGCCGAGGTGGTCCGCCGGTTCCAGCAGGACACCGAGACCCGGGTGGAGCTGGACATCCGGCTGCGCAAGGACGACGGCTCGGTCGTCGTCAGCGGCAGCGCCGAGTTCGCGGTGACGTGAGGAGTTTGCGGTTGCGTAAGCAGAGCACGGTTGGATGAGGAGCACAGTGCAGACGGGAACCAACGAGCGCTTTGGCCTGCCGATCGCGCTGGTTATCGGCGGCGGCGGGATGGGCATGTCCACTGCCCGGCGGCTGGGCCAGACCCACCGGGTGGTGCTGGCCAGCCTGTCTGACGGCAAGACGGCCGAGCGCGAGGCGGCGCTGCGCGCGGACGGCATCGACGCGGTGGCGGTCCGGCTGGACGTGACCGACCCGGACGCGGTGGCGGAGGTGGCCGCGTTCGTGGCCGCCCGCGGGCCGCTGCGCACCCTCGCCCACGTGGCCGGGCTGTCCCCGTCGATGGGGGACTGGCACCAGGTGTTCAGCGTCAACCTCATCGGCACGGCACTGATGGAACGGGCCTGCCTGGAACTGGCCGGCCAGGGCACCGCGGCGGTGTTCGTCTCGTCCTCGGCCGGGCACCTGGCCGAGCCGCCCGCCCCGGACATCGTGGCAGTACTCGACGATCCGCTCAGGCCGGGCTTCTTCGACCGGCTGAACGAGGTGATCGCCAAGGAGGAGCAGACCCCGCTGCAGGCCTACCGGCTGTCCAAGTGGGCGCTCAACCGGATGTGCCGCCGCCGCGTGGGCGCCTGGGGGGCCAAGGGGGCGCGGATCGTCTCCATCTCGCCCGGGCTGATCGCCACCCCGATGGGTGCCAAGGAACTGGGCGGCCCGGCCGGCGCGGTCAAGCGCGAGCGGATGGCGAAGCTGCCTCTTCCCCGCGAGGGCACCATGGTGGAGACGGCCGACGCGATCGAGTTCCTCGCCTCCGACAAGGCCTCCTACATCACCGGCACCGACCTGCTGGTCGACGGCGGGATCGTGGCGGCGACCAAGTCATCCTGAAGCACCCGAGCATCCCAAAGGGGGGAGCGCGACGTGACCGACACCACCGGCTCTACTGACCGGCCCGGGCCCGGGCCGCTGGCCGGCCTGACCGTGGTCGACCTGTCAACCACGCTCCCGGGCGCGCAGGCGACCCAGTTCCTGGCCGACGCCGGCGCCGACGTCATCGTGGTGGAGCAGCCGGGCGGCAACCCGCTGCGCAAGGACCCCGGCTGGCCGGGGCTGCTGCGCGGCAAGCGCAGCGTCGTGCTCGACCTGCGCGCCGACGACGGCCCCGGTGGTAATGGGCCCGGTGGTGATGGGCAGGGCACCCTGGACCGGCTGCTGAGCCTGGCCGACGTGCTGGTCAGCACCATGCGGCCGGCCGCCGCGGCCCGGCTCGGGTTCACCGCCGGGCAGCTCACCGCGCGCTACCCGCGGCTGGTGGCCGCGCTGATCACCGGCTGGGGCAGCCGCGGGCCGTGGGCCGGCTACAAGGGCTACGAGGCGCTGATCCTGGCCAAGACCGGCGTGCTGCACTCCAAGCGGCAGCTCACGCCGGGCCCGGACCCGGCCTACGTGTCGGTCCCGTACGCCGCCCACGCCGCCGCCCAGACCGCGGTGCAGGGCATCCTGGCGGCACTGTTCGAGCGCGAGTCGAGCGGGCTGGGGCAGCTGGTGGAGGCGAACCTGGTGTCCGGGGTCGGCTCGCTCGACACCTACAACTGGTTCTACGAGATGATCCTGCGCCGTTACCCGGAGGCGTTCAAGCCGCTCGCGGACGCGTTCGACGCCGAGGGCAGGCCGCAGTCCCGGCTGATGTACGCGCTGCTGATCGGGCTGACCAAGGACGGCACCTGGCTGCAGTTCGCGCAGACCGCGCCCCGGCTGACGCAGGCCTTCCTGGAGGAGCTCGGCCTGGCGCAGGAGGTGACCGAGCCCCGGTGGAAGGACTTCCCCGACCTGCCCGCGGCTGAGCTGCGCCAGGAATGGTGGGAGAAGATGCTGGCCAAGGTGGGCGAGTGGACGCTGGCCGAGTGGGAGGAGGTCTTCGCCCGCAACTCCAACGTCTTCGGCGAGCAGTTCCGCACCCCCGACGAGGCGCTGGCGCACCCGCAGGTGGTAGCGCAGGGCCGGGTAGTCACGGTGGACGACCCCGACCTCGGCCCCGTCCGGCAGCCGTCCACCCTGGTGCACGCGGCGGGCCGGCCGCTCACCGCCATCCGCCGCGCTCCCCGGGTTGACGAGCACGCGGCCGAGGTCCGCCGGCTGGCGCAGTCGGCCGCCCCGGCCAGCACCGTCCCGGCCAGCCCAGCCCCGGCCAGCCCAGCCCCCTCCGGCTCAGCCCGAACGGGTGCGGACCCGAGCGGGCCAGCCCCCGCCGGCTGCCCCCTGGCCGGGGTGACGGTGCTGGAGCTCGGCGGCATGTTCGCCGCCCCGTTCGGCGCCACCATCCTGGCCGACCTCGGGGCGCGGGTGATCAAGGTCGAGCCGCTGATCGGCGACAACATCCGTGACGTGATGGCCTTCCCCGAGGCGGGCGGGGGCAAGGTGCTGCAGGGCAAGGAGAGCATCGCGCTCGACATGCGCACGCCCGAGGGCCTGGCGGTGGTGCACGAGCTCGCCCGCCGCAGTGACGTGGTGCTGCAGTGCTACCGGGCCGGGGTGGCGGCCAGGACCGGCATCGACGAGGCCACCATGCGGGCGCTCAACCCGGACCTGGTCTACCTGAACGCCCCCGGCTACGGCATCGACGGGCCCTACGGCGGCAAGCCGGCCTACGCGCCGTCGATCGGCGCCGCGTCCGGCATCTCGCTGACCGACGCGCCGCTCGGCGGCGCGCACCCGGAAAACCAGGACGAACTGCTGGCGGTCGCGCGCCACCTGCGGGCGGGCGGCACCGTGCCCGCCGTCCAGTCGGACGGCGTCGCCGCCCTCGGGGTCGGGTCGGCCCTGCTGCTCGCGCTGTACGCGCGGCGCCGGGGGATCGGCCTGACCGGCCTCGAGACCACCATGCTGGGCAGCTGCACGCAGGCGCTGATCAGCCGGAACACCAGCTACCTGGACCGGCCGGAACGGCCCCGGGTGGATGATGAGCTCCGCGGCCTCGGCCCGCTCTACCGGCTGTATGCGGCGGCCGACGGCTGGGTGTTCCTGGCCGCGCCGGCCCCGGGGGAGTGGGCGCCGCTGGCGGCCGCCCTCGCCCCCTACGGTGACCTGGCCGGCCCGCGGTTCGCCACCCCCGAGGACCGGGAGGCCAACGCGGCCGCGCTGGCCGCGGCGCTGGCCGCCATCTTCGCCGCCCGGGGCAAGGACGCCTGGGAAGCGGAGCTGTCCGCCGCCGACGTCGGCTGCGTGGCGGTCTGCCAGGAGAACGCCGAGTGGCGGATGCAGGACGACGAGTTCTACCAGGCCGGCTACGCGATCGACGCGGTCAGCCCGATCTTCGACCAGCACCGCCGGGCGGCCCCGCTCAACCGCTTCTCCCGGTCGGCCACCAAGCCCGACTCGGGCTGCCGGCTCGGCCAGCACACCGACGCGCTGCTGGCCGAGATCGGCTACGACGCGGCCGGGATCGCCCGGCTGCGCGAGCAGGACATCGTCCGGTGAAGCCGGTGAATCCGGTTGAAGCCGGTGAATCCGGTGAAGGAGAGAGTGCATGCGGAGCCCCGCGATCCCCGTCCCTGAGAGCCTGACCGCGCGCGGCTCGGTGCGCTCCGCGCCGCCGCGCCGGCCAGGCTCGGTCCGCCGCACCACCACGATGGACTTCACCTGGGCGGACGGTATGGGCGGTGACGCGGTGCTCGACGGCCGGGCCCGCGACCTGCGGACCGGCCCCGACGGGGCGGTGACGGAGCTGGCCGCGGCGTCGCTGCGGATGGTCACCGACGCGCGCCGGGTCATCAAGGAGGTGAGCGCCGACCCCGGGCTGCCCGCGCTGCGGGCGCTGGCCGGCGAGTCGGCCATGTCCGGCTTCCGTAAGCGGCTGGCCGCCAGCGGCGCGGCCGACGGCCTGGCCGGCGCCCCGCTGTACCAGTTGCTCGACGACGTGCCCGGGGCGACCCTGGTCTCCGGCGCCGCCTGGCAGCTGTACTACGACATGGACCACTACAAGCTGCTCAAGGCGGACGTCGCCCACCGGGTGATGCGGGACGTCTGCGCCGGCTTCCAGGACGGCTCGAGCGCGCTCAACCCGGACGGCACGCAGCGCTGGGAGCGGACCCGGACCACCGCGGTGGAGATCGAGGAAGGCGACGACGAGCTGGCCTGGCACCGGCACGCCGAGCCGGACGGGGTGACCATGCGCCGTGCCCGCCGGGTCGACGTCTGGGCGGAGGGCGCCGTGCTGCGGGTGGACGCGTTCTTCCAGGACTCCTCGACGCTGCCCGGGGGCGGGCGGACGTCAATCCACGAGTACACGCTGACGGCCGAGGCGGACCGGGCGACCGGCGTGGTGCGGTCGGTGAACCCGGTGCCGCGGGTGCTGCCGCACGGCGAGTGCCCGCTGGCCGTGACCCACGTCGGGGCCCTGGCCGGGGTGCCGCTGACGGAGCTGCGCGGTGCGGTGCCCGAGCGGCTGCGCGGACCGCTCGGCTGCACCCACCTGAACGACATGATGCGGGCCCTGGCTGACGTTCCCGTGCTGGCCAGCGGCCTGCGCTGACCGGGCGGGGGGCTCGTTCCGCCGAACGGCACGCGTCGTTGACCGGGCCCGGCGCCCCTGATTGGCTGGAACCAGCCGTTGACCGGGCGCCGTGACGGCGTCTATGCTGATACATTGTAGCCCGACTATCTGGCGCCAATGTATCTACTCAAAGGGGAGGCCCGCCGATGGCCCAGTACAAAGAGTTCCTCGTCTCCGGCGACTGTCACATCATCGAGCCGCCGGACCTGTTCAAGACCCGGCTCCCGGCCAACATGCGCGACCGCGCGCTGTGGGAAGAGGAGTTCACCCTCGAGGAGCCGATCGTACCCGGCGGGCACACCGAGTTCCGGAAGCTGCACACGATCGGCTTCGACGGCTGGACGGTCTCCAAGTACCGCCAGTTCAAGGGCTTCGAGGGCCGCACCCCGGGCTGGAAGCCGGATGAGATCATCCAGGACATGGACATGGAGGGCGTCGACGCCGCCGTGTTCTTCCCCAACCTGGCGCTGTTCGTGCTGTTCACCGACGACCATGAGCTGTCCATCGCCCACGCGCGAGCGTGGAACACCTGGGTCGCCGAGACGTACCTGGACTACAAGGACCGGATGCGCCCGGTCGCGTCGATCCCGCTGACCAACGTGGCCGACGCGGTGGCGGAGATCGAGCGGTCGGTCAAGCTCGGGCTGCGCGCGG
>Ga0265338_10007853_pt1 | contig 13103 bp, 9 predicted proteins | sample 42126metaG_FD_193579 | JGI IMG/M metagenome (GOLD analysis project Ga0265338, IMG submission 193579) | Rhizosphere microbial communities from Carex aquatilis grown in University of Washington, Seatle, WA, United States - 4-21-26 metaG | ecosystem: Host-associated > Plants > Roots > Rhizosphere >... | reverse complement strand
CGGAGGGTTATGGGTGCGAAAGACGACCACAGGGGCTAAAGCCCTTTTCACTCGAGCTCTTGACGCGGCCCTGAAGGGCCGCTCTTCCACGGTGGATCCGGCTTCATCGTACGGTCCCGATGGAAACCTCAGCCGGACCTCCGATAGGGGCCTGAAAGGTCGCTCTTCCACGGTGGATCCCACAGAGGTAACGCCCGAAGGGCCGCGCCAGATCGCGGCACCAGCGCAGTTTCGGATTGTGCTGGTTTCGTTCCTTGCGGCGGCGATTGGACTCGTCGCGGGCGTGGTGGCCTATGCCCTTTACAAACTGATTGGGCTGTTTACCAATCTTTTCTTTTTTCACCGTTGGGCGACCGGATTTACGAGCGTGAGCTCGCATCACTTGGGAGCGTGGGTGATTCTGGTGCCGGTCGTTGGCGGGCTGATCGTGGGAGTGATGGCCAAGTACGGGTCATCGAAGATCAAGGGGCACGGGATTCCGGAGGCGATGGAAGCGGTATTAACGAATCGCAGCCGAATCGAGCCCAAGGTTGCGCTTCTTAAACCGATTTCCGCGGCGATCGCGATTGGGACGGGGGGGCCGTTCGGCGCGGAAGGTCCGATCATTCAAACCGGTGGAGCGATTGGGTCGCTGGTAGGGCAGGTGCTGCATACGACGGCGGTGGAGCGCAAGGTGTTGCTGGCTTGCGGGGCAGCGGCGGGAATGTCGGCGACCTTCAATACCCCGATTGCGGGCGTGATTCTGGCGATTGAGCTGCTGCTGTTTGAATTCAAGTCACGGTCGTTCATTCCACTGGTGATTGCCAGCACGCTCGCGACGGCAGTGCACATGCAGTTGTTGGGGCCGGGGCCGATGTTCCAGGTGGCGGCGATGGACTTCGGGATTCCGCATGCGCTGCCGTTTTACCTGGTACTCGGTCTGATCTGCGGACTGGCCGCAGTGGGGTTGAGCAAGGCGCTTTACTGGGTAGAAGACCAGTTCGAGAAGTTACCTTTTGATGAGTTGTGGTGGCCGGCGATCGGGGCGGTTGCGCTGGGTGTGATCGGATTCTTTGTTCCGCGCGTGTTTGGCGTGGGGTATGACACGATTGGGGACATCCTGAACGGGCAACTGGTCTGGAAAATTCTGCTGATAGTGATGGTTGCGAAATTTGCGGCGCTGGTGATTTCGCTGGGATCGGGGACGTCGGGTGGGCTGCTGGCTCCCACGTTCATGTGGAGTGCGGCGTTGGGCGGGTTGTTCGCCATGGTGGGAAATTATTTTTTTCCGGGGGCTAATCTTTCTCCGGGAGCATTTGCGCTGGTGGCGATGGGTGCGGTGTTTGGGGCGGCGTCGCGGGCGGCGTTTTCGTTCATCATTTTCGCCTTTGAAATTACGCGGGATTACAACTCGGTGCTGCCGTTGATGCTGGTGGCGGTGATTGCCGATGGGATTGCCATGCTGTTCATGCCAAGCAGTTCCATCATGACGGAAAAGCTGGCGCGGCGCGGGCTGCGCGTGCATCAGGACTACGAGGCGGATGCGCTAACGCAGGCGACCGTCGGTGAGACGATGGAAAAAGATGCGCCGGTCATCGCGGCAGATACGAAAGTGGGAGCGCTGGCAGAGCGGATTGCGCGCCATGATCCGGCGGTGGCGCGGCACGAGGCGCTGCTGATTCTGGATCAGGCGGGCGCTCTGGTGGGAATTGTCACGCGGGGCGACGTGTTGCGGGCGCTTGACAAAGATTCGTCAGGGGCGATGACCGTGCAGGAAGCGGGCACCACGCACCTGGTCGTGACCTATCGCGATGAACTGGTGTCGGAGGCGGCGGCGAAATTGTTGCGCTTCGACATCGGACGACTGCCGGTGGTCGATCGCGCGGACGATCGCAAAGTGGTGGGATACCTGGGGCGGGCCGCGATTCTTGCGGCGCGTTTGCGGCGCTTTCACGATGAGCATGTTCTTGAGCCGGGATGGCTCGCTAGCTCGAAGTGAGCGACGGAGATGCGGCGCGCGAAGTCGGCGTTCAGGCGCGGGCAACCAAAAACTCTTGCCGACGGGGAATACAGCCACAGGGGCTAAAGCCCACCTCTTTTTTTTTCCTCACTAGCGCGGCCCTGGAAGGGCCGCTCTTCCACGGTTGTGCACGCGTTGGTTGGAGGGTGCAGTGACGTGTTGGATTCCTGTGGGGTCGGGCCGGCGAGTCGAGAGCCGTCCTGACAGGTTTGCGGGGTTCCGACTACAATGAGGGGCGAGCAGTTCACGAAATCATAACGAGGAGAAGAGCATGCAACGGAAGGCTAGCGCGGTTTGGAAGGGCGGGCTGAAGGATGGCAAGGGAAGTCTCTCGGCTCCGGGCGGGGCGTTGAACAACACACAGTATTCGTTTGCGACCCGGTTTGAGAATGCGGCGGGGACGAATCCCGAGGAACTGATTGCGGCGGCGCATGCGGGATGTTTCTCCATGGCATTGTCGGCGCAGTTGGGTGGGGCGAATCTGACTCCGGAGAGCATTTCGACGACGGTGACGTTGTCGCTCGATAAGCTGGATTCCGGGTGGACGATTACGGCGAGCCATATTGATGTTGTCGGGAAGGTGCCGGGGGCGGACGCGGCGACGTTTCAGAAGTATGCGGAGGCGGCGGAGACGGGGTGTCCGGTGTCGAAGGTGTTGAATGCGAAGATTACGATGAACGCGAAGCTGGAGTAGAAGCGACGCCTGGATTGCTTATGTTCCGACGGTGCGCGATCGCTGCCATTGGACTGCTGGCCGCTGCTACGGTGATATTGGGAGCGGATCAACCCAGCCTGCAGTTCGACCATGTCTGGATCGTGGTTTCGCCCAATGCTCCCGAGCGCGCGGCGCTGGAGCGCGCGGGACTTCAAATATCGCCGGAGGTCAATCGCCACGACGGACAAGGCACCGCGTCGATCACGGTTGAGTTCGAAAACGCATATTTGGAGTTGATTTGGCCGGAGGCCGGCGTGGCTGTGCAGCCGGGGCTGGAAAAGGCGGCGGAGAAATTCCGCCAGCGCATGATGTGGCGCACCAGTGGATGGTGCCCGATCGGGGTTGGTTTCCGGGGAACGACTGAGGCACCGGCCGCCTTTCCATTCCCCACATGGTCGACGCATCCGGACTGGCTGCCGCCGGGTTCGGACATTGTGATCCTGACGCCTCGGGATGACACGCATAGCCCATCGCTGTTCGTAGCGCCGCGGGCTCACCATCCGTTGGGCGTGCACCGAATTACCGCGATTCGTATTTTGTCTCCAGAGACCTATCAACCTATCGAGGCGCTGGACTACGTGCAGAGACTCCACCTTCTGGAGTTCACAAAAAAGGACGGATGGATGCTCGAGTTGACGCTGGACGACGGCAAAGCCGAGAAGTCGAAGGACCTCAGGCCTGACCTTCCGCTCGTCATTCGCTACTGACAATCTCTGCCTGGGGATGATGGAGCCCTGAAAGATGAGTTCCCGAGACGCTGTCGTTTGACACCTAGCGTTGTGCCTGTAGAATAGAGACGCAGGTCTTCCTGATCCGGCAGCTATGGGCTGTCGCGACGATTGAAGTCCACTTGCCATCGTGGCGGAATTGGCAGACGCGCATGGTTCAGGTCCATGTACTCGCAAGGGTGTGGGGGTTCGAGTCCCTTCGATGGCACCAGAGAATTCGTAAAATCTAGAGCAAAGTGGAAAAGGCGATCTCCGTGGAGATCGCCTTTTCGTATACAACGGGATTTCGGTTAGAGTGGCTGGACGTTCTCAGCCTGCCAGCCTTTGGGGCCCTTGGTCACGTCAAATTGCACGGTCTGGCCCTCTTGCAGGCTCTTGAAACCGCCTGCTTGAATCGCAGAGAAATGCACGAAAACGTCTTCGCCAGACTGGCGGCTGATAAAGCCGTAGCCCTTGGCGTCATTGAACCACTTTACTGTTCCTTGTTCTGCCATGGTGTTAGGTGTTCCTTTAGTCAATCGATTTACGCCGGAGAGATTCGGAGGTACTGCTGGCAGGGTACTGGCTGTTAAGGCAAGTGCTGCTCACAACCGATTCGGTCTAACGTACAAGGTGATGGTACGCGTTGGGTGGGGGATTAGCAAGCGGGAATGCGGAAGGCTGCATCGTTGCCGGTCGGAGGCTCTTTCTGAGGCAAGAAAAAGCTTTGAAACGCGAAGAACGCAAAGGATGCGCAAAGACCGCCAAGAGGATGTCCAGAGCATGGTGGAGCCTTCCTATTCAACGGTTTAAGAGACGACAGCAAGGTTCGGGTAAACAGCGTATACTTGATGTACTTAACCTCGAAGACCACGCCACTCATGCGCCTTCGCGATTGAGAAAATCGGGAGGCGGGCTTCCTGTGGCGGCGAGTGTCCTGGAATTGATGATTTCTTCCAGCCGGGGACACCAGTTTTCAAGCCGAAAGCCCTTATATCGCAAGCCAAGACACGGAGGAATTGTGAATGCCACGAGGACGATCCACATTTACTAAACGTCAGAAAGAACAGACCCGGCAGCAGAAACAGCGAGACAAGGCCGAGCGCAGGAGCCAGCGCAAAGACAAGCCGGAAGGCGCGGTGGTCGACGAGATGCAGGAACTGCGCGAGCACGCCGAGGCGCAGGCTGCGCTGTTTCGCGTGGGTTCGGAAGACGAACCGGATGCGGTGGAAGTATTCATTCCCGGCATCGGGAAGCTCGAACGGTAGGATTTACGAAGGAAACGGTCGCCGGAGCTTGCAACGAGCTCCGGCGATTTTTTTGGGATGCGTTGGGTCGAAAGGCCTCAACCACTAAGGACGCCAAGGTTCACGAAGGGAAAAGCCCACTTCTGCAACCGACGCGAGAGATGAGGCACCTGCTTTTCCTGGTTACGTCCTTTTTTCTCCTAGACGAAGACTTCGCCCGGCAACGCCGTAAGTGTGCGCGAGGCCAGGGTGTTTTGGACGGAACGCCTGGGTTGGGCGGCGGGGGATTGGTCGGCCTGCAGGCGTTCGATGCGCAGTTTCAGGGTGCGCTCGATGTTACGGAGTTCCACGACTTCGACCCCCGCAACCAGGGAGGTAGCGCGTCCGGTGGCTCCGGCACGTCCGGTGCGGCCTACACGGTGGATGAAGTCTTCGGCCATCTTCGGCAGGTCGTAGTTGATGACGTGGGCGACGTCGTCGCAGTGCAGGCCGCGCGACGCAATGTCGGTGGCGACCAGAATCTGGTAGCGGCCTTCCTGAAATCCGCCTAGCGCGCCGTTGCGCTGGGACTGGGTTCGATCGCCATGAATCATGGTGGCGGTGAAGCCGTCCCGGGCGAGCTCCTGGGCGAGGCGCTGGGCGCCACGCTTGGTGCGGGTGAAGATGAGAGTCTGTCCTTTTTCTCCGTAGAGAAGTTGGCGGAGAAGATCGAGCTTTTCTCCCGGGCGAACTTCGTAGGCCTTCAATTCCACGCTCTCGGCCGGCTTCAGAACCGAGCCCAGAGCTACGCGGACGGGATCGCGCATGTATTCATGTACGAGTCCGGCGACGGAAGCCTCAAGTGTGGCCGAGAAACACAGGGTCTGACGGGTCTTGGGCAACAGGGCCAGGATGCGGCGGATGGCGGGGAGAAATCCCATGTCAAGCATGCGGTCGGCTTCGTCGAGGACAAGGACCTTGATGTGGCGCAGGTCGGCGAACTTGCGGTCGGTGAGATCCTGCAGGCGGCCGGGGGTGGCGATGATCAGGGAGGAGTCGTTGCGCAATCCCTGGATCTGCGCTTTCTCGGATACGCCGCCGATGACCAATGATGCCTTGGGCATGGTCTTGCTACGGAGTTGCTCGTACTGCTCGTGGACTTGCATGGCCAGTTCGCGCGTGGGTAGCAGCACCAGCGCGGTTGCCTGTTTGGAGCCTTCGGCGCGAAGCATTTCGATCACCGGGATCAGAAATGCGAGGGTCTTGCCGGTGCCGGTCTGAGCGGTACCGATTACATCCTTGCCATCGAGGGCGGGCTGAATGGCGCGCTCCTGGATGGGAGTTAAGGTGATGAATTGAGCTGCCGCGAGCTTCTGCTGCAAGGCAGGAGACAAGGGCAGTTCTGAAAATGTGGTCATTCTAGATTGTTCTTTCTGGAGGGGCCTGTCGAAACACACGTCGGTACACTTTTGGATACACGTGAAGCCTGCATGCCGCTCTCATTCAATTTTGGATTTGGCGCTGGAACTAAACGGCGGGCAGGAAAGGCGGAGATGAATCTGATCCAACGTGGGACCACCGCGTCACGAGCAAACCGTGGAAAAAGCGTCAAGAGGAGTATAGCACAGGAAGTGGGGCACGCGAGGCACGGAGGTAATGCGGTTGGTGTGGCGGAAAGGCGATAACCACTCAGGAGACTAAGGTTCACGAAGGAAATCAAGAGAAGGTGTAGGCAACCGGCCGGAAATGGGGCACAATCTAGGCGGCACGGAGGGGTGTTGGATTGAAGATTTCGCAAAAAGGACTGTACGCGCTGCAGGCGATCATGACGCTGGCCAAGCGGCACGACCAGGGAGCGATCAAGATCCGGGACATTGCGGCGGAGAGCGATTTGCCGGAGAAGTTTTTGGAATTGATCCTGCTGGAGATGAAGAATGCGCGCATTGTCGACAGCGTGCGCGGAGCCCGGGGTGGGTACCGGTTGCGGCGCGATCCGGCGGAGATTCCGCTGAGCGACATTATCCGGTTAATTGATGGTCCGCTGGCGCCGATGGGGGATGCGGAGCAGCTGCGGAGTTTGATTGCGAAGGATGCCGATCATCGCGCGCTGTATGAGGTGTTTCTGGAAGTGCGAGACGCTGCGGCGAAGATTCTGGAGAATACGACGATTGCGGATATTGTAGCGGGCGGAAAAGGCAAGAAGGGTGCGGGTGTGAAGGTTGCGCCAGAGAAAGAGAAAGAGAAGAAGATGAGGAGTGGCCAGGCGGCGCTGCGGCGTTGAGGGCGGCCGTCGTGATTGCGATATCGTTCCGTCAGGCGGCAGGTCTCTTACACGAGTCGTAAATCCGCATCATTAATTCCATGTCGCGGAGGCCTTCTTCGCCGGGGGCTTTGTTCTGCTGGTTTTGCTGGATGCAGTCGGCGAAATGTTCGGCTTCGGCCGCGAAGTGGGCGGGGTCCGGACTTGGAGATCGCATTACGATCGGCTCGGCTCCATCAATGTCCGCGCGCAAGACCAGTCCTTCATAAATGAAAGCGTTGTCGAGGTTGAGCATTCCTCGCGAGCCGTGCACACGGTAGAAGCCGGGCATGGTGGCTCCATAGGTCGAATTACAACTGGCCACAACCCCGGAGGGAAAGGTCATGGTCCAGGATATATTTTCCTCGACCTCGGTGAAGCGTCCGTCATGATCGATGACGGAGGAGTGGGCGTCGATTTCCACGGGCTCTTCGCCGGTGAGATAGCGGCAGGCGTTGAGGGAGTAGATTCCCACATCCATGAGAGGACCACCACCAGCCAACTTTCGGTTGGTGCGCCATTCGTTAGGGCCGATGTTGAATCCGAAGGTGCTTTCGATGGCCTGAACCTTGCCCAGTTTGCCATCACGAATCAACTGGACGGCACGCAGGTTCACCGGTTCGAGATGGCAGCGGTACCCGATCATCAACTTCTTCTGTGCGTGCTGGCAGGCGGCGATCATCGCGCGCGCGTCGGCAACCGTGGTCGACATCGGCTTTTCGCACAGAACGTGCTTGCCAGCCTTTGCGGCGCGGATGGAGTACTCAGCGTGCATGCTATTGGGCAGGGCGACGTAGACGGCATCGATGTTGGGGTTGGCGGCGATGGCGTCGTAGTTGTCGTAGCTGTAAATGCTGGAGGTGGGGACTCGGTATTCGGTGGCCATGCGTTCGGCTTTGTCGCGATGTCCGCTAACCAGAGCCGTGACCCGCGCTTTGGCGGAGTTCTTGATCGCAGGCATGAAATGCTGCATGGAGATGCGGCCCAAGCCGACGATGCAGTATCCGGTCTTGCGGGGCTCGGTCTGCGCGTGGAGATTCGGAATGAAGTGCGCGCCAGCGCCGAGCGCGAGGAGACGATTAAATTCCCTGCGGGTTAGTTTCATGGTCTCTCCTAATCGGGAAATGCGCCTTTCACGGGCCTGGCAAAAGAAGGCCGCAGCGCTGCAATGTGCGATGAACCCGAATCCATACTAGGCTAGATAATTTATCGAGACAATCGGGTCTGGCAAGAAAGCCCATCTTGTGGGTGGGTTTTCCGTGGTCAGAATGCAGACTCCTCGCCGGGCGCGGGAAGTGCTTGATTTTCACAGAGCAGCGAGGAGTCCCGACTTGCGGCTGGGCGTAGCTCCGGCCTGCACAATCGCGCGAAAAGGCGCTCTCCTCGCAGCGTTTGCGAAACGTTAGTGGAGGCACTGCACCAAATCCGGTCAGTGGGCTGTGAACGGCGTGCACTCGATTGAAAATACGTGTACTTACAAACGTGTATTTTTCGTTGACTGGAAATTTAGAAGGAGTACAACAGGATCGTTCTTTGACAGCTTCTTAAGTTTTTCCGGTTGGTGCGATGTCCGGGGCTCAAGCAGAGTCACTTTCCTGATCGAAAGGTTGGGAAGGAGGGTGAGCGAGGGTCTAAAGCAAAGCGCTGGTTGAGGAGAACGGGAAGATATGTCGAAGGCAGGATAGAGTTCCGAGGCGTAAGGTAGGTTTTTCCGGTTGGCGGTGAGCCCGGAGCCCAAGCGAAGATCGCGCGTTGCCCCCCGCAAGGGCGAGCAACGAAAGCAGGTCGAGCAAGGGTCAAACGCGAGCTACTGGCCGAGACGAATGGACCTTACATCACCTCGGAACTCTCTTACTTTTGGCTGCTGAGTTTTCCCCGCCCGCGAGTTCTCAGTTCTCAGTTCTCAGTTCTCAGTTCTCAGTTCTCAGTTCTCAGTTCTCAGTTCTCAGTTCTCAGTTCGGCAGTAGTGTGTCTGGTTTTTCGCTGACTCGAAGGTTGGTGGACCGGGCAAGGTTTGAACTTGCAATTGCGAGCGTAGACGGAGATCAACACTCGTCGTGTTCCTTACACTACCGGCCCATCTGCATCACAACGTGAATCTCGAACGCCGAAGGGATTGTCCTCTTTCGCCCTCCGGGGCTCGGTTACATCCTTCCTCGGCTAACCCATGGATTGCGCCATGGGCTGAACTCATACGCCGCTCCGCGGCTCGTACGGTTCTCACGCACGGCGACTATTCGCAATAGTATTGATTGCAGTGAATGCGTCCGGGCTTGGCTGCTTCAGCTAACGACTCCAACTGACGAGTGAGGGTCGCGCGGATCGCGTGTCCTGTGGACGCTAAGCGAGGAAGGAACCGGGAGGTGCGCGGCCGGTTCGCTCGATGGCAGGCGACACCGGTAGGAAGAGAGATGGGATCGAGATTTGCCGCAGGTTTTCTGCAAACGTTACCAACGGAGTCGCGCAGCCGACGAGAGCTTGCGGGCTCTGCTTCAAGTTCTGAAGTCTGTCGCTGCTCTTCTGGCGCAGACTCCTTCGGCCGTTGGGCGATTCTTCCATGATGGCCTGCATAGCGCGGAGGTCGTCGGTGACCGAGACTACCGGGAAGAGGACGACCAGCATGCAACCCAACGTCAGCAGGCATTGCCGGGAGCTGAACTTGTGGGACGGTATTCGGTCACGCCACAACCAGCAGGCCGGAAGGGCCAGCAAGAGCCAAGCGAGATTGAAGAGCAGCTCCATGAATCAGGGTGAGAGCTGCGAAAGCAGAACTCACGAGTGGCTAGTTTTTCAGAAAGTACAAATTGGAGTCAATGTGACTTCGGTGCGGAGAGGACTAGTTCGGCCCAGACACAAGTAAGTCGAGCTTCGCTCGACGGACAGCCGAGGGCGGCTGTCCCTACATCTATCTCTTATTTCTTCGCTTAGGGGCCTACCGTGACCTGCAGGGGCCCGGCGGTTTGCAGGCGCTCACGGTAAATCAGGTTCTTCGGGGGGACCTCGCCTACTGCGTCGACATGCACTACGTAGCCGCCGTGGGGCAAGGTTTCGCCAAAGGGCAGTTCTTTGGCGGGGGTGCCTCTTTTCAGGGAGAAGCGTTGATATCCGATCGCGGTGGCGCGTCCGTTGGGCGCGACTGCCAGGACGATAAAGGTCAAATCGATGTCGTCGGGCGTGGTGTTGGATACTTCCACGCTGCCCTCGATTCGGCTGCCGTTCACGTGAGCTGGCGCCTTCCAAATCAGGGTCATGGCCGAGCGCACACGGATCAGGAATGCCTTCTGTACCGACTGCTGAGGCTTGCCGGCGTCGGTGACCGACGCCGTAAACTGAAATTCGCCCGGACGCTCGGCTGCGCCGTGGAGCAGGCCATTGTCATCAAGCTTGATTCCAGGGGGTAGTGCGCCTTTCTCCAGGTGCCAGTGCAGCGGGGGGACGCCGCCGCGAGCCGTGAGGCGCAATTCGTAACTCTCGCCGGGATAGGTGTCCCGCAGTTGGGAATCATTCTAGATGAAGAGCGCGCTTTGATCCTCGGGTGTGGTTGTGGTCTGGGTGGAAGTTTGATCGTCGTCGGCGTGGACGGTGTTGAATTGGCAGGCTGAGATTCCGAGGGCTATGGCCATTGCGGCCAGAAGGCCGACTATTTGATGTGGGAATCTGTTCCTGCTCATTCCGGCTGAACCCCTCCGCTGCACTCACCCAAGGCAATTCGCCCAGGTCAGTTTCGATGCTTCAAGAAGAACGTGGCAGCAGTGAAATCTTGTGATTCCTTTTCTATCATGATCCTCGAAGTGAGCCGATGAAGTGAGCCGATTCTGCCGGTGCCTGGGAGGCGGTCGAGCTGTGCTTGACCGGACAGCCCAGAGCGGCGGAAAAACTCCGCTCTCGGCGGAACAGCGACCACCAGGGCTGAAGCCCGCGCAATTCTAAACGACTTACGCGGCGCTGAAGCGCCGCTCTACCACGGTGATACCGCATCGGCGGATCTCAAGTAACCTCTAAATCACAAAGAACCGTGATCCAGATCACGCAGGGGTGTGCGGAAAATAACCCACTCGAGCTGGTTCCCGGCCAGTATCGAGCTCCTCAGCCATTGTGGGGCATCTCGCAACATACTCATTTTATTATAGATAGAGAAGCATGTCGGGAATTACGACATACTGGCCGGATTGGTTCGCCGCGTGCCATACCTATGGCGTGGGCGAGGCGAAACGCCGGGGGTTCACGGCAGGCCACGTACCCGGAGGAGGATTCTAGATGCGAGCTCCTTATGGTCTTAATATTCTTGACAACTGCGTCACATGCCCTTCGCGGGGAGAACACCTGTTTTGCAATCTGTCGCTGCAGGCTGCCCAGCGGCTCAATGACATCAAGTCGACGGCAATTTATCCCAAGGGTGCGATGCTCTTTATAGAAGGACAGCAGCCGCGAGGGGTGTTCGTGCTGTGCGTGGGGAAGGTGAAACTGTCGACTTCGTCGCGGGAAGGCAAGACCATCATTACCAAGATCTCGGACGCGGGGGATGTGCTGGGTCTGAACGCGGTGATTTCCAACCGGCCGTATGAAGTGACTGCCGAGATGATGGAGCCCGGACAGGGCAACTTCATTCCTCGCGATTCGTTTCAGCAATTCCTCAAGGACTTTCCGGAGGTGGCCGTCCGAGTGGCACAGCAGTTGAGCCGGAATTACTACACGGCTTACGAGGAGATTCGCACGCTGGGTCTGGCTGCTTCGCCATCAGAGAAGTTCGCGAAACTGTTGCTCTCGTGGTCGACTAAGACGGTAGAGGGTGACACTTCCCAGGTGAAGCTCACACTGACGCACGAAGAGATTGCGGAGATCATCGGGACGACGCGCGAGACGGTCAGCCGGTTGTTCTCCGAGTTCAAGAAGAAGCAATTGATGCAGCTGAAGGGTGCGACCCTGGTGATCCGGAGCCGGATCGCGCTAGAAAAGATTGTGCAGTCGTAAGTTCGGGACCGGGTGCGAACCCAGATGTGGGTCCTTTGAGTTTCTCCGGGGAGCAAACGACGCAGAGCCGGGGGTGCTTGGGGAAGAGAATTTCTCAGTGCGGTGACCCCCCGGCGAAGCGGTAATTGACCGTCCGGCGCCTACCCCGAGCCCTCCTACGGCGTCCAACCACTCCACTTTCATAGACATATCCTTCTGAACTGCGTGTATGCGCAGCCGTGCCCACCTGTGATGACGATCACAGAGTGTCGGGTCGGTTTCTCCTAACATCAGTAAAGAGACGCGGGGCGAGCGCGCTGCGGCCGACAACCGACATGACAAAGAGGCTTAGGGCAGGAATCCTGGGGTATGGCCGGATGGGGCGCGAATTTGTCGCCGCGATGCGGGGGAACGAACTCTGGGACGTAGCCGCGGTGTACGACATCTGCGGCCAGACGCGCCGGTTGGCGCGAGAGCAGTTGCCGAATGCGGCGATCTACGATGCCCCCGATGCCATCTTTGACGACCCGTCGATCGATGCGGTGGGATTGTTTACGTTGGCGGATGCGCGTCCGCAGCAGATTCGGCTGGCTCTGGCGAACCGGAAGCATGTGCTGGCGGAGAAGCCGATTGGGGCTGAGATCGCCACGGAATGGCAACTGGTCCACGAGATTGAAGCCAGCGATCGCCTGGTAGCTGTCAACCTGTTCAATCGGAATGCCTGGTATCACAAAGATATCCAGCGATTCATTGCCGAGGGAGAGATTGGCGACCTGGCGGTGATCCGGATTTGCCACATGACGCCGGGGCATATGCCACTGGAAGGGCACGATCCGGAAGGTCCGCCGTTCCATGACTGCGGGATGCATTACGTGGATGTGGCGCGGTGGTACGCGCAGAGCGAATACGAGACATGGCACGCGCAAGGGATGCGGGCGTGGGGATACAAGGATCCGTGGTGGGTGCAGGCGCACGGCACGTTCACCAATGGCGTGGTCTTCGACATTACGCAGGGATTTATCTACGGGCACCTGGCGAAGGAGCAACCGCACAATTGCTACGTCGACGCAATCGGTACCCAGGGGGTGGCGCGCATGCGGCACGACTTTGCGGAAGCGACGGTGGAACTGCATGGTATTCACACCACGCTTCGCAAGACGGCTCCGTTTAACGACAAGAAGCTCGACGTGATGGTGGATATTTTCGC
>Ga0265338_10007852_pt1 | contig 13106 bp, 26 predicted proteins | sample 42126metaG_FD_193579 | JGI IMG/M metagenome (GOLD analysis project Ga0265338, IMG submission 193579) | Rhizosphere microbial communities from Carex aquatilis grown in University of Washington, Seatle, WA, United States - 4-21-26 metaG | ecosystem: Host-associated > Plants > Roots > Rhizosphere... | reverse complement strand
GCCAAAGTCTCTGCTCGACTGGATCCAGGGTGAAGCCGACCGGCGCGGCCTGGCGCGGAGCGCCTACGTGCGCACACACTTCACCGCCATGAAAGAGCGAGCGGAGGCACCGAAACTATGAGCAACAGAGCCGACGAGCCCCAGACCGGGGTCGGCCTCTACCGCGGCCCCGGCGAACGCTGGCCCGGCCCGCCGTCCGAGCACGCGCCCGTCGCACCCTTCGACGCCGGCACGGACGAAACCGAGGTCGAGTCGTTCCTCGCCGTCCGCAAGCAGATCGACGAGCTCGGCCGCACGCTCGCCCAGCTGGTACCACCGGACGAGCCGACCGGGATCGCGTCCGGCAACACCGACGCGTCCGGCAACCTCTTCCTGGTCGTGTACAAGGTCGCCGCCGGCGAGCAGTTTCGTCTCACCCGCGCCGTCGTCGAATGCCAGGGCTACACGCCCGCGAGCCCGTACTCGAACGCGTCCGCCTGGGGCGCCTTCTACGAGCTCGACACCGACACGATCTCGAGCTTCACCGCGATCGGTGACGTGCTGCAGGGCGCGATGAAGGACCTGTTTCCGCAGACGGCGGGCGGGCCGATGTTCCCGGCCGTCTTCACCGACCAGGGGATGCAGGCCGCCGAGATCCGCGGCCCGCGCACACTGATCCTCGTCGTCGCCTCCGGGCCCGCCACGAAACGGGTCACCGTCAACTACCAGGGCGCCCTGAAGCGCCAGCGGGGGATCGTATGACCCAGGTCGCGATGATGTCCACGCTGACCAGCCTGAACGGCGTCGTCCTCAAACCCGTCGCCGGTCAGAACATCATCACGTCGCAAAGCGCGACCGTCGTCCCGTTGACGATCTCGATCCTGCCGGCGCAGACCTCCGACGCGTTCGTGATCCAGGAGCCGGCGGGAACCAGCATAGTCAGAATTCTCGACACCCAAGTAGGTGTTCATAACACCCCCACCCTGTTGCTGAACGGCTCCGCCGGAGGATGGGGAATCGGCATCGACCAGGCAGCAGCCGACGTGCCCTATGGCGACTTTTTCATAGAACGCGAAGACTTCCCCTCGGCTGGACTGTCCCGCGACGTGTTCTACATTTCCCAGAGGAGCACCAATCCGCCCGGGATCGGGATCGGTGTCTCGGCCGCGCGAATCGTCACCGATCAGGCGTCCTACATGCTATCGGTTGGCCCCTGGTCTGATGACCCCTCGACGAAGGGGGGGCTGCTCGTCCGCTCCGGTGCCACGCAGGACGACACGGCACCCGTGCTTGACCTCATCTACCAGTTCAGCGCAGGTGCCCCGCTGCTTCGCGTCCTACCAACCGGCGCGATCCAATCGACCGACAAGACAAGCACCGCGATCTGGTCGTCGCAGGCCGGTCAGATATGGGCGGCGCAGCGGCTCGCCGTCGGCGGCGGCACAACGGTCACACAGTCGGCGGCAGTGGTGCAAATCAAGACGGCAAGCGGCACCGACGCGACTATCAACGTCACCACCGGGGCCGGGAACGGCAACCTCACAATCCAGGCGACCGATGCGGCGGCCACCTGCATGATTCGCACCGTCAACGCCTCCGACCTCCTGCTCGGCACGAACACGACAACCTACTGGACGCTGAAAGGCTCCAGCGCCGCCGTCAAAGGACTGATCATCCACGCGCCATCACTCACCCTCTCGGCGGGCCCCGCTGATCTGACGCTGCATCAGATCGCCCCGGTGATCGCGGGCGCGTTCACCGTCACCCGGCTCGACTACATCGAACTGTCGCAGCCGACCGGGGCGGCGACGATCACCGACGCCGCCGTCTTCCAGTTCGACGCCGCAGCCGGCACGCACAAGGCGACCGTCGGTGCGACCACGAAGGTGACCGTCACGGCCGTCACCGCCTGGCTGAAAGTCAACATGAACGGGACGATCCTCTACTCGCCCCTCTACACATCGACGACGGCATGACGCAGCGCAAGCCCCGCGTTCCGGCGACACGCAAGCCGCGCGTCCCGGCGCTCGCCAAACTGGCAGAGGGTGCGCCGGTGCGTGTCGTTCCGTACGACCTCTGCCAGAACACGATAAGCCTTCTGCTCCAGCTGCCCGTCCAGTCGGGCTACATCCTCGCGAAGCAGTGGGAGCAGGTTTGCCCGGAGCTGTTCGCGCCCGCGCCCCCTCCGGTCCCTGTCGTCGAGGCGTCATGATCCACGACCTGGTCGTCGCCGCCGTCACGCTCGCCGTCTTCGTCCCCACCGCGGCGGTCGCGCTCGCCCTGTACGCGCGCAGATACATGCGGAAAATGATGCGGCCGAAGCAGACACGCGAGATGTACATGGGGCCGCCTATCCCGCCTAAGGAGATGCCGTGAAACTGATCCCGGAACCGGTAGGCCACGAGTGCCACTCGGGGTTCGGCGCCTACCACCACTCGGGGGAGCGGTCGCAAACGAAGATCCGCTACATCGTCCTCCACTCCACCGAGGGCGGCACCGCGAAGAGCGTCGCCGAATACTTCACCACGCCGGCGTCCGGAGGCTCCGCAAACATCGTCGTCGACGACTTCTCCTGCTACCGCTGCATGGCGGACACGATCACGCCGTGGGGGGCTCCCCCTTTGAACGCGAACGGCTTCCACATCGAACAGTGCGGCTACGCCGCCTGGGGCAGGGGCCGCTGGCTCCTGCACCGCCCCACTGTCCGCCGGGCCGCCTACAAGGCGGCGCTGAGGATGCGCTGGTACAACATCCCCGCCCGCATCCTCGACGTCGACGAGCTGCACAAAGACTTCTACCTGCCGGCCGAGCTCGCGAAGGTCGGAACGCAGGGCGCCGGGAACCCGCTGCCGGGCCCGATGCACGGCGGCATCGTCACCCACAAGACCGTGAGCGACGCCTACCACGAATCGACACACGTCGACCCGGGCGAAGGCTACCCGCTCGACCTGTTCCTCAAATACGTGAAAGCGTTCCTCGCGTGAACACGTGGAAGCAGACGATCGTCGCGGCCATGATCATGGGCCTGATCGCCGCCGCCCTCGTCTGGTATCTCGAACGGTTCAACAGTGACCGCCTCGCCGCCGAGATCCGCGACTACCTCGCCAACCACGACCGCTTCAACGCCGAATACCCGGAGAAACCCGAATGACACCCGAAGAGGCCGACCTGAAGCTGCGCGGCAAACTGGCCGAGCTGTTTCAGACGATGAGCGAGGCGGCCGACGCCGGCGTCGACGTCGGCTACGTCTGGGGGGAGATCATGCGCAGCATGATCGTCCAGGCGGAAGCGGCCGGGGCGGAGATCCCGCCCATGCTCAAAATGATCTTCGCCTGATGCGCGTATGGGTCACAGTTAGCGTGGAATCCGACGACGGCGGCCCGACCGTTCTGTCCGAGCTCGCCCGCGACTCGTTCGAGATCGCAGACGGCAAGTTTCTGGATCGCTTGTACATCCTGGCGCGGACGACGAAGGAAGGGCTGACGTTCGACTCGGACGTCGTGCTCCGATTCGACTTCGCGCTATGAACCTCGTCGCCTGTGTGAGTGCCTACCGTGAGGGCGAGCTCGTCCACGCCGCGATCGCGTCCGCGCTCGAGGCGACCGACCGGGTGTTCGTGTTCGAGGGCCCGGCCGGCGACGACGACGCCCAGGACGCACCCGAAACCGATTACAGCCGATGGGGCGACCGGATCGTCCTCAGGGGCGGCCGCTGGCGGGCGGACGCGGAGAAGCGCACCGCCATGGTCGACCATGTGAAAACGTTGGCGCTCGCACCCCCGTTGTGGTGTGTGTGGGTGGACGGCGACGAGGTCTTGGTGAACGGGCAGTACCTGCCCGATCATCTGCGGGCGCTCGAGTGGAAGGACGAGCTGGCCGGCGCGTCCCTGGACGACCCGGACAATCTGCCGTCGATGGGCCGCCCGATCTGCATCGTCGAGCCGTCCGGTTTGGTGATCGACTGCAGGGCGAAGGTGATCCGCCTCGACCTGATCAAACGCTACGTCGTCTCCTCGAGCGTGGTCGAGAGTGTGCTGGGCGGCTACATGGGCGAAGGAAACAAGCCCGTCAGCCTGTCGAAATGGTTCGACGAGCGTGAGCTGTTTGCCGCGAAGGACTACATGTTCTACGCGCACCGCCCGCTGCCGTGCGAGCCCTTCCTCGTCCACCGCTCGCATCTGCGTCACCCGGCCCGCAGGGGGCTGCGCATGTCGGATCAGGAGATGGTCGAGTTCAGGCGGGAGAGCGAGCAGCGCGGGATCGAGGTGGCCGAGTGAAGGTCGAAGTGGTCATTCCCTTCGCGAGCGACGACCCGTACCGGGTCAAAGCGTTACAGACGATCCGCGACTTTTACCGGGACGAGTTTCCGGACTGGCCGATCCTTTACGCCTCGAGCTCGCTGCCGTTCAACCGCGCCGCCGCCGTGAACGCAGCGGTACGCGCATCTCCGGCCGAGATCGTCGTCTTGAACGACGCCGACACGCTCGCCCCCGCCGAGCAGATCCGCGAGGCTGTCCGACTGGCCGAGGAGGCGCCCGGGTTCGTCTGGGCGTACACGCTCTACCTCCGTCTCAGTCGCACGGTGACCGAGGAGTCGCGCGACTGGCGGGACGCCCTCACAGCGCCGGCGGAGTGGGGGATGGTCGGCGCCGGCTCGCAGGGCGCGTCCGCTGTCCGCCGCGACTGGTTCCTAAACCTGGGCGGCCTGGACGAACGGTTCGCAGGCTGGGGCTACGAAGACCTCGAGTTCAACTGGCGCGCCGACGCGACCGACACCTCCAGGCGTGTCCCGGGCGAGTTGCGGCATCTGTGGCATGGCGACCGCCGCCCCGACGACTCGCCATTGTCCGCCGACCCGGCCGACGTGGAACGCAACTACGCGCTGTGGAAGGAGCTGACCGGGCAGCCGTGACGCAGTCGTCGCTGACCGACACCGAGGAGTACCGCACCTTCTGTGCGAGGGCCGCGCTCGACCCGGCCGTTTTCCAGACGTTCCGCCGGCAACGCGAATACGAGCACGTCGTCTACGTCGGCCAGGACGACGGCGCCCGCTATCTCAACCGTTTGACCGAGCCTCCCGTCGACGCGGCCGGCACGGTCGGCGACCCGCGCATGGTCAACTACCCCGGCTACGATGTTCCGCTCGACCCGGTGATGGTCCGCTACTACCACGACCGGCAAGAGATCCACCGCCTCTTCGGTAACGCCCTCGCAGGGATAAGCGTGATCGAGATCGGCGGCGGCTTCGGCGGCCTCGCCCGCCTCCTCTGCCCGGAGGTGCTGCACTACTCGATCTGCGACCTGCCCGAGGTGCGCGCACTCCAGGATACCTACCTGCGCCGCTGCCCCGGCCGCCCCCACGTGCACGAGCCGCGCCCAGGCCACCCCTACGACCTGATCGTCTCCACGTTCGCTTTCAGCGAGCTCCGGCCGGCGACACAGTACCGGTACATGATCGACTATGTCCGCCACGCGAAACGCTGCTGGATGATCTGCAACTTCCTGACCGAGTCGCTCGGCCCCGACGACCTTTTGCCGCTGATGCCGGAGGGGGCCCGCTGGGAGCCGGAGACACCGGAGACGCACGTCTCCAACCGCGTCCTCGTCTGGGGTGACAGGTGAGCGGCGGCGTCCACTGCCTCGTGTTCTCGAAAGACAGGGCGATGCAGCTCGACGCCCTCGTGCGGAGTACCGCCACGTACGCACCGTACGACTCGATGACGTCGCTCGTGACCTGGACAAACGAGCGTCACGCTCTCAGCTACGAGATCGCAGACCAGGAGGGTGCTTGCCCGAATATGTGGCGCGACACCGTCTGGGGATTCGAGAAGTTCGTGCGCAGCTTCGTCGCCAAGCATGAGCGCGTCGTCTTTCACACCGACGACGACGTGTTCTTTCGGCGAGCCAGCATCTTCGACGTCTGCTACTCCGTGCCGCCGAACGAGTGGCCGCCTTCGAGCTTCCGGCTCGGGAAAAACACGACGCATTGTCATCCTCTCGACTGCGAGCAGGAACCGCCAGCACACTTTCCGTGGCGGTGGCGGGAAGCTCAGGGCGACTTCGGCTACCCGCTCTGCCTCAACGGCACCGTCTACCGCTCCGCCGACCTGCTCCCCCTACTCGACGGCTGGCACTTCGCGAATCCGACCGAGCTCGAGGCGGGCCTCGCCTACCAGGCCGAGCTGTTCCAGCCGGAGTGGATGACGGCGCCGCTGCACTCGTGCTGCGTCAGCTTGCCGCACAATCGTGTGTCGTCGTCGAGTGGCTGCCGTACGGGGTCGAACCCGGACTGGCAGCCCGACCGGCTCTGCGAGATGTTCCTTTACGGCTGGAGGATAGACCTCGACCGCATGGACTTCACCCATATCGTCGGCGCACATCAGGAGGTGCCTCTTGCTTTCACACGGCGACAAGGTTGAGCTGATCGGCCGCTACCTCGACGACTCCGGGCTACGGGTGATGGTCGAAACCGGCCTGTACGGCGGTGGCGGCTCCGGCATGAACTTCACCGCCCGGCTCGACCTTTACGTCATCGTGGACAAGGACGAGGAGAACTGTCGCATAGCCCGCGACAACTACCCGCCCCCGCTGACCACCGTCCTCTGCGGCGACTCGGGCGTGCTCATGCCGAGAGTGCTCGCCGACCTCCAGGGCCCAGCCCTGTTCTGGCTGGACGCCCACCTCGTCGTCGACATAGACGAGACCGAGGCCCTGGACGAGTGGCCGTGCCCGCTCCTGGCCGAGCTCGACGCCCTGAACGGGTGGCTGTACGCGCCCGAGTCGACGGTGCTGATCGACGACGTCCGCCTGTTCGGCTCGTACGGGTGGCCGGCACGCTCACAAGTGCTCGCCTCTTTGGACGCCTGGACGGTCGAGGACCGTGACGACGTGATCCGCTGCACCCCCCGCGCCTGAACGGTTTGCAAGCCCGCCTTCGTGCTCTATTGACTTTGCATTGCGTTTGCACTACATTTAGGTCATGCTCAATGCACAGATCGTAGTCCGGGTAGAGGCAAAGACGAAACGAGAAGTCGAACGGATCGCCCGCAAGACGAAGCGTAAGCCGGGCGCCGTCGTCCGTCTCGCGTTGCGCGAATGGCTCGAGCGTCAAGAGGCCGTGTGATGTTCCACCGGTACACGCACGGGCACAGTCTCGCCATCGGCGCGCTGCTCGCCGTCCTCGTCCAGCGGAACGGCTGGCTCGTGATCGTCACCGTCCTACTCGTCTTCTTCGCCGGCGTGACGGTCGGCCGGACATGGGCGACACTCCGCCGTGTCCCCTCGCTTGTGCGCGCCTGGGTCGACCGGCCGCGCACGGAGCCGACACGATGGTGAGCGGCTTCGACACCGAACACGCCCGCGGCGACATCGCCGAAGCACGTGACCTGATCGTGGCGATGGCCGTGCGCCTGCCGCTCAAGTATCGCGACCACGAGCCGACGCTCGTCCTCTTCGACGAGCTGGCAGCGCTGCGGGAGCGTGTCGCGGGTTTGCAGGGCCAACTCGAAGCAACGCGGCAACTGTTGTCAGGTGCTAAGGAGGCACTGGCGGCTTACCGCTCGGCTCTTCTCTGTGGCGAGCCTGAGCCCGACTCGCTCCGCAAACTCGGAGATTGGGTGCTCGCTGGCCGGGGTGTGCGCGAACCGGGGCAGGAGACGCGATGACGTTGAAGCTTGCCGTGCTCGTGTTCCTGCTCCCCGCCTGGTTTCTCTCCGCCGTGCCGCGGCCGCGTCCGCCCAGGCGGCTGTGCGGCGAGTGCGGCGGCGAGTACTACGGCTGGTCGGCGTATTGCAGCCGGCCGGAGTGTGTGGCGGCGCGGACGGCGCCGCAGGAGACGTGGCGCGGGTTCCGGAAGCGCGTGATCGAAGGCGGCGACCAGTGAAGCGCGGCCGCATGTCGACGTCGGCGCCGAGCACCACCACGGTCGCGACCCGGAAGCGGCTGCAGATGTCCGCGCACGGGACGATCATCGTCAGTTACCGGCGCCCCGACGGTTGCTACGCAACCCTGGTCGGTCACGGATCGACGTTGCGCGCCAAGGTCGAGGACGCCGACGCGCAACTGCCCGCCGGCGAATGGGTGCGCGAATGCTGCTCGACCCCGAACACGATCTATAACGATCTGACGAACCCATTCGTTGACGGCATCTCCGATCCGCGCCAAGTCGGTGCGGGCAGGGTCGGGATGGGCGCCTTCGAAGGGAAGACGGTGACGGTGTGACGATCACGGCGAAGCGCACGTATACGCTCGAGCTCGTCCTGGAGGCGCCGCACCTGACGGCGCTCGACGCGGCGAAGGAGACGATCGACGGGAAGCTCCGCCTGATCGAGACGGCCGTCCGGCACTCGCTGAACCTGCCGGCCGGTGTGAGGGTGCTCCGCGCCGAACTGAAACGCGAAGGCATCTGAATGGAGTTCATCGACCGTGCGCTGTACAAGGTCGTCATCTTCTGCTGCGGCGTCGCCGTCGGCATCATCCTGTATCTGCGCGCTAGACGCGAGGGAGGTGAGGGCGTAACCTGACCAGGGCAAACGTCGGGCCCCGGTGCGCGTCACCGGGGCCCGGATCATTCCACCATCCACAGGAAGGATAGAACAAAATGCCAGTAAAGCAAGAGGGTACGAGCACCGAAGTCGCCCCCTGGGACGATCCGGCGAACCAGGTGGCGGAGATGCCGAAGCCGACCGAGCCGGTGCTGCTCGCAGCGTACGCGGCGATCCGTGACGGGATCCTCCCGGACGGGGTGATCGTCGGCGACAGTGACGTGACGGCGCAGGCGATCCAGGATCAGATCCGGGCCGGGAAGACGTTCGACGACGTGTTCGCGCCGCAGAAGCTGAAAGCGTGGCAGGACATCGCCGGCGAACCCGTTTTGGTCAGGCGCTTCCATCTGAACCCGTCGACGATCAAGCCGGACCCGACGAAGCCGCCGTCGCCGGCGGTGTACGCGGTCGTCGAGATGGTCCGCGGCACCGGGGAGATCGAGCTCCGCCAGTGCGGCGGCGGCAACGTGCTCACCCAGCTCGTGAAGGCGTGGGAGCACGGCTGGCTGCCGTGCCGTCTGAAGTTGATGGCGTCCGAGGTGCGCGGCTCCGAAGGCCCCGGAGGTACAGGCAGGACGGTGCTGCGGCTCGAGAAGGTGGACGGCTAACGGGTCTAGCCGAGATTCCGGGCCCCCGCCTGCCGCCTGAGCCGCGGCGGGGGCCCGGGATAAGCGACCATGGCCCGCACCCGCAAAACGAAGGCTCGGAAGCGTGACTACGCAGCCGAGTACGCCCGCCGTGTCGCCGGCACCCCGCGCGGCAGCCTGGAGCGGTCGAGGGCGCGCGGCCACCGTGTGCCGGCCGGGGAGACGGAGTACCGGCGCCGCGTCCGCCTCTACAGCGAACGGCACCCGGGCGCGACACCGCAGCAGGCTCGCGGGCACCGCTCCGCCCGTGACCTCGAGAGAGCGTTGAAGGAGGGATCGCTCGTGTCAGTGCTCGCAACCAGGCGCGACCCGAAAACCGGCCGGCTGCTCCGCGTCGAAATCCAGGTGATCGACCCGGACGGCAGCGAGCGCACCTACATCCTGGAGGGCCGCACGCTCACCCAGAAGCGGCTCGACCAGCTTTCCGGGCAGATCGACCGGGGCGGCGGCATCGTCTCCCCCTTGTACCCGATCCGTGGACTGGAGGCGAAAGCAGCATGACCGATCCCCATTCTTTGAGGCGCGAAGTCGAGCGCCTGCTCGGATCAAAGAACGAGTGCTCGCCGCTCCTGCACCGCGAGGGCACGAGGCTGATTCGCGAGCACGAGGATCTGCTCGCTATCGAGACGGCTGCCCGGCAGCTCGTGCGCCGCGACATCAGTCTAGAGGTCGTCGCGCTGTGCGAAGCGAATCTGATCGCGGCGCTCGCAGCCATAGAGGCTCGCCGTGCCGGTTGAGCCTTACCGGCTTCATCCGGTCGCGCCAACCGTCGCCCTGCTCACCCCGGACGGGGAAGCCCTGTCCGAGCACGGGGAGCTCTTGGATTTCGACGACTGGCCTAAAGGTGTCCGCTGCTACGCCTCCTATGACACCGTCTACCAGCTGGTCAGGGCCGGCAGGGGGGAGGCGCTCACCTGGAACCGTGAAGAGGTGAAGTGGCGGCACGCCCGCCGCGACGACGGCCCGCTCGGCTGGCATCCGCGGCCGTCCGATGTGAGCGTGATCCGGCTCGCGTTCGACGACATGGAGCCGCAGCTGACTCTGCGGGCGCTCGCGTTGTGGCGGGACTGGCTCGGCTCCTACCGGGCCGCCCCCACCGGGACGACAGGGAGCGCCGCCTGGAGCCTGCTCCGTGCACGGCTCGAGCAGCCGCTATGGACGCGGGTCGGCGACATGCCGCCGCTGAAGTTCACCTGTGGCGGCCGGATCGAGAAGGGCCCCCGCGGGCCCGGCCTCTACACGGGCGATCTGTCGCATTTTGATCTGCCGGCCGCCTACGCCTCCGAGCTCGGCCAGCTGAAGTACGGGGGCCGCTGGCTCGACACGTCGACGGTGAACGTCAAGCATGGGCCGGAGTGGTGGGCGCTCGAGGGGCGGCCCGTGTTCGTCCGCGCGATCGTCCGCGTCCCCGACCTAGAGTTCGGGCTGCTGCTGCGCCGGCCCAGCCGGCACGGGTACCTGTCGGCGATGCTGCAGCAGGAGCTACCGTTCCCCAGAGGGAAACGGGTGCAGGGGGTGTGGACGTGGCAGGAGCTCGAGACGGCGATCAGCTACGGCGCCAAGGTGCAGCGCATCCTCGGCGTCTGGGCGCACCTCGCATCGACGCGGCCGTTCGTGCCGTGGTGGGAGGCGGTACAGGCGGGCAGGAGGATGCCGGGCCTGGCCGGGGTGCTCGCGAAGGCGACCGGGAACGCCTTGTGGGGCCGGTTCGCGATGGACCCGACCCTCGCCGGCGAACGGCACATCCGGAGCATGAACGGGAAGCTGCAGGACAGGAAGCTCTGGCGGCGGCCGGGCCTGCCGGCCGACCATGCGCTCGCGGAGACGGTGAGCGGGAGGGTGCGGGCGAAGCTGACAGCCGCCATGCTCACCGCCGGGTCGGATCTGGTTTGCGCGCACACGGACGGGCTGTGGACGGAGCAGCCGGGCGACCCGCCGGACGGGTGGCGGTGCGACAAGAGTGCGCGCCGCGTCGACCTGCTCGAGCCGTTCCAGCTGCGCTGGCATCCCAGGGGCGGCGGCGGCCCGAGGGTGATCATGGCGGGCGTGCCGCACCTGCTCGCCAAGGAGACGTTTGAGCAACGCTGGACCGAAGGAGGCTACGCATGAAACTGATGAAGAAGCCTGACCGGGAGACGTTCCTCGCTCTGGCCCACGCGGAAACTGATGCGATTCGTCAACGCTACGCCCATCGCCGCGCCGTGAAGCTCAGGCGCGATGCCGTGAAAGCTGCGCGGGAGCGGGTGTCCTGAATGCCCTGCGAACCATCCTCGCAACCGCCGTCGCGGCCTACCCTGCGGTCTTCCTACGCGAAGCCGCGTGTATCCACGCCCACGAATCCCGCGACTGGCACATCGTCAATCCGCCCTACGCGAACGGGTACCAGTTCACCCTCGGAACCTGGAACGAAGCACAGGCTCACCTACATCGACACGCTGCAACTTCCCTTGCTCAGGTGGCTGATGCGACACCGGCCGAGCAAACCAGGAGCGCTCACGTCATCTTCACCGTCCGGGGCAGCACCTGGCGCCGCGATTGGCCGAACACCGCCCGGATCTGCGGGACGCGATGAGTGAGAAGCGGTACCGGACGATCGTCGCCGACCCGCCCTGGAAGGTGATGCGCGGCCGCGTGCTCGGGTCAGCGCTGTTCAACGATCCGGACTCCTACCGTGGCGCCCCGTCGCGCCCATTGCCGTACCCGACGATGACCGTCGAGCAGATCGCCGAGCTACCCGTCGCGGACTTCGCCGAGCCGGAAGCCCACCTGTACATCTGGACGATCAACGCCTACCTCGAGCAGACATATTCGATCGCTCGAGCGTGGGGGTTCAAGCCGTCGACGCTGATCACCTGGGCGAAAACGCCGATCGGTGGAGGGATGGGCGGCGCCTGGGGGCTGAGCACCGAGCACGTCCTGTTTTGCCGTCGGGGCGTCCTGAATGCGACCGGGCGCGTCACGGGCACCTGGTTCCGGTGGCCAAGGGGTGAGCACTCCGCGAAGCCGGACGCTTTCCAGGATCTCGTCGAGCGGGTGAGCCCCGGCCCCTACCTCGAGCTGTTCGCCCGCCGGCAACGGCTCGGCTGGGACACCTGGGGCAACGAAGCCCTCGAACACGTCGACCTCACCGCGCCCCCCCCCGAGCCTGAGCCGGTGATCCACCCCGGCCAGATCACGATCGACGAAGCGATCCGGCTCGCCACCCCTCCCGCCGTCCAGCTCGCCTTCGATGTCTAGCCTCGACCCGCAACCGGCGCCGCCCGCCCAGGACTGGCGCCAGGGCGGCCTCTGCCAGGTGCGCTCCGACTACGGCCTCTGCCTCCGGCCCGCCTGGGTCAAGATCGAAGACACACCCACCTGCGAACGCCACTTCGAGCTCCTCTGGGACCGCTGGCAGGTACCGCACGAGTTCGCCGCCCTCCTGCCGCCGCTCCTGCTCGTCGGCGAGCCGTTCCCGGCACCCCGCGTCGGCTGGCACTCAACACAGTGGGGCAGCCCCGAGCTGGACGAGCTGCGGGCGCAGTGGCGGCGCTTCCAGGGCGCCCAGGAGCGCCCCACAGCGGCCGACGAGGGGCACCGCTGCCAGGCGGTGCTGTCGGCGGTGTACATGACCCGGTGCGAGCTGCCGGCCGCGGACGGGTTCCTATGCGCTAACCATGCCGGGCGGGGGTGTTTGGTGCCGGGGCTCGGCTGGCGGGACGGGGCGCCGGTGGGGAACCTGGTCAGGCACGCGGCGCCGTCGTCGTAAGCGAGCCGGGCAGGAATCGAACCTGCGACATCCGGGTTAGGAACCCAGAGCTCTATCCACTGAGCTACCGGCCCTTTTCGAGGAGCGGGCCGGGACTCGGACCCGGAGCGTCGAGGTTATGAGCCTCGAGCTGTCACCTGACTCCCGCCCTCGGAGCCTACCACCTTTCACCTTGAGCCCGATGGGCCCC
>Ga0265338_10007851_pt1 | contig 13109 bp, 10 predicted proteins | sample 42126metaG_FD_193579 | JGI IMG/M metagenome (GOLD analysis project Ga0265338, IMG submission 193579) | Rhizosphere microbial communities from Carex aquatilis grown in University of Washington, Seatle, WA, United States - 4-21-26 metaG | ecosystem: Host-associated > Plants > Roots > Rhizosphere... | reverse complement strand
AAGGAAGCGCATGAAACTATCGCCATGCTTAAGGAGCTTGATTTCGCGCCACCAAGGCGGCACTTCCAACGTGTCGCGCTTCGAATGGCCAAGAACAAGAAGGCCATCAGCGGTTAGCAAACGAGGGAGCCTCGGCTCATCCAGCAACTGTTGAGCAAAAGAAGTAGACCTCCGCCCGACATTCTTCTCGCCATAAGGCGGATCGGCGAGAATCATCTCGAAACATTGACGCGTTTCCTCCAATTGTCCTATTGCGGCGAAGACATCCTGGACCCTCACCTGGAGAAATTCCGATGAGAAACCAGCCGTGACGAAGTTCTCACGCAGAATCGTGGCGTGGCGTGTGGATTTTTCGACACAAACGGCCGAAACCGCTCCGCGGCTGAGCGATTCAAGGCTCAGCGCGCCAGTTCCCGCAAATAGTTCCAGAACATGCGCTCCGACAACACGATTTCCGAGACTATTGAAAACCGCTTGTTTAACCAGGTCCGGAGTAGGGCGCAGATCGAGGCCTTTGGGCACTTTGAGCCGGTGTCGAGCCGCTTTGCCACCTGTGATGCGCATGGGTGCAGGGTAGGGGGAGTTTCAGTGAAGGCAAGCGAGCGCGGCGATCCGAAATCCCGCATAAAACCCGGAACCTGAAGGCTGAAACCCGCCCTCACCCCAGCCCTCTCCCCGGGGAGAGGGAGTAGTGAGCTCGCCTGTGAAAGGTCGTGGGCTTAAACCCGGCTTAAACCTCGGGCTGCGGATCGCAGTCTCGTCCGAAGAAGAGGAACCGCTGAAATACGCGGAAATGAATATCATGAGGCATAGCATACTTTTGCAGGAATTCCGACTTAGCGCGTATCTGAGTTCGCGTATTTCGCGCTGCTTCACGGTTTGAACTTTCGGCCTTCGGATTTCTTTCGGGTTTCGGGCCTTCGGCCTTCGGGTTTTGATGAGCGCTGCTCTAAAGTTGACAGTGCGGCTGAAGCATGATGCCTTAAGAACGTGGCGCCACTCGAATCTCCAGATGCTTATTACCTGCTTCACGCCGTCGGCTGGATCGAACTGGGCAACCTGGTTGAGGCAAAAGCTGAATTAGAGCACATCGATCCTGAGCTTCAGGCGCACCCCGATGTATTGGAGGTGCGCTGGATCATCTGTGCCGAGGGGAAACAGTGGGAAGAGGGACTCCAGGTTGCCAGGATGTTGCTGGACAAAGCGCCTGAGCGTGCTTCCGGATGGCTGCACCAGGCTTACGCTCTACGCCGCGTCCCCGAGGGCGGGCTCCAACAGGCTTGGCAGGCTTTGTTGCCCGCGTCCGAAAAATTTCCATTGGTTGAAATTATCGCTTACAATCTTTCGTGCTACGCCTGCCAAATGAATGAGATGGACACGGCGCGTCTATGGTTAAAGCGGGCCTTCTCCGTCGGAGAGAGTGAGCACATTAAACAAAGAGCGTTGGAAGACTCCGACCTTGAGCCGCTTTGGGAGGAAATCAAGCGATTCTAGCTTCCCTTGATTTTGAAGAACAGTTTTTGAGCGCCGCCGGTTGAGGTCGTGAATCGAAAGATTGAGTTCGTGGTGGGGGTCTGGAGGGTGGCAGAGGCATCCGGGTTCCAGCCGCTTTGCAGGTCGGCACTTTTCTGCAATTCAAAAACCATCCCGCTGCGGAAGTTTGTCACGGTAAAGTCAATCTGCACCTGACCGCCTGATAGTACGGGGGCGGCAATCAACTGAATTGTCGGCGTGGCCGTAACGGCCGTCACGTTAACTGGGAAGGCCGGCCCCCAAGGCAGGGTGCGGCTGTGGTTTTGCGCGCGCACTTCGAGCAGGTAATTGGTTAGAGTAGACGGGGAAAAGGTGAACGAGTTGCCCGAAGCGACGTTGTTCGTCGTCACTCCGCTTAGCTGCTGAGCATTGGAAACGGCAATGTCGTCCAGAAAAAGGCCGACTTGAGTGCCACCAGAGTAGGCAGCGCCGGTTGAGTAAGCGAATACGAACCTTATTTGGAGGACGCTTCCGGCGTAGCCGCCCAGGGAGACTGTTTGGGGAATAAAAGTGGAATCGACCGGGCCCACGCCGTCGTTTCCTGCCTCACTCCAAAGCGTTTGCCAGGAGTTGCCGCTATCAATTGAAATCTGAGCTTCCGCCACTTCATTGCTGAAGGCAAGGCCGAGCATCTCCGCAAACGAGAGGGTGCTGTTTGCGCTGACAAGCAAGCTGGGGTTCAGGGTAATGCTTTGGTCAACCCCGGGGTCGTGCACCAGATTGAACGAGTTATTGCCCGACGCTTTGAAGTCGCTGGTAATAACGGGATAACTTGGAGTGGGAGCAATCGTCACATTGCCCAAACCATTTTCGGCGCCCTCCACGGCGGTGTAAGGCCCGAGTTCGGCCTGCAGCCATTGGTAGCCAGTGGCCGCTGGAACAGGGCTGAAACTGTAGACATTGGCTTGATCGAGCGAAGCCGGGTTCGGCCCTGTTAAGGTCGGTGAATAGATTGGAGAATAGTCGATTTTTACGTTGTGAAGACCAGCGACATTGACAACGGTTTGGTTGCTTAGGCCCGAAGCGGTAAAAGTCACGGTATAATTCCCATTTGTCGAAATAGGGATAGCATACCCACCCGAATCAGCAGTGACGGCGTAATAAGTGGAGCCCGGCGTATTGACGGTGACGCCACCGATTCCTTCGCCTATGTCATAGAAACCGTTGCCATTCAGGTCGAAGTAGACCACCCCCGTAAGAAACGGGGATGAGGAAATTTGGGTGGCAAAATCTTGAGTTACCAATTGCGGCCCGACGGTGCCATTGACACCATTGAAAATGCCGACGCCAACCTCGCGAAACGAAGGGTAACACATGTTGTCTCGGTGACCGGACGGATATTGCATCCCGCCGGAGGAAGCCGGTCCGCCCCAATCGACTGCAAAGGCGGCATGGCCCTGGAAGACGTAATCAGCATAGGAGAAAACATTCTCGCCCACGATCGAAGCCCGATAGCCATTCGTAGCGATCCGATTGCCGGGGCTCATGACGATTGCGCCGTTGTTTTGAAAATGCCCCTGGTATTCATTGGTGAACATATCGCCGCTGTGCCATCGAGCAGCGGACACAAGCTGCGCGTTCATGGCCAGAGGTGGAACTGGAGGATTGGTGGCAAACTCAGCCCGCATCAGGTTGAGATCGACCTCAAACTGAGCATAAGCCGAGATGACCTCTGGGTCCGTTGTATCGGCCAGAAGCTGCCCTTCGGCGGTCGGGTTGGCTCTCATACGGTTGAGGTACTCGAGGTAAAGCTGCTCCTCGTCCGTGGGTTGGCCGATGGAGTAGGGCGTAATTCCGCGAGGTTTGGGCTCAGGTACGCGAGATCTGGGCTGATTGGATAATTGCTGGATTGGGGGAGCCGGTGGAGGCGCGTGAAGATTAGAGCCAGGCACAAGCACCGGCTGCGCATTGGTTGCCAGATTTCCTAGAACAGTAGCCAGGACCAGAGTGTATGCTACCGTTTGAGTCATCCGCAGGCCGAGGTTATTTGAGCGATTAGACAAAGAGTAGCTCGGTTAGTTTACGTGCTTGTTTGAACAACTTTAGCCTGCATTCACATCCACGCAAACGAAAATCAATCCCTAGGAAATTCCCTGGTTCCAGAGTAATGTATTCTGGCTAGGCTTGGCTGGAACAAAACCAATTGAACGCATAACCGTATTGTCTCGAATGAGCACACAACCAAATCCGAATCCGAATCCGAATTCAAAGAACGTTCTCAATTCCGATGTTGAAGTTAAAGGGACTTTGAAGTTTTCCGGAGAAATGACTTTTGATGGAAAGGTGGATGGCGACATCAACTCCGATGGGATCCTCAACCTGGGGGATAATGCTGTCATCAAAGGCACTATCGACGTCGGGTCTGTTGTTGTGCGCGGCAAGATCACGGGAAATATCATCGCCAAGGACAAGATCGAGCTCAAGGCGAAGACCGAGTTGTTTGGTGATGTGCGGGCGGCCAAACTGGTTATTGAGGAAGGGGTGACGTTCGTGGGAAAAACCGAGGTGAATCCAAACAAAGTTTCCCCAACCGCCCAGCCACCGCGCCCCGGAGAGGCCCCCAAGCCTCCTGCGGCCGCGAAAGGACCAGGCCTCTAAGTTTTTCACCTCGTGACAGAGCGCCACGGGAGTGGCGTCTCTGTGCGACCCGCGCCGGGTGCAACGACCGGCGCGGGTATGTTATTCTGGCTCTGGCGGCCGAACACCGTGTTAGATTACTCAGGGCTGTCCGATTGGAACTCTGGGGACCTTCCGTGCGCAGGGACGAGTTCCACGAAGCGCCGATCAGCGAGAGCTGATTAGGACGCGGAGAGCCTGTCGATCCCGTCAGTTCGAAAGCAGCAGGAGCACGGTTATCGGCCGCGCAGAATCGCCATCTTTCATGCCGCAGTCGAAAAAGGACACAATCGCCGTGGCGTGCCCGAAGTGCGGGCATGTCCAAGCGGAGCCACGGACGGCGTACTCGACTATTTGCAAGGGCTGCCGCGAGCATTTTCGCGTCCAGGAGGCCCTGCGGCCTGCCACGCGGGCCGTCCAGCGCACCATCGAGCAGCGGCGGGTTCTCTGTTTTCAGTGTGGCACAGAGTTGGAAGTGGCCAAGGCGGCGGCTTCGACGATGTGCAAACGCTGCAGCAGCTATGTTGATCTTGCCGACTATCAGATCAGTCAGACGGTTTCCAAGAGTTTTCGCACACACGGCCGCCTGGTGCTTGAGGAGAAAGGGTATCTCCTTAATACGGAGTCTTTGGTCGGAGAAGCCATTATAAAGGGCCGCCTCATCGGTAAGCTGGCGACGGAAGCTTCGCTCGAGATTCACTCAACCGCGACTATCAAAGGCAGTCTGGCTCCGGGACGTCTTGTCATTCCAGCGGGGCACCATTTCCGCTGGACACAGCCGATGAGTGTACGTGACGCAGAAATCAGTGGTGAATTAGTGGCCGATTTGGCGGGGACCGGCACGATCGTTCTCAGGTCGAGTGCGAGATTGTTTGGCAATGTGACCGCCTTGAATCTGGTGGTCGAGGCCGGCGCGGTGTTTGTGGGTGCGGCGCGGGTCGGAATGCCGAGTCCGGTGTTGCCAACGAGTTCAGTCTGAGCTCAACCTCCATCGCCGCATTTCGGACATCATTTCCTGGCGGCTGGAGCATGAGCGCGATAACCAAAGAGACCTTCGCGCTTGATGATCTCGACGATGGGCGGAGGAACCATCTGTTCCCAAGCAGCATCTCCGGATTGGATACCGGCAATGACTTCACGACGACGAATGCGTGCAAGATCCGGGTTAAAGTTGCTCACGCCCTGAACGTAGCGATTCTCCAGCAGATAGGTGTACAAGTGCTTTAAATGCGGTGCCACCGCGTAGTTCTCAGCAGTAATTAATGCGCCGGAATCCAGATCCAGATGCGGATAGACATACAGACGGGCGGGGTTCTTGAAGAGTTGCCCGAGGCCGCCAAGCAAGCCGCCTTCGCTTTCGTTATAAAAACTCTCGTCGAAAATCTCTTTCAAATTGGAAGCGCCCAGCGCAATGCCCAAAGGCCGTTTGGTGTAACGCGACAAGTAGGACGCGAGCCGGTGAAAGCGCCGGAAATTCGAAACGAGCACGGTCTTGCCTAACGCGCGCAGAGTCTCGGCACGTTGCAAAAAATCGACGGTATCAATCCCATGGTCAGAGGTCAGGTGACGAAGGGTCATTTCCATCAAGACCTGCGGTTGCTCGCCTTTTAGCTCAGGCTCCTGCAAGAATTGTTCGAGACCGCGTTCGAGCACGTCCAGCATCGCTTTAGTGACGGGTCGGAAACTGCCACGCTGAACCATGACGGGATTGTTGTGCAGAACCTCGGCCCATTGGATGGCTTCGCCCTGAGCGGTGAACATGGCGGCTTCGGTGAGCCCCTCACGCACGAGCTGCAACGCCATCAACCGGTTGTCCACACCGGCAAAGGCCGGGCCCGCAAATCGGATCATGTCCACTTCAACCCGCTCCCACGTGAGATTGTCCAGCAGTGAACGGATGAGGATGTCCGGATGATGGTGCGAATAAAAGGTGCCGTAGATCAGGTTTACCCCGATTACTCCCAGCGCTTCCTGCTGCCGCACATTATCACTATCCAGCATCCGGACGTGGATATAGATCTCAGACGCGTCCGCACCGGGTTCGGATTGAAACTTAATTCCAAGCCACCCGTGGCCCTCTTCCCTGCGAGTGGCGACGGTGTTGGCGAAGGCAAAAAAGGCCGTCGTAGCGCCTCGCTTGTCTTCCAATCTCTCGAGTAACAGATCGTACTCGTAATCGAGCATGGCCTTGAGGCGACGGCGGCTGACGTAACGATCGGTCGGCCCATAAATCGCGTCGCTCACGGCCATGTCATAGGCCGAAATGGTTTTGGCAACTGTGTTGGCGGCGGCGCCCACTCGGAAAAACCAGCGCGCCACTTCCTGGCCGGCGCCGATCTCCGCGAATGTCCCGTAGCGTTTGGCATCCACGTTGATCTGAAGCGCCTTCTGATTCGTATCCAGCTTCTCGTTCACCATAGCCTGCTGACATTATCTACTTGAACACCTGCCAATGCGAGGAAAGTTCGGGACCGACGGGGTTCGGAGTCCCGCCTTCAGCCCTATCCATTCCGTTGAGAGCCGAAGTGCCTCACGCAAAGTTCGCAAAGGTCCGCAAAGCACTGAAGATATCGAGAGCACTCACCGAATGGTGAAGGAGAAAGGTTGTACTCGAATCGCCTTTCCGGGCCTCTTTCTTCGCGGCCTTATGCGGACTTTGAGTGAGGCATGGTCTGAATGGAAGCGGTTTCAAGCGAACAGCGGTGCCGCGGGTGCTTCATTGTCCTTCTTGTTCATCGCGTATGCTGTCACGACGAATGGCTTGAGCAGCCTTAGAATCCGAAATGGCGGACGAGTTCCTGGAGGAGTTCGCCTTCTTGTTCGCTTGATCGACCGCTATTTTGAATCCGGCTTCGAGGATGCGCCGGTGGGAGGAATAATGCGAGGGGCTTCCCCGGCCGCCGTGTCCTTGGGCTTAAGATTTTCATCGAGGATCTCGACGGCGGAATCCTTTTTCAGCTTCACGAGATAATCCTGCACGTCCTGCTGGCGCTTTTGCATTTCTTGCTGCAGGAGGAACTCTTTCACATCAGGAGCGACCTTGGCCAACTCGATTTTCTTGGCGGGGATTTTTTCACTGAGCTTGATGATGTGGTAGCCGAACTGAGTGGTAACGATATCACTGATCTCGTTCGTCTTGAGTGAGAAAGCGGTGGTTTCGAATTCGCTCACCATTTGACCGCGCGGAAACTGATATTCCCCCCCCTTGTCTTTTGATCCCGGGTCTTCAGAGTTTTCTTTCGCGAGTTTGGCAAAGTCTTCGCCCGCGCGAGCACGTTTCAACAGATCCTCAGCCTTTTTGCGCTTGGCGACTTTCTGATCCTCCGGCAGGTCCTTGTTGGTTTCCGGGTCACGAGTGCTGAGGAGGATGTGGCTGGCCCGCACCATTTCAGGTTGTTCAAATTTTGAAGGGTTATCATCGTAAAATTTTTTGACCGCTTCATCGCCGACATTGATTTTCAACTCGCGTTCCAAAACGGCTTGGGCGGTGGTCTCTTCTGTCATTTTGGTCTGCAATTCGGCTTGTGAGGTACCCACCGCCTTCAGTTGGCGATTCAATGCTTCGTCGCTTCCGGCGCGAGCCTTGATGGCGTCGAGTCGCTTGGCGCAGGACTCTTTTCCGGCCGCCTTGTCACTGTCGGTGGCCTTCAGCAGCAGAATTTGGATTTGAATGAACCGATCGAGGATCTGTTGCTCGAGATGATTCATCTCGTCGGGTGGAATGTCCTGCCCGCGAGCTGCGTAGCTGGACTTGATACTGACCATTGCATCATCTAATTGGCTGCGCTTGACCTCAACGCCCTTTCCCTTAGCCACGACGACATCGGGGAACAGGTCTGAAATCTTAGGCGCGGGTTTGGAGGCAGGCGGCGTGTCAGGAGTCCCGGCAGTGGCGGCGAGAGCCGGCGAGAGTGCCAGCAGAGCGATGCTCCCGGACACAGCCAACAATTTCATTGTTTGTTTCATAAAAATCGAATGGTAATGGTATCAGATAACTAGAGTTTGACTACACTTACGTTGCGAATGTCGGGGTCTTTTTGGAGCTCTTCAAGCACCTCGGCTGAAGGGATGCTATCCAGATTCAGCACGGTCAAGGCATGACCTCCAACGGTGTCGCGCGACAAGCTCATACTGGCAATATTGACATGGTGCTTTCCCAACAGGGTGCCAAGATAGCCCACGATGCCGGGGCGGTCCTTGTTTTCGAGCAAGAGAACTACGCCGAAGGGCACAATCTCGGTGGGTTGACTGAAAAGCCTCACAATCCGCGGATTATCTGGTGAACCAAAAAAGGTCCCGCCGGCCGAGATTACCTTCTCGCCATTATGAAATGCCTGGACGTGAAGCCATTCGTTAAAAGTCACGGGTTCGCTGGAGCGCTTCTCCTCGATGGTGAGGCCCAAGGTGGAAGCCACGCTGCGCACGTTGACGTTATTGAGATCGCTGACGGGATTGCGGGAGAGGAATCCAAGCAAAACCGCCCGGGTAATGGGATCGATATTGGGCAACTCCTGTGCTTTTCCGCCATAGGTAATATAGAGGCGATCCACGTGCGCCGGGGCAAGCTGCGCCAATAGTTTGCCGAGCTTCTCTCCCAGGACGAGATACGGTTTGACCTGCTCGTAGGTTTTCGCATCAAGGTAAGGCAGGTTGACGGCATTGCGCACTTCGCCGGTCAGAAGATAGGCCGCGATGACCTCGGCCACTTCGATGCCGCATTTTTCCTGTGCTTCATGGGTGCTAGCGCCCAGGTGAGGCGTCAGGGTTATGCCTTGATGCGTGCGGAACGGATGGTCGGCTGGGAGGGGTTCCGTCTGGAACACATCCAGGGCGGCGGCGGCGATCTTGCCTGAGTCTAACGCAGCCAGGAGGTCTTTCTCGGCGACAATCTCTCCGCGAGCGCAGTTAACCAGGCAGACCTTGGGTTTCATTTTGGAAAACGCGGCCGCATTGAGCATGCCCCTGGTCTGATCGGTGACCGGCATATGAACGGTGATGAAGTCGGCATCTCGATAGAGATTATCTAAATCAGCCTCCATTTGGATGCCGATCGCCCGGGCGCGCGCTTCAGTCAGGAACGGATCATAAGCCAGAACTTTCATTCCGAAGGCAAGCGCTCGCTTGGCGACTTCAGTTCCGATACGTCCCAGCCCCAGCACTCCCAATGATTTGCCCGCGAGTTCAGTGCCCTGAAACTGCTTGCGATCCCATTTCCCGGATGCCATGGAGGCATAGGCCTGCGGCACCTTGCGGGCCAGGGATAACAGCATGGCAAACGACAGCTCCGCGGTGGAGATGGTGTTGCCACCTGGCGTATTCATCACCACAACCCCGTGCTCGGTGGCGGCATCGACGTCAACGTTATCAACGCCCACTCCCGCGCGGCCGACAACGCGCAAGCTGCTGGCGGATTCGATAACCTTGCGGGTCACTTTTGTTTCGGAACGCACCACCATAGCGACGACGTCTTGAACCACCGGCAGCAGTTCTTCTTCTGAATGTCGCTTGGGCAGCACGACGACCTTGAACTCGGGCCGCTGCTGCAGCAACGCAATTCCTTTCGGTGAAACTGGGTCACAAACCAGGATTTTCATAAAAGAAGCGGGATTGTAGGTAAACGCGTCCGGCAGGTCAATGGACTAAGCCGGCGACAAAAAGGCTGATTGAGGCAAGTCAGGCATGCTCGCGGCGCCAAGTGCGTGTGGACCGCTGACTGAAAATGTGTGCTCGCCCGCTTAGCTTTTGTAGATCTAAACCGCAGCGCGTACTCTTCAGCGCAAGGCGCTTTGTCCGGTGGTAGCCAGATTGCCCTTCGACAGGATCGATAGGTAATCCACCAGGATATGCTCGGATTCGATTAATTCCGCATCAACCGCGGGCGGTTTATCTTCATCCGGCTCGGTATCCAGACCGGGTGCCTCGGCGGGCCGGTCCTTGGCGGAGGCGATGGTGGAGTTCGTGCCGGCAACCGGTACCGTCCCCGAGCCAGGATGCTGGATTTTGGCGACAGTAGAATTGGTTTTTGCAACTGGCGGAGGCAAGCCGGGCAAGGTAGCTTGCTTCAAACTGATCTCATACGTTTTCTCGGAGGATTCCTGGCGTGCCAACCGCTCCTTGTCACGTGCTTTCATTCGGGTGTCGGCATCCTCCTTCTCCTTGAGGCGGACCTTTTCGTTAAGGGAAACGGTCTTATCAGCCTGCAATTTCTTGAATAATCCAATGTCTTCGCGAATATAACTGAATTCTTTGTCTGAGCTAACACGCTCAGTTGAGCGCTTGCGCAGTTCGGGCAGATAAGGTTCAACGCGGTTTAGGTGGTCAAATTTTGCGCTCGGGATAGTGTCCCAGGGCAAGGGATTTTCCAAGGCGGTCTCACCGATATCCTTGGATTCATTGAACACAGAGGGAAGAACAATATCCGGGACGACACCTTTGAGCTGAGTCGAAGCGCCACTGGCCCGGTAGAATTTCTTGATGGTGAGCTTCAGTGCCCCCGGGTCATTGGTCAAGCCGTGGATGCCCATCCGAACCAGCGCGTCTTTGAGTGGCTGCACGCTTTGCACGGTGCCTTTGCCGTGGGTGGAAGAATCGCCCACAATCAAGGCCCGACCGTAGTCCTGAAGAGCGCCGGCGAGGATCTCCGATGCCGAAGCGCTAAAACGGCTGGTCAGGACAATCAGCGGTCCATCGTAAGTCACCGAGGGATCGCGATCCTCATCTTGCTGAATCGTTCCATCGTAATCCTTGACCTGCACTACCGGCCCTTTGGTGATGAACAACCCGGTCAAATTGATCGCTTCCTCCAGGGAACCTCCGCCGTTGCGGCGTAGATCCAGAATGACACCAGCGATATTTTCCTGTTTTAGTTTCGTGAGCAGAAGCCGCACATCCTCGGTCGTACTCCTGGGCTCGGTCTTCCCTCTGGTATTCGACGGGTCGAAACTGGCGTAAAACGAAGGCAGATCGATTACCCCCACCCGGAGGTTCGAGCCATCCGCACCGGGCATCTCGATGATTTTCGACTTAGCCTCCTGATCCTCGAGCTTGATCTCATCCCGCACGAGAGTCAGCGTAGTCCGGGCGGAAGAATCGCCGCCGGCCGGGATGAAGGTCAGGCGAACTTCCGTGCCTTTGGGACCACGGATGAGCTGGACTGCCTTGCCTAGACTCATGTCGACCACATCAACAGGCGGTTGATTGCTCTGCGCGACTGCGATAATGCGGTCGTTTTCCTTGATCTTATTGCTCTTAGCCGCGGGTCCGCCAGGCAACAGCCGATGAATCGTGCAGTACCCGTCTTCAGACATCAGCTCGGCCCCAATGCCGAAAAGACTTAAATTCATGCCGATGGCGAAACTGTCCAACTGCGAACGATTGAAGTAATCGGAATGAGGATCGTACACGTGGGCCAGGGCGGTGAGGTAAACCTGCAATACGTCGTCATTGTCCCAATCCATGAACATATGAAGGTTGCGATGATACCTGTGGCCGAGTGTTTCCACGGTTTCCTCGGCATCAGTCTTTTTTGGCCCGGCCTTGTCGGTGGCATTTGTGGCGGCTCCTGACACGGTTGGAATTGTTATCGCCGCATCTGCCGCGGAATCGGGTGCAAATTTCCTTTCGGTCGGTTTCGCGGCATTCTTTTTGAGGTCAAGTTTGCCCAGTTTCTCCTGCAGGTACTCGGCTCGCAACCGCTCCTTCCAGAGCTGCTTTGCCTCGTTAAGATCTTTCGGATAGGGCAGATCCTTGCGGTTCAGCAACACGCGCTCGTCAGAATCAAACTTAAACGGTTCGTTATGCAGCAAGTCATCTGCGTACGCCACCCGTTCTTGCAGCCGTTGGACGAACCGGTTAAAGATCTCGCAGGCGGGCTTGGTATCGGGCGGAGTGCCGCGCTCCGGCAACGTCAGATGATTCAGATTAGTGCGATATATTTCAAATTCCGCCAAATCAGATTGCAGGAAATGCAAATGCTGGGGATCAAAAGCCTCGATGTAACGGTCGAAAAAGTTGGTTGAGAGAGAGTCGTTGAAGGGCTGTCGCAAGTACTGGAACCTCTCCAGCATCCGGGCTGTCACCATAGCGATTGGGCCGTCGATTGGTCCGGGCGCGAGTGGATGAAATATATTGGTCGACGCCCCTGAATTCAGGCCGTCGGCAGCGCGAGAAATGCTCTGAAGGGAGCCAGGAGGAATGACAATCAAACCGCTCACCACGAGCAACAGCATTCGACGGACGCAACGTTCAATCATGACATTAAATTGCTTAACTAAAAGTGCCTAATAATAGCACACATTCGACGAACTGCATCTACCCAATGTTCAGACTTTCACATCAAACCGACGGATGCCCATGTCGACATCTGACTTTGACTGATTTCCATCCGATGAGCAATAACGTTCTGTTCCAGGAGACTCGACAACCGCGGCAGGCTCTCTTAATGTGCGCATATGGCGGAGACAGCCACACCAGAACTGCTTCCCGGAACGGTCCAGGAAGTTGAAACCAAGGGGAAATCCGAGCTCGATCCGGGATATTTGGTTATTTGCTGGAATGATCCGGTGAATTATATGGAGTACGTTACCCATGTCTTTCAAAGGGTATTTGGCTGGCCTCGAAAAAAAGCGGAATTCCACATGCTGCAGGTGCATGAGCAGGGCAAGAGCGTTCTGCTGCGTGAAAGTTTGGAAAAGGCCGAGCACTACGTGCATCAGCTTCAGAAGCACAGTTTGCACGCGACGATGGAGCGGGACGAGTGAAGCTCATTGGCAGGGCAAATGACCAACTCCAGTTTCAACTGGGGCCACGCGAAAAAGAACTACTGCTGCAAGTGCTTAAGTTCTATCCAAGGATTCCATCCAGCTCCCAGAGGCTGAGCAAAGGGGATGGGTTGGACCAATCGAGTCAGCGGCTGCTCGATGAGGCCCTCGCTGAGGAACGCTCCCAGAACAAACAGACGT
>Ga0265338_10007849_pt1 | contig 13111 bp, 12 predicted proteins | sample 42126metaG_FD_193579 | JGI IMG/M metagenome (GOLD analysis project Ga0265338, IMG submission 193579) | Rhizosphere microbial communities from Carex aquatilis grown in University of Washington, Seatle, WA, United States - 4-21-26 metaG | ecosystem: Host-associated > Plants > Roots > Rhizosphere... | reverse complement strand
CTGGAGCTTCGAAGATGAAAACTGAGCTAGAATCGCCTTGGCCGTCCAGAACAAGAGGACCGGCGCCAGCCGTAATATTGAACGTAGTTGAGCCGGAATCATATACACCGGCGAATTTAGTGGTTCCACCCAGTTCAGTAGGCACTGTAGTTACGGGTGTTCGGCCGGCCGCATCAATGTAGGCGGCCGTTAAGTCGTTCTTAGCCGTAACCAGTAATGGCCCGTTTGTGACCCTACACGGTAGGGGACCAGCGGCATCAACCGAGTAAATAGTTCCCTGGACTTGCGAGCAGACCAGCCCGATACCGGAACCACTGGCCGGGCTTAGTCCCACGTTACCTACAATGGACGACGTGTTGCCGGCATCAGTAATGTTCGGGGTACCCGATAAAATGGAAAATGGTGCAGCTGTTTGAAGATCAACCATGGGTTGAGCCGCATAGACACCCGGCGCCATTGCCATTAGCCTGGTTAGACCGAGCGCCAAAATAACGAGTGCTAGAATCTCAGTACGGTGCTTATTAATTGATTTTAGATATCTCATAATTAAATTTCTTTTCAGGTCAGACGGTTAGTAAGAGTATTCCTTCATGCTAAGAGTACATCTATTGCTATAGCAATGGATGTAGGTTATTTAACGTTAGGTTTGTAGGTTATTGTACGGCCTTCCGCACCCCATCAAAAAAACTCCCGGTAAACAGGAGTTTTTTAATGGTACACCCGGAGAGACTCGAACTCCCGACCTCATGGTTCGAAGCCATGCGCTCTATCCAACTGAGCTACGGGTGCGTAAACTAATTTTAACAGATTAGATACATCTTTTCGTGTTTAAGTTAGCTGAGTTTCAGGCTAAAATTCAGGAGATGTTTCAAAACTTGACCCGCCGCCGCTACTTGGTACTCTGGCAGCTATTACTAATTATTTTGGGAACTACTTGGATATGGGCGCCGCATCTTAACGGCAGTCTATCACCACGAACTTCCCTTATCAGCCAATACGAAATGCCGTTCGAGGCTTACTCTTGGCTATTTAGAACCGGTGACTTATTAGCTGGCGGCCTAGTCTTACTGATGGCCTACGGTTTCTATCGACGCTCAGAGAACAAAAACGTGACCTGGCTGCTACTGTTTATTGGAGCTGGGCTTCTAATCGACCCTCTACTGACTACGACCTGCCGTGTGAGTGGTGCGAGCTGCCAGGAATACCTGTCAGCTGGTTTTGTTTTGCACGCTATAGAAACGGTCGTCACTTCCTCTGCTTTATTCCTAATAAGCGTTTATGACGCCTGGCTCAGAAAAAAACTACTATCTGTAGGATTTGCCCTGTTTCAAATAGCCTATGGGCTATTATTTATCAGTCAGCTAGCTAACCGTCAGCGTTTCAACACTTTTTCGCAGTTTGTTTACCAAACAGCTCTAATTGTCTGGCTTGCCTGGTTCTGCCGTGACTTTCTAATGGCGGATAACTTCTTAACCAGAGGTGGTGAGGTAAAGTTAGTAAAGATTGCCGCGGCTGTCTGGGCGTTTATTAATGGCATCCTGGCAATTCTTATCAGCCTAGCTCACATCCACTTACTAGGGAAAATTAGGGGGTTATACTTCGCCGGCGATAGCGCTTGGCTGGCACAACATGGGATGATAATCGGTGTGGTGATGCTGTATCTAAGCCGGCACCTGGCTCGCGGCGAGATGCGAGCCCGCCAAATATTCCTGGCTATTGCCGGCATCGAGACCCTTAAATATTCGGTAATATCGCCTAATCCGGGGCTGATGGTACTTTATCTAATAACTTTCTGTGCTTTATTCATCTTTCGTGATGATTTTAATCGCGGCGTAATCCCATTAACTTGGGCGATTCGTTTAAGGGATTTCTATTTTATGGTTGCGGCGTTGCTGCTGGCCGTTTTAGTTTCTTTACTAGCACTAGACCGTGATAATAAAATAACTATCGTTGCCAGCCGCTCATTTGATAACTTTTTTGATTACGTGGCTCGCAGCGATATTGCCGCCAAATCACACGTCAGAAGTGCGCTGCTAGCTCATACTATTTCGGCGTTTCTTCTGGCTAGCATCGCCGTTATCCTTTGGATATTGTTCAAACCCTATAAAAGCTTGCCTAATGTGGACCGGGACTACCAGCGGGTCGAAACGACTCTGGCCCGACATTCTAGCTCGTCAGAAGACTTTTTTAAGCTCTGGCCACCGGATAAAGACTACTTTTGGCAGAACGACAGAGGCGGTTTTGTGGCGTATAGGCTGGTTGGTCCAATTGCCTTTGCACTTGCCGACCCTATCTCAGCCGATAAGAAAAAGCTACTAGAAGAGTTTACTATTTGGGCAAAAGGCCGCCGCTTAAGGGCCTGCTTCTTGCCGGTTTACGAAAACAGTTTAGGGCTTTACGAGAAAGCCGGGTTAGAAACAATACAAATCGGCTCGAGCGCCATAATTAGCATCCAAGACTTTTTAACTAACACGGCAAATGATAAATGGTGGCGCTGGAAAAAGAATCGAGCCATAAAAAGCGGTTATGTTTACGACTTTTCTGCACCGCCACATTCAGCAGAGTTTTTGCGGCAACTTAAGACTGTTTCCGATTCTTGGTTGGATATGGGGGGTCATAAAGAAAGAGGTTTTGCGCTGGGGTATTTTGACGAAGGGTATCTGCAGAAATGCCGTATCCACTATTTAAGGAGTGCCGACGACCGAGTAATGGCTTTCACTAATCAACTACCGCAATTTAAAGATTCGCCGACCGTCACCGTAGATTTGCTGCGCTACTTACCGGATGCTAATGATGCTATGCCCTACCTACTTTTTAAGACGATTGAGTGCGTAGCCAACGAGAATGATACCAATAAGTTGTTCGATCTTGGATTCGTACCTTTTGCCAAGGCCAAAGGTCCGCTTCTGACTATCGCCAAGGCTTTAAGCGGTGAGCGTTTTTCAGCTCGTGGTCTTGAACAGTTCAAGAATAAATTTAACCCCGATTGGCAACCCAATTATATGGCGTATGAAGGTGATATTGCCGACTTGGCGTTAAGCGCCCTTCATTTAGAGAAGGCTATGGATATTGAAACTTAACTTGCCTTGGTTGTCGTAAGCTTAACTTTTTTCTTCGTGCTCGAATGATGAATGACATGAAACACTAAACTGTAAGTAAAAATTGCCAGCATGATCTCAAGCAAACCGAAAACAATAGCTACTTTCTGTTCATGGCCTGGTTTTGAAGTCAAAATATCGAACCAAGCATCAACTATAAAAAGGGTGGCCAAAGCAGTAGCTGAAACTACGACCCAAACTTTTCTCATGGCTATAAATAGCGCAGTGAGAGCCACGGCAATAAGCATAATTACATCAAATCCGACCCAAGCCGCATCCCAATGATGAGCGAGATGATGCGCCGGTAAATTCTGGGCCAGACTAAAAATCCACGGTATAAGCACGATCGCCAGAACACCATAAAGGATAGCGACCCACTTTGGAAAATATATTTTTCTAGTAGTGTCCATCTTCTTAAATGATAGCAAAGCTCCGAGAACATTTGAAATCAACAATGGTACACCCGACAGGATTCGAACCTGTGGCCTCCAGCTTCGGAAGCTGGCGCTCTATCCAGCTGAGCTACGGGTGCGTGTGGCCATTGTAGCAGCTGGCGCTATTCAAAATGGTGACGTTTACCCCAGTTAGTTGAATCCTTAAGCCAGTCCAGCACTAAATCTTTTTGGGCAGGCTTCATGAGACCTTTTTTGACAGCTGTTTCTACTACGACCGGAAAAGTTGTAAGAGTAGAAAGTTTAACTTTCGCTCTTTTAAAGTTTTCAGAAGATTGGGGCAAAGTATAACTAAAAATGGCCACGATATCGCAAGCCTGAGCTTTTTGTTGCTGGATGGCAGCCTGCGTTTCTATTGAACTCTTACCTGTGCTTATAAGATCTTCCACGATAACAACTTTTTGACCTTCTGACACCAGACTTTCTATTTGATTCTTTTTGCCATGCCCTTTGGCCTCCCCGCGAACGTAAACCATCGGCAGATTCATCTTATCGGATATCCAGGCGCCATGGGGGATACCGGCAGTAGCCGTAGCGGCAATTAAATCAAAATCGCCTTGTTTTTTGATTAATTCGACCCAGGCTTCAATAACTTCTCGGCGCTGCTTGGGATATGACATAAGTAGCCTCATGTCCGAATAAACCGGACTCAGCAGCCCGCTGGTATACCTATAGGGCTCGTCTGTGTTAATGGTGACCGCATTTATGGATAGTAGTATACCGGCGATTTTCTCACTTACCTCTGACATTTAATTCTCCCTTGCTTCATTAATTTCATCACGTGTTTTAAGAGCCCTAATTCTTGACGCGCCGTCAAAGTCTCTGTCGCTTGAAGCAAATATAATCTCCCGGGATGAGTTTATGATAATACCTTGACCGCTTTTATTAATGCCGGCTTTGACTGTTGCTTTTATGTCACCCCCCTGGGCGCCAATTCCCGGTACCAGGAACACGAAATTCTCGCCCATAAGTTGGCGCAACTTAGCCAATTCTTCAGGACGGGTAGCCCCCACTACCAATAAGCAATTGTGGTTGTTGTTCCAGTCACTCTTTACTTTCTCGGCCACAACTTCGTAGAGTTTTTTGCCGTTAACTTCCAGGTTTTGAAATTCTCCGGCTCCAGGATTCGAGGTAAGGCACAAAATGATTATTCCCTTATCAGCGCGATCTAGAAATGGCTTAAGAGCCTCAGCTCCCAAGTACGGATTAACCGTTACGGCATCCGCTCCAAGGTAGTCGAACGCAAACCGGACATAGCCGTCATTGGTATTGCCTATATCGCCACGTTTATAGTCAAGAATAATAGGTAGGTCTGGGTAGTTGCTTTTAATATAATCGCAGGTTTGTTTCAGCTGCTCTATTCCGGCAGACCCTTCAGACTCATAAAAAGCGCTATTTATCTTGTATGCGCAGACCAAATCAGCGGTGGTATCTATAATGGCTTTATTGAAAGCCAGAACCCTATTTTTAGCAGGTAGATGAGACGGCAGTTTTTGGCTATCGCTATCTAGGCCGACACATAATAAGGAATTACTTGCACTTGCTCTGGCAGCCAAGCTCTCCAAAAAACTCATAGCTCTACTTTAATACAAAGATCGTCAACTTAATATTAAATATTGTCGCCGCCGAAAAGCGCCGAGACTGATGTGCCCTCATAAACCGCTGTGATGGCATCGGCAATAAGAGGAGCAATGGAAAGAACTTCTATTTTTTTTGAGCTGGGGCCGGCAGTATAAATCGGTAAGCTATCGGTTACTATTATCTTCTTAAAGGCTGAGTTCTTTATTCGCTCTTGTGCCGGGCCAGAAAATAATCCATGCGTAGCAACGCAGTAAATATCTTTTGCTCCATTTTGAGCAAGCAGCTCAGCCGCAGCGCAAATGGTACCGGCGGTATCAATCATGTCATCCACGATTACGCAGGTTTTACCACTCACATCTCCAATTAGATATTTAGTTTCAACGGTGTTTCGTTTGTGCGGCGGACGGTATTTATGAATAATGGCCATATCACAAGTGAGGCCACTGCTGTAACGTTCCGCCAATTTTACTCGTCCGGCGTCCGGTGAAACAACTACTAAATCCTTAGGTGGTAGTTTTTTTAAATAGCCCTGCAAGATGGGCATAGCAATTAAATGGTCAAACGGCCCATTAAAGAAGCCTTGAGTTTGGCCGGAGTGTAAATCAATAGTCATGATTCGGTCAGCGCCGGCTGATGTCAGTATGTCTATCATTAGCCTGGCGGCGATAGGTTCCCGGCTTCTGGATTTACGATCCTGCCTAGCATAACCAAAAAACGGGCAGACTGCGGTTATAGACCTAGCTGAGGCTCGCTTAGCAGCATCAATAAGGAGCGCCTGCTCAATGATATGGTCATTTACGTTTGGGCTATGGGATTGAAGTATAAAGACATCGCAACCACGGACAGATTCTTCAATCCGGCAACTTATTTCGCCATTAGCGAAATTTCCTAGCTCGGTTTTGCTAAGCTCAACACCTAGGCGGCGGGCTATACTATTAGCCAATTTAGAATGTGAACGACCGGACAGCAACTTAAGCTGGCTCCCAGGCTTCTTTACCATTGTGACTAAAGTCTACCAGAATCTCTGCCCGCTGGGGTAGTTTTACTAAAAAGAGGTTAGGTTGTGGCTAGTTTTTCGATTCGGGGTTTCTGTTATCAGAGTTGAGCTGCGGCTGATTCAAGCCGGTGATGTTTTTCTCAGTCTGCTCAAGAGTAATCTGCAGTATTTGTAGCACACTTTTGGCATGTTCACGACTCATACCAACTCGAGCTATACTGGCAGGCTTGGTTTGCGGACTGGCACCCTGCATAAAATTCATAACTACACCGTAATTATTAACTGTGATGTCAACGACGTCAGTAAAGATAATCTGGCTATCAGTAGTCGCGGAGACGGACTGATGAGAAAGGTTTTGTTCATTGGCCAGATGCGCGGCTGGGATGCGTTCCATACCGTAACCAGCCATTTCCCAAAGTCGCACAGCTTCATCATCTTTGGCTCCAAAGTGACTAATCAGAAGTAGCAGAACATCCTCGGTGGGTCTTTTCTGGCCAAGCTCAAAACTGGCCAGCACTTTAACGTCTATTTCCACAGCACCCGAGGCCTCGGCTAAAGATTCGCTACACCGAGTCCGTAAGGCTCTAAGTTGTTTACCTAGAGTTGCAAAGGGCATCTCTTTTTGTTCGCTCATATGCATACATTGTACCACCGCCGTAAAATCCGCTTATACCGTTATAATGTTACTAATGGATGTACAGGAAAATGTCAGTTTAGCCAGCTACAGCACAATGCGCCTAGGGGGTAATGCTCGCTACCTGGCAGAAGCCAAAACTGACAACGAGGTGCAAGAGCTGGTAGCTTGGGCCAAGTCCAAAGGCATTGGGTTTATTGTGATTGGTGGAGGCAGCAACATTGTCTGGCGTGACGAAGGTTTTCCCGGGCTTGTGATAGTCGACAAGGTTATGGGTAAGGACCTCCTGCACGAAGATGACGTTGGCGCTACCGTCAGATTGGGTGGCGGTGAGAATTGGGATGAATCTGTAGCCTGGACGGTTAAGCGAGACTTATCAGGTATAGAATTTCTCTCGCTAATTCCAGGTACTGTTGGTGCGGCACCAGTCCAGAATATTGGAGCCTACGGAGGTGAACTTTCAAGAGTACTAAAGGAGGTGGCGGTTTATGATACGCAGGCTGGCTGTTTCGAATCCATCCTGAACGAGAGTTGCGGTTTTTCCTACCGCGACAGCCGTTTTAAATCAGCCGATAAGGGACGATTCGTGATTACTCATATTGTTTTGGAGCTCAAAAAAACTCATCCCCAGCCCCCCTTTTATGAATCCCTGCAAACATATTTTGACGAACACGACATTCGTGAATTTAGCCCATCTGTTATCCGTGAGTCCGTAATTGCTATCCGTTCCAGCAAACTCCCGGACCCAGCTGAAGTTGCCAATAATGGTTCCTTTTTTACCAACCCGACTATCGAGCAGAGTAGATTTGACGAGCTCAAGCAGCGATATCCGGAGATAAAAGGCTGGCCAGCCAGTGAGGGGCGGATAAAGCTAGCCGCTGGATGGCTGGTTGAGCAGGCCGGTTTTAAAGGCATCCATGATGAGCAGACCGGCATGGCCACTTGGGGTAAGCAGGCTTTAGTTTTAGTCAATGAACACGCCCACTCCACCTCAGATCTTTTAAAGTTTAAGCAGAAAATAGTTGATGAAGTTCAGCAGAGATTCGGGCTTACTCTAGAACAAGAGCCTGAACTGCTGCCTTAATCAGTTTTAATTGAGCCTGGAGCGTGATAGGAAATAGAAACTTCGCTGTCCCCTAGATGAGTTAATGCCTCTTTGACGTAGGGCGTAATTTTTTCCGGGAGCTTATCAAGTTCAAAAAAATTAATGTCATCCGATTTTTCCGGTTCCACCAAACTTGGTTTACCGTCCCATTTAGCTACAAGAAATATATATCCGTAATGGGGAGTCTCCGGACGATGATGATTTTGGTGAATATGAATTAGCTTCAAATCTTCCGGCTTGGCTTTGATTCCCGCTTCTTCCTCTAATTCTCGAATTGCCCCATCTTTAAGGTGTTCTTGGTCTTCAAGGTGGCCAGCCGGTAAATCATAGTAGCCGTCCATCCAACCAGTATTTGCTCTTCTAATCAATAGAACTTTCTCATCCTCAATAATTGCCGCAAAAACCGACGGGACAATTTTTAAGCGACCGTTATTATTTATCGCTTGGGAGCGGGAATTGTTTTGTGAATTCTTTGACTTCATTACTTAACTTGTTAAGTTTTTTATCGTCATTGCGACTCTTAATAGCTTGTATCATCCATTCCGCAACCTTTTCCATGTCATCCTCTTTTAGCCCACGAGTAGTAATTGCCGGTGTGCCCAGGCGTATGCCGCTAGGTCTGAACGGTGGCAACTGATCATCCGGAATTACGTTCTTATTTAGGGTTAGCCCTACTTTATCTAACACTGTCTCGGCCACATCACCGTCTATATCAAAACTGGTTTTAACATCAGCCAATATCAAATGGTTGTCGGTGCCGTTAGTTACCAATTTGAAACCGCGCTTCATCATCTCATCCGCCAGACGCTTAGAGTTTTTTAGTATCTGTACGCAATATTCATGAAACTCCGGCTTGCCAGCCTCGCCAAAAGCTACGGCTTTAGCGGCAATGATATGTTCGTGCGGGCCGCCTTGGATACCCGGGAAGACTGACCTATCTATCAATGTCGGCAGGTTTTCTATAGTTTTATCAGCCGCCTTCAGAGGGTTCGATACCGTACCCATGCTCATAATCATGGCACCACGCGGACCGCGCAGAGTCTTGTGGGTAGTGGTGGTAATGACATGAAAACCATAATCAAATGGATTTTTTAGAGTTTTACCGGCAATTAACCCGGCGATATGGGCCATGTCAGCCATCAGTACGGCGCCAACTTCGTTCCCAATCTCGGCAAACTTGGCATAATCCAGTTCGCGCGGGTAGCTTGAAAAACCGGCAATAATCATCTTGGGCTTGGTCTTCTTGGCCGTGGCCATCATTTGTTCATAGTCAATTTCGCCGGTTTCTATATCTTTTATGCCATAGCGCACAAAGTTAAATAGCTTGGCTGAAATTGTGCCCGGTCGGCCGTGAGTAAGATGGCCACCGTGGCTCAGCTCCATGCCCATGATAGTATCTCCGGGTTCAAGCCAGGCATGATAGACAGCCTCGTTGGCCGGTGCACCAGAATGCGCTTGCACGTTGGCGTGGTCGGCGCCGAACAGAGCCTTAGCACGGTCTATCGCCAGTTGTTCCACTCTGTCTGTATTTTGTTGGCCACCATAGTAACGTTTACCCGGGTAACCTTCTGAGTATTTATTAGTGAAAATACTGCCCATGGCCGTCAGAACGTCTCGGCTAACATAATTTTCACTTGGTATAAGCTCCAGTCCCTCGCGCTGGCGCTTTTCTTCGTCCTTAATTAGCTGCGCTACTACTTTGTCGTCCATAACTTCTCTCCTAACTAAACTTGTTAAATAAGATTTTTACGCGAGCAAGTTTAGGTAGCTATATCATCGGCTTATTGTATCAGTAGTCTAGCAAAATTAAAGTTGCCAAATAAGCTACAGTTTGAGTACTTGTGCAAGCTGTAGGAAAAAGCGCTAAATATAGTTATTGCATGCTGACACCATATATGGTAACTTTTAGTACGTTATGCCACACACTAACCAGCAGATAGGTCTTCTAATTTCTCAGATACGACAAGAGAGAGGCCTAACTCAAGCTGAATTTGCCAGGCGGCTCAATACCAGCCAGTCGGCTGTGAACCGTATGGAGCACGGTAAACAAAACCTCAGCCTGGATACCCTGGGCCGCATAAGCGAGGTTTTAAATAAACAGATAATTTCTTTGAGTAGCGGGGCTATTAACCTACGGATTGAGGGTGGCCGCGAACTAAAGGGCAGCATTGAGCTAAAGACCTCTAAGAACGCAGCTGTGGCTATTCTGTGCGCTAGCCTGCTCAATAAAGGAACTACACGTTTAAAGAGGGTAGCTCGGATAGAGGAAGTCAACCGGATTATTGAAGTACTCACCAGTATCGGCGTACAGGTACGATGGCTGCCAGGAAATGATCTTGAAATTAAGCCACCAAAAAAACTGAACCTGAGCGCTATGAATAAAGAAGCAGCCCGTAAAACTCGCATTGTAATTATGCTGGCTGGTGCCCTTATGCATGACTATTCCAAGTTCTATATTCCCTACGCTGGCGGTTGTGAGTTGGGACGCCGGACAATTATTCCCCACATTTACGGGCTTGAAGAATTTGGAGTAAAAATTGAAGCCCATAGCGGCCAGTATGTGGTTTCTGTTAATCGTAAAAAGCCAGACGGCTCGGTCATCCTGTACGAGATGAGTGACGTGGCTACGGAGAATATTCTGCTTGCCGCTGCCGGGACGCCAGGTGAAACCGTAATCAAGCAGGCTAGCGCCAATTATATGGTGCAGGACTTGTGCTTTTTCCTACAAAAACTTGGCGTCAAAATTGATGGCATTGGTACCTCGACTCTCAAGATCACCGGACTCAGAGAAATAAAGAAAAATATAAGTTATTCACTTACAGAAGATCCGATTGAAGCGATTACGTTCATCTCAGCTGCAATCACTACCAATTCTTCAATAACTATTAAACGCGCGCCTATCAACTTTCTTGAGTTTGAACTATTGAAACTTAAGAAAATGGGCCTTAAATTTGAAACAGGCAAAACCTATACAGCCGAGAATGGCCAATCTGATCTTGTAGATTTGAAGATCCATAAACACAACGGTGGTCTAAGAGCACCTGAAGAAAAGCTGCACCCATTACCTGGAGGCGTTGGTATTAACATTGACTACCTGCCCTACTTTGTGCCGATCGCGGCTGTAGCAAAGGGACGAACCTTGATTCACGACTGGGTTTTTGAAGAACGGGCGTTGATGTATACCGAGATGAAGAAAATTGGTGTTGATTTAGAGCTGGCTGACCCCCACAGGGTATTCATAGATGGTCCAACTCGCTGGCGCTCGGCTGAAGTTGTGGCGCCAAGTGGTCTACGACCGGCGGTTATGTTGCTGATTGGTATGTTAGCGGCAGACGGAACCTCACTGCTGCGCAACATCTACACGATAAATCGTGGCTATGAAGAGCTAGCCCAACGTCTTAATTCGCTCGGAGCTAACATCACAGTTCTTCACGAAACCTAAGAGTTACATTTCAAGGTGTTTCTGCTATAATCACCCCTGTTCTAACTCTATAATTTTTGCGGGATTCGTATATCGGCTAATATATCAGTTTTCCAAACTGAGGAGACCAGTTCGACTCTGGTATCCCGCACCAGCTTGAGTCGTGACTTCGGCTTCCGTTCTTTCTTAATTAAGAAAGAACTTCCAGTCTCCGCACGATTTTACGCTAACAATTTTGCAAAATCTGGTACCAATATTTTGCAAAATTGAGAGGAGAAGCATAGGCTTAGGTCGAAGCTTTTGCCAGGCAGGCAAAACGAGACTTAGCCGCAAGCTTCGACGTGCCCCGGTAGCTCAGTGGATTAGAGCAATGGGCTTCTATCCCACAGGTCGGGGGTTCGAATCCCTCCCGGGGTACCATTTTTAAGTGTTAAACTTGGGAATATGGCGAACGTAGCTCAGTTGGTTAGAGCGCCGGGTTGTGGTCCCGGAGGCCGTGGGTTCAAGCCCCATCGTTCGCCCCATTTTTATACATGACAAAGCAAGATAACACATTTGTATTACAGACCGTTCAGCCCGGGCTAGCAGGATTGATGGATGGGAGCGTGTCAACACTGGCACCAATTTTTGCGGCAGCCTTTGCTACACATAGGCCCCATGTAGCGTTCTTAGTCGGCGTATCGGCCGCCGTAGGTGCTGGTATAAGCATGGCTTTTGCCGAGGGCCTAAGCGATGACGGCGTTTTAACTGGCCGCGGTCACCCTTTCCGCCGTGGAGTGATAATTGGCGCCATGACTTTTCTGGGCGGGATTTTTCATACTCTGCCTTTTTTACTTTCCAGCTTCCATGCGGCATTGGTGGTTGCATCAATTGTAGTTGGAATAGAGCTTATGGTTATTAGTTATCTTAGATATCACTACTTCAATATGAAATTTTGGAAATCCATCGCCATGGTGATGCTTGGCGGTGCCATAGTTTTTGCCGCTGGAATTATAATTGGGGCTTCTTAACCGCTCTGGGCAATGCCTAGAGCCAATATAACAGCTATCGGCACGACGAGGTTATCAAGACCATAGACTGAAATGTTCTCGAACACTGTCAGAATTGGCGGTAAAACAATCACTAAGACAACGTAGTCGCCATAGACTATCAAGCCATTCCCAAAAAGCAGCCCAATCCCTAGGATTAGTAGCGAGACGATCCAAAAAGTCATTGAGCCAACAACTGTTTTTGTCTGATTGAATATTTTATATTTCCATTTCCTGCCAAAATTTTTACCGACTAAAGCGGCTAAGCCATCAGCCAATGATAGGTGCAGGATAGCCAATGCGAAGAAAAGGTTTGAAGTGGTTAATATACTGCAAGCCAAAATCGCTATAGCAAAAAAATAATCGCCATAGCTACGTCGGTTTAGGCTCTTATTGAATTTAAAAATTGGATTATATTGATTAAAGACTACGACCACCAGCATCAGAACGCTTATAAGCTGTATAGTTCGCCATCCAATTAGCCACGGCCAGCTTGCCACAAAGGCTCCTACCGCAATGTGAGCAAACTTACGTCGATACTCAGCTTTTAAGATTTTGGCGTGGACCAAAATTTCATCAATTACCAGGAGAGTAAAGACTCCTACCAGGCAGATAAGTACTTCAAGCATGCTTGTTTATTGTAGCCCAAAAAACCTTTGGCAGTATTATATTGTGACGTTCTGTTATAATTACCCCTGTTAATCACGGGGATTAGCGCAGCTTGGTAGCGCGCCGCGTTCGGGACGCGGAGGTCGTGGGTTCAAATCCCGCATCCCCTACCACGAAATATGGTAT
>Ga0265338_10007848_pt1 | contig 13113 bp, 11 predicted proteins | sample 42126metaG_FD_193579 | JGI IMG/M metagenome (GOLD analysis project Ga0265338, IMG submission 193579) | Rhizosphere microbial communities from Carex aquatilis grown in University of Washington, Seatle, WA, United States - 4-21-26 metaG | ecosystem: Host-associated > Plants > Roots > Rhizosphere... | reverse complement strand
TGCCCGTATCGATGCCCAGGGCCAGCGGATTGACGCGCTCGTCCACGAGACCAGCGGCCTGGTCGGGCGGATGGCGTCCCTGGAAGTCTCCAGGAGTTAGAGGACGGCTTCGACCAGGGCCGGACCGGGCTCGGCCAGGGAGCGCTCCAGGTGGGTGACCAGCTCGTCGGCCGTGGTGGCCCGGGCCGCCGGCACCCCCAGGCCGGTGGCCAGCGCCACGAAGTCGAGGTCCGGGCCGGAGAGGTCCAGCATGCGGCGGGACAGCGGGCCGCCGGCCTCGGCTCCAACCCGGGACAGCTCCATGTTCAAGATGGCGTAGGACCGGTTGGACAGCACCAGGGTGGTCACGTCCAGCCCCTCCCGGGCCTGGGTCCACAGGGCCTGGAGGGTGTACATGGCGCTGCCGTCGGCCTCCAGGCACAGCACCTTGCGGTCCGGTGCGGCCACCGCCGCCCCGGTGGCCACCGGCAGTCCCTGCCCGATGGCCCCGCCGGTGAGGGTCAGCCAGTCGTGCGGTGGGCAGCCGGCGGTGGCCCCGGCCACGAACAGCCCGGAGGTGTTGCCCTCGTCCACCACCACCGCCCCCTCCGGCAGGAGGGCCCCGACGGCGGCGGCCAGGGTCTGGGCGTCGAGGGCCCCGGCCGGCCGGCCGGGCCGGGACGCCGGGACCACGGTCGGCCCGGCGCTGCCGGCACCAGTTCCGCCGGCACTGGCCCCGAGGGCGTCGACCAGCGCCTCCAGGGCCGCCGGTACGTCTTGGCCGAGGTCGGCCAGGATGTGCACGTCGCAGCCGTCCGGCACCAGGTCGCTGGCCATGCCGGGGTAGGCGAAGAACGACACCGGCGGCTTGGCCCCGGCCACCACCAGGTGTCGGACCCCGTCCAGCTGGGCCACGGCCATCTCGGCCAGGTAGGCCAACCGCTCCACCGCCGGCCGGCCGGCCCCCCGGGCCAGGTTGGCCGGGAAGGTCTCGGCCAGCAGCTTGGCCCCGGTGGCCTCGGACAGCCGGGCGGCGGCCACCAGCCCGCGGTCCCGTAGGGCCGTGCCGCCCAGCAGGATGGCCGCCGGTTGGCCTGACCGCAGGGCTTTGGCCGCCTCTTCCACGGCCGCCGGTGCCGCCACCGGGACGGCGGCCGGTCGGACGGGACGGGCCGCCCCCCCGGGGGCCTCCGACCAGGACACGTCGGCCGGCAGCACCAGGGTGGCCACCTGGCCGGGCGGCCCGAAAGCGGCGGCTACCGCCTCGGCCGCGTCGGCGGCCACCTGGCCGGCCCCGGCGGAGGTGCGCAGCCACCCCGACACGGTCCGGGCCAGGCCCTCGATGTCCGACTCAAGGGGAGCGTCGTAGCGCTTGTGGTAGGTGGCGTGGTCGCCGACCACGTTGACCACCGGGCTGTGGGCCCGGCGGGCGTTGTGCAGGTTGGCCAGGCCGTTGCCCAGGCCCGGGCCCAGGTGCAGCAGGGTGGCCGCCGGCCGGCCGGCCACCCTGGCGTACCCGTCGGCCGCTCCGGTGGCCACCCCCTCGAACAGGGCCAGCACCCCGCGCATGGCCGGGACCCGGTCCAGGGCGGCCACGAAGTGCATCTCGGAGGTGCCCGGGTTGGCGAAGCAGACGTCGACTCCCGAGGCGACGAGCGTATCCAGCAGGGCCTGGGCGCCGTTCACGACAGGTCACCCAGCAGGCGGTTGTCACCCAGCAGGCGACTGTCACCCAGGAGACGGTTGGGGCCGAGGATGCCGTGGGGGTCGAAGGCGGCCTTGATCCGGCGCATCAGTGCCACCTTGACCGGATCCTCGAGGTCCAAGAAGTAGGCCGCCTTCTCCGTCCCGATGCCATGCTCGCCGGAGATGGCCCCACCGACGGCCAGGGCGGCGGTGAAGATGGCCCGGACCAGCGACGACCGCCGGTCGGCGTCGGGCTGGAACACCGACAGGTGCACGTTCCCGTCGCCGACGTGCCCGCAGCCCGACACCAGGGCACCGTCGGCGGCCGCCAGCCGGGCCACAGTGGCCAGGAAATCCGGGATGGCCGCCCGGGGGACCACGGTGTCGAGGATGTCGTCGGCCCCGGCCGCCTTGGCCGCGAAGAACGCCTTCTCCCGGGCGGCGATCAGCTGGGCTCCGGCCGTCGGCGGCAGCACGTAGACGTCCAGGGCCCCCAGCTCGCCCAGCAGGCCGGCCACCGCTTCGGTGTCCTGCTCCAGCCGGTCCGCCCGGGTGCTCTCCAGTACCACCACCAGGTAGGCGGCCGTCGCCGCCTTGATCTCCTCGGGCACTCCCAGATCCAGCCCGGCCGCCGCCGTGATGCCGGCCATGGCCAGCCCGTCCAGGTACTCCAGGATCAGCGGCGCTATGCCGCCGGCCATCACCCGGGGCACCGTCCGGGCGACCTGGTCCATGGTGGCGAAGGGCGCCAGCAGGGTCGCCGTGTGGGCCAGGCGGGGCTCCAGCTTGACGGTGACCTCGGTGACCAGGGCCAGGGTCCCCTCGGAGCCGATCAGCAGCTGGGTCAGGTCGTAGCCGGTGGCCGACTTCACGAACTTGCCGCCGGTCCGGATCACCTCGCCGCCGGCCAGCACGGCCTCCAGCCCCAGGACGCGGTGGCGGGTCACCCCGTAGCGGACCGCCCGCATGCCGCCGGCATTGGTCCCCACGTTGCCGCCCAACGACGCGCTGGCCTCGCCGGGGAACACCGGGTACACCAGCCCCAGCGGCACCAGGGCGGCGTCCAGCTGCTCCAGGGTCACCCCCGGTTGGACCACCGCCACGTGGTTGTCGACGTCGATCTCCACGATCCGGTCCATGCGGTCGAAGGCCACCACCAGCCCGTCGGGCACCGGCCGGGCCGCCCCCGACAGCCCCGTACCGCTGCCCCGGGCCACCACCGGCACCCGGGCGTCGTCGGCCAGGGCCAGCACCCGGGACACCTCTTCGGTCGACCCCGGCCGGACCACCGCCAGGGGCGCCACCGGGGTCCCGGTCAGGGATTCGTCGTGGGTGTAGTCGGCGTGGACGTCGTCGCCGGTCAGCACGAAGCCGGCCCCGACCACCTCTCGCAGCTGCTCGACGATGTCGCTCATGGTCGCGTTCGACCCTACCCGCCGGCCCTATTCACTGGCAGACCCTTCACCGGCAGACCCTTCACTGGCAGACGGGACCACGCGGGCCCGGAGGTCGGCGAACCGGGCCGCCACCTGGTCGGCGCTGGCCGGGGCCTGGGCGGCGTCCAGCTCCCCGCAGGTCCGTTCCACCTCCCCCAGCCACGGGCTCGGCGCCCGTGGCGGGGCACCGTCCTCCATCGACCGCTCGTCCGGCCAGCGGGCCCAGGAGCAGGTCAGGTCGGCTTCGGCCCGGGTCAGGGCCACGTACAGCAGCCGCCGTTCCTCGTCCCGGGCGGCCGCCGAGCGGGCCGAGCCGATCGGTACCAGCCCGTCCGACAGGCCCACCACGAACACGGCCGGCCACTGCAGCCCTTTGGCCCGGTGGAAGGTGGTGAGGACCACGGCGTCCTGGTCCTCGTCCACCCCGCCGTCGCCGTCGCCCGGGTCGTCCCGCTCAGCCGCCACCGCACCGCCTGTCCCGGGCTTCAGATCGTCCCCGACCGGCTGCACCACCGGGCGGCCGTCGGCGGCCCACCGGGTGCGGACGTCACTGGCCGGCCCCGCCGCCGGCTCGGCCAGCCGGGCCGGCACCCGCTCGGCCCGCATGGCCCCGGCCACCGCCTGCAGCTGGCTGTTCGTCCGGGCCAGCACGGCGATCTGGTCCCACCGCCGGCCGGGCCGGTGGGCCAGCCAGGCCTGCCGGGCCACCCAGCGGGCTTCTTGGTCGTCGGTGTCCAGCGCCGCCACCCGGGGCACCGCAGCATCGGCCCGGCTGCTGGTCGGACCGCCCGCCTCCCCGATACCCGATGGAGCCAGCCCCAGTGCGGCGGCGGCCACCGCCACCACCTGGGGGGAGCACCGGTGGTTCAGGTCCAGCCGCAGCACCCTGGTGCCCGGGAAGACGTCCGGCAGCCGGTCCATCAGGGCCGGGTCGGCCCCGTTCCAGCCGTACACCGACTGGTTGGGGTCCCCGACCACGAACAGGTCGGGTTCGTCTCCGGCCAGTAGCCGCAGCAGCCGGAACTGGGCGGCGTTGACGTCCTGCAGCTCGTCCACGAACAGGTGCCGGTCCCGCCACCGGACGGCGGCGGCGAAGGCCGGGTCGTCGGCCAGCAGGTCGGCGGCCTGCCACAGGAGGTCGTCCAGGTCCAGGGCCCGCCGCCGCTGCCGGGCCTCCTCGTACCGGGCGTACAGGTCGGCCATGGCGGCCGCCCCGCCGCCCGGCCGTCGCTGGTGGCGGCGGGCCTGCTCCTCGTACTCCTCCGGCCCGATCAGCCGGGCCTTCGCCCAGCCGATCTCGGCCTCCACCTGGCCGACCTTCGGCTGCCGCCGGCCACCGCCATTGGCCGGCGCTGTGGCCAGCACCTGGGCCAGCACCGACCGTCGGTCCGGCAGCACCTGCGGGGCGGCCCCGCCGCGGTCGGCGTGGTACCGGCGGAGCAGTTGCAGGGCCGTGCGGTGGAACGTGCCGGCCCGCACGTCGCCGACCCCGAGCACCCACAGCCGCCGCCGCAGCTCCTCGGCGGCCTTGCGGCTGAACGTGCACACCAGCACCCGGTCAGCGCGGGCCGAGCCGTCGTGGGCCCGCCGGGCCACCCGCAGGGTCAGCACCCGGGTCTTGCCGGCCCCGGCCCCGGCCAACAGGCAGATCACCGGGTCGTCGGCCACGACGGCCTCGCGCTGCGCCGGGGTCAGCCCCACCAGGTCGAAGGCGTCGGATGTCACCGCCGCCAACCTACCGACCGGCTGTGCCGGGCACCGAAGCCGGGTGCCGCCTGGCCTCATCGGTGAAGGCCCAATCGGTCAGGCCCTAGTCGGTGAGAGCCGGCACCCGGCGGCACAGTTCCAGGTACAGCCGCTCGGTGGCCTCCGACGGGCGGCTGCCCGGGTCCAGCTCGTCCACCCGACGCAGGCATTCCTGCCACTCCCGCCGCAGCCGGTCGGCATCGTCGCCGTCGGCGGCCGCCCGCATGGCCACCCGGCAGAGGGCCTCGCTGTACGGCTCCACCAGTCGGGCCTGGTCGACGGCCCAGCGGGCCAGGTCGTAGAGGCCGGCGGCCGAGGCCAGCGGGGCCAGGCGGCAGGCCGCGTCCACCAGGGTGCCGGCGATCCGCTGTTCGTGCCCCTCCGCCTGCCACCAGGCGTACCCGGACTGCGCCTGGGCCAGCGGCTCGTCCTCCACCAGGCTCAGGGCCTCCCGTAGCAGCGCCATCGCCTCCTCCTGGTCGCCGGCGTGGTCCGCCGCGGCCGCCAAGGCGGCCGCCCGGCCGACGTCGGTGGTGACGACCGGCGAGATCCGGTAGTGGCTCCCCTTGGTGGCCGGCGGCAGCAGCGGCTCCCCCCGCCCGTCCCGGCCCAGGGCCCGACGGGCGGCCCCGGCCGTGTTGAACAGGGTCTTCGCCGCCGCATCGGCGTCGGCCGATCCCAGCACCCGCGTCCGGAGCCGGTCGCTCGTTACCGGGACCGGGTGGTGCAGGGCCAGGTAGGCGACCAGTTCCACCGCCCGCCGCGACCGCTTCGGTGTCAGCTCCTCCGCCAGGCCGTCCAGACGGGGGAAGGCGGTCAGCAGCCGGACCTCGACCGGCCCCGGCCGCAGCTCCGCCAGCGCGGTCTCCCCCCGGCCAGCGGTCTCGGGCAACCGGCCGTCGTCGGGCACCCGAACGGTCACCGGTGCGGCCGTGGCCGAGCGGGCCGCCGTGGCGTGGCGCGCCGGTGGGTCGACCCCGAGTACCTCGGCCACCGCCGCCCGCTGGTCGGCGTCGAGCAGATCGGGCCGGACGACGATCCCGAGAGGGTGGAGGGAGGCGGCCGTGGCGTCCACCGTCACCGTCAGGCCGGTGGCCGCCACGGCCAAGGTGGTGACCACCGCGCACCGTTCCCGGACCGGGCCCGTCAAGGCCGCCGGGTCGCCGAAGAACACGACCCGTGGCCGGCGCAGGCCCTCCCCCCACGGGTTGGCGGTCGTCCACCGCTCCTCGGCCATCCGGCAGTCGTCGGTCACCACCAGCTGCTCGGCCCAGGCCCAGCTGTCCGCCGCCATCCGCATCGCCGCCGTCAGATCGCCGGCCGCGGGGCCGAGAACGGACAGGCAGCTTCCCGGTTCGGCCGGCACCAGCCAGGTCCCTTCGGCGTTCGTGCCCACCGGCAGCAGGGCGGGCAGCCACGGCTCCTTGCCCCGGCCGGCTCGGAACACGGTCTCCTGGTCGCCTGTCGCCGGCAGCAGCCACGTCTGGCCGTCGGTGGGCACCCAGCCGGAAGGCGCCCAGGCCACCGGTCCGGCCAGCCGGACCTCCACCCCGTCCGAGCCCACGCGCACCAGCCGGACCGACGGCACATCGCGGGCCCGTCCCGACGCCTCCAGGGCGGCGGCCAGGTGACGGTTGGCCGCCTCCAGCCAGTCGAGGGCCGGGGTCCGCTCGAAGGGCACCAGGTCGGCGGCCGCACCGGCCGCCGGTTCCGACGGACCGGTCGACAGCCCACCCTCCGGGCGGACCAGCGCCGTCCGGTGCCGGGCCCGCCGGGCCCGCCGGGCCAACGCCGCCGCCAGGACCGCCCCGGTGCCCAGCGCGACCAGCTCCGGCAGTGGCATCGGCCCCGGCGTCGTCGGCTCGCCGCCCCGCTCGTGCTTCTTCCCCTGCGCCGCGGTGGCCGGCCGGGCCACGCCGTGCTTCTGGCCGCCCCCGGCGGCATGCCGTTGGCCACCGCCAGTGACGTGCTCGTCACCGGCCGTCCCGATCAGCGGTGCGTCGGGTAGTCGCGGCGGCGACGTTGCCGCCGCCGCCGCCGCCGCCGCCGTCGTCGTCGTCGTCGCCGTCGTAGCCGCCGGAGTGGCCGTGACCGGGGCGGCCAGGGGTTCAGCCGGTGCGGTAGCCGGCGAGACCGGCGGGAGGACCAGCACCCAGCCCGGGCGGATCAGGCTGGGGTCCATGAACCGGGTGCCGTCGTCCATGATCCGGACCAGGTTGGCCGTGGCGATGGTCGGCCATTCGCTGCCGTCGTCGTAGAACTGCTGGGCGATCGACCACAGGGTGTCGCCATCGGCCACCGTGTACGAAGACGGCACCGCTGTCCCCGTCGCGGAACCGGCTGGTGTCGAGGTCGCCGCCCCGGCGGCCGGTGGGGCGGCGACGGTGGGCCGGACACCGGTGGATGTGGCGGCGTGGGTGCCGGTAGCCGCCGGGGTGGCCAGGGCGGTGGCGATCGGGGCCGACCCGCCACTGACGGCGCCGGCGGCGCTCGTGACGCTGAACGAGCCGAGCGCCAGCACGGCGGCGGCGATCCGGCTGGCCACCCACTCCGGGACCCGGGCGCCCGCCGGCGTCGACACGTCCCGGCGCCGGACGCGGCGCACCACCGAGGCCAGCAGCGGTCCGCAGCAGCCGATCCAGGCCACCCAGGCCACCGCGGCCAGTACCCGAAGGTCTGTCTCGGCCGACGCCAGCCGGACGTGGGCCAGCCGGGCCGGGTCCGGCAGCCCGGTCAGGGCCACCAGCACGGCGGGGACCGCGGCGAAGATCAACACCGCCGCGGCCACCCCGGCGGCGAGATCGGCGGTCTTTTGTCGCACAGCCGTACCCCTTCCGGACCAAATAACCGTATGGTCAGCCCGAACTTCGGGCGATGGACAGTGAATACTCCACCGTCCCCTCCGCCGACGGGGGTTCGGCAATGGTGACGCTACATGGTCCGTCATCGGCCTGTTCGTCATCGACGGACACCGAAATGCCGGAGGGGCCCAATTTGCTGCTGGTCAGGTTGGAACAGGATATCGACAGTGTGAGTGTGAGTGTCCCCGACCAGGTGGCGGTGGCGGTCACGGCGCTCGACCCGGCGGTCTCGTAGACGGCCGACACGTCGTCGGGATAGGCCAGGTAACCGGAGAAGTCCTGGGTGGACGGCGCCGTGGTCGTCGTGGACGTCGGTTCGGTCGTGGTGCTGGTGGCCGTGGTGGTGGTCGCCGTGGTCCCCGCCACCCCGGTCGAGCGGGTCGGGGTGGGTGCCGTCGTCCCCGGGCCGGTGCCGGTCGCCCCGTCCGTAGAACCCGAGGTGGTGGCCGCTGTCATGGCCGTCACCGGGCGGTCGGGCGGGGCCGAGGAGCTCCCGGCGGGTCCGGTGGTCGATGACGGAGAGGCCGCCCGACCGCCTCGGCCCGGGGCCACCACCGTGGTCCTCGTCGTGGTGTTCGGCGGCCGCCGAGCGGCGGACCTGCGGTCCAGGTGGTGGTGGTGGTCGTCGGCCTGGGACACCGCCGCCACCAGCGCCATGAGGGCGAGGGCGACGGCCAGGACCGCCCACCAGTGGGGCCGTCCCCGGTAGGACGGACGGTCGGTCAAACCTTTGGTGGAATTTTCTGCATTCCCGCTCCCGGTCACGATGAGACATTACGGAGCGCTACGCCATAATTTTGGTCAGCGCCCGGTCCCGGCATCCGCCAAGATGTCGACGGGATAGCCCACTCATCCGCGAGAGCTCCGTGATGCTCATCCCGAGGACCCCGTGGCCATACAGCACCGCCGCGTCCATGGGATCGAGGCCATTGCCGGCCAGATCGTCGATGGTCCGGGCCAGTTCGTCCAGGGCCGTGCTGCCGGTGTGCCACGGCGTCGCCGGGAGAGCCTCCACGTCCAGGCCGAGCACCAGCCGGTCCCGGCCGGCCCGGTGCGCCAGCATCTGCCGTCGGAGCCGGCAGCGGACGGCCGACAGCAGGTCCAAGACGGCGTAGTGCCGATCGTCGCCGGCCCAGTCCACGATCACTTCCCAGGTGGTCGTGACCAGGTCCACGAAGAAGGCCCCGCCCCCGTTCCAGTCGCCGCCGGACCCCCAGGAGAGCCGCCGGGCGACCGACACCAGTCCCGGCAGCACCGCCTGCAGGATCGCCCTCGGCACCAACGGGTGGACGGCCTGCGAACGGATCATGGCTTGGACCACCTGGGCCGCTCGGTCCCGCCCGGCGGCGTCCGGGGGGCTGCGCAGGGTGTCGACCAGGTCCCCCAAGTCCGACACCCCGAGGGACGCCACCACGTCTTCGGCGTCGGCCAGCGCCGCCAAGGCTTGGCGGGAGGGGCCGGATCGGCTGGCCGCCCGCCAGTCGGCGGCCAGTCGGTCGATGGGTCGGAGCTCGCTGTCGGTCATGGCCGCAGCGTCGACCCGGCCTATCCTCCCGGTGCTCCCACCGCCGTCCGCCCCGTCGGGCGAGACCGGCGGCCACCTCCCACCGGCCGCCTCCCACTACAGTGCCCCGGGTGGACATCGAGGAGTTCTACGACGCCGACGAACGACGCCGTCAGTCAGCGGAGGTCGAGTTCGGCCGAGACTGGACGGACGATCACAACATCCGTCACGAGCTGAGCTGGGTGGAGGACACCGGGGAGCTGTACGTCCTCCGGGAGCCGGTGCCCCACGGCTACGCCGACCCGTTCGGCGGCATCCACTACTCCGGCACCCACCAGGCCGACGAGACCGAGGTCGAGGGGATGACGGTCATCATCGTCAGCCACGTGGACACCCGGGACAAGATCGAGGCTGCCCTGGACGGCTGGCAGGACGCCATCGCCGCCCCCGACAGCGTCAGCTGGTTGGTCGACCGGCTGCGTCAGGCCGGGCTCCTGGACCCGGCCAACCCCAGCACCTCCTACCCCTCATAGGTCCCGCCCATCGGCACCTCTCAGAGGCGCTGGGGGGAGGTCATCGACACCGCCGGCGACGGCAGCCCCAGCAGGGAGGCGGTGAACTGGGTGGCCAGGTTGTTGGTGCCCATGTCCGTGTCCTCGGGCAGCTGCCCGCTCTCCACCAGCAGGTCGGTGAGCCGGCACATCACCACGGCGAACCGGAAGCCGGAGAACACCTCGTAGTACTCCAGGTTCCGCACCGGACGGCCCACCAGCTCGGTGTAGCGCTCGATGGTGGCCTCGTGGGACGGGAACCCGGGTGGCCGGGGGACGTTGAGGCCCTCGGTGAACTGCCGGTCGAAGAACAGCCACCACCCGAGGTCCAGCTCCGGCTGCCCCAGGGTGGCCATCTCCCAGTCCAAGACGGCCGCCGGGGCGAAGTCCTGCCAGATGATGTTGCCCACCCGGCTGTCCCCCCAGCACAGCACCACGTCCCCGTCCTCGTCCGGCCGGTTGGCCACCAGCCACTCCCAGATGGCCTCGGTCACCGGCTGCGGCCGGCCCTTGGCCGACCAGTCCAGGAACTCCCGGTAGTAGTTCAGCTGTTGCTCCAGCCCCGGCGCCCCCCGCGTGGGATCGCCCAGCCAGTCCAGGCCGAGCCCCCGCCAGTCGGTCCGGTGCACCGCCGCCAGGGCCTCCAGCCCGGTCCACCACATCCGCTCCTGCTCCTCCGGCGTGGCTTCCAGCACCCAACCCTCCATCGTGTACGGCAGGTTGTCCGGCGGCACCAGCCCGTCGACGTGGTCCATGGTGAAGAACGGCACCCCCAGCCAGGAGGTGTCCTCCTCGTACCAGCCGAGCGGCGGCAGCGGCACCTCGGCCTGGCCGTCCGCCAGGGCCTTCATCACCCGGTACTGGGTGGAGAAGTGGGCGTCCAAGAACAGCAGGTGGCGGGTCGGTGCCACCCGCACCACCAGCCGTCGGTCGGCCCGGCGGCCGTCCTCGGTCCAGGTGGCCCGGCACAGGATGGTCTCGTTCGAGAACCCGTTGGAGGCCGGGGCGTTCACCTCGGCCACCACCGGGTCGGCTCCGGCCGGCAGCTTGGTGGCCAGCCAGCCCCCCAGGGTCTTGGCCACCTCCTCGGGATCACGTCCAGCGTTGTCAGGCATCGCCGGAGCCTATGCGGGCAGCTGACGATCCGTCAGGAACGGTGGCCAGGAACAGGGGTGCCCGCCCGGCACCGGTAGGTGGGCCGCCGTCGGGGATAGCGTCAGCGCCCATGGAACTGGTGGTGGACCTGCAGGCGGGCACGGTGGACCTCACCGACCCCGACGACTTCAAGCACTTCGCCCTCCGCGCCGCCGCCGGCGATCCCGAGCGCCTCGCCGCCGTGCTGACCGATACCGGAGTGGGACGGATGGGGGGAGACAGCGACGCCTTCATCCACCCCGACGCCGTCCGGTCCCTGGTCGCCGGCCGGGTGGGGGAGCAGTGGGAGGACGGGTTCGCCGGCATGTGCGCCTACGCCGCCGGCCAAGGGTGGATCGCCGACGACGGGGCCATCCAGGCCCACGTGGTGGCCGATGGGTAGCTCCCGAGGCCGGTAGCTCCCGGGCTGGTCCGGCCGGCCGTCATGCCGGCCGTCCGGTGACTACCATGGGAAGGGAATTGAAGCGCGTTCTAGTTTTCGGGCCCGGCGTGGTCCGGCGGGGCGTGCTCGACCAGCTGAGGGAGGCGCCATGCCCATCAAGGACTACGACCGGCTGTTCATCGGGGGCTCCTGGGTGGCCCCGGAAGGCACCGGCACCATCGACGTCGTGTCCCCGTCCACCGAAGAGGTCGTCGCCCGGGTCCCCGACGCCACCGTGGCCGACGTCGACAAGGCCGTGGCCGCCGCCCGGCTCGCCTTCGACCAGGGCCCCTGGCCCCGCATGGCCCCGGCCGAGCGCGGCGCCGTCCTGGCCAAGGTGGCCGACGCCATCACCGCCGACATGACCGACCTGGCCGAGATCATCGCCACCGAGATGGGCTCGCCCGTGGCTTGGGCCCAGCTGGCCCAGGTGCTGGCCCCCAGCATGATCTTCGGCTACTACGCCGGGCTGACCTCCACCTTCGCCTTCGACGAGGTCCGCACCGGCGTCCTCAGCCCCGAGGTCCTGGTCACCAAGGAGCCCGTCGGCGTCGTCGGGGCCATCGCCCCCTGGAACGTCCCCCTGTTCATCGCCGCCGCCAAGCTGGCCCCGTCCCTGGCCGCCGGCTGCACCGTCGTCTTCAAGCCGGCCCCCGAGACCCCCCTCGACGCCCTCCGGTTGGCCGAGATCTTCGCCGACGCCGGGCTGCCCGAAGGGGTCCTGTCCGTCCTGCCGGCCGGCCGTGAGGTCGGCGAGCGCCTGGTCACCCACCCCGACGTCGACAAGGTGTCGTTCACCGGCTCCACCGTCGCCGGCAAGCGCATCGGCGGCCTCTGCGGCGAGCGCCTGAAGCGGTGCACTCTGGAGCTCGGCGGCAAGTCCGCCGCCATCATCCTGGACGACGCCGACCTGGAAACGGTCCTCCCCACCCTGCTGCCCAACGCCATCATGAACAACGGCCAGGCCTGCATCGCCCAGACCCGCATCCTGGCGCCCCGCGCCCGTTACGACGAGATCGTCGACGCCCTGGTCGAGCAGGTCAAGGCCATGCCGGTCGGTGACCCCCTCGACCCCACCACCGAGGTCGGTCCCCTGGTGGCCGGCCGCCAGCGCGACCGGGTGGAGGGCTACCTGCGCAGCGGCCAGGACGAGGGCGCCAAGGTCGCCGTCGGCGGCGGCCGGCCCGCCGGCCTGGACAAGGGCTACTACGTCGAGCCCACCGTCTTCATCGGCGTCGACAACAGCATGAAGATCGCCCAGGAGGAGATCTTCGGCCCCGTCCTGGCCGTCATCCCCTACGACGGCGACGCCGACGCCGTGGCCATCGCCAACGACTCTCACTACGGCCTCTGCGGGTCCGTGTGGACCGGCGACAACGACCGCGGCCTCGGCATCGCCCGCCAGGTCCGCACCGGCACCTACATGCTCAACACCGGCATCCCCATCGACTTCGCCACCCCCTTCGGCGGCTACAAGGAGTCCGGCGTCGGCCGCGAGTTCGGTCCCGAGGGCCTGGACCTGTTCTTGGAGAAGAAGTCCATCGCCCTCCCCCCCGGCTTCACTCCTCAGGTCTGATCCAACCCGGCCGGCGGCTCAGCCGGACGGCTCTGTCAGCCGGACGACGGGAACAGGGGCGAGGCGTAGCCGGACAGCAGCGAGTCGTTGCCGTCGTGGGTGTCCGACCGGTACTGGTCCGTGCCGGTCTCCACCACGCTGAACCCCGTGCGGTCGCCGTCGCCGTTGACCACGTCGGGCCCCTTGGCCCCGGGGGTG
>Ga0265338_10007847_pt1 | contig 13113 bp, 12 predicted proteins | sample 42126metaG_FD_193579 | JGI IMG/M metagenome (GOLD analysis project Ga0265338, IMG submission 193579) | Rhizosphere microbial communities from Carex aquatilis grown in University of Washington, Seatle, WA, United States - 4-21-26 metaG | ecosystem: Host-associated > Plants > Roots > Rhizosphere... | reverse complement strand
CTTGATCGCGGCCCTGTGCATTCAGATCGCCACTAATTTTGCCAATGATTATTTTGATTTTAAGAAAGGGGCTGACACGGCTGATCGCAAAGGCCCCCTACGTGTCACGCAAGCCGGATTGATCGCCCCCGGGAAAGTCCTTGCCGCAGCCATCATCTTCTTTTTTTTGGCCGGCTTGGCATCTGTTTATTTGATCCATCGCGCAGGCTTTTGCATTTTGATCATTACAGTCACTGCCATTTGTTCAGGCATTTTTTATACGGCTGGCCCAAAGCCGTTAGGATATTTGGGGCTGGGGGACTTGTTCGTTTTGGTTTTTTTCGGGCCAGTGGCTGTTGCGGGGACCTATTTTACTCAAGGCCTGGAGATGAATTGGGCAGTGATGGCAGCAGGCTTGGCCCCGGGATTTTTGTCCACGGCCATTTTAGCTGTCAATAATTTGCGCGATATTGATACTGATCGCCGGGCAGGCAAGCTTACCTTGGCGGTGCGTTTTGGCAGGAGCTTTGCCATGACTGAATATCTTTTTTGCATCATTGCCGCAACACTGACGCCTTTTGCCGTGTATCTTATCACTGATGATCATCAAGGCATTGCTGCAGCCTCACTAGTGGGATTTTTCGCCATACCCTGCGTCAAAGCGGCTTTTACTCATTTAGACGGGCCTGGTCTTAATAAAGTTTTGGGTCAGACCGGGCGTTTGCTCCTGATCTACAGCGTTTTATTTTCGATCGGATGGGTCCTGTGCAGCCGCTGATGATCATCGATGTGGATTTTGCGCCGTTCAAGATCCCTTTTTTAAAACCTTTCACCTTTGCCGGCACCACCCTTCGTGAACGCAGCGGTTTTTACCTGACGCTTAAAACCGCCGAGGCCTTATGTGTGCGGGGGGAAGTTGCTCCGCTGGAAGGGGTAAGCCAGGAGACCATCCGTCGTACCAAGCATGATCTGAAGGAAACATGTTCATATTTAAGAGAGTTTAAGGTCCCTTGCCAAAAAGATAAGTTGCTTGGTCTTTTAAAACAGGATCCTCATATTTTGAATGTGTGTCCATCGGTCCGCTTTGGTATTGAATCAGCAATGTTGATGCTGGCCGCAACGGCATGTCAACAGAGCCTGGCTGAATTTTTAGGTGCTGAATTAAAAGATGTTCAAACTGCCGCCTTGCTTCAAGGGACTTATCAGGAAGTTATCACTGATCTCAAGTCCCTTTCAGGTAAGGGCTACAAGGTTTTTAAATTAAAGGTCGGAGACCGCAATATCGCCCTGGATGTCAAGAAGATCAAGGATATCCGTATTATGTTGGAACAAGGGACTTATATGCGGCTGGACGGCAATCAGGTGTGGAGTTTAAAGGAGGCTTGCATCTTTGCCCAACTGACCGGCAATCAAAATATCGATTTTATCGAAGAGCCGATCAACGATGCGTCCCAATTGGATGATTTTTACCAGCAGACCCGCATGCGCCTTGCTTTGGATGAAACCCTTTACGGTGATCCTTCGTTAATAGAACATGAAGGTGTTGTAGCCTATATATTAAAGCCGATGATCTTGGGGTTAGTTCCGACGCTGGATTGGATCGAAAAAGCCAGGCTTTTGAAACGCAAGGCCGTGATCAGTTCTGCTTTCGAATCGCCGGTGGCCTTTAAAGTGCTGGCTAATTTGGCTTGTTTGAGCGGTCAGATCGCGGGCTTAGGCACCGAGCGTTGGTTAAAAGGCATTAAACCCATGGTTGGTGATGATGGGACCATCAAAAAAGAGCATTTAAGGTGAACGAAAATTTCTCCATTATCTGGGCAACGCGGCAGATCAAGCCTAAGCAACTGACCTTGTATGTTGCTTCTGCTGTCAAGCAATTAAAAGGGATGGGCATCAAGCCCTTTGACCGCATTGCCATTTGTGACGAGAACAGCGTTGAATACGTTATTTTGTTATTGGCCCTGTGGCAGATGCAGGCCGTGGCTGCACCTGTTAACCCGCGCTGGCCGGACAGGATGATCGCCTCGTACGTTTCCAAGATCAATGCCCGCCATCTCTTTCGTTCAGTAGACGTTAAGCGCGCAGTATGTTTTGATGCCCGTCAGAATATCGATGCAGGACCGCTGGAGGAATTATCCTTAGGCCAGGAAGTGACCATCATTGCCACTTCGGGTTCCAGCGGCGAGCCTAAGGCAGTGGTGCATATATGGGGGAATCATTATTTCAGCGCCCAGGGTTCCAAGGAAGTGCTTGCCCTGACAAGTTCAGACCGGTGGCTTTTGTCATTGCCTTTGTATCATGTCTCAGGCATTGCCATTCTTGTGCGGTGTTTATTGTCAGGTGCTGCTTTAGTCATGGCTGCGAGCGAAGATTTAAGTGCGCAAAAGGAAATAACACATGTCTCCCTGGTTGCCACTCAATTGCAAAGGTTGCTCCTTCAGGAAAAAAACCATGGCTGGCTGCGTTCTTTGAAATTTATCCTGTTGGGAGGCTCTGCCATTCCCCGCACCGTAATTGAGCAGTCGGTGAAATTAGGTTTGAATATTTATTTAAGTTATGGTCTGACAGAAATGGCTTCTCAGGTGGCAACGGGCAGGGTCATCCAGGTTGATGGTCCTTGCGTCAAAGTTTTGCCTTACCGGAAAATAGGCATATCTTCCGATGGCGAGATTTTGGTAAAAGGAGAAGTTTTGTTCAAGGGCTACATTAACGGAAGCCGTGTGCAGCTGCCTTTGTCCGAAGGATGGTTTGCTACCGGTGATATGGGACAATTAGACAAGGAAGGTTTTCTGACCGTAACCGGCCGGCGCGATAATATGTTTGTTTCCGGGGGCGAGAATATCCATCCTGAAGAGATCGAAAAGGCGCTTTTAAGCATCAAAGGCATTGCCCAAGCCATGGTGGTGCCAAAAGAGGACAAGGAATTCGGTCAACGGCCCATTGCTTTCATCAGGTTTAGTGCAGGGGCATTGTCAGAAGATGATATTATCCGTTCTCTGCAAACTGACCTGCCGCGTTTTAAGATCCCCGTAGCTTTTTATCCCTGGCCGGAACATTTTATGAGCCAGGGTGTAAAGATTTCCAGGCAGGAGTTTTTAAGGAATATGCCCAGCCGTTAACTCTTTGAGAAAGAAGCAGCATCTTTGCGGTATAAAGAGGACAAAGGGAGTTAGGATGAAAATTAAAGATTTTACAAGGGATGATGTGCGCAATATGTACCGTTTTATTTTGGGTAGAGAACCGGAGAATGAAGCTGCTGTTGAGAATCACTTCAAAGGTTGCTCAAAATTATCTGATTTACTTCAAACGTTCTATCAATCAAACGAATTCCAAAATAAGATAAAGAAGCCGCAGACAGTTGGCCAAAGAATCAGAGCCCAATTATCTTACTTATTTCGAGCTATCCGTCAATCAATCGGATCCCCAAACAAGATAAAGATACCCCAAGAGAATAGCCAAAAGTACATCACTAATAATGAAGAGGAAGTATTAATGTCGGTGAAGATCGATGACAAAACATTTGAAATGGCAGGGGATGATTATCTAACAATATATGTCAAGAATGATTTTGAGCCTCATATGGTTTATTTGTTTAAAAGTTTAGTCAATAAAACCGATAATGTTTTGGATATCGGGGCTAATATTGGCTGCACATCGATATTGTTTGGCGCCCTTGCCAATAAAGTTGTTAGCTTAGAACCCAATCCTTCAGCTTTTGACTTTTTAAAGAGAAATATTTCTAATTCAAGATTAAAGAATGTTGTTATTCAGAATATTGGGTTAGGGGCTTCGGCGGGTGAATTTGAAATGGCATTTGACCGTGGGAATCGTTCAGGTTCTTTTATTAATAATTTTCAGCAAGCCTCTTCGGAGCATGAGAAGGTAAAAGTTCACATTGAACGGCTGGATGATGTTGAGGATCGATTTAAATTATTCCCTATTGATCTTATAAAAATAGATGTGGAAGGGTTCGAACAACAGGTCCTTCAGGGTGCAATAAAAACCATTGAAAAGAACAAACCTATTGTTGTTTTAGAAATGAATCATTGGTGCTTAAATGCGTTTCAGAGGATATGTGTCCCAGATTTCTTAGATTTTCTTCGATCTGTCTTTCCTGTCCTCTTGGCCGTTGATGGAAGATCGTACGCCAACCTTCATGATAAGGATGAAAGTTTTTCAGTGATGGAGCGGCATATCATCCATGCTAAATATTCAAATATTGTGGCAGCTTTTGATGAAGCACGACTATCCCGATTTCGTCAACTATTTACAAAATAAATAGGAGTGGGATTGCGGGTGGGGATAAATAAGGATTATTTGGAGTTTTGGAATTTTTCTAAACCTTTGCGCAGGGCGGGGGGTAGAGGGATTTTCTTGCGGGTTTTTTGACTGACGGTCACATGCACGGTATTGGCTGTCCCTATCAGGGTCTTGCCGCGTTTAAGGATATATTTAAAAGAAAAAGAAGTTTTACCGATATGGCCCACCTTGATGGTGATAACGATCTTGTCGCCGGCACTAACAGGGGCTTTATAATCCGATTCGGCATGCACGATGGGCTGAAAATAATTTGTTCCGCTTAAGATGGATTGAAAGCCCCGGCCAAATTCCTTTTCCAGTAATTCCTCATAAGCGTCGTGGATGAGCTTGAACTGGTTGGCAAAGAAAATAATGCCTGCGGCGTCCGTATCGTGCAATCTGATCTTTGCGGTATACGTAAACATGTTTTTGATTATATCAAACCATTGACAAATACAAAGAAAATTGTATTATGTCTTTACTTTAACACCTCAGGAATATATCACATGAACAATAGGGCTTTAGTGGCGGAATTTATAGGAACCTTTACCCTGATCTTTATCGGTGTAGGGTCCATCGTCGCCGATTATTTGACCGCGGGCAAGGTCGGTTTGACCGGGATTGCTTTGGCGCATGGCCTGGCTATTGGGGTCATGGTTTCAGCGACGGCGGCAGTAAGCGGCGGGCATTTAAATCCGGCAGTGACCATTGGCTTGTGGTCGGCTAAAAAGATCAATACTGTAAATGCTCTGGGTTATGTGGTTGCCCAATGCCTGGGTGCTATTTTTGCCGCATTTTTGATCAAACTGTCTGTTCCGGCAGATGCTTTGGCCTCTGTCGGTATGGGAACGCCGAGTTTAGGCCATGGAGTTACTGTACAGATGGGATTGGTGACTGAAACTATTTTAACTTTCTTTTTGGTCTTTGTGGTTTATGGCACTGCTGTTGATGCCCGTGCTCCTAAATGCGGCGGTTTGTTTATCGGCCTTGCCATTGTTTTAGATATATTGATGGGTGGTCCAATTACCGGTGCTGCCATGAATCCAGCCCGTTATATCGGTCCGGCCCTTTTAGGCGGCGGCTTGCAAAACGCCTGGATCTATTGGGTCGGCCCTGTCGTGGGCGGTGTCTTGGCCGCGCAAATTTATAAAACACAGTTAGAGAAATAGGAAGGGGGTTCTCCGATGGCAGAACGTATTGGTGTGATCACCATGAAAGGCAATTCCTTAACCCTGACCGGTTCTGAGATCAAGGCCGGTGACCAGGCGCCTGATGCGACCCTGGTGGCTAATGATCTTTCAGAGGTTAAATTATCCTCATTTAAAGGCAAAAAAATCATTTTATCAACTGTTCCGTCGCTGGATACTCCAGTTTGCGATCTGGAAACCAAAAGATTCAATCAGGAAGCCTCGAAGCTTCCGGATGTGGTAGTGTTGACGGTCAGCAAAGACCTTCCTTTTGCCCAAAAACGCTGGTGCGGGGCCAATGGTGCTACAAGCGTCAAGACCTTGTCCGACTATCGCGGCAATTTCGGCGATACATATGGCGTTTTGATCAAAGGCCTTGCTCTTCTGGCCCGTTGTATTTTCGTGATCGATGAAAAAGGCAAGGTTACTTATGTGCAGTTGGTCAAAGAAATAGCCAGCGAACCGAATTACGATGAGGTCCTCAAGGCCCTCAAGGGTGGCGAGACCTGCGGTTGCGGGCATCAACATTAATATTTTTAATCTAAGGAGATAGTTATGGCATACAGCTTACCCCCGTTGGCTTATCCGTATAACGCCCTGGAGCCGCACATCGATGCGCGCACCATGGAAATCCACCACACCAAGCACCATCAGGCTTATATTAATAACGTCAATAATGCGATCAAGGGAAAGCCGGAGCTGGAAAACAGATCCGTCGAGGAATTGATTTCCGATTTGAATTCCGTTCCTGAGGATATCCGTATGGTCGTGCGTAATAACGGCGGGGGGCATGCCAATCATACGTTTTTCTGGACCATTATCGGCCCCAAGGCCGGCGGACAGCCGCAGGCTAAGGTTGCTGCTGCGATCGATCAGGCCTTTGGTTCCTTCGATGCTTTTAAAGAAAAATTCGCCCAGGCGGCCGCTACCCGTTTCGGCAGCGGCTGGGCTTGGCTGGCTGTTGCTAAAACAGGAAGTCTCGAGATTTTTTCAACCCCGAATCAAGACTCTCCCTTAATGGAGGGTAAAACTCCCATAGTCGGTATTGATGTCTGGGAGCATGCCTATTACCTGCAGTACCAGAATCGCCGTCCGGATTACGTCGCGGCATTTTGGAATGTCGTCAATTGGCAGGAAGTCGAAAAGCGTTTCAGTGCCGTAAGAAAATGACCCCCGACGTAATGTCGGGGGTCGTCCTGAGCCAACTGGCGAAGGATCTTAAGATGCTTTAAGATACTTCGCCCTTCGGGCTCAGAATGACGTAAGGAAAATTTCAAAAATTGTTTGACTTCGATTCTTTTCAAACTACTATATGTAGTACGTATCATTTGAATCAAGCGTATATATAGTGTTTTTGATCCAGCTGCGTTCAAAACACAGGAGGGCCTTCCGAATGTTCCGAGACACCGCTTCCGGCTTTGAGATCAAAGTTCAAAAACGTAACGGTCAGATCATTGAATTCATCCCTGAGCGCATCAGGCATGCCATTGCCAATTCTTTCAAAGAACACATCGGCCTGCCGCGCGAATCTGAACTTGGGGAAGAATACATCAAGAACGCCCAGAAAGTTACGGATTGCGTGGTGTCGGTCCTCAAGGAACGTGTCCTTCAGCGCCCGTTCTTGACGGTTGAAGAGATCCAGGATGAGGTGATCCGTCAATTGTACGAGAACGGCCACAAAGAAGTCGGCGAACGCTATGCCTCTTACCGCCGCCATCATGCAGAACGCCGCAAAATGTTCGAATTGTATTCGGTGATCAAGCGTGACGGCAAAGTGGTCTCCTTCAAGCAGGAGAAGATCGCCCTGGCCGTTGCCAAGTCCCTCATCGCCCAGAACAAGGGTGTTTATAATGAGATCTTGATCGAAAAGGCCCAGGAGCTGACCGAAAAGGTCGTCTCCGAGATCCGTACCCGCTGGCCTGACGGCAAATCCGTCCATATCGAAGAAGTGCAGGACATTGTCGAAAAAGTGATCATGGCCGCAGGTTACCATGAAGTGGCCAAGCGTTATATCATATATAGGGAAGAGCGTGCTAAGTCCAGGCGCAGTCACGGTCAAATACGCGTTGAAGAGTCCCTTGAATGGGTCAAGAACGTCATTGTCAAGAATGATAAAGGCGTTGAGCGTCCCATTGATCTGGACGAGGTGCGTTTCAAATTTGAGACGTGCTGCAAAGGTTTGAGCGATGTTTCTGCGGACAAGCTTTTTAAAGAGGCTGTCAAAAATTATTTCAGCGGCATGACCGAGCGCCAGCTTTTTTCCGCCAATGTGTTGGCTGCCCGTTCCTTCATAGAGAAGGAACCGAATTACGGATATGTAACTGCACGCCTTTTGCTTTTAATGGAGTATCAGGAGGCCCTGGGTGCGGATATTTCGTTTGAACGCATGCGCACGGAATATCCGGAGTATTTGTCGGCCTATATCCAAAAAGGCGTTCAACATGAATTATTGGACCCGGCTTTAAAGTTTTTTGATTTGAAATTATTAGGCCTGGCCATTGTCCCCGAGCGTGATTTTAATTTCCGTTATATGGGGTTGCAGACCTTGTATGACCGTTATTTTATCCATTGGGAAGACCGCCGTATCGAATTGCCCCAGATCTTCTGGATGAGGGTGGCCATGGGGTTGGCCGTCAAGGAAGGTGAGGGGAAGGACCAAAGAGCCATTGAATTCTATAATATACTCTCAACTTTTCGTTTCATGTCCTCAACCCCGACGTTGTTTAATTCCGGCACCCGCCATCCGCAATTGTCGTCCTGTTTCTTGACCACCATTGAAGATGACCTTTTTCATATTTTTAAATGCATCCAGGATGATGCCATGCTTTCCAAATGGAGCGGCGGTTTAGGCAATGACTGGACCAATGTCCGGGCTATGGGCAGCCGCATTAAAGGTACTAACGGCAAAAGCCAGGGTATCATTCCGTTCTTAAAGGTGGCCAATGACACGGCCCTGGCCGTTAACCAGGGTGGCAAGCGCCAGGGCGCCATGTGCGCATATCTGGAAATCTGGCATTTGGACATCGATGAGTTCCTTGAATTACGCAAGAACACCGGTGATGAACGCCGACGCACGCATGATATGCATACGGCCACCTGGATACCTGATCTTTTTATGAAGAGGGTCAAGGCCAATGCCGACTGGACCTTGTTCTCGCCTTCCGAAACGCCGGAGTTGCATCACATATATGGCCAGGCTTTTGAGAAGCGTTATGAAGAATATGAACAAAAAGCCCGTGAAGGCAAGGTCAGGAGTTTCAAGACGGTCTCTGCGGTGCAATTGTGGCGGAAAATGCTGGGCATGGTTTTTGAAACCGGCCATCCATGGCTTACATGGAAAGACCCTTCCAATGTCCGCTCGCCCCAGGACCATGCCGGTGTCGTGCATAGCTCAAATCTATGTACGGAGATCTTGCTAAATACTTCCAAGGATGAAACAGCGGTTTGTAATTTAGGGTCAGTAAATCTTTCCGCGCATGTGAACGAGAAGGGAGTTGACCATAAGAAGCTCCAGGAGACCATCACCACCGCGGTGCGTATGCTGGATAATGTGGTTGATATTAATTATTATCCGACCACCGAATCCCAAAGGGCCAACCAGACACATCGTCCTGTGGGCCTCGGGATAATGGGTTTTCAGGACGCCTTGTACATCCTTAATCACAGCTATGCCTCCCAGGAAGCGGTGAATTTTTCCGATGAAAGCATGGAGGCGGTTTCTTACTATGCTTTGCAGGCTTCCATGGAATTGGGACAGGAACGGGGGATCTATTCGAGCTTTAAAGGCTCCAAGTGGGAACGCGGATTATTGCCCCTTGATACCATTGAGATCCTGGAAAAAGAGCGGGGAGGTTATTTGACCATGGACCGCTCCTCGCGCATGGATTGGGCGTCTTTACGTGAGTCCATCCGGCAAAAGGGGTTGCGAAATAGCCTGGTCATGGCTATTGCGCCGACAGCGACCATCGGCAATATCACGGGTGTGACCCAGTCCATCGAGCCGATGTATAAGAATGTCTTTGTCAAAAGCAATCTTTCAGGTGAATTCACGGTGATCAATGAATACCTGGTCGAGGATTTTAAGAAATTAGGCATATGGGACGAAGAAATGATCAATGACCTGAAATATTTCGACGGCAGCGTGCAGGAGATCATGCGCATCCCCTCGACCCTCAAGGCCAAATACGCCACGGCCTTTGAGATTGATTATGAGTGGATCGTTGAAGCCGCCAGCCGCCGCCAAAAGTGGATCGACCAGGGCCAGTCCTTGAATTTGTATCAGGCCAAGCCCAGCGGTAAGAAGATCAGCGATATGTACATGTTCGCCTGGGAAAAGGGCTTGAAGACAACCTATTATTTGCGTTCCATGGGTGCCACCCGCATTGAAAAAAGCACCCTTGATATCACCAAATATGCTAATGTCGTGGGCCAGCGTCAGCGCGATGAAAAGGGCAGGGTGGTAGATGCGCCTGCGCCCAAATCCGGTGCTGAACCTGTCCAAGACTGCGAATCTTGCCAGTAGGAGAGTTGAATATGTCAGAAAACACACAAAACGATAAGATCGAATGCAACGGCGGCATACGCATGACGCGCGACCGCGTTTCCGCCGATAACAAACGGATCATCCTCAATAACCGCAAGGTTGACGTCAACCAGCTCGTGCCCATCAAATACAAATGGGCCTGGCATTATTACCTGGATGGTTGTGCCAATACCTGGATGCCGACTGAAGTTTCCATGCAGCGCGACATCGAGCAGTGGAAAAACGCCGATGCCTTCAGCGCTGATGAGCGCCATGTGATCAAGCGCAATCTGGGATTCTTCTCAACGGCGGAGACCTTGGTGGGCAATAATATTGTCCTGTCCATTTACAAGATGGTGGACAATCCAGAATGTCGCCAGTATCTGTTGCGCCAGGCCTTTGAAGAGGCGGTCCATGTCCATACTTTCCAGTACATTGTGGAATCCCTTTCTTTGGATGAGACCGAGATCTTTAACATGTACCGTGAAAATCAGGCCATCTATGAAAAAGACGAATTCTCCATGAGCTGCACCGATGGTATTGTTGACACAACCTTGGACCTGGCTGCTCCGGAGGGTTTGCAGAAATTCCTGGATAATCTTGTGGCTTTTTATGTGGTTACTGAGGGGATCTTTTTTTATAGTGGTTTTGTGACACTATTGTCTTTCGGTCGCCAGAACCGCTTGCCCGGTACTTGTGAGCAGATCCAATATATCCTGAGGGATGAGAGCATTCATATGAATTTTGGTATTGAGCTGATCAATACCATCATCGATGAAAATCCTTATTGCTGGACCTCTGAATTTCAGGATTATCTGGTCAAGCGTATTAAGAAAGCCGTTGAATTGGAATGTGCCTATGCCCAGGAATGCTTGCCGCGCGGAGTCTTGGGACTGAATGTGGCGATGCTGCGCGAATACGTGCAATACATCGCAGATCGCCGTCTTGAAAAACTGCGTCTGCCGCAGCAATATAAGAGTGCAAATCCTTTCCCTTGGATGAGCGAGGTCATTGATCTGAAGAAAGAAAAGAATTTCTTCGAGTCCCGTGTCACCGAGTACCAAACCGGCGGCGCGCTGGAGTGGTAATTGAAACGTGCGACATTAGTCATCCTGGCCTTATGCATCACGGCATCAACGTCTTTTGCTGACCCTGCTTCAAAATTTCAGGGTGGAGTTAAGGATGTGGTCCTGGCGCCCCTGCAGGTAAGCGGGAACATTAAAGCTGAGACCGCCAATGCCAAGTTCCTGCCCTTTGCCCTTGCCGGCGGTTTTCTTAAAGGAAGCTTTTACATGGCCAAGCAAATTGTCTCCGGCACGTTGAATGTTGTTACCGCTCCTCTGGACGCCATCCATAAATAAGCTATAATAACCACATGTCCCAACCAAAAACCGGTGTTTTGCTTATTAATCTTGGTACGCCTGACAGCCCGTCCGTTGCTGACGTGCGTAAATACCTGCGTGAGTTCCTGATGGACGGCCGCGTCATGGATATTCCTTTTTGGCGAAGGTTTTTGCTGATCAATCTTGTCATAGCCCCTTTCCGTTCCCCGCAGTCTGCCAAAGGTTATCGGCAATTATGGCTGCCTGAGGGTTCCCCTTTAAAAGTTCACGGCCAACGTCTCGAGGGACTTTTACAACAAGCTTTGGGAAGCGATGTTGATGTGAGGCTGGCCATGCGGTATCAAAATCAAAGCATCAGATCTGTCTTGTCGTATTTTAAGGACAAAGGCTTTAAACGACTGACCGTTGTTCCTTTATATCCTCAATATGCTTCATCCTCAACAGGATCGACGATGGAAGAGGTTATGAATGTCCTTAAAAGCTGGGAAGTGCTCCCTGAGCTTAAGGTGATCAGTCAGTTCTTCGATCATCCGCTTTTTATAAAAGCTTTTGCGGAAACCGGCAAAAAGTATATGGCCGAAGGTCAATTTGACCATTATCTTTTTAGTTATCACGGCCTGCCTGAGCGGCAGATCCTCAAATCTTCCTGTGATCATTACTGCCGTTTGGGGGATTGCTGTAATATTTATGGTAGCAAGAATCGATATTGTTATAGGGCCCAGTGTTTTGAAACGACGCGCCTGTTAGTCAAGGAATTGGGGATAAAGAAGGAAGACTATACGATCTCCTTTCAATCGCGCTTAGGCAAAACCCCATGGATCAAACCTTATACAGATGAGATCATCAAGGAATTGGCAGGGAAGGGGGTCAAGAAAGTATTGACCTTTTCTCCGTCTTTTGTGGCAGATTGCCTTGAGACTTCAGTTGAGATCGGCAACGAATATAAAGCACTTTTCCTGGAGCATGGGGGAGAGCATTGGCAACTGGTGGAAAGCCTCAATACCCATCACGTGTGGGTTGAATGTTTAAAGCAAATGGTCGAGGGAGTATGAATAAGAAATCTTCCTTCTCCGGTATCATCGTAGTCCTTATCTGCCTTGCCCTTATCTTGTACTATTATCTCATTTTCCGCCAAGCGGTCATGAAGCACATTTGACCATCCCCAAATCTCGGTACAATCCGCAGTATAATCAGTACAATTTAACTGAAAGTCTTGAAAAGGCTATAAGCATAAGCATTTTAAAAAATTTTCTTGACAAATCTTGTGTAAATGGTATTCTCTACTCAATACATAGGGAGAGTAGTGTATGATATCAAGCAAAGCAAAATATGGTTTACACGCTTTAATACATTTGAGTGAGAAGTATAACACTGGTCCTGTTTTAATCGCTGATCTGGCCCGCGATGAAAAAATTCCTAAGAAATTTCTGGAATTGATCTTGTTAGACCTTAAGAATAATGGCATTTTAGAGAGTAAAAAAGGGAAAGGGGGAGGATATAAGCTGGCTAAACAACCCTCTGATGTTAAAATTGGACAAGTCATACGTATTCTCGACGGACCTTTAGCTCCAGTATCCTGTGTCAGCCAGACTGCGTATAAGCCATGTAAAGAATGTAAGGATGAATATCATTGTGGTATACGTTTGGTGATGAAGGATGTAAGGGAGGCAATAGCAAATATTTTGGACAAAACCACCTTGGCGGATATAGGATTGAAAATACAAAATTTAGGGGTAGATCTGAATTTAAATTACCAAATATAAATTTTTTTAACTTATTAGAC
>Ga0265338_10007846_pt1 | contig 13113 bp, 11 predicted proteins | sample 42126metaG_FD_193579 | JGI IMG/M metagenome (GOLD analysis project Ga0265338, IMG submission 193579) | Rhizosphere microbial communities from Carex aquatilis grown in University of Washington, Seatle, WA, United States - 4-21-26 metaG | ecosystem: Host-associated > Plants > Roots > Rhizosphere... | reverse complement strand
TCCTCCGCATCATCGCGCTCGTCGCTCCACGCTCCAATATAGAGGTCAACGAGCGCTTGAACGGCTTCCAGGCTGTTCAACTCAGCAGCCTTCTTGAACCATTCGGCGGCCTTCGGAATATCCTGCGATACGCCCCACGGTTCGGCATACATGTGGCCGAGCAGGATCATGGCTTTCGGATCGCCGAGCCCAGCGGCCTTGCGCCACCACCGTTCGGCTTCACTAGGATCGTTCCAGGTCCACCAATAGTACATGGCGCCGCACATAAAGCCGCTGGAGCCAACGCAAGACATCAATGCATGGTGGGCGAGTTCGTATATAGCTTTGAGGTCGCCTGCATCGGCACGGGCCATGAGTTTTTTCCGGGCACGGTCGGTCAGGAGTGGCAGCGCCTCGCCAATACCCGATACAGCAGCCTCGGGAGGCGGCGGCGCCTTGTCTTCCCCCGCGGCAAACGTGGTTGCGAAGAACGACATCAGAAACGCCCAGATGACGACCCGACTGTATTTCATGCGCGCCCCTTCGAGATACAGCTTAACAGTTGGCCGCCGCGGGCGCACGGCTAACCTTTCCTTGCTCAGTCCCCAGGAATGTCTTGAAATAGCGCAAGCTAGCCCGTAACTCGGACGGCAGGTTTCGACCCCAGACTACTCCTCCGATTTTGCAGGGATAGGCAGATGCCTTGTTGCGCTCGGCGCCCTCTTCGTCCGCTGCGCGGACACTTCCCCCGCAAGCGAGGGCAGAAAGGGTTGCCAGCGTTAAAGACATTGAAAGCGGTCGAGGACGCCGTCCGGTTTACGGCGCAGCGTACACAAGCGCTCGCCATTCTCGAATTCGACGGCATAGACCGGTTGCTTTCCGGCATAGACCGGGCGCCAGGGATTGCCCTGCCATCCCACCATCGGGATGTAATCGCCGACATAGACCACCGCTGCGACAGCCCCCAAGGGGCGCAAGCTGTCTGGCGTCGGAAACACCAGCATCTGCTGCTGCACGTCTTGCGGAATCACAGTCACATGCGGCGTCGAGGTAAACAAATATGGCTTGGCGTAAGGCTCCTTGACGGGTCCGACGGCCATCTCCTCCAACAGGTGCTTCAGGAAAGCGGCTTGGCCGCCGTCGTCCGCGGTTTGCTCGGACAGCACCAGCTTTGTGATTGTAAGAGGGGCAAGTCTCTCGCCGGAGAGCGTGTCGCAGTGCATGCCAAGGTGCCCGGCGATCTCGGTGGCCGATTGCAGACGCCCATGGATGGTCCAGCGGCAGCCGGTAATTTTGCCCATCATCACGGCCTTCCAGGAAAGCTGAAGCTGGCCGTTGGAATCGAAGTTTGCTTCTGGATATCGCTCGGCAATCTCGAGGCAGTTGAAGCTGTAGCCATGTGCGGCGCGCCCGATCCGGCAGATTTTTTCCGGACCCCGATTGTCGAAATCGGCAATGACATCCGATTTCGACAGGAGAACCCCGCGCTCATGGGGCGGAATCTTCCAGATGCCCGGAAGAACCTTGTCGCCTTCGACCTTGATGGTCTCAAACCCATTATCGGCATCCGCTTGGCCCAAAGCTGGGTCTGCGAGCAAGCAGCAGAATGCCAATAACGACATCGCCGACCGTATTATGCGGCTTTTCATGCGGCCCCGCCCCCCCCCCGACAGCGCCAGCGAGGTTATCATGCGTTTTGGCGTCCGTCTGCGCTCTGCTATGCGGAGGCAGGCTTCTAATGGCCGTTTGGAATCGGTCTCAAATGAGCGCTCGTCGCGACCGCCTCCCCCGCATCCGACTTCGCCTAGCGGCTACGCCGGACAAGAGCGGGGGCAGAAAGGGCATATTGCGGGGGTGGAAAGTTGGTGCGCCGGTTTGCGCCTTTGGCCAATTGATCTTCTGGCAGGACCGCCGCAACGGCGATAGTCTTCACGGCGTGGATGATCCGGGGGGAGCCATGAGAACGGCAATTGCGGTGCTGGTCGCCATGACAGCACTTGCGCTGAGCGCAGCGCGCGCCGACGAAACATGCCGTTTGTTGCGTATGGCAGAGCTGGACATTGTGACGACCAGCGATGGCCGGATCACGGTGCCGGCGACCATTGATGGCCATCCGGTGCGGCTGCTGCTGGATACCGCGGCCCCTTTCAGCGGCGTCTCACCGCAATGGGCGGCGCAGAACGGCGAAAAAGCGCAAACGCTCAGCGGCAATGCCGTGATCCTGCGCGGCGGCTATCGGCTCAACAATTTCATACAGGTGGCTTCGTTCCAGCTCGGAAAGCTCTCAACCCATAAGATGAGCTTCAGCCTCTACCCGCAGGACTATTTGCCGGATGTGGCCGGAACGCTCGGCGCCGATGTGCTCGGCGGCTTTGATGTCGATATCGATCCCGCCTCTGGGAGGGTCAATCTGTTCCGCAGAAACGGTTGCGGCGAGAACGTCCTTTACTGGGACGCCGAGGCGGTAAGCGGTGCCCGGCTGAAGGACAACAAGACGGGCATGCTGGCCAGCCAGATTTTTTTGGAGGAAATCGGCGACAGGCGACTCCTGTTCGATACGGTTCTGGATGGAAAGCATGTGCTGGCGGCGCTCGACACCGGATTGCCCGATACGATCATGAACCTCGACCGGGCGCGTGAGATTTTCGGCTGGGGCCGTAACGCGCCGCCGCTTAAAGTGATCAGCAAGGACAGCTATCGCTATCCCTTTGCGCTGCTGACCTTCGAAGGGGTTGAGGTGCCCCAGCCCGCCATCATTCTGGTCCCAGAATCCCGCATCGGCTTGGGTGTGCGGCCGCAGGGCGAGGCGCTGATCATGGGCATGAATATGCTGCGCAAGCTGCATATCTACATTTCATACGGGCAGCGCAAAGTCTATTTCACTGGGCCGCCGCCTTCGGTTTCCGCCGATCCGCCTGGCTGAGCCTTCCCAAATTTCATCCCGGGCGGGACTAGCGGCGCGGACAGTTGGGGCGCTTTCCCCCACCCCAAATTTGCTTTCGCAAATTTGGACCTCCCCGCGAGGGGAAGGTTGAAGTGAGGGGTGGCGCTTCGTCTCTTCGGTCTCAGTCTATTGCAGTTTCATGCTCAAGCTGGCGCCGATGAAGCGCGGTTCGCCGGCGATGAAGGTGGGCAGGCCAAAGGTGTCGCCGGAATTACCGGCGTCTTTGATGAACTTCTGTTCGAGCACATTGCTGGCAAAGAGGCTGACGCTCCAGGAGGCTTTTTCCGGCTGATAGGAAAGCTTCAGATTGAGCAGGCCATAAGCGTTCTGCACCTCATCCTGCACCGTATCGGGGATGATGTTGGTCGTCTGCAGCGCCGGAATGTCGTTGTTGTAGTCGAAGAAGACTTTTGACTGCCAGGTGTAAGTCGGCGTCAGCGTGACAGTACCGCCGAAGAGCGCTTGGCTCAACGTGGCGCCGACCGAGAGTTTGTGATCCGGCGTCAGGCGGAACATGTTGTCTTTATAGATGCTGTCGCCGCCGAAACGCGCATGGCTGAAAGCGTAAGTGGCAAAGAGATCGACGCCCTCAAAAGCGAGCCAATCGGCCGCCGCCTCCACGCCATAAGAATTGGCCTTGCCGGCATTGGCGGCGATGAGCTGGGTGCCGTTTTTGATCGTGGTGCGGAAATTGTTGTAGGCATAAAGATAAACCGCGCTGTCGAAGCGCAAGCGGCCATCCAGCGCCAAGGTCTTGTAACCGGCTTCGTAGGAATCCACCGTCTCGGCCGCCACGGGTGCAAAGCTGGGCGCGGTGTTGGGCATGGTGGGCGCCGCGGGGGAGAATTCCATGGGGCGGCGGCCGCGGGCGTAAGTGGCATAAACGCTGCTCTGCGGCGCCAAGGCATAGCGCGCCGTGGCCCGCCAGGTGAAGCCATCATCCGTATACGGCCTATAAGAGCGATCGCCATTGTTGAGCGTGGGCTGCGCCGCAAAGCCAAAATCCGGCAGCAAAGCGGAGGCCGGAACCGTGGTGAGCGAGGACGCACCCGGGGCGGCCAGCGCCGCCAGCATGGCAGAACGGATGGCCGCAGGCTCCGCCAGCGCCACCAAGACACCGCGGATGATCGAGCGATCCCGCGTCTGCCCGGCATAGCCGCTGGATTTGTCGTCATGCGAATAGCGCAAGCCCGCGGTCAGTTCCAAGCTATCCGTCGCATGCACGGTGACATCGGCATAAAGATCGGCGGATTTGCTTTTGCCGATGGTGGTGAACTCTTCCCAGTGATTGTTCTGCAAATTTGCGGCGATGCCCGACGCGGTGGCGGAATCCAGCGCCACGCCATATTTGCCCGCGAGGCCTTTCAGATAGGCCGGTGCATAGGCTCCCAGATAGGTTGGCGAATCGAAGAAAGCATTGGCCGGCGGCGCGGCGCGGTTGAACTGACCGGTGAGCAGCGCCAGCATCTCGCGCTCATTGTATTGCACCGGCGTGCGGGTGTTGGTGCCTTCGTAGAAATAACTGGCCCCGGCAAAGGCAGTGATCAGCCCGCCCGCATCATAATTGAGGCGAAATTCATGGCTGAATTGATCACCCTTGGCCTCAGCCGCCGCGCCGATCAGCGTCGCAGAGGAACCATCGAGATCCAACACCTCTTCTACACTGAAGCGGCGAAAGGCTGTGATCGTGTTGAGGGTGAGCGCGCTGTCGATCTTGTAGGTGGTAAGGCCGGTGACGCTGTAGAGCGTGCGGCTCATGCCAAGCTTTTTGCCATCTTCGAGACCGGGCACGGTGGTGAAGGTGGCGCCGGAATTGGGGCTGAGGTCGCCCAGGATTTGCCCGGTGGCAGGATCGGTCGGCGTGACGGAATTGGATTTGAAGGGCGTGCCGCTGGATCCATCGCGCTCGAGATTGACGATCATATCGGCAGAGAAGTTCTCGGTGGGATGCCAGGTCGCCGAACCGCGCAGCGCCGCGGTTTCCAAGGAATCGTAATCGGGCCCGCTCAAAAGGTTTTTGACATAGCCGTCGCGCTTTTTGTAACGCCCCGAAAGGCGCACCGCGACATCATCGGACAGCGGCAGATTCACCATGCCGTCGATCATGGAATAATCATAATCGCCGGTTTCGGCTGAAGCGGCAGCGGCAAAACCATCCAGGCTGGCGTGGTTGGTGACAACGCTGACGCCGCCGATCAAAGAGCCGCGGCCGAACAGCGTCGATTGCGGGCCTTTGGCAACCTCGATGCGGTTGATATCGAAAAGCTCGACATAAGAGGCCGCCGAACGCGAGATGGACACGCCATCCTGAAACACCGAGACGCGCGATTCCACGGTGGCGTCGATCGAATCCGAGGTGATGCCGCGCACCACAAAGCCGGGATTGTCCGGCGATTGGTTCTGCACTTGAAAGCCCGACACGAAGAGCGAGAGCTTGTCGAATTCCTGAATGTTGAGGGCTTTGAGGAAATTGCCCGAATAGGCGGTGAGCGCAATCGGCACTTCGATGGGGTTCTGCTCGCGCTTCTGCGCCGTCACCACCACGGATTCGAGTTGCTCGCTGGCTGGCGCAGTATCGGCCAACGCGCTCGACACCAGCATCGCCAGGACGCCATAAGACACAAGATGAAATTTCGCCGACATGCATTCCCCCTAAGTTGATACGCTAAGCCGCTAAGGCCCGCGCATGTCAGCGTTGTGAATGGTGTACACGCGTATTGCCGCACAAGGGTACAAGACTTCGTGAGGGTGTCGGATATGACACGAAAGCGGTAGCAAGACGTAAACGCCTGCAACCCTTTCAAAAAGATATTCCGTATGCGTCTTTTAAGGTCGCAAAAGCGTCATTGGCGCCGTGGCATAAGCCCTGGTGTTTGGCCGGGGCGCGTTTGGAATGATAACACAACGCAAGACCCAACACTGCTTGGCGTGTAACCGATCCGTGTAGGGACTTTTGACATGACACTTTCCCGCTCCCGCTTTCTGCGCGGGTTTGGCGCTGCATCCCTGTTGCTGCCGACGGCGGCGCTGGCGAGGCCCGCTGCGTCTGAGGCCTTCGCGCCAGATCTGTCGGCGAACGGGGCGCTGCCCTGGACCGCGAGGCCCGGCACCGGTCTCAGCCCTTTGCGCTTTGTGGTGGTGGGCGACCGCACCGGCCTTGCCCGCCCCGGTGTCTTCGAACAAGCGCTCAGGCAAGTGAAATTGCTGCAGCCCGATTTCATTTTATCGGTCGGCGATCTTATCGAAGGCTATTCGGAAGACCGCGCCGAGATCGAGCGGCAATGGTGCGAAGTTGAAAGCGCCATCGATGCGACCGGCATTCCCTTCATCCACACCGTGGGCAATCATGACATCGACAATGGCCCGACGGGAGAAGCCTGGGAGACGCGGCGGGGCCCGCGCCATTACAGTTTCACCTATAAGGGCGCGCTCTTCATCATTCTCAATACCGAGGATACGCCGCAACCGATGCCCGAGCGGCTGGCGCGACAATTTCAAGGGTTGGTGGCGGCGATGAAGGCCGATCCGGTCAAGACCCAGAAGGCCATCATCGAGCGGCTCGCCGCGGGCACCAGCAATGCCAGCGAATACAAAGCCGAGATGTCGAGCTTCGGCGACAAACAGACCGCCTTCGTGCGCGACACGCTGAAACGCCATGCGCATGTGCAATGGACCTTCGTCGTCATGCACAAGCCAGCCTGGAAAAAGGAATTCAACTGCTTTGGCGACATCCAAGCGCTGCTGCAAGGCCGCCCGCACACGGTGATGGCCGGGCACACCCATTATTTTACCCATGAAGTCTTCGAAGGGGCCGATTACATCAATATGGGCACCACCGGCGGCATCTTCAGCACCGATGTGAAAGACGGCGCGCCGCTGCGCCTCGGCCCCGGCACCCTGGATCATGTGCTGCTGGTGAGCCTTGAGCCCGAAGGCCCCGTCCTCGCCAATCTGCGGCTGAGCGGGCTGATGGATAGCGCGGGACAAACGGGGCAGACGCTGCTGTATTAGCGGGGGCGAATAGCGGCGCGGGAGTCTCGTCTGACAAAGCGAGGCTCCCGCAGTCTATGGCGCATGGGCAGCCGTGTTCGCGCTCTGGCCTGCCGTACGCCCGGTGCAAAATTAGGAATTGCGCGCCAAATTAGGCCGTTGATCCAATTGCGCTTTTTCGGTGCGGTAAAACTGGTGCGAAATAGTGCGTGTGTTTTTGGGCGGGTTCGCCCTAAAATACGGCGATGAAACGCGACGACATCATTTTGCGATTGCAGGAGCGCCAGACCGATCTGCTGGCGCAAGGCATCGCCCATGCGGCGTTGTTCGGCTCTGTTGCACGCGGCGAGGATCGTGCCGACAGCGACATCGATATTCTGGTTGATCTTGATCCGGCTATCGTGGTGACGATCTTTGATTATGCCGGTGTGAAGAATTATATCGCCGCCCTGTTCGACCAACCGGTCGATGTGGTCAGCCGCGAAACGCTTAAACCTCGTGTCCGCCCCCGCGCGGCTGCTGATGCGATCTATGCTTTCTGACACCGACCGCGATAGCCTGTCGGATATTCTGCTCAATATCGATCTAGCAAAGGGCTTTGCCGAGGGGCTCGACTATGATCGCTTTGTCGACGACACCCGCACATTCTATGCGATCACCCGTTGTCTTGAGATCATCTCGGAAGCCTCACGCCGCCTGTCGACAGCGTTGAAGGCGCGCCACCCCACCATTCCGTGGCGTGAAATATCGGGCTCGGGCAACATCTATCGGCACGATTATGAGGACGTGGCCCATCGCCTCGTGTGGGGAACGGTGCAGGATTTCTTGCCTGCGTTGCGCGCGGCGGTCGCGGCCGAGCTCGCGGGGGCTTGACGATTTGGGGGCTCTCCACCAGATCCTGTACAGAGCACTGATGATTATACCCAAAATATTCAACCAAGGAGGCAATCAATGAATCTGTCCATCCAAGACCTTATTCAAATAATTGCTAATGGCGGTGGTGTTGAAATTGATGCCGCGAACTATTCAACTCAAGACTTGTCGCACATGGCAGCGAACGCGCGAAATAGCGGCGCACATCTCGTTTTTTATAACGCCCAAACGAAATCAACCCCGGAGCTAGTCCAAATAGCCGCGAACGGAAAGGCACACGTGCTATTTCGCTAATGCGCACACATACCGACGTCAAAAAAAGCCGGCCAGATGTCCCAAGAGACCAGGTAATCAGTTTGTTGCGGATATCCTATCGCATAAATGGCGGCACATGGTCCTTTTCATACTGTTCCATTGAGGCAATTCGACGTTTTCCGCTTCTACAAGATAGCCACGCGCCCACGCTTCCTTTTCCGCTGGAAACTCTCCAAAAAGAACTTCACCATATTTTTCCAGAATAGTCTCCTCGACACCCTTAAAAGAAAAGTCGCTGATCCACGCGTGATCCGTCGCATACCGAAGAAGGCGCTCACACCCTCCGGGTAGCCTCTTACCCTTCGCGTACTGACTATAAATCCACAACACGATATCAACGATTTGAATCCCCGGACTCAGCGAGTCTTCTGACACCACAAATTCGCTGTCGGGAACGACCTGCAAAGTGTACGTTTCACCTGCCCACTTCATTTGTTCGGGGGACGCGTTTGAAAAAATCTCGTGATGCAGCTTAAGCGATTTTTCGAATTCGCTCTGTTGATCATGCGTGATACGCGCCACAGGTCGCTTCCAAAGCTGCGAATAGTGCTGCAAGCCGTTGAGCAGGTTTGTAAACGCAACCATGTTTGGAAAGTGGCCCTGCTTCGCCGACCTTCTATCATTGAGAATTTGAATAGCCTCGGGGTGGTCACGCGCCCAGACCAAACCATCCGTTATTATTTCCCGCGATCTTGCGTCTGGCAACCGAGGTACGTTTTCAATCAGACGCTCGCACACTTGAGGAAGGAGCGCATAAGCGTCAGCCTCCTTCGGAATAAGAAGACATTGCCAAAACATTCTTGCGGTATCTGCATCAATGATATGGGCGACCTTAAAGGCCAATATAATGCGCAAAGGGCGAAGGTTGTAATCTTCCCAGGAAATCGCAGCGTTTTCCCCCGAGTCAAAGATGCTGTCAAAAACCTTCGTTGCCAAAAGGTACTTTTTTTTCAACACGCGAAAGAAAGAAGTGCGCATTCATCGCTTTCATCAATTCAAGCACTTCTGGGCTTATGGCTTCCACGCGAGCCATCCCCATCTTTTGAGCGTGAAGCCCATCAAAACCAACTTGTACGGCAATGTCCTTCACACGAGTAGCGCATGTTAAATCTATGTCGCCTCTCGTGATGAGTGCGCCAGTAAGGAAATCGGGCTGGCTTTCATCAAAGATATTGTGACCGGTATTTCCCGTTTCATCGACGTATGCGTAGATCGGTGTTTGTGACTTTGCCATTGATACTTGCGCCATATGTAGCAATTAGCGAAACGTCCACGCATTGCGTGCGGGGACTACGACCAAGCCTACAAGAATGAAGAATTCCCTGCCAGGAGCACTTCTCTCTGGAGCGACTTCCCCCACCCGGATCGCTTCGCTCTCCGACCTCCCCGCAAGGGGGAGGTTGAAGAATGTTCGCCATCCCCAGCCTTCGCCCCCTAAGCCCCTGAGGGCGCTAGCGTCTTTCGCGGGCGGCTGCTATAGTTCCCCTCTTGAGTCTGGGATTTCTGACATCAACAGAATCAAGGCCTTACCGGCCACTTTCGGGGGGTGGCGGGCGGAGGACTTCTCAACAATTCGGCCGTTTTGGCCATACCGGTGCGCAGCAGCCATGAAGATCAACGTCGAACGCGGCGCCTTCTTAAAGGCCCTCAGCCATGTGCAAAGCGTCGTCGAGCGCCGCAACACGATCCCAATTTTATCGAACGTGCTGGTCGATGCGGCCAAGGGCACGGTGAAGCTGACGGCCACCGATCTCGACATCGAGATCGTGGAGTCGCTGCCTGCCGATGTGCTGCGCAACGGCGCCGCCACCGCGCCGGCCCATATGCTCTATGACATCGTGAGGAAGCTCCCCGATGGCGCCATGGTGCAAGTGGAGCTGATGCCGGGCGATGCCGGGCGCTTGCAAGTCTCCGCCGGTTCGGTGCGCTTTGAGCTGGCCTGCCTGCCCAAAGAAGATTTCCCGCAGATGGCGGCGGGCGCCCTGCCCCATCGTTTCCGTCTGGCGGCGGATGATCTGAAGCGCGTCATCGACCGCACCCGCTTTGCCATCTCCACCGAAGAGACACGGTTTTATCTGAACGGCATCTATGTGCATGCGGCCAAGGACGGCAAAGCGCCGGCGTTGCGCGCGGTCGCCACCGATGGCCATCGCTTGGCGCGCTTCGAGTTGGAGCTGCCCGATGGCGCCTCCGACATGCCGGGCGTGATCATTCCGCGGAAAACGGTCACCGAACTGCGCCGCTTGCTCGATGATGCCGATGGCGCCATCGAAATCGCGCTGTCTGACACCAAGATCCAATTTGCCTTCAGCGGCGTGGATCTGACCAGCAAGCTGATCGACGGCACCTTCCCCGATTATCAGCGCGTTATCCCCTCGGGCAATGACAAGGCGCTGACGCTGGAAGCCAAGGAATTCGGCCTCGCCGTGGATCGCGTTTCCACCATCTCGGCGGATAAGACCCGCGCGGTGAAGCTGGTGATTGCCAAAGACAAGGTGACGCTGACGGTGGTCAATCCCGAAAGCGGCACGGCGACCGAAGAGCTGGACGCCAATTACTCGGCCAGCCCCATCGAGATCGGCTTCAACGCCAAATATCTGCTCGACATCACCAATCAGATTGAGGGCAAGCAGGTGCGCTTCATGCTGTCCGATGCCGGGTCACCGACCGTCATCGAAGACACAGACGATGCGCGCACGCTTTATGTCCTCATGCCCATGCGGGTGTGATGGAGTCTGCGGTCGTTTCCGGCGCCCCCCTTCCCGCTGTGGGGAAGCTCGCTGTCACGCGTCTGCAGCTCACCAATTTTCGTTCTTATGCCAGTGCGGAGTTGATCGTCAGCGGGCGGCCGGTGGTGCTGGCGGGGCCCAATGGCGCGGGCAAGACCAATGTGCTGGATGCGCTGTCGCTGTTATCGCCAGGGCGCGGGCTTCGCGGCTCCAAACTCTCCGAACATGTGCGGCGCGGGCCTTCGGCGCCGAGCGAGGCCTTGTGGGCGGTGGCGGCAACGGTCAGCCGCGGCGGCGAAGCGTATGAGATCGGCACCGGCCTGGCGCTAGGCCCGAGCGGCGGCGAAAAGCGCATCGTGCGGCTGAATGGCGTGACGCAATCCTCCGCCGATCTCGGCGATGTGGTGCAGATGATTTGGCTCACGCCCGCGATGGACCGGCTCTTCAGCGAGGGCGCAAGCGGGCGGCGCAAATTCATCGACCGGCTGGTGCTGGGCTTTGACCCCGCCCATGGCCGCCGCGTGGTGCGCTATGAGACATCCATGCGCGAGCGGGCGCGCCTCCTCAAATACGGCCCGCGCGATCCCTTATGGCTGGATGGTCTGGAGCGTGAGATGACCGAGGCTGGTGCCGCCATGACCGCGGCCCGCGCCGAGATTGTGGCGCGGCTCAATGCCATGCTGGCCGAACGCGGCGAAATCGGCGCCTTTCCTTGCGCGCATTTGGCGATGGCAGGCGATGCCGATGCGCTGTTCGTGGAATTTGGTGCGCAATGCGAAACGCCGCTGCGCGAGGCTTTGGCGAGAAGCCGCATCGCCGATGCCGAAAGCGGGCAAACCACCTTCGGCCCCCATCGCAGCGATCTGGCGGTGCGCCACACCGTCAAACGCGCCGATGCCCGCGAATGCTCCACCGGCGAGCAAAAAGCGCTGCTGGTTTCGATCATTCTGGCCGATGCTTGGGAGCTTTCCCGCGCCCGCGCCGGCCATGCCCCACTTTTGCTGCTGGATGAGATCGCAGCGCATCTGGATAGCCGCAGAAGGGCCGCACTTTTCGAGGAGATTGTGCAGCTCGGCGCCCAGGCCTGGATGACGGGAACGGATCTGTCGCTGTTCGAAGATCTGGCCGGACGGGCCGATCTCTTCGCCGTTGACAATGGCACATTCGAGGCTAAGCACGACAGATGATTTCCTGGCACGCCTATCTGATCTACTGGACGTTGTACGCGATTTGCATCGCCCTGCCCGGCCCGGGTGTGGTGGCGATTGTGGCACGCGCCTTGGGGTCCGGCTTTGCCTCCACCATTCCCGCCGCTTTGGGCACGGTGGTGGGCGATTTGGTGTGGATGACGCTGTCCGCTTTCGGCCTGGCGGCCTTGGCACAGGCCATGGGCAGTTATTTCTTGGTCATCAAATATGCGGGCGCGCTTTATCTCCTCTACATGGGCTATAAGTATTGGCGCGCCGAAGTCAGCGACATTCCGGAGATCATCCCGGCGAAGGCGCAGAAGAGTTTTCTGTCCCAACTTTCGGTCACGCTGGGCAATCCCAAAGCAATGGGCTTTTTTCTGGCGGTCTTCCCACAGGTAGTCGATTTGAAGCATTTGAATGTCCTCGGTTACGGCCAGCTCGTCTTGGCCACCGCTGTGCTCATCCCTGCCATCATGCTGAGTTATGCGGCGGCGGCGGCACAGGTACGGGTCTTTCTGACGAGCAAAAAGGCCCGCAAGGGCATCAACAAAACCGCATCGGTCATCATGATCGGCGCCGGTGCATTGGTAGCGGTGAGCTGATGAGCGACGAACGCGACGACACAAAAGAGACCAAAGAAGAAGCCGCCCTGCACCAGAAGGAATCGGACGATTACGGCGCCGATACCATCAAGGTGCTGAAGGGTCTGGATGCGGTGCGCAAGCGCCCTGGCATGTATATCGGCGATACCGATGACGGCTCGGGTCTGCATCACATGGTCTATGAAGTCGTCGACAATGCCATCGACGAAACGCTGGCCGGTTATGCCGACCGCATCGATGTGATCTTGAACCCCGATGGGTCCTGCACCGTGCGCGACAATGGCCGCGGCGTGCCGACGGATATCCATCCCGAAGAAGGCGTCTCCGCGGCCGAGGTCATCATGACCCAGCTTCATGCGGGCGGCAAATTCGAGAACAATGCCTATAAGGTTTCCGGCGGTCTGCACGGCGTCGGCGTCTCGGTGGTCAATGCGCTCTCCGAAACGCTGGATTTGCGCGTTTGGCGCGACGGCAAAGAACACTACATGCGG
>Ga0265338_10007845_pt1 | contig 13114 bp, 13 predicted proteins | sample 42126metaG_FD_193579 | JGI IMG/M metagenome (GOLD analysis project Ga0265338, IMG submission 193579) | Rhizosphere microbial communities from Carex aquatilis grown in University of Washington, Seatle, WA, United States - 4-21-26 metaG | ecosystem: Host-associated > Plants > Roots > Rhizosphere... | reverse complement strand
GCGCTGGCCACCGGTGCCGCGGCCGGCACGGCCAACGCCCGCTCATTGGGCGGCGGCCGGTTCGAGCCCGGGGCGTTCGAGGCGGTCCTGTCCGAGGTCCGGGTCGAGCAAATTCGGCGCGGCCGGGCCGGCCCCACGTCGCGTCCGCAGGGCCACGTATGAGCCGGGTCCTCGACGAGCGCGCTCTCCACGCAGCAGCGGCCACCGCCCTGAGCGACGGCGACCTGGAGACGAAGCTGGCCGACCTCGAGCGGCGCCGGCCCGGCGCGCCGGTCGCCTCCGTCGGCGTCCGTCCGCGGCGGCGGCCGTGGACCTACCGTCAGATCTGGGAGCTCGAGGCGCTGCGCGCCGAACGGTCGCGCCGAGGCGCTTAGTCCGCCAGCGTCGCCACGATGTCGGCGGGCGACCAGTCGGCCCAGGTCCGGATCACGAGATCGGCGCTCGCGAGGCGCTGGGTGGGCTCCCAGCTGGCGATCGCGACGCACAGCGCACCGGCCGCCTGGGCCGCGGCAATGCCCGCGACCGAATCCTCGAACACGATCATCTCGGCGGCGGGGATCCCGAGCATCCGCGCGGCGAGGAGGTACGGCTCGGGGGCCGGCTTGCCCGTCGTTACCTGGCCGGCGTCGACGGCCACCTCGAATGCGTCCTCGAGACCGAGCGCGGCCAGCGCCAGCCGGACGTTGGCCGCCGACGCCGAGCTGACCAGTGCCGTCCGGATCCCCGCCGCCCGGGTCGCGGCGACGAAGACCGTCGCCCCCGGAACCTCGACGATCGGTGCGCCGGCCGCGACCTCGTCGGTCTTGTCGTCGATCGCCTCGGCCATCATCCGGGCGATCTCCGGCTCGGGCAGGTGGAACAGGTCGCGCAACACGTCAGGCGTACGCCGCCCGAAGGCGCGCGTTCGAAGGTCATCCTCGGTCAGCTCGACGCCCAGCTGCTGGGCCAGCCGGAGCCAGCCCCGCCGGACGAGATCGCGGGTGTCCGCGAGCGTCCCATCGAGGTCGAAGACGAAGGCCGGCGCGCCTCCGGCGCCGGCCCGCCGGCCGCTGCCGCCGACGGTCCGAGGCCGGCGATCATCCGCAGGATCTCCTCGTGGGTCGTCGCCCGGGTCTCGTACACCCCGGCCAGCTGACCCAGGCGCATGACCGCGATCCGGGTCGCCAGGCGGAAGACGTGATCGAGGTTGTGGCTGACGATGATCTGGGTCAGGCCCCGCCCGGAGAGGGTCTCGACCAGCTCCTGGACGCGGGCCGACTCGTGCAGGCCAAGGGCGGCCATCGGCTCGTCCATGATCAGCACCCGCGAGCCCCAGTGGACGGCCCGGCCGATCGCAATCGCCTGGCGCTGGCCGCCGGACAGCCGCCGGACCTGCTGGCGGATCGAGGGAATCTTCACGTTCAGGTCGGCCAGGGCCTTGTTCGTCTCGGTGCGCATCCGGCCGATCGCCAGGACCGACAGCGGGCCGAGGTGATACGTGAGCTCGCGGCCCATGAACAGGTTCTCGGCAACGTCGCGGTGGTCGGCCAGGGCCAGGTCCTGGTGGACGGTCTCGATCCCCTGCGCCCGGGCGGCCGCCGGTGACGCGAAGCGGGTCGGCGCGCCGTCGATCAGGACCGTGCCCGAGTCGGGATGGATCACGCCCGACAGGATCTTGATCAGGGTCGACTTGCCGGCGCCGTTGTCGCCGACGACCGCGGTCACGGTTCCCGGCGGGAAGTCGAGGGTGACCTCCTGGACGGCCTGGACGCCGCCGTAGGCCTTGGCCACCGAGTGGACACCGAGGACCGGAACGGCGACGGGTGGCGCAACCGCCTGCTCCGAGCCGGGTGCCTGAGCTTCCACGAACGCCTCCTGCCTGCTCTGCGCGGTCCCGCCGGAGCGTATGTGCGGGCCGTCTGCCCGTCAATTGTGTGTGCACGATTGTGCGAAGGCTAGTCCCGCCCGGCAGCTCGACCAGGAACGATGGGCAGGGTCGCTCGCGATGGCCGCCGAAGGTCATGGAAGACCCGCTGGCGGGCGACCTGCGCGACGGCCAGCGAGGCCCATGGCTCGGCGCTGTTCAAGTTGCGGTCCCAGCGCGGGAACGAGCTCGACGTCACGTCGATCCGGATCCGGTGGCCGGCCAGGAAGACGTTGCTCGTCGCCCACAGGTCGATCTCGATCTCGCGCGGCTTGACGGGCCGACTGACCCGACGGATCCCATCGGCGAGGTTGATCGAGCGCCCGGCTGGATCCACATCGCACAGGCGTGCGACGAAATCCGTCGTCGCCGCGCTCGACGAGACCCACAAGTGCACGCTGATCGGCCCGGTGACCTCGACCGGCTCGACCAGGACGTCCGAGGTGTAGGTGAGGACGTCGGCGCGTTGCTCGATCAGCGACTGGTCGAACGGGCCGGCCCGGAAGGGTGGCGCCAACAGGGTCGATCCGCCGACGGTCGGCACGGGGTCGGCCGGATCGTACGCGTACGTGTCGGGTAGCTCGCCGGGCGCCGGCGGTGTCCCGGACAGGCGCCCTTGAGCGTGCAGGTAGAACACGGTGTTCCGAGCCCGGGGCAGCGGCCACGTGGGTTCGTCGCGCCAGATGTTGCTGCCCATCACGAACAGCCGGACCGGCGGACCTGGGGGGCCGTCGTCGCCGACAGCCAGGTGGCGGGCGAACCAGCCGAGCTGGACGTCCTCGATGGATTCGCGGAGGCCCATCGAATCCTCTTCCGAGGCAACCCCGAACGATTGGTCGCCGACAGGTCGGCCGTGCTCGAGATGACTCCACGGCCCGATGAGCAGGCGCTGCTCCACGCCGGTGCCGGCTCGTTGGAGATAGGCCTGCAGGGTGTCGCCCAGGAAGATGTCGAACCAGCCGCCGACGTGGAGCGCGGGCACCATCAGCGTCCCGATCCGACCGACGAGCGAGGATGTCTGTGCCTGGTCCGGCTGTCCGGCCGATCGGACGACGGCATCAAAGCCGGGCGACGCGGATGCCCGCCGAACCGGACCAAACGAGTCAGTCGGGAGCTCCCCATATCCTCCCTGGGCGAGTCCGTCGACCTCTGTGGCGAGTCGACCAAGGGCGGTCGCCAGGCCATCGGGCTTGCCCTCCAGGGCACGGGTGGCGACGTCGAAGCCGGTCCCGAGGTACCAGGCCGCAAGGAGTCCGAGCTCCAGTGCGCCGCCCCGTGAGACCAGGCCGTCGCGCGTGTCGATCGGCGCGAAACGCGGCGCGATGACCGCCAATTCGGTCGGTCGCCCGACCGCCGCGGCCCACTGCGCGTAGCCCAGGTAGGAAGCCCCGAACATGCCTACCCGGCCACTCGAACCGGGCAGGCCCGCAGCCCAGGCAACGGACGCCGCCCCGTCGCTCACCTCCTGGGCGAACGGGTCCCAATCACCGTCCGAGGCATGCCGGCCACGGACATCCTGGAGCACGACGATGTAGCCGCGGCTCGAGACCTGGACCGGGTCCAGGCCGAGGTCGGCGCTCTGGCCATCCTTGCGGTAGGGGATCCGGGCCAGCAGAACTGGCCATGGTCCGTGGCCGGCCGGCCGATAGACGTTGGCCCGCAGGGAGGTGCCGTCGGGCATCGTCGCGGGAACGTCGAACTCAATCTGAACCGATCGGCGTGCGCGAAGGCGATCGACCGTCAAGCCGGCGAGCTGCCTTCGAGCAGCTCGCGGGCAACCCCGGCAATGCCCGGCGCGTCGAGCCGGTAGTGGGCATAGAGCGCAGCGGGCGGCCCGATCAGGGCGAACTCGTCGGGAATGCCGTGCCGCCGGAACGGGATCCGCGGACCGTCGACCAGGACCTCCGCGACCGCGCTGCCCAGGCCGCCAACGACGTTGTGCTCCTCGACGGTCAGGATCGCCCGGGAGCCTGCCGCAGCGGCCCTGATCGCGTCGGCGTCGAGCGGCTTGAGGGTGTGCATGTCGATGACCCGGACCGACGTACCATCCGCGGCCAGGAGCTCCGCGGCGTCCAGTGCGGCGCGGACCTCGGAGCCGATGGCGATGATCGTCAGGTCGGTTCCCTCGCGCAGGGTGACGGCTCGGCCGAACTGAAAATCGGCAGGGATCGTGGGGTAGACCTCGGGGTCGCGGCCGCGACCGAGCCGGATGTACATCGCCCCGGGCTGATCGACCGAGGCCCGCAGGATCGCCCGGAGCTGGTTCGTGTCCGCTGCCGCAACGACGGTCAGGTTGGCGATCGTGCGCATCATCCCGAGGTCCTCGGTGGCGTGATGGCTCGATCCATAGAAGCCCATCGAGATGCCCGAATGGTGGCCGATGACCCGGACTGCCACGCCCGGGTAGGCACAGTCGGTCTTGATCTGCTCGGCGCCCAGGATCGCCGCGAACGAGGCGAACGTGGCGGCGTAGCAGACCTGGCCCGAGGCGGCCAGGCCGGCCGCGGCCGTGATCATGTTCTTCTCGGCGATCCCGAAGTCGAAGAAGCGGCTGGGATGACGCTCCCGGAACTCGACCGTGCGGTTGGCCGAGGCGAGGTCCGCGGTCAGCACGACAATCCGGGGATCCGTGTCGGCGAGGTCGGCCAGCTCACTGCCCAGGACGAACGCGGGCATCGTTGCCGCCGGCGTGCCCCGAACGGTCCGCGCGTCATGCTCGGTCGCGACGTCACTGCCGGTGCCCCGGAACAGGTCGCTCTGGTCCTGGGGATCGGGACCCTGGTCCTCAGCCATTGGCCACCGGACCCGGGCTCGCCGCCGGTCGCAGGCCGGCCGTGATCTGGGCGACGGCGTCGTCATAGTCGGCGCCGACGAGGTTGCCGACGTGCCAGTTCAGGTTCTCCTCCATCCAGCTGACCCCGCGACCCTTGATCGTGTCGGCCACGATCAGCTGCGGCCGTCCCTGCCAGCCAGGAGCGAGCTGCGCGAATGCCGATTGGATCTGGCCGAAGTCATGGCCGTCGATGCGCTGGACCTGCCAGCCGAAGGCTTCGAACCGTTCGACGATCGGCTCGACCGCCATGATCTCGTCGGTCCGTCCGTCGATGCACAGCTGGTTGCGGTCGATGATCGCGACCAGCGACGCCGTCCGGAAGTGGCCGGCGGCCATCGCCGCCTCCCAGACCTGGCCCTCGTGGAGCTCGCCGTCGCCGAGCAGGCAGTACGCCCGGAAGCTGCGCTCCTGGATTCGCCCGGCGAGGGCCATGCCCAGGGCGATCGACAGCCCGTGCCCGAGCGAACCCGAGCTGAAGTCGACGCCCGGGATCAGCTTCATGTCCGGGTGATCGCCGAACGGACTGCCCAGCCGGGTGTAGCCGTCGAGGAGCGCCGGGTCGAAGTAGCCGAGGTCGGCCAGGATCGGATAGAGCCCGATCGCCGCGTGACCCTTGCCCAGGACGAAGCGATCGCGGTCGGCCCAGTCGGGGCGGGCCGGGTCGATCCGGAGCTGGCCGTAGTAGAGCGCGACCAGCAGCTCCGCCGCCGAGAACGTGCTGGAGTAATGGCCCGCGCCGGCAATCCGGGCCAGGCGCAGGGTCTCCAGCCGGACGAACCTGGCCCGCTCCTCGAGGTCGCTCATCTGGCCGGCACGCCGGCGGCGATCGCCCGAAACGCGCCGTCGGTGGCGTCGAGGGCCTCGTCGATATCGGCCTCGGTATGGGCGACCGACAGGAACAGGGTGTGGTTGTGGTGGAGCAGGACGCCCCGCGCGACCGCCTCGCTGCAGAACGCCTTGCCCAGGGCGAAATCGGGATCGTCGCGAAACAGGAAGATCGGGAGCTGCGGGGGACCGCTCTGCTCGAGCGGTACGCCGTAGCGTCGGGCCTGGGCATTGAGGCCGTCGCGGAAGCGCTGGCCCATGGCCGCCATGTGCCCGATCCCGTCGACCGCATGGAGCTTGGTCAGGGTGGCGATCGCGGCCGCCATCGGCACCGCCCCGGCCCAGAACGAGCCGGTCAGGAAGACCCGGCTGGCGGCGTCGCGAAAGCGGTCGTTGCCGGTGATCGCGGCCAGGGGCTGGCCGTTGGCGATCGCCTTGCTGTACGCGGCGAGGTCGGGCCGGACACCGACCAGCTCCCACGAACCGCCCTCGTGGAGCCGGAAGCCGGCCCGCACGTCGTCGACGATCAGGGCGGCGCCCGTGGCATCGTACGCAGCCCGCGCGGCACGGGCGAACTCGACGGTGGGCAGCTCGTGGCGCTTGCCGATGTCGTGCCTGATCGCCGACACGACGATCGCCGCCAGGTCGTCGCCGGCCAGGGCCACCGCCTCGGCCAGGCTGGCCGGGTCGTTGTAGTCGTACAGGATCAGGTGGAGCCGGTCCTCGGACGTAACCCCGACCTGCGACGGCGTGCACCACGGCGCGGCGCCGTGATAGGCGCCCCGGGCGACGAGCACCTTGCGCCGTCCCGTCGCGGCCCGGGCGATCGTGACACAGCTCGTCGTGGCGTCCGTGCCGTTCTTGGCGAAGAGGGCCCAGTCCGCGTGCGGGATCTGGGCGACGAGCAGCTCGGCCAGCTCGACCAGGCGCGGTGAGGGTCCGTCCATGCAGTCGCCCAGGGCATCCTGGGCCCGCACGGCGGCATCAACATCGGGATCGTGGTGGCCCAGGACGATCGGTCCCCAGCTGCACATGAAATCGATGTACGAGCGGCCATTCACGTCCCAGGTCCGGCAACCCTCGGCCCGCTCGAAGAACTGGGGATAGCCGGGGGCCTGGCGGGCCGCCGCCAGGTGCCCGAACATCCCGCCCGGGATCACCCGCTGGGCACGATCGCGAAGCGCGCTGTCGTTCGTCATCGGATCCGCGTGACCTCGCTCGTGCCGGTTGCCCCGCTGCCGATTATCGGGGACGCGACGCAGGCTCGGTTGGCGCCGTTGGCGCCGCCTGCCTCGGCGCCCCGCCGGGGCCCTTGGTCTTTCTCACGCAACAAACGGGCTGAAGCGGCGGTGATTTGGCCGAACTCGGAACGCTTTTGCCGCCCACGAGCCTCTCGGTATCGGGCGCACCGACAAGTTCATCCCGGTGCGAACGTGGCGCGGGACACGTTTTCGGTGGCACCGGCCGCGCCTGGCGTGTCCGACTGGCGAATTTGTCGATTTGTTGCGTGGCGAAGACCAAATGCCGAGGGTGGGGGTCAAACCGCAGGCCCACGGCCCGCCAAAAGCGCCGCGACTGCTGGCGATGGCACATGCCGCGCGGATATCCGCTGGATACCGCATTGATCTCATTCTGGGTGGGAGCGGCCCCCGTCCGCGTGGCATGCATCGCTCCAGGGTCGGCCGCCACGCGGCCCGCGGCCGCCACCCGGCCTCGGGCGCGTCGATGAGGTAGCGAGCAGGAGCCCCTGCCTGTGCGGGCCGGGCAAAGGTGGGGAACCGGCCGTCCGCCTGTGCGACGGACAGCCGGCTCGAAGCTGATCGACGGTTTCTAGTGGCCGAGGAACTCGTTCATCGTCTGGACCTGGATGTGATCGCTGGTGAAGCCCAGCTCGGGCAGGCCCCAGGCGTCCTCGATGGTCCGCAGCAGCGAGTAGTGGTTGTACGACGCGCTGCTGACGTAGTGATGGGGACCGCTCGGGTCGATGACGATCGCGGGCACCAGTCCGCCGCCGTACAGGCCACCCGGCCAGGCCGCGTTGATGTCCGGGTCGCCGGCCGGCAGGACGGGCGAGTCACAGCAGCCAGCGGGGGAGTCCCAGCCGCCGTTCTGGGTCACGCCGGTGTAGTCGCCTTCATCGGCGACGATGAAGATCGCGCTGTGGCGGGTCCAGGCTCGGCTCGAGGTGATCGTGTTGACGGCGGTCTTCACGAATGCGTCGGCGTTCGCCTTGAGCTGCTCGTCGAGCGGGTCACCGGCCGTGTTGTTGTAGGGACAGGGCGTGTCGGCGTAGCCCTGGACCGCGGTGTAGATCCCGCCGTGCATGTCGTTGCACTGGTCCGGGGTGATGAACACGAAGCGCGGCGCATCGTGGCGATTGAGGTCGGTCGCCAGCGAGGTGTACGGCTTCACGTTGGCCAGCCGCGACGGGCTCGACAGGATGTCGCTGAAGAGCACGAACGGGTTGTGCTTGGAGGCGTACAGCGGGTTGCCGCTCGACGGCCAGAACGAGTCGGTCGAACCAACGCCCGGCAGGGCCTCCATGTAGGCGCCCCAGCTGATGTGGTTCGCCTGGAGCTCGTCGACGAGGTTGGTGTGATTGAAGATGTTGGCCGGGTTGTCGTTGTTGGTGTCCCAGTTGGAGCCGCTGATCATCGCAACGTAGTTGGGCTCGCTGGGGTGGGTGACGCCGTAGTAGCCGGTCGCTTCGGCGTAGGTCTGGGCGAGCGAGGTGATGTACGGCGCGCTCGGGTCGCCGATCACGCTGTTGAGGCCGTGGTTCTCAAGCATGATCACGTAGACGCGATCCAGGTTGACGCCGTGGCCGTCGCCGCTGCCACCACCATCCTGGTCAGCCGCCGTGGTCGCTACCAGCATTCCGCTGAGTGCCACGGAGAGCGCCGCCGCCGAGGCCAGCGCGATCCATTTTGTCCGCCGGGTACGCAGGGACATGGGGACCTCCGATCGGGGACCAGGCCGTCAAAAGGGGCGGCTCCACCTGGCCCGAACGATACCCCTAGGAATCGCCCTCTTCCGCTTGACCTCGGCCCAGCTTGGCCGGCTCGAGGGCGGTCCGCCGCCCACGATTCTGGAGGGCTCGCCGGGCGGCATCGGCGTGGCTCCGTTCCTCGACCTGGTCGTCGAGCGGCGAGAGCCGGACCGGCCCCCCGACCCTCCGCTCGAGGGCGATCCGGAGCAGGTAGTCGGCCAGCGACGGATTGCGGGGCAGGATCGGGCCGTGGAGGTAGGTGGCGTAGATCGTCCCAGAGACGGCCCCCTCGGTCCCGTCCCGGCCGTTGTTACCGGTCCCGGCGATGACCCGCCCGAAGGGACGGACACCCGCGCCGAGCTCGGTCAACCCGGAGTGATTCTCGAAGCCCACGACCGTCTGGGGCACCTCGCCGAAGCTGACCTCGCAGGCCGCATGCTGCATGAACCGGCGCTCCCCGGCGCGCGTCTCGAGATCGAGCAGGCCGAGCCCGGTGATCGCCGGCCCGGACGCCGGGATGTAGCGGTGGCCCAGGAGCTGCAATCCGGCACACACGGCGAAGATCACGCTGCCCGCTTCGAACGCCCGTCGAAAGGCCGGCGCCTTGCGCTCGAGGTCCTGGGCGGCAAGCGCCATCTCGACGTCCTGGCCACCCTGGATGAACACGAGGTCAAATTGCTCGAGGTCAGGGTCGTCACCCACCTCGATCGGCACGATCTCGGTCCGGATCCCGCGCCAGGCAGCCCGGCGCTCGATCGCGACGACGTTCCCGCCATCGCCCGCCACGTTCAGCAGGGACGCATACAGGTGGGCGATCCGGAGCAGCGGGAATTCGGAGCTCGGGCCGGGGGCCTGCATCCGGCTCAGGCCTCGCGCAAGCGTCCGACCCAGCCGCGCTCGTGCATCAGCCCACGCAGCTCGAGCATCGGGGTATAGCCGGCCAGGATCGTGAGCTGGCCCCCGGGCGGAGTCCCAGCGAGCGCCGCTTCGAAGGCTCGCCGGCGATCGGGGACGACTGTCATCGAGTCAAACCCGACCCCGGCATATTTCAACCGGTTGGCAAGCTCAGCGGCCCGGGTCCCACTCACGGTGACCCGCTCGAGGCGGCCGGCGGCCGGCCCGAAGTCAACGTCCCACAGCCAGGCAAAGTCCTCGCCGTCGACCGGGGTATTGCTGGCAGCGATCAGGAGCTGCCGCGGCTCATCCGTGCCGGCCAGGGTTTGGAGCGTCGTGTTGTAGGACGTCGGATTCTTCACGAAGCCGAGGACGATCCGCCGGTCACCGGCCTCGGCCACCTCGAGCCGGCCGAACGCCGGCTTCACATCGGCCAGGGCTGCCTGGGCATGCTCCGGCGAAATCCCGAGCCCGACCATGACCGCCAGCGCGGCGGCCACGTCGTAGGCGATGTGGACACCGGCCTGCGGGACGCGCAGGATCAGCTCGCCCGCTGGCAGGCGCACCGTCAGCCGCGTCTCGGCGATCCCGGTCAGCTCGAGCGCCGTGACGGCCACATCGAGCCGGGGCCGGCTGAGCCCGCACGCGGGGCAGGTGTATGCACCCTGGTGGCTGAGGAAGACCCGGTCGTAGACGAGGCCGGCTCCGCAGCGCGGGCAGCGGATCGAATCGGCGGCGCTCGAGAGTCGATCGGTCGAGCGGTCCAGGTCGAGTCCGAACGTCACCCGGCGCTCATTACGCTCCGGCGCCAGGAACGCCACCAGCGGGTCGTCGGCATTGCTGATCCAGGCGGCGTCCGGCGGCAGGCCCCGGGCGATTGCCTCCAGGGCGTCCGACACGGCATGGAGCTCGCCGTAGCGATCGAGCTGATCGCGGAAGAGATCAAGGGCGAGCACCGCCTGCGGCGCGAGCTCGGGTACGACCTGGCGCAGCGCGCCCTCGTCGACCTCGACAACGAGGACGTCGGCGGACAGCCGTCCGCGACGATCCGCCTCGTCGACGGCCAGCGTGGTGACGCCCTGGACGAGGTTGGCGCCGGAGCCGTTGCTGCGCGCCCCCAGACCTTCGGCCCGAAGCAGCGCGGTCAGCATCCGGCCGGTGGTCGTCTTGCCGTTGCTCCCGGTGACAACGATCACTGGCGTCGCGCTGCCCCGAACGACCTTGCCCAGGACCTGCGGGTCGAGCCGCCGGGCGACCAGTCCGGGCATCGACGTCCCGTCTCCCTGGCAGAGCCAGCGCGACAGGCGGCTGGCCCATCGACCGGCGGCAAGGGCGACGAACAGCCGAAGATCGGGCCGGCCCCAGCCTGTCCGGCTCGACCGGACGGCGCGACCTGAGCGGAGCGACTTGGGCCTGATCGTCACCCGGCGGACGTTGACCGGGCAGCCTGAGATCAGTCTGAGATCAGGCTGTCTTCAGCAAGATCCGCCGGTTCTCAGAGGATTCGCAGGATTGGGGTCGAACCTTGGCCTCGAGTGGCAGCTACAGGAGGCGTCCATGGCTCGTCGCGACCGACGCCCCCGGCGTGAGACGCTGTCGATCCGCGACCACGAATACGTTCGCCGCCAGGTCGAGCGGGACCAGCGCCGCAGCGACCGGCCGCGCGAGCCACAGCTCCCGCGGGAAGCCGAGGACCCGGACACCGCGCTGGACCGGATCGGCATCGCGTTGCTCCTGCTGCGCGTCTTCCTCGGGGTCACCTTCGTCTACGCCGGTCTCGACAAGCTCATCGATCCGACCTTCCTGCGCTCGGCCGGGCCGGGCTCGATCGCGGCCCAGCTCGCCGGATTTACCCGGAATTCGCCGGTTGCGGTGCTCATCGAGGTGTTCGCCCAGCCGTTCCCGATCGTGACCGGCGTGGCGATTTCGATCGCCGAGATCGCGGTGGGCCTGGGCACGCTCAGCGGGCTGCTCTTTCGGACATCGGTGGTTGGCGGCGCGCTCCTGTCGGTCCTGTTCTGGCTGACGGCCTCGTGGGCCACGACACCCTATTTCTACGGTCCGGACCTGCCCTATGCCGCGGGCTGGGTCACCCTGGCGATCAGCGGCCCCGGCCGCCGATTCCTCGTCGAACCCTGGCTCGCCCGGTTGGTCGATCTCGACGAGCCATACGACGAGGCCTGGTCGCTCGGGCGGCGCCACTTCATCGAGGGCGGCGTGCTTGGCCTCGGCGCCCTCGCCATCGCCGCCCTGGGCGGCACGTTCGGTTCGCGGATCCTGTCGCCGCTGTTCCGGAGCCCGGCTGAGACCTCGTCCGGATCGGGCGGCGGGACGGACCAAGCCAGCAGCGACCCCGGAATCAGCCAGGAAAGCCCGGCGCCATCGCCGATCGACGGAGCCACGAGCACCCCGACGGGCCCCGTCGTCGGCACGGTCGCCAAGCTCGACCGGCAGGGCTCGATCAACTTCCTGGTGCCGAGCTCGGGCGATCCCGGCGTGGTGCTCAAGCTGTCAAACGGCACCTTCGTTGCCTACGACGCGGTGTGCACCCACGCCGGCTGCACGGTCGAGTTCGACCCGGGCCAGCAGGTGCTGGCCTGCCCCTGCCACGGGGCCGTGTTCGACCCGGCGCACCACGGCGCTGTCCTCGGCGGGCCGACCGATACGCCCCTGACCCAGCTGCCGATCAAGGTCGACAACAGGACTGGCGTCATCACGCTGTCGGGCTAGGGCCGGCTCGACGCGAACCCGTCGGCCCGCGCAAGAGCGGCCCACATGGGGACATTCTCATCCGGGCCCCATGTCCCTCACAGACGGCGTCCGTACGGTGGTCATGAAGCTCAGGCCACTGGGCAGCCACACAGGGGTCCACCGCAATGCACGCCGCAATCCATCGAGCCGCCCTGGCGATCTCGGCGCTGGCCGTCGTCACGCTCGTCGGCGGGTTCCTGATCGCCGACGGCTATCTTGCCGCCCGCAGCCAGTCCGCCGCGGCCCCGGCCAGCACCGCGCTCGAGGCAGCGCCAGCATCGACGGCGACCACTGCGACCGCCCCGCCGGAGGTGGTCTACGTGCGGCCGGCGCCGCCGGCTGCGGTGATCCATGTCACCCAGACGGCTCCGCCCGCGCGCCAGCGGATCGTTCACGTCACGGTTCCGAGTACGAGTGGTGAGAACGAAGCGGGCAGCGAAGGGGGCGACGACTGATGGCCAGGCCATCTCCGTCCCGGTCCCCCGGGATGCCCGGGCGCCCTGGTGAGCCCGTCCAGGGGGCCGGTGCCCGGCCCGACCCGACCCGCATGCGCCTTGCACTCGGGGTCGGCGGGATCGCCGCGCTATCGGCGTTGATCACCGCCATCGCGGTCCCGCCGACGCCCCTCGTCGCGACGCTGGTGAACACGCCAACCGAGCCACCTTTGGTCAGCCAGCAGCGTCCGATCACCTACGTCCAGCTGACCCCGGGGCAGACACCGCCGCCGGGAGCCACGGTCATCGACGCCAAGGCCCCCAAGCCGATCACGATCGTGACCAAGGTACCGGCCCCGGCCCAACGGACGGTCGTGGTCCGCACCACCCAATCGGGCAAGGTGATCCCGTGATCAGCGTCGAACGGCCGGCGCGGGCCAGCCGTGACTCTCGCTACCCGGAGTAGGCTCCGATCGTCCCGCTGA
>Ga0265338_10007844_pt1 | contig 13114 bp, 9 predicted proteins | sample 42126metaG_FD_193579 | JGI IMG/M metagenome (GOLD analysis project Ga0265338, IMG submission 193579) | Rhizosphere microbial communities from Carex aquatilis grown in University of Washington, Seatle, WA, United States - 4-21-26 metaG | ecosystem: Host-associated > Plants > Roots > Rhizosphere >... | reverse complement strand
GATTGGCTGCCGTAAACGCATCGAGCTCCGCCGTGAGCTCGCGGATTTCGGAAGCGGTCGAGGGGTATTCCCAGATCGAGGACATGGGTTCTACCGTGAGCGTCTTCAGACCCGCGGAACGGGCCGCGCGGAGCAGGCCCTTCACGCTGTCGAAGAAGACGCGGATGCCGCGTTCCCGCAGGTGGGGCTGGTCGCGCATCGTGATGCCCGCATTCGAGCCGGCAGATTCAGCCCCGAGCAGGGCGGCCACGTGGATGATCCTCTCCCATCCCCTGCGCGCGTCCTGCTCCAGCAGCGGATCACCGCTGGCGAATCCGCCCAGCTCCCTGTGCGACGTGAAAAGGCTGCTGATGCGCACGTCCTTCTTCTCCGCTTTCGCGCGAAGCCTCTTGAAGTACTGGTCCTCCGCGCTGAAGGTCGGATAGGAGGTCCCGACCTGCAGGCGGTGAATGCCCTGGCCCTGCATGATGTCGAAGAGCCAGTCGAAGCTGTAGCGGCTCTCGATCGGATCGCTTTTTACCCCCAGGTGCACCTTCATGGGACGAATACCACCTTGTTGAAGGATTCCTTCCGGCCAAGGACCCGGGCAAACACGTCGGCGCCCTGGGAGAGCGGCGGGGTGTGGCTCACGAGCCGCGCCACCTCGATTTTGGAACCTCTGAGGTGGGAAAGCACGGTGGTCCAGTCGTTTCTTCCCTCCGGCACGACCCTCGAGTTCCAGGTGCCCCGGATGGTCAGCTCCCTCCTGAGGATCGAAGAGAAGTCCTTTTCACCGATTTCAAAGCTGCCCCTGATATTGCCGAGGAACACCACCTCGCCGAACCGGGCTCCGCACTGGACGGCCTGCAGGAACGTGAGGGGAAGGCCGATGGCCTCCACCACCCTGTCCGCCCCCGCGCCGCCCGTCTCCTGTCTGATAAGGGCCACCGGGTCCCCGACCCGCGAATCGATCGGAGAGAATCCCATCTCCCCTGCGAGGGCGAGCTTGCGATCGTCGATGTCCACGACAAAAACGCGGCTGCACCCCCGAAGCCGCATCCACTGCGCGGCCATGTTCCCGATCGGGCCCCCGCCGAACACCGCCCCGAAATCACCCGGCCTGATGGAAAGCTTGTCCACGCCGTGAAGAGCAACCGCGCACGGCTCGGTGAGGGACGCGTCCTGCATGCTCACGCCTTCCGGCACGGCCATGAGATTCGCTTCCGGCACCCACACCCGTTCCGCAAAGGCCCCGTCTCTTCGCGAGCCAAGGTAGTCATAGTCGACGCACTGGGCGTAATCTCCGGTCTGACAGGGAGTGCAGCGTCTGCATGGTAGGAGCGGGAAGGCGATGACGTTCGCCCCAGGCGGAAACCGGGGACCTGCCGGGAACCGCGCGTCGATCGCAGGCTCTTCCACAACGCCTGAAAACTCGTGGCCCATGATCAGGGGATAATGATAGGCCGCGCCCTCGAACCCCCTGTGCAGGTCCGAGTTGCAGATTCCCGAGTACGCAACCCTGATAAGCGCCCACCCCGGACCCGGGCGGACCGGATCAGGCACATCCATGTATTCCAGTAGTTTGTCCTGTTTCAGGACTAATGCTTTCATGCGCGAACCGTATCCCGATCACCTTCATTGTTCAAGAGGATTTGATCGAAATTGATCTGAATTGATCGAATCTGCTTGATGGGAGTCCTGAAATGGGTATACTTGGCCAGGAGGCACTCATGAAAGCAGCGGTGCTAGAGGCGCTGAACAGTATCGTGGTCAAGGACATTCCCGAGCACGCATGCGGGGACGATGAAGCGATTCTCGAGGTCAACGCGTGCGCAGTATGCGGATCCGACATCCGCATCTTCCACTATGGCAACGAACGGGTGAAGACGCCTGCCATCATAGGACACGAGATCGCGGGACGGATCGTTGCAGCGGGCCGGCGGGTGACACGGGTGAAGGTCGGGGACCGCGTTGCGCTGGGAGCTGACGTGCCCTGCGGCACGTGCCACTGGTGCACAAACGGCATGGGCACGAACTGCAGGATCAACTATGCCATCGGCTACCAGTTCCCCGGAGGGTTCCAGGAGCGGATGGTTCTCAACGCCACGACCCTCAACTACGGGCCTGTGACGCTCATCCCTGACGGGCTTTCTTTTGCGGAGGCCGCAATCGCGGAGCCGCTGGCATGCGCCGTCAACGGGCTGGAGCTCGCGCAGTTCGGCCTGGGCAAAAGCATCTGCATCATCGGCCTGGGACCCATCGGGTGCATGATGCTCGAGCTGTCGAAGGTGTTCGGCGCCTCGCGCGTCTTTGCGGCCCAGCGCTCGCGTGCCCGGCTGGATATGGCCCGACAGTTCCTCCCCGAGGCGCGATTCATCGCCACGGAGGACGAGGACCTCGTGGAGACGGTCATGAAAGAGACCGGGGGCGACGGGGTGGATCTTGCCATCACCACCGCGGGAACCGTGCAGGCGCACGATGATGCCATCCGCATGGTGGCCCACCGTGGCTACGTGAATCTCTTCGGCGGGCTCAAGAACCAGCCGAAGCTGAGCCTCGACTCGAATCTCATCCATTACAAGGAATGCTTCGTGATGGGAAGCCATGGTTCCCTTCCTCGGCATCACCGCAATGCGGTGGGGCTGATCGCGGCCGGCTCGATGCAGGCCAGGAAATACATCTCGCGTGTCTTTCCCCTGGAAAAGACCGCGGAGGCATTCGCATTTCACGAGTCGCGCCAGGGCCTGAAAGTGATCGTGGCCCCGCACGGGGAGAAGGCGGCGTGGTCATGAAAAGAGTCGGCATTGCGCCGTCCATGATGTGCGCTGATTTCATCAACCTGGGCAAAGAGCTGGACATCATGAAGGCAGAGGGCGCGGACTGCCTGCACGTGGACATCATGGACGGTCACTACGTGCCCAATTACACCCTGGGCCCGGATTTCTGCAGAAGGCTTGCCGACTACTCCCCGCTCCCCCTGGATATCCACCTCATGATCGAAAACGTAGACGCGCACGCCCCCCTGTTCGCAAAGCTCCCCCGGGCGCGCGTGTCCTTTCATCCCGAGGCCGCGTGGCACCCGCTGCGCACCATCGAGCTGATCAAGAGCTGCGGCGCACAGGCAGGCATCGCGGTAGACCCCGCTCTGCCGCTTGCCGCGGTCCAGGACATGCTCCCGTATGTGAGCCTTGTCTGCATCATGACGGTGAACCCCGGCTATGCGGGGCAGGCGCTGATTCCCCAGGCGTTGGACAAGCTTCGCGCCCTGGCTGCGCTGGTGCACGAGCGCGGCCTCGATATCCAGGTCGAGGTGGACGGCAATGTGAGCTGGGACAACATCCCCCGCATGATCGACGCAGGCGCTGACCTGCTCGTGGCGGGAACCTCATCCCTCTTCGACGGAAAGGGGGACCTCCAGGCGAACCTCCGGCGCATGCGCGCGGAAATCGGCAGGGACTAGAGAGCGTATCGGGTGATGGCAGGCAAAAGACAGTCAGGCCCACGCGTGGGCTCCCGGCGCGCAAAGCGCGCCTGCCGCCCTACGGAGACCGCGTCGGCCTATCGGCCATACGGGAGTACCCGTTCGGCGCGAACGCCGTCCCTGGCATGGGCCGACCTCGCCGTCCCTGGGCTACGCCTTCGGGCGGTACAGGTCTAGCGGGATGCTGTCCGCCGAACGGCACGCCCTGCTCCTGCGGGTGCTCCGCCAGAACAGGTTCGCATCCGTGGGGGAACTGTCAAGAATTGCGCGGTCCTCCGAGGCCACCATTCGGCGTGACCTCGGCAGGCTGGAAGAATCCGGCCTTGTCCGCAGGGTGAGGGGCGGCGCTGAGCTGGCCGGGGAGCAGGAGACCGAAGGGGAGGAGCCGGGCGAGCTGCCCTTCGAATACCGCAAGGGCATCCAGCTTGAGAACAAGCGCCTGATTGCCCGCGCGGCGGCGGCGCTCTGTGCGGACGGAGAGACCGTGATGATCGACGGCGGCTCCACGACGTACCAGATGACGGAGTTCCTTCGGGACGTGCGGCTTCAGGTTATCACCAACTCATTCGCGATTGCCCATGAGCTGGCGCGCGGCTCGCGCTGCACCGTCATTCTGAGCGGCGGGGTGGTGCATCCGGATTCGCAGCTCGTCCTGGACCCGTTCGGGGAGGCTATGTTCGCAAACTACACTGCTTCCCGGCTCTTCATGGGCGTCTACGGGATCGACGAGACGGGGGCCACAAACACCGAAGCGCTCCTCATCAAGACCGAAAGGGCCATGATCGAAAGAGCACGCACACTCGTGGTCCTGGCGGATTCGAGCAAGTTCGATCGCCGCGGGAGCCTTCTGCTCTGCGGGTTCGAGAAGATCAACGTCCTCATCACGGATTCCGGCATCGACACGCGCTACCGGGAGATGCTCGAGTCCCGCGGCGTGCGGGTGATCGTGGGAGGGGCTGACGCACTCCGGCCGAAATCACGTTTTTCTTGACGGCTCGCAGGCCGCACTGTAGGATTCCTCCAAAAGCTCCTCAGGAGAAAGTATGGAAACCAAAAGGCTTGCGGTGTTCGGGCTTGCTGCGTTGAGCGTGCTGCTTCTTCTTACGTCCTGCCCCAATCCGATCGGCTCTTCCAACTCCCGGGGCGGCTCCCTTTCCATCGAGTTCACAAACAATATCAACGCAAGGACCCTTCTGCCTCCAATCGATATGAGTGCTGTCAGCTTCACGGTCAGCGGCACAGGACCCGGCGGGGCGGGCTTTTCCCAGACCACTTCCGGCGGCTCAGTGACGGTCAGTGATCTGGCCTTCGGAAGCTGGAGCGTGACGGTGAATGCCCTCAACGCCGGGGGCACAATCATCGGCAGTGGACAGGCAGCCGTGACAGTGCATACCGGCAAGACCACGACGGTGGCTATCTCCGTAGTGCCCCTTGCGGGAAATGGCACTTTGAACCTCAGTGTTACCTGGACGGGTTCTCAGGTGGAAAACCCCTCCATCCAGGCGACCTTGACCCCTCCCTCAGGCCCGGCCACTCCTTTAAGCTTCAGCGTCTCGGGCAACCAGGCCACCTGGTCCAGCACCACCATACCGGCAGGCTACGAGACTCTTACGCTGCAGCTGCTGGACAACAACATCCCGGTGATGGGAGCGGTGGAAGTGGCGCGGATCGTGGCAGTGCAGACGACCACGGGTACCTATGCCTTTACGAATGTGAACCAGCCGGGTGGTTCCGTCATAGTGAATATCACCCCGGCCATGGCCAATCCGATTCCCGTAAGCATCAGCGGGGTGGGCTCGACGATCACCGCAGGGACGAGCATCACGGCCACAGCGTCGGTGGGAGACGGGACGACCGGCGTTGTGTATGTGTGGTACCTGAACGGGGTGAGCCAGGCGACCGGCTCCCGCTACACTTTTGGAAGCAGCCTTGCGGCGGGATACTACCGCCTTGACGTGACGGCTTACACGGCAGACGGGACGCGGGCGGGCAGCGGGACCGCCAGCTTCCAGGTGACTGCAGCGAATGGGTCCGCAGGGCGCTATTTATACGTCGCAAACACCAACAGCAGCACCGTGTCGGGGTACACCATCGGCTCCAGCGGGCTGCTCACCCCGTTGAGCACGCCACGCTTCGCAACGGGAGCGTCCCCCTTCACAATCGCGGCTACGCCCAACGGCTCTTTTCTCTACGTGGCGAGCGCTGGTAACACCGTGTCAGCCTTCGCCATTGGCTCCGGCGGCTTGCTTACCCTTTTGGGCACCACCACTTTCGCGCCTGGAGGTCTCCCCTATCGAATCGCAGTGACCCCTGACGGCTCCTTCCTCTATGTTACAAACCCCGGCGACAACACGGTGTCAGCCTTCGCCATCGGCTCCAGCGGGCTGCTCACCCCGTTGAGCACACCCGCCGTGGCTGCAGGAGCATGGCCATATGGAATCGCTGTTGCCCCTGACGGCCGCTTCCTCTATGCGGCGAACTACCTTGACGACACCGTATCGGCCTACGCCGTCGGCTCCGGCGGCCTGCTCACCCCCTTGAGCACACCCACCTTCCCGACCGGATCATACCCAAAAGAAATCGCGGTTACCCCCGATGGCTCCTTCCTCTACGTGGCGAACAACCTTGGCGATACCGTGTCGGCCTACGCCATCGGTTCCGGCGGCCTGCTCACCCCTTTGCGCACCCCTGCTTTCTCCACTGGAAGGTTCCCGTACGGAATCACGGTGACGCCAAACGGTTCGTTCCTCTACGTGACGAACATCGAAGACGGCACTGTGTCGGAATACGCAGTCGGCTCCCAAGGCGCGCTTACTCCCTTGAGCACGCCGGCCCTGTCTACAAGAACCGACTCTTACGGAATCGCGGTGACGCCGAACAACTCCTGCCTCTATGTTACGAACTACGGCTTGAATACCGTATCCGCGTACGCCATAGGGTCCAGCGGGCTGCTCACTCCCTTGAGCACACCGGCATTCGCAACAGGATCGGAGCCCTGGGGAATTCTGATTGTTCCCTGAGATGAGGCCTCATCGCCAGGTACGAACTCCGTCCGTGTGGCTGGTTTAGTGCAGGCCGTGCTCGTTGAAGAAAACCGAGTATTTCTTGTCTGTGCCCATGATGTGATTCTGAAGCCAGTCTTTGAGGAAGCCCATGATCTCCAGGGTAACGCTGAACCCCTTCTGCTCCGCCCGCGTCTTCAGCTCCAGAGCGGTTTTCGTGAACGCATCGTGCTCGATTTTGTGCGCGTCATAGCCTGGGTACTTGAACTTCGCCATGTACCCCTCCTCCAGCTTGAAATGCGTGGCGGCATAGTCGACCATCGCGTCGATCGTCGTCTTCTGCATCTCGCGGCCTTTTTTCGCGAGCATCGCCTCGTTCAGTGAATTGATCATCTCGACGAGCTTCTTGTGCTGGGTGTCGATCGCCCCCACGTTGACGCTCAGCTCATCTGTCCACTCAAAGTATGCCATATTGTGTCTCCTGCGCCGTCGTGAACGCTCCCCCATCATACCACCGGGACAATCCGGGGTCGAGACACCATGAAAGCCGCCGCATCCTCTGTAGGCCGCCCGAATGCACAGTGGCCGCCTGAATGCCGCTGAGTACAGTGGCCGCCTGAATGCCGCTGAGTACAGTGGCCGCCTGAATGCCGCTGAGTACAGTGGCCGCCCTATTGCTTTTCCTTTTCGGCCCTCTTGCTGCGCAAGCGGGCAATGTAAAGGTACGCGGCAAGCTCGGGATCGATTTTCTCCTCCCGGGCAATGCCGGATATCCTGTGCCGCAGCTTCTTTTTCTCTTCTTCATGGGCCTTTTCCACAAGCCCGGTAATCTCCTCGTAGCTCAGCCCGGTGGGCGCACGCCGTGCAGGCCGCAGCAAAGACGCGAGCCGCGCGCGTGTTCCTTCCGGCAGGACGAGCCTGCGGACAATGATGTCCAGGAAGAACAGGACGAGCCCGGCGAGCAGCATGTACCGCCACGCCGAGCTCCCCCCTGACGCGCGTCCCGGCTCCCGGCGGAGCAGCTCGGCAATCGAGACTTCGTCTTCGGTCGAGGTGATGACTTTCCCGCCTGTGGCCGCGGCAAGCTGCCCGAGAAGCCCGGTGTCCACGCCCAGCATCCGGTACTCGTCGGAGTACGGCACGCTCAGCGCGAGTGTCAGGGGCGCAAGGGTCACGTCGCCCGCCTTTGCAGACAGCGTGACGGCGTAGTCCCCTTCCCGGCCGGCGTCGAACCCGCCCTCGTACTGTCCCGGGCCGACCTGGCCGACCTTGATTTCGGTGCGCTCTCCCTCGGGGCCCAGCACGATGCCGCCCAGGTCAAGTCCGTTCACAAAAGCACCCAGCACGTCGTAGGCATCCACGCGAACGGATGCCTTCCCGCCCGAAACGTCGATCCGGGGGTGAAGGAACTCGGCGCCGGACGGCCGTTCTATCCATCGAACCTGCTGGGCAACAAATCGGGGAAACTGGTCCCAGCCAAGCCATGCCCTGCTCCACCTGCCGCGAAAGTCCGACGTGAAGGCTGCCGTTCTGCCCAGGCCGTAGCGCCACTCAGCCAGGAGCGGAGCGTCATAGAGGGCGGACAGCACCATCTCAGCGCCAGGTTTCATGTATGTGAGGACGAAACCGGAAAGACCCGGCATTCCTTCCAGCGAGATGCCGCGGATGCTTTCCCCCGCCGACACGGCACGGGGAAAAAAGTTCTTTTCCACGAGAAGCCCGCGGGTCACCAGCGTCGTCTCCGTCATGAATATCTGCGGCACGTCCCGGGGGTCGTCCGTGGCATACGTACGTCCCCCGCCCCATCGGGCGATGTTTCGCAGCAGCGCCGTGTCGGCGTCCTCCCCCACTGCAATCGTTGAAACGCTGATCTTGTCCTTCGCCATCCTGCGGACCAGGGTCTCGAAGTCCCCCGGGTTTGTAAGGCCGTCTGTCAGGACAATGATGTGCCGCAGGGGCGCGGTGGAAGAGGAAATCGCCCTGTACGCTTCTTCCAGCGCCGGGTACATGACCGTGCCGCCGCCCGGCTGAAGGGAGGTAAGATCGCCCGCGATCTGCTGGATTTCACCTGCGTCGGTGATGGGGACCGTCCATTCCCAGTCCGCGTCGAACGCCAGGAGGCCCACCCTGTCAAAGGGGTTGAGCAGCTCCATCGAGGAGAGTGCGGCGGATTTCACCACGTCGAGCTTCGTCTCCCCGGTGGGGACAGGACTGCTCATGCTTCCCGACTTGTCTATGACAAGGACCAGGGCGACGCGCGGGAGCTGGACCTGGGATTTGGCGTCCATGTCCACCGGAAGAACTCTCTCTATCGGCGTCTTGTAGTACCCGCCGGAGCCGAAGCTGCTCGGCCCCCCGATCATCAGGAGACCGCCGCCCATGTCCCGCACGTAGTGCGCAATGGTCTCCATCTTTTCGTTGGAGATGCCGTAGCCGGGCACGTCATCGAGGATCAGCGCGTCATAGGGGAGGTAGCCGGCAAGGGTACCGGGCAGCCCTGACGGGCCGCGTTCCACCGCGGTGATGCCCTGCGCGGCAAGAGCGGCACGCAATGCCGGCGAATCGTGGCCGGGCCGGGCCACGTAGAGGACCTGCGGGGGACCGGTCACCTCCACGAATCGACGGTAGTGATTGTTCTCGGGACTGGCGTCCGAAGGGGCCTCCACCAGCGCGTCCCACGCCTGAAGGCCGCGCCCGGGGAATGCGGCGGAGAACTGCACGGCGTTCTCCCCTGCGGCAAGCGTTCCTTCGCGTGTTGCCACCGGGAGGCCTTCGCGGAAAAGAGTGACCCGGGCACGGGTCTCCGTTCTGCTGCGCACCATGACGGTCACTTCGTGCGGCTCGCCCTGCCGCACCCGCTCGGGGGCGCGGATGTCCTCGACTGAGACTTCACCGCGAGCGCTCCCCGTCCCTGATGGGGTCCGGGTCAGGAGCGGGACGGGGAAGATCCGCGCCCCGAGGGACCGGGCCACGGCGGCAGCCTGTTCCGCGCTGCCCCTGTTTTCATTCCCGTCCGTCAGGAGCACGATCCGGGGCGTCCTGCCTGTCACCTGGGCAAGGCTGAACTGGATTGCGCCGCCGATGTCCGTGGCGCTGCCGTCCACCTCGCCGTGCCCATCGGGAAGAGGCTCCCCAGGGGCGAGCGGCTCCATCTCTGCGTTCGCACCGAACCGCGCAAGCCAGGCGCTGTCTCCCGCGTCCAGGGTGCGGCCGGGTTTCAATCTGCCGCGGATGGCTTCAATGATCTGCGCTGCCCGGGCGCGCTGCTCGTCGGTGATGCTCCGCGAGTCATCAAGGAGGAAGATGACGGAAAGCTGGTCGGACAGCCGCGCAATCGCGAACCCCCCGAGACCGAGCACGAGGAGCGCAATAGCTGCGCTGCGCAGGAGAATGAACGCTCTGCGGCGCGCGGGGGACGGGAGACCGTCCCGGTGCCGCATCAGCCGCACGGTGAAGAAGACCAGGGGCGCGAGAACAAGAAGAATGAGGAGCCAGGCCGGCGACTGGAGACTCACCTCCCGGCCCCTTCCAGCGTCCGCAGCCAGACCAGCCACTCCAGGAGGATCAAGGCGAGAGCGGCGATTGCAAAGGCCATCCAGGCAAAAGAGTCCCCGCCCGCCCCCGCAGCCGGCGCGGCGGCCTCCGCGTACGCGGTCCGGCCGGCCTGTCCCGTGAAACGGGGTTGTATGTCGGATTCAGACTCGCTGGACAGGCTCACGGCGAATTCGCTTGCCTGCCCGCCTGCTTCCACGCGGTAATAGCCGACCTGGTGGGTGTCGAAAAACACGACCGAGTCCCCCGTGGAGGCAACAGATTCTCTTGCCCCATCCGGATTGACCACCGTCACAGTCGAGGAGCCCGTGACGGAAAGCATGCGGGGACTTCCTGCCTGTACCTGGTCTGCCTGGACGGTCAGCCAGGAAGGGAAAAACCATGAAAGTGCGTTGGCCAGAAGGAGCGGAAAACCGGTTCGGAGCGGGAAGTCGGACTGCGCCGGGTCAAATCCGACGAGAAGAACCTTGAGCCCCTTCTGATTCCAGGAGAGCATCAGCGGCGATTCCCGGGAAGCGGCCAGCTGCGTAAAGCCAGGCCCCTGCTCCATGCGGAGGGCGGACCCGATGGTGAGCCCGCTGAGGGAGATTGATTCCAGCAGGGGGTTGGACCTGCTCCAGCCGGTGACGGCAGGTCGGGCCATCCGGCCCGTGACGTGGATCGGCAGATTCGGAGGCACCACTCCAAAACATACGAAATTGCCCTGCTCAAGAGGAGGAGGCTCCACGCCGTCGAACACGACAACATCATCCGCGCCCGCAGGTGCGAGCGTGCGGGTTTCACCGGAAAGGGCCTCCGGCTCGGCCGCGGTGTGCACGGTGACTCCTGGAAGTGAGCCGAACGCCTTTTGAAGAAAAAACGAACCAGGTCCAACGATCAGCACGCGCACGCGCCTGGCCGGCGCAAAGACCGCGTACGCCCGGTCATCCACCGGAAAGTCGTCCTCTGCCTGTATGCGGGCCTCGACCCTGCCCGTGGTCGACCCCTTCCAGGGAACGCTGAGGGTCCGAAGCTCGCCAGACGCAAGACTGAGCGTGCGGGAAAAGACGGAAGCGCGGTCCGCGGTAACGACGAGCGGGACGGAAACCGCTGCCCGGCCGAAATTGTGCACGGCAAGGAACATCTCGTACGTCTCTTCTCCCGACAGGGTGCGGCGGAAGGAGAGCCCGGTAATGCCGACGTTGTTCCGCGGAGTCCCGACTGAGAGAATGCGCATCCAGGGAACAGAGGTGTCGAGGTCCGCGAGGGAATCGAAGGCCCCGTCGGTCACCAGGATCACCTGGTCCCCGCGGCGCGCGTCCCTCAAGGTGAGGGCAAAGAGCACGCTGTCCTTGAGGTCGCCCGGCTCGTCGGTGGGGGAAGCGCCCTGGATGGCGCGGCGCAGGACGTCCCGACTGACGGTGAACGGGACAGCAAGACGCGGTGAGCGTCCCGCCGTTATCAACGCCATGCGCGCCCCCCTGCGGAGCCCGGCCAGGACGTCCATGGCGCGCAGCTTTGCCAGCTCGAACCGTGTGCGCGCCCCTTCCCGGGTTTCCATGCTCGCCGTGCTGTCCAGCACGAGCACGGTGTCTCCCGCAGCCGCATACGCGCGGCCTGGCAGCAGGGGCCCGGCAAGGGCAGCAGCCAGCAGCGTCACGGCCAGCAGCTCCAGGATCAGGCTGAGGTTTTTCAGCAGCCTCCTGATGCGCACACTGGTGCGCCTTTCACGCAGAACCTCGTTCCAGAAGACCAGGGAGGAGACGGGCGTGCGCCGCCAGCGCACGGCAATACTGTGAAGGATCACGATGACGGGAAGGAGACCCAGGAGAAGGAGCCAGAGCGGCGCAGTGAAGTTCATCTGGAGTGCAGGTGCGCCCCCTGCCGCAGGTACTTCAAAACGACCTCCTCAAAGGGCACGATCGTGGCGGTACGCAGGTACTCCACCCGGTTCCTGAGACAGAACTCCTCCACGCCGCTGAAAAAATCGGTGACGCGCCGCCGATAGGCGGCCAGCATCGGTTTATCCACGGCAACCGCGAGCTCACGCCCGGTCTCCATGTCGGAGAGCCGCAGCGTCCCCTCCTCACGCGGAGCGATCTCCTCCCGGTCCAGCACGTGGACGAGCACGACGTCGAAATCCCGGAACAGCAGGGCGCGAAGCCCGCGCCGATAGCCCTCCAGGGACTCATCCATGAGGTCCGTGATGACGACGGCCAGGCCCGGGCTGCGGGAGCGCAGCGCGTAGTCCTCGAGGGACCGTGAGATGTCCGTGCCGCCCCCGGCGCGGATCCTGCTCATGTACTCCAGGAGGTGGAAGAGCTGCGCGCGGCCCCTGCGGGGGGCAAGCGCCCCCCCCAGCCCGGCGGCGAACGTCGTCACGCCCACCCGGTCCAGGGAGCCGATCCCCACGTAGCCCAGCGCGGCGGCAAGCCGGCGGGCATAGTCGATCTTGGCCGGCGACCCGTAGGACATGGACGCGCTCGCGTCGAGGAGCACGTGCACGGTGAGGTCTTCCTCCTCCGCGTACAGGCGCACGAAGAGCCGGTCCAGTCGGCTGAATATGCTCCAGTCGATCGAGCGGAAGTCGTCCCCGGGCTGGTATGTGCGATAGTCGGCAAAGTCCAGGCTGGTCCCCCGGCGCGGGGAGGCATGCGCGCCCCGCGTATCACCGCGATAGATCCGGCGCGATACGAAAGAAAGGTATTCGAGCTTGCGGAGAAACTCGCGGTCGAACAGCTCCCGGTCCATCACCCTTGCTCGATCGTCTCCGGCACGCGCTCGCGCACATCGTCGATGATCTGCTCGGGTGTGATGCCTTCCGCCTCACCCTCGAAGTTCAGGAGGATCCTGTGACGAAGCGCCTGGCGGCAGACAGACTTCACGTCCTCGAACCCCGCGTTCATCCTTCCGTCGAAAAGGGCTTTTGCCCGGGCCGCCAGCACGAGACTCTGCGGGCCCCGCGGGCTTGCCCCGTAGCGCGCATAGCGGGAGACGAGCTCGGTTGCCGTGGGCGTCCCCGGCCGGGTTGCCAGCGCGAGCCGGATGGCGTAGTCCTTGACGTGCGCGGCCATGGGGACCTCGCGAACGAGCTCCTTGATCCGGGCTATGGCTTTTGCGT
>Ga0265338_10007841_pt1 | contig 13116 bp, 13 predicted proteins | sample 42126metaG_FD_193579 | JGI IMG/M metagenome (GOLD analysis project Ga0265338, IMG submission 193579) | Rhizosphere microbial communities from Carex aquatilis grown in University of Washington, Seatle, WA, United States - 4-21-26 metaG | ecosystem: Host-associated > Plants > Roots > Rhizosphere... | reverse complement strand
CAAGCTGCAGACCGGGACCAGCCTGCAGACCGCGGTCAACGGCTTCGTCGGCTCGCCGGAGTTCCAGAACCATTACGGCGCGCTGGGCAACAACGACTTCGTCTCCCAGCTCTACGAGAACACCCTGCACCGCGCCGCGGACCCGGCGGGGCTGGGCTACTGGACGGGAGAGCTCAACAGCAGCGCCATGACCCGCGCCCAGGTGGTGCTGGGCTTCTCCGACAGCGCCGAACACATCGCCGACACCGCCCCCCACATCGACAGCGGGATCTGGATCGTCTGAGACGCAGGCGGCGGAGCGGTTGCTGGGATTGCTCCATTCCGCCGCGGCCCTACAGCAAAGCTAGTTTTTATACTGTCCCATTCGCGATTTCGCGCGATTTTGCGGCGATTTGTCTCACCGTGACCGCCATTCCTGCGCCATTCCGCAGATTATGGACACAATTTCGCCGTCGAATACGGTTCATTTTACGCGTCGGGTGAGCGAATAGTTACGGTAGACTTCGTTCTCTCGTCACGGGAAAGGTAAAGAATCCGTTAATCCTGGGGATGGGGGTGGCTGGTGTTTTCTGAAGAGCTGGAATATTGGCTAAATAATTCCGTTGGGCCTCAACCCGTTCCGCGTCGGCGGCCTGCTCATGTGCGAAAATTGCACATCGGAAACGAACTCAAAGATGTGACATTCTGTGTCGTGCAGGATGGTGACAAGCATTTGTCGGCTCTGGATCTGATAAACGACCGCTACGGATGGCGTGGATACGGATCAGATCACAAAATTCCAATCGACCCGCATCATTGTACATTTGTGGCGGAAGTCGATCAGACCATCATTGGCACCATAACGCTTGGCATCGATGCCGACGACGGATTAGCCATCGATCATACGTTCGAAGATGTGGCCGATCAATTTCGAGTCAAGCCTGGCGCTCGGGTTTGCGAACTGACCAAGCTCGCCTTTGATGGCGGCATCCGGTCCAAGGAAGTCATGGCCGGTCTATTCCACTTGGCGTTCATCTACGGAACCAGCGTCAGCGATTGCACGGATTTGTTTATTGAAGTAAATCCGCGCCACGCTCGTTTCTATCAAATGATGCTCGGCTTTTGTGGCGTCGGTTCGTCAAGAATAAATGCCAGTGTCGAGGCTCCTGCTCAGCTCATGCGTCTCGAGATCGACGCCATCCGGCGGAATATCTGTGAATTGGCCGGTAAAGCGGGCGCGAGCCTCGGTCATTCTCTCTATCCTTACTTCTTCTCTCCGCACGACGAACAACGAATTCGGCTGTCTCTGGGCTTGCCCCATTCCCCTCAAGGTGAACGCAGCGAAACGCTCGAAGAGCGAATCGCAGTTCCGAGCTCGAATACCGCCTTCCCGTTTGCAATGGCTGCGGTCGAATCGGCTAGCGATGAAAGCGTCGCCATGGAAAGCGCCATGCAATCGGCCGCTTGAAGCAAAGATGCTTGGCCGTGCTAAGCTTTGCTGTAACCATTTCCGGTCTTTCTGCCCTGGCCGGCAAGCGTTGCGGTGACTTGCTGCAAATTATCCGGAACTAATATTCTAGAAAGGAATTCAAATGAAACCGCGCCTTTGCGGTAAAAACCTTGGCTGCCAAAGGGGTTGTTTGCCATGTTCACCAAGAGAATCCTCCTGAGCGTCGCCGCTTTGGCCCTGGGAGGCGCGATCGCGTCCTCGCCCGCCGCCGCCGCGACCATCGTCCACGTGGGCACGCTGCCGCCCGCCAATCCGTACTTCTTCCTCGCCAGCGGAAACCCGTTCAGCTCGTCGATCACGGCCGACTTCGGCGCCACGATCGCCGGACCGTCGACCCCGTTCGACGACATCTTTGAGTTCACGATCCCGCAGAACGGGACCGGCAGCGGCTCTCTTTCGACCAGCTTCTCCGCGCCGACCAACCAACTCACCATCAGTGAAGTGCTGATCAACGGCATGATGCATCCCCTGACCTCGACGTCGGGCGGGCAGAGCCTGTCGGTCAACGGCATCCCGATCGCCGATGGCGTCATGAACACCATCGAGGTGACCGGCACGACCTCGTCCGCCAACGTGGCGGCGACCTACACCGGTACGGCGACCTTCGCCGCCGCGGTTCCCGAGCCCGCCAGCTGGGCCATGATGATCGCCGGTCTGGCTCTGGTCGGCGGAACCCTGCGCCGTCGCCGCACCTCGGCCCAGTTCGCCTGATGGCGTCGGGCGCTTTGGAATAAGACAGCAGAAATGGTCCGGTTGACGCGCAACCGGGCCATTTCAACATCAGGGACGGGCAGGCCGGGTCACTTCGCCTTGTGGGCCTCCCGATAGGCGGTCAGCTCCTCCACCGTGATCTTGCCGTCATGGTTGGCGTCGATCGGCGTGAAGCCGCCGCCGCCGTGACCGCCATAGGCGACCCACTCCTCTTCGCTCACCCCGCCGTCGCGATCGGTGTCGGCCATGCGGATGGTGATGTCCGGATCGAACTTCGGGTTCTCCGCCTTCAGCGCCGCCCGCTCGGCGTCGGTCTTGGCCCGCGCCGCGCGGAAAGCCCGCAGCTCGGCCACGGTCACCCGCCCATCATGATCGGTGTCGATGGCGGTGAAGCCGGCGTCGTGGAAGCCGTAAGCCACCCACTCCTCGCGGCTGGCCGCCCCGTCGTGGTTGGCGTCCATGCGCACGATGGTGGTCACCGGATCCAGCGGCGGCGCGGCGGGCGCCTGCGCCAGGGCCGGGGCGGCGGTCACGACGAACAGCAAGGCGAGAAGGGTCCGGCGCATGTCCTGAAGGCTCCTGTGGCGTCCTGCGGCGAGACTAGCAGAGACCGGGCGGGGAAGGGCGCGGCGAGCGGATCCGCCCGCTCCCGGGCGTCAGCCGCCGGTCGCATCCACGACGATGGCGATGGTCTTGCCCCGCGACAGCGGCTCCCAGCCCGCCGCGATGGCGGAGGCGATGGCTTTCGCCACCAGCTCCCGGGCGATCTGCGACGCCTTCAGCTGCGGCGCGCCGAAGCGGGGCTGCGGGCCCGGCGGAAACTCCAGCACGGCTTCGCGCTGCCCCTCCTTGTGACGCACCCCGATCGCCATGCCGCGCCAACCCGCCGCGTCGCTGGACCATTGGGGCAGGCGCTGCAGCCGCCAGACATAGGGCTCCCCGTCGACCACGATCTCGAACTCGGGGATCTGTTTGGTGCGCGCCATGGCAGGGAGTTAGCGCGGGAAGCGCGCCGAAGCCACCCCCGGCTCTCCGCTATGTCCATGAGCGTGTTTGCGTTTCGGAGGAATCGAGCTGGGCGGCCTTGCGCCATTCCGGCATTCGACGACCGGCGAATGAGATCGACCATCCGGATTTCGCCAGTCTAAACTCGCCCCATGACAGCTTACGTGGCCCTTCTGCGCGCGGTGAATGTCGGCGGCGCCGGCAAGCTGCCCATGGCGGAGCTCAAAGCCATGTGCGAGGCGCTCAGCTTCGCGAATATCCGCACCTACATCGCCAGCGGCAACGTCGTCTTCGACAGCGAAGCGGACGAATTCACGGTCAAACAGCAGCTGGGGAGCGCGCTCGCCCAATATGCGGGAAAGCCCGTTGGCGTCCTCGTGCGCACGGGCGTCGAGATGTCGGGCGTGCTGGCGGCGAACCCATTCCCCGGCGCCGCGCCCAACCGGACCCTCGCGATCTTTCTGGACGCGCCCCCGCCGGCCGACTTCCTATCCGGCGTCAGCGGCCGGCAAGGTGAAGACATCGCCGCCGGCCGCCGAGAGATCTACGTCCACTATGGGGACGGCATAGCGCATTCGAAGCTGAAAATCGCAGCCGCGCGCGCGGGCACGGCCAGGAATATCAACACCATCGCCAAGCTCGCGGAGTGGACAGCGGGCTAGGGGTCTCCCGGGCGCCAGGACCAGACATTGGCTTGGCTCCAGATACCTGCCGTTCAGGCGGGCGGCGCAACCGGCGTGAACGACCCTTGCCGGAAATCGGGAAGGTCGGCTTGCCTGACGGGAGGTGTCCGTTTTCGGACGGTCCTTTTCACAGCTTTCGCACACATCGCGCTAATCGATTGTAGTTGCGAAGTTTTGCGCTTGCGTCCCGGGGGACCATACTGGTTGGGCTGCGAGCGGATCGTGACGCGCCTTCGTCAGGTCCAGCCCGGCCGGGAGGGTCTGTTCGATGCTCGGCAACTACTTTGTCACGGCGCTGCGTAACCTCGGCCGTAACTGGCTCTATGCAGGTATCACGGTCCTTGGGTTGGCCATCAGCTTCGCGGCGGCGATCCTGATCGGACTCTATATCCGCGACGAATACAGCTTCGACCGCTTCGTTCCGGGCTACCAGCAGGTCTATCGGCTTGAGTTCAACCTGGTGCTGCCTGGCCAGCCGCCGCGGCCCTCCAACGGCACGCTTTCCTCCGTCGCCGCCGCCTTCAGGCTTGACTTCCCTGAGGCCCAGCAGGTCTCGCGCCTGATGTCCACTGGCGCCCTCTTCAAACAAGGCGGCGCCACCATCCGCGACCGGGTGCTGTGGGCCGATCCGGGCTTCTTCAAGATCATGCCCCTACCGGTCCTGGCGGGCGACCCCAACGCGGCGTTGGAGGCGCCCGACGGCATGATCCTCACGCTGCAGGCGGCCCGCAGGTTCTTCGGGCAGGACGCGCCTCTCGGCCGCACCCTGCTCGTGAACTCGATGGCGGGCGGGCCTGACCAACCGGCGAGCTATCATCCGATGCGGGTGATGGCGGTCCTTAAGGACATCCCCTCAAACAGCCACCTGGCGGGCGACATCTTCCTGGCTGGCCGCTCACCCTGGTCGCCGATCTCGTTTGACGACCGCTCCCCCTCACTGGTCAACGTCGACCAGATGACGTACGTGCGGCTGAAGTCCGGTGTCTCTGGCGAAGCCCTCGGCGACCGCGTCAAGGCCTTCGGCCCGCGCCACTATCCGCCGATCGCGCCCGGCGACCCTTCGCCCCAGCAGTTCCGGCTGATGCCGCTCAAGACCCTGCACTTCACCGCCTCGGACGGTGACATGCGCCCGGCGGGCGATCGCAACGTCGATGCCGGGGTAGCTGCCGTGGGCGTGCTCATCGTGATCATCGCCGCATTTAACTTCGTCACCCTGATGATCGCCCGCGCGAACCGCCGCGCCATCGAGGTCGGCCTGCGCAAGGCCGTCGGCGCACGCCGGCGCGACCTGATCGGCCAGTTCTTGGGTGAGGCGCTGATCTATGTGCTGGTCGCCCTGGTCCTGGCCGCCTCGATGGCCCAACTGGCCCTGCCGGCGGTCAACGCCTTCCTGCAACGGACCATGGTGCTGGACTATGTCGCCGACGTACAACTTACCGCCGGCATGCTCGCCGGCGCCCTGATCACGGCCCTGCTCGCGGGCGCCTACCCAGCCTTCGTGCTGTCGTCGTTCCGCGCGGTAACGGCGCTCAAGGGCGGCGCCGGCCAGCCGGCCGGCTCGGCCGCTGTGGGCAAGGCGCTGGTGGTCGGCCAGTTCGCCATACTGATCGGCCTCATCGTGATGACCGGCACGATCTACCGCCAGACCCGCTTCGCGCTCACCGACGCCCTGAGGCTCGACACCAGCCAGGTGGCGATGGTGTTCGGCTCCTGCCACTCGCCCTTCGCCACCGTCGTCGCGGCCCTGCCGGGCGTGAAGGCCACCAGCTGCGGCTCGGCCGTTCCTCTGGGCTTCGGCGATATGAACGCCCTGGTCAACATGCCCGACCACACCCAGCGCACCGTGCAGAACGCCGCCGTCGACGTCGGCTTCTTCGAGATGCATGGCCTGAGGCCTGTGGCTGGCCGCTTCTTTTCCAGGAGCCGAGGCGAGGACATGGCGCTCGACCGCCCAGTCCCCACCCCCGACGCGCATCCGTCCGTGGTCCTGAACGAGAGCGCCGTGCGCCAGCTGGGATTTTCCTCGCCGGACAAGGCGATCGGCAAGACCATCGTCTGGACGCGGTGGTCCGTCGCCGGCGGCCAGGCCAAGATGCTGCCCGCGAGCCCATCGCTGGTGGTCGGCGTGGTCCCCGATTTCACCCTGGGATCGATCCGTGCACCGATCAAGCCCGCCGTCTTCCTTGTCGACCCGGCGCAGACGCGGGTGCTCATGATGAAGCTCGACGGCCACGCCATCCCCGAGACCCTGCGCGCCATCGACAAGCTGTGGCGCAGGACCGGCAGCGATGTGCCGGCCAATGTGGCCTTCGAGTCGCAGACGGTGCAGAGCTTCTACCAGGACGTGATCACGCAGGGTGTGGTGCTCGCCGTCTGCGCGGGCCTCGCCATCTTCATCGCCTGTGTGGGCCTCTTCGCCATGGCTGCCTTCACCACCGAGCGGCGGACCAAGGAGATCGGCGTGCGCAAGGCTATGGGCGCCTCGACGCCTGACGTGATCGGGTTGCTCCTATGGCAGTTCACCCAGCCGGTCCTATTGGCCAATCTGATCGCCTGGCCCGCCGCTTGGTGGGTGATGAACCGCTGGCTCCAAGGCTTCGCCTATCGCGTCAGCCTGTCGCCGTGGTTGTTCATGACGGCCATGGCCCTGGCCGTGGCGATCGCTCTTGTCACCGTCTTATACCAGTCTTTCATCGTCGCCCGCGCCAAACCCGTGAGCGCCCTGCGGTACGAATAGTCTCTCGAGGTCAGGTGCGCGCAGGTAATGCCCGCTGTCCATACTGACCCGCCGATAATCGTCAGAACCGGTCGTCGCCGCCACGGCGCGGCGCGCCAAGCTGGTTGCCAGAAGCCGCTTGATCAGCCAGGGGAATCGCTTGAAGGCGGTCCTGCTCTGCGCGTAACGACGGCTTGGAGATAGTCGTCATCCCAGCCGGCTCGTTTTCGTCGTGTCTTGAGGCTGTCGGATTTTGCGGCGGCATTGAGCAGGTTGAGGGCCATGTGTTTGACGATGGCCATATTTTCGGGGCCGTGACCGGTGCGCAGGCGGGCAAGATCGTCGTGAAAGACGACGTCGAGCACCCAGTGCAGATTGTTCTCCACGCCCCAATGGTCTCGCACGGCCCTGGCGAAGGTCTTGGCGTCCAGGGGGGCGGAAGAGAGGAAGTAGCGCCGAGCCACCGAGGTCTTGCCGGCGGTTTCAACCTCGGCCTCGACCATGGCGATGGTGATCAGGCCGGGGAAGCGGGGCTCGCCCGGCGCGCCCCGGTCGGCGCGCAGCCATTCGACGTTGGCGCTGACGCTGTGACGTCGGGTCTCGATCCGGCCATGGTCGGCATCGACGGTTTCGATCCGGTCGGTGTCGGTGTCGGTGGCATCGCGGAAGTAGAACTCAGCCTCGGCGAACAGGTGGCTCTGGTTGGCCTTCAGCGCCAACAGGTAATCGGCCCCGCGATCGAGGATGGCCTGGGCGATCTTCGCGGTGGCGCCCATAGCGTCGATGGTGACCAGCGCGCCCTTCAGCGCCAGCCGTTCCAGCAGCAACGGGATGGCCTCGATCTCGTTGGACTTCTCCGCCGTCGCTTCCTGGCCCAGCACCAGGCGCTGACGGCTGGCCCAGGCCGAGACCAGATGCAGCGGCCCGCGCCCCCGAGCGCGATCATGGCTGCGCCGCGACGTCTTGCCGTCGATCGCCACGATCTCGGGCTCGCCCTCGCGCAGGTCATCCACCCAGGCCGTGAACGCCTGCTTGAACAACGCGGGATCCAGCGCAGAGATTACGTCGCAGAGCGTGTCATGGCTGGGCACGCCCCGCGCATAGGGCAAGAACCGTTGCAGGAACACGAGCTTGGTCCGCCCCCAGCGAACCACCTCCACAAAGTCCTCCGCTCCTGCCAGGGTCGCGCAAAGAACCAGAAGCAGCACCTCCGCAAGCGGGTAGGCCACCTTCCAAACCTGACGCGGGTCCTCCAGCGCCGAAAAATGATCCAGCAACGACAGCCTGCTCATCGGGGGACCTCCTGCAAGGCCCCCTATGAATCAGACATCTCCCAAATTCGGAATCCCGACCCGCACCTCAAGCGATTGCCCTGTCTCCCAGCCGTCCGAACTTGACAATCGGAAAAAATGTTCCTATTTTGTTCCGATATGTCCGCCTCCGCCGCCACTCTCTCCGAACTCCCCGCCACCTCCGCTCCCACCGAGTGGGCGCGGCCCATGGTCGAGCGGCAACTGCAGGTGCTCGGCCGGCTGGCCGAGGCGGGGCTGGAGATCGCGGTGGCGCTGGAGGCTCAGGCCAAGGGCGGCGAGGTGGTGGCCCAGGGCGACATCGCCATGGCCTACAACCGCGTGGCGCGGGCGGTGCGCCAGACCATCATGCTGCAATCCAAGCTGATCGAGGCGCTGCAGGAGCAGGAGGCGGCGCGGGCCGGGCGCAAGGCCGCCGCCAAGGCCGGCGCCGCGCGCATCCTGCGCGGCGTGATCGAGGAGGACGCGGGCGACGACCGGGAACGGGCCGAGCGGCTCGGCGCCGAGGCTGCAGAGCGCCTGGAACATGAGGATTTCGCCGACCTGACGGCCCGCCCGTTCGGCGAGGTGGTGGCCGGCGTCTGCCGCGACCTCGGCCTTTCGCCCGACGGGCTGGCCCTGGCCGAGGCCTGTTTCGCCGCCGAGGCCGCGCTTCACGCCGGGCCCGGCGAGGCGCTGTCCGCGCCGCTGGCGCCGGAAGGCGTGGAGGTGCAATGGCTGCCCCTGGCGGGCGACAGCTCCTGAGACGATCCAATCTTCAGCTGCGCAGCGGCTTCGTAAGAGTCACCACCAAGATCACCAAGTACACCAAGGAGACGCTGGCCTCTTGGTGGGCTTGGTGTGCTTGGTGGTTCCACTTTTGACGCCTGCGGCGTCGAAAACGGAAGGCCGCCCCACCGGCGCCCCAGCAATTGAGGCTCGCCTTTCGGGCCTCTGCCCGCCATAAGGCGGCGTCACTTTTGCTTCGAGGTCTAGATGGCGCTGAAGGTCGCGATCGTCGGCTTGCCCAACGTCGGCAAGTCCACCCTGTTCAACGCCCTGACCCAGACGGCGGCGGCCCAGGCCGCCAACTATCCCTTCTGCACCATCGAGCCCAACGTCGGCGACGTGGCCGTGCCCGAGGCGCGCCTGGAGATCCTGGCCAAGATCGCCGGATCCAAGGAGCTCATCCCGGCGCGGGTCAATTTCGTCGACGTGGCGGGCCTGGTGCGCGGCGCCTCGAAGGGGGAGGGGCTGGGCAACCAGTTCCTGGCCAATATCCGCGACTGCGACGCGGTCGCCTTCGTCGCCCGCTGCTTCGTCGATGACGACGTCACCCACGTCGAGGGGCGCATCGATCCCCTGTCGGACCTCGACATCATCGAGACCGAGCTGATGCTGGCCGACCTGGAGAGCCTGGAGAAGCGCGTCGGGGCCCTGGAGAAGAAGGCCAAGTCCGGCGGCGACAAGGAAGCGGTGCTCACGCTCAAGCTGTGCAACCTGGCCTTGGCGCACCTCAACGCCGGCCGGCCGGCCCGCGCCGCCGAGGGCGACATCCCCAAGGAGGAGGAGAAGGCCTGGCGCATGCTGCAGCTGCTCACCTCCAAGCCGGCCCTGTATGTGTGCAACGTCGACGAGGGCTCGGCGGAGACCGGCAACGACCTGTCTGCGAAAGTCCAGGCCCGCGCCGCCCGCGACAAGGCCGACGCCGTGGTGATCTCGGCCAAGATCGAGAGCGAGATCGCGCTGTTGCCTGAAGGAGACCGCGCGGAATTCCTCGAGACCCTGGGGCTGGAGGAGCCGGGCCTGAACCGCCTGATCCATCAGGCCTATCACCTGCTCGGCCAGCAGACCTATTTCACCGTCGGGCCCAAGGAGGCGCGCGCCTGGACCGTGCCGGTGGGCGCCACCGCGCCCCAGGCCGCCGGCGTGATCCACACCGACTTCGAGAAGGGCTTCATCCGCGCCGAGACCATCGCCTACGACGACTATGTGCGGCTCAATGGCGAGGCCGGTGCGCGCGACGCCGGCAAGATGCGGCTGGAAGGCAAGGACTACGTGGTGCGCGACGGCGACGTCATGCACTTCCGCTTCAACACCTGATGTTCGCTTCCATCCCCCGGAGACGCCCATGAAGCTCAAGAGCAAGGCCGACGGTTTCGAGTTCGAGGCCTATCACGTCACGCCTCCGGACGCCCGCCGCGGCGGCCTCGTCCTGGTGCAGGAGATCTTCGGCGTCACCCAGGGCATCCGCGAGCTGGCCGACCGCTTCGCCGAGGAGGGCTACGAGGTGCTGGCCCCCTCGATGTTCGACCGCTCGCAGCCGGGCTTCGACGTCGAGCGCAACGGCAAGGGCATCGCCAAGGGCCGCGACTACATGACGGCCCAGACCTGGGACCAGTCCATGGGCGACATCCAGGCCTGCATCGACGCGCTCGGCGGCCCGGTGTTCATCACCGGCTTCTGCTATGGCGGCACGATTTCGTGGCTGGCGGCGGCGCGCTGCACCGGCCTGACGGCGGCGTCGTGCTTCTACGGCGGCATGATCTCCCGCTTCGTCGGCGAGACGCCCAAGGTCCCGGTGATCCTGCACTTCGGCAAGCTGGACGCCCACATCACTCCGGACCACTGGGAAAAGATCCAGGCCGCGCATCCAGACGTCCCGCTCTACCTCTACGACGCCGACCACGGCTTCTATTCGCACGACCGGCCGAACTTCGATCCCGGGCCGGCCGACCTGGCGCGCCTGCGCACCCTGCAGTTCTTCCACCAGGCCGCCAGCGGCAAGGGCGGCGAGTCCGGCGCCTAGCCCTTGATCTGTGCGGGGGCCTCAATGCGCGCCCGCACTTCGGGGTCGCGCTCCAGGCTGCGCACCAGCGCGGCCTGCACGAACAGGATGCCGATGCCGGCGGCGTAGCCGGAGAACACCCCGGCCGGATAGCGCCCGCCGCGCGCCACGCCGGCGACCTGCCAGTAGATGAACCCGGCCGCGAAGCCCAGCAGCCCCAGGCCCGAGATGATCGAGCCCGGCGTCTGGCCGAAGCCGGCCTTGAAGCTCAACCACACATAGTGGCGCAGCAGCCGGCGCAGGCCGCTCACCACCATCGGCAGCAGCACGGTCAGAGACAGGAAGATCAGCGGCGCGGCCAGGGTGAACACCAGTTTCTTCTGCGGCGGTCCCGGCAGGACGCGCCAGGCGTGCAGCACCGCCCCGGCGTAGATCAGGCAGGCCGCCACGCAGGCGCTGTCCTGCATGCGCTTGAAGTTGCGCCAGGCGGGGGTATGCGCCGGGACCATGCGAGGCTCCGCAAAAAAGGTACGGAGTCCGAGATAGGCGCTCCCTGCAGCCAGAAAAAGGCTAGTGCCCGGCGAAGGCCACCAGGCTGGAGACCGGCACGTCCAGGGCCTTGAGCTTCTCGGCGCCGCCCAGCTCCGGCAGGTCGATGACGAAGCCCGCGGCCATCACGTCCGCGCCGGCGCGGCGCAGCAGCTCCACCGCGGCGATGGCGGTGCCGCCGGTGGCGATGAGGTCGTCGATCAGCATGGTCTTCTCGCCGCCGATCACCGCGTCGCGGTGCATCTCCATGGCGTCGATCCCGTACTCCAGGGCGTACTCCACCGCATAGGTCTCGCCCGGCAGCTTGCCGCGCTTGCGCAGCGGCACGAAACCGGCCCTGAGCTGGTGGGCGATGGCGCCGCCCAGGATGAAGCCGCGGGCCTCGATCCCCGCCACCTTGGTGATCCCGGCGTTGCGGAACGGATCGGTCAGGGCGTCGACCGCGTAGCGGAAGGCCTCGGCATGTCCCAGCAGGGTGGTGATGTCCCGGAACATGATCCCAGGCTTGGGATAGTCCGGGATGGTGCGGATGATCTTTTCCAGATTCATTCTTGGAATTCCTCGACTCTGATGGTTCTAGCGGCCGAGCGCGCGGCCCGCCACCACCTGCAGCTTTTCGATCAGCTTGGGATCGCGGGCGGGCGGCGCGGTGATCAGGGCGTTGTCGAGCGCCCTGTCGATCGGCGAGGGCTCGCGCGGGCCCCGCAACAGCACGGTCATGGCCGAGATCAGGGTCTTGGCGCGCTCGGCGTTGGCCATCAGGCAGGCGATGATCTGGGCGACGTCGACATGGTCGTGGTCGGGATGCCAGCAATCGAAGTCGGTCACCATCGCCACCGAGGCGTAGGGCAGCTCGGCCTCGCGGGCCAGCTTGGCCTCGGGCATGTTGGTCATGCCGATCACGTCGCAGTTCCAGCTGCGGTAGAGTTCGCTCTCGGCCTTGGTCGAGAACTGCGGCCCCTCCATCACCAGATATGTCCCGCCGTCGACCGTCTTGGCCCCCGACGCCTTGGCCGCCTTCAGCGCAAGGTCCGACAGCCGCGCGCACACCGGATGGGCCATGGACACGTGCGCCACCAGGCCCTCGCCGAAGAAGCTCTTCTCGCGGGCGAAGGTGCGGTCGATGAACTGGTCGACCACCACGAACGTACCCGGATGCAGATTCTCGCGAAGGGAACCGACGGCCGAGACCGACAGGATGTCGGTGCAGCCCAGGGCCTTCAGGGCGTGGATGTTGGCGCGGAAGTTCAGCCCCGAAGGCGGGATCGGGTGGCCGCGGCCGTGGCGGGGCAGGAACACCAGCTTCACCCCGCCGAGCGTGCCGGTCAGCAGCTGGTCGGACGGGGCGCCCCAGGGCGTGTCGACGCTGACCCAGCGCTTGTCCTCAAGTCCGTCGATTTCATAGAGCCCCGAGCCGCCGATGACGCCCAGGACCCATTCGCTGTTACCGGCCATGATTTCCCCCGAAACAGAAAAGGCCCGCCACGGGAGCGAGCCTTTCCGTCATCACAGTGCTTGCGTCGCGCGTCAGTGGCCGATGTTGCGCCACACGCGCCTGTAGCTGGCGTAGAGCAGCCCGGCGAAGATGAGCAGGTAGATGATGACCGAGAAGCCCATCTGCTTGCGCTCTTGTTGGTGCGGCTCGGCGGCCCATGCGAGGAAGGCCGCCACGTCGCGGGCTTCCTGGTCCGTGGTCGCCTTGACGCCGTCGTCATAGCTTACCGCGCCGTCGCGCAGCGGCGGCGGCATGCTGATCACGCCGCCCAGCGGCGTCTGCTTGGCGTCCCCGCTCCAGGCTGAGCCGAGATCGCCCGGGAAGTAGGGGTTGTAGTACTTGCCGACCGGTATCTTCAGGCCGGCGGGGGCGTTCTGGTAGCCGGTCACCA
>Ga0265338_10007838_pt1 | contig 13118 bp, 13 predicted proteins | sample 42126metaG_FD_193579 | JGI IMG/M metagenome (GOLD analysis project Ga0265338, IMG submission 193579) | Rhizosphere microbial communities from Carex aquatilis grown in University of Washington, Seatle, WA, United States - 4-21-26 metaG | ecosystem: Host-associated > Plants > Roots > Rhizosphere... | reverse complement strand
TGCGCAGACCCGCCGCCGCGAGCTGCGCGGGCAGCGCGAGCTCCGCATCCGGCTCGCTTCCCGTTGCGCGCCAGCGCGCGATGATCCGGGCGACATAATCCTCGAACGCCGGCACAAGCGGCGCGAGCCGCCAGGACGCGTAGTCGTAATACTCCTGGAAGAGCGCCGCGCCGCCCGGCTTCAGGGCGCGCGCCATGCCCGCGACGATTGCGCCCGGCGAGGGAAGGAAGGCAAGCACCCAGCGGCACCATAGGAAATCGGCCGTCACGTTGCTCCAGTCGAACGCCGCCAGATCGGTTTCGATGGTCCGGATATTCGCAAGGCCCCGCGCCTTCGCCGACGCTTCGAGCGCATCGAGAAAGCGTCGCGAGCGCTCGAGTGCGATCACCTCGCCCTTCGGCCCGACGATCTCTGCCAGATCGAGCGCGGCGTGCCCGGGCCCGCATCCGGCATCGATCACCGTCATACCCTGCGAAATGCCGCTCTCGCGCCAGAACTCGAGCACGCGCGGCCGCCACACGCGATGCTGCACGCCGAGGCGCTCGATTTCCGCATCATGGGTGCCGAGGACGTAGGATTTCTCGTGGCCGTTCGGCGGCAGCGTGGGTTGTTCGCTCATCCTGCCGCATTAGGCGAGCGCGGCGCGCGCCGCGACCCGAAACTTGCGCCTCAGCTGCCAAAGGCGACCGCGTGCATGATGCGGCCGGGGAGGAAGGTGAGACCGCCCGCGATCAGCATGCCGCCGACATAGAGCGCGATCATCGCGCGCTTGTGGAGGGCGATGTTGTGCGTCCACGCGCCGCGCAACGCGCCGACGACACCGAACAGAGTGAGCGGAACGAGAAGATGGATCGGACTGAGGCCCCAGAACGGGCTGTGCGGCATGAGCTGGTGCACGAACAGCGTCGTGATCGCGGTGATGCTCATCAGCACGAGATAGACATAGCCGAGCGCACGATGCAGTGGGGCGCCCTTGCGACTGGCGAAGATTTGGAACGTGCCGATGAGGAAAGCCGGTACCACGGTCGCGACATGCACCTGCACCGCCAAAGGCGCGTGCAGCAGCGGCTCCAACGTCATGGTGTGCCCCTTCATTTTACGCTGTAAGATATTTGGGCAGCGTCAGGCGCGTTTCAAGGCCGGCGCCGCCGAAATCAGTACGTGCGGGCCTTGGGCGGGATGTATTCGACTTCGTTCGTGAGCGTGTAGGTGTGGACCGGCCGGTAGCCGAGGCGCGCCACGCCGGTTGCCGGATCGAGCCAGGCCAGCGTGTGCTTCATCCAGTTCGCGTCGTCGCGATTGGGGAAGTCCTCGCGGGCGTGCGCGCCGCGGCTCTCATGGCGCACGACCGCGCCTTCCACCGAGACGATCGCCTGCTGGATCAGATTCTCGAACTCCAGCGTCTCGACCAGATCGGTGTTCCAGATCAGCGAGCGGTCGCTGAGCTTGATGTCCTTCAGCCGTCCATAGATCCCGTCGATGTTCTTCTGGCCGCTCTTGAGCGTATCGCCGGTGCGGAACACGGCGGCGTCTTCCTGCATCGCCTTCTGCATCGCGAGCCGCAGCTCGGCCGTCGGGGTGCTGCCCTTGGCGTTGCGGTATTTGTCGAGGCGCGCGATGGCTTCGTCGCCGGCGCCCTTGGGCAGATCGTGATGGCTGCCGATGCCTTTCAGCGACTCCGCCGCATGCATGCCCGCCGCCTTGCCGAACACGACGAGATCGATCAGCGAATTCGAGCCCAGCCGGTTGGCGCCATGCACCGAGACGCAGGCCGCTTCGCCGACCGCCATCAATCCCGGCACCGGCGTGTCGGGATTGCCGTCCTTCAGCGTCACCGCATCGCCCGTGTAATGGCAGGGGATGCCGCCCATATTGTAGTGCACCGTCGGGAGCACCGGGATCGGCTCCTTGGTCACGTCGACGCCTGCGAAGATGCGCGCGCTTTCCGAGATGCCGGGCAGCCGCTCATGGATGATCTTCGGATCGAGATGGGAGAGGTGCAGGTAGATGTGGTCCTTGTTCGGGCCGACGCCGCGGCCTTCGCGGATCTCGATGGTCATGGCGCGGCTCACCACGTCGCGGCTGGCGAGGTCCTTCGCATTGGGCGCATAGCGCTCCATGAAACGCTCGCCCTGCGAATTCGTCAGATAGCCGCCTTCGCCGCGGACGCCTTCGGTGATCAGCACGCCGGCGCCATAGATGCCGGTCGGATGGAACTGGATGAACTCCATGTCCTGGAGCGGCAGGCCGGCGCGCAGCACCATCGCATTGCCGTCGCCCGTCTGGGTGTGGGCGCCGGTGCAGGAGAGATAGATGCGGCCATAGCCGCCCGTCGCCATGATGATCTTGTGGGCGCGGAAGCGGTGCAGCGTGCCGTCGTCCAGATTCCACGCCATCAGGCCGACAATGGCATCGCCGTCCTTGATCAGGTCGAGCGCGAAATACTCGATGAAGAAATTCACCTCATGCTTCACGCACTGTCCATAGAGCGTGTGGAGCATCGCATGGCCGGTGCGGTCGGCGGCGGCGCAGGTGCGCTGCGCGATGCCCTTGCCGTAGTTCGAGGTCATGCCGCCGAAGGCGCGCTGGTAGATCTTCCCGTCTTCCGTGCGGCTGAAGGGCAGGCCGAAATGCTCGAGCTCGTAGACCGCTTCGGGCGCATTGCGGCAGAGATATTCGATGGCGTCCTGGTCGCCCAGCCAGTCCGACCCCTTGACGGTGTCGTACATGTGCCAGCGCCAATCGTCTTCGCCCATATTGCCGAGCGCGGCCGCGACACCACCCTGCGCCGCCACGGTGTGGCTGCGGGTCGGGAAGACCTTCGTGATGCAGGCGGTCTTGAGACCGAGGCGCGCGCATTCCAGCGTGGCGCGCAGGCCCGATCCGCCGGCGCCGACGACGACGACGTCGAATGTGTGGTCGACGATGGTGTATCCGGCGGTCATACGATGGGTCCAGCGATGCGGAGCAGGGCGTAAAGGCAGGCGGCGATCACGGCAAGCGCGAAGCCGCGCATGAGCAGCATGAGCGAAAGCTTCTGCCAGCTCGTATAGACATAGTCGTCGATCACGACCTGCATGCCGAGCGCCATGTGATAGACGGCGATGACGACGAAGGCCGCCATCAGGATCGCGTTCAGGGGCTTGGACAGGAACGCCAGCGTCGCCGCTTCATGCGCGCCCACCAGGCCCAGCACCGAGACGGCGAACCAGATCGCCAGCGGGATCAGCGCCGCGGCGGTCACGCGCTGGCGCCAGAAATGCGTCACGCCGGAATGGGAGGAGCCGAGGCCCTCGACCTTGTGCAGCGGGGTCTCCAGACTCATTGGTAGTACCCCCCATAGCCGCTGAAGGCGGCCGCGAAGAACAGCGCCGCGACCAGGATCGAGCCGGCGATCACCAGGATGGAATTGGTCTGCGCCGTCGCCTTGGAAAAGCCGAAGCCCATGTCCCAGGCGAGATGGCGGATGCCGTTGATCAGGTGGAAGGCGAGCGACCACACGATCAGGAACAGGATCACCTGGCCGAGCGGCGTTCCGGCAAGGTCGGTGAATTCGCGGAACGAGTCGGGCCCGCTTGCCACTGCGTAAAGCCACCAGGCGAGGAGCACCGTGCCGCCGGCCAGCCCGATCCCGGTAAAGCGATGGACGATCGACGTCGCCATGGTGACGGGCCAGTGATAGATCGTCACGAAAGGCGACAGCGGGCGCGGGCGCTGCGCCCTGTGCGGGGTATCCGCCATGAATTTCCTCGAAAAATCCGAAATACGAAGCGGGCCGGAGTGTAGGGCGGGGGGACCGGCTGTCAACCGCGCTTTGGCCCCCGAATCGGCAGGAATTCCGCGCCATTTCGCCCGCCGGTTGCGCCTGTCTATTTTGTCACTTTGCAGTGCAGCATGGGTTGCGGCATTGTCGCCGTCAGAGTTGGGGGCGTTTGCCGCACAATGAGCGAGTTGGGGAGCACCGTTGCGGGTCTACGCCCGTTTCGCTTCGCGCTTCCGGCTGCGCCGATCGCCCATACCCGCAACGAAATCGCCGGCATCGCGGCGCTGACGCCGATCCTGCTCTCCATCGCAGCGTGGAACGGTTTCCCGATCATCTTCTACGATACCGGCGCCTACATGCTGCAGGGCCTCGGCCATCTCTTCATCGCCGAGCGTTCGCCGATCTATTCCGCCTTCCTGGCCGGCGCCGGCGGCGCGACGAGTCTGTGGCTGGTCGCAGCGGCGCAGTGCCTGATCACCGCTTTCGTGATGGTGGAGTTCGCGCGCGCGATCCGGCCGCAGATGGCGCTCTGGGCCTTCCTCGCGCTCGGCGCGGTTTTGTGCCTCCTGACCGGACTGCCCTGGTATGCCGGCCAGATCGAGCCGGATTGTTTCGTCGCGGTGGCGCCGCTCGCGATCTACCTGCTGGCCTTCTACGGCGGCGAATTGGGCCCGCTGCGCAAAGCCCTGCTGGTGATCGCGGCCGCGGTCGCCATCGCTTGCCATTCTTCGCATGTCGCGCTCGCCGCCGGATTGCTGGTCGTGCTGACGGCACTGCGTTTCGCACCGGTGGCCTGGATCGAGGCGAATGCCCTGCCGCGTCCGCGCCTTGCGCTCTCGGTGGCAAGTTTCGTGCTGGCGATCCTGTCGATCTACACCGCAAATTACATCTTCACCCAGCACGTCTTCTTCAGCCGCTCGGGCATGGTCTTCCTGGAAGCGCGGCTGATGGAGGACGACCTGATCGCGCCGGTGCTCGACACCGATTGCCCCAAGGCCGGCTATGCGATCTGCCCGTTCAAGGACCGCCTGCCGGCACACGCCGATAGCTGGCTGTGGATGGGCGGGATCACCAGCCCGTTCCATAAGTCGGGCGGCTTCGAGAAGCGCGGCAAGGAATCCGCGCTGCTGGTGCGCGAGAGCCTGGAGCGCTATCCGCTCGAGAACGCGATCGTGGCGCTGCAGGATGCGGCGCTGCAATTCTTCTGGTTCCAGACCGGCGACGGGATCGTGCCGCAGGAATGGGTGCTGAACCGCGAGTTCAAGATGGCGATCCCGCAGCAGCTCAGCGCCTACGACAAGGCCTATCAGCAGGAAGGCGCGATCTGGTTCCTGCCGGTCAATCTCGTGCATGTTCCGGTGGCGATCCTCTCGCTGGCGGCGCTCTATCTGCTCCTGCGCAACAGCGTGCGGCGGCGCGACTGGCGCGGCTCCGTGCTGCCCGCCTTCATCCTGGTGGCGCTGATCGGCAATGCCTTCGTCTGCGGCGTGTTCTCCGGCCCGCATGGCCGCTACCAGTCGCGCATAATGTGGCTGCCGACCTTCGGGGTCGCGCTCATCGCCTGGCCCCGGATCGAGAGCGAAGCGATGCGCCGCTTCGGCACGAAACCGCCCACCGCCTAGGCACGTTCTCGCCTTGCGGGGCCGGTCAGAATCCGGCACTTAATGGCCGCATGTCCGGCAAAATCCGCATCGCTCCGTCGATCCTTTCGGCCGATTTCTCGAAGCTGGGCGCCGAGATCGAGGCAGTGGAGGCGGCGGGCGCCGACCTCATCCATGTGGATGTCATGGACGGCCATTATGTTCCCAACATCACGATCGGCCCGATGGTGGTGAAGGCGATCAAGCCCCACGCCAGAAAGCCGCTCGACGTGCATCTGATGATCTCGCCGGTGGACCCTTTCGTGCAGGATTTCGCGGACGCCGGCGCGGACGGCATCACCGTCCATCCGGAAGCCGGGCCGCACATCCATCGCACGCTGCAGCTGATCAAGAGCTTCGGCAAGCGCGCCGGCGTGGTGCTCAATCCCGGGACGCCGGTCGACATGCTCGACAATCTGATGGACCTCGCCGATCTCATCCTGGTGATGAGCGTCAATCCGGGCTTCGGCGGACAGAGCTTCATCCATAGCCAGCTCAAGAAGATCGAGACCATCGCCGGCATGATCGCGAAATCCGGCCGCGCCATCGATCTGGAAGTCGATGGCGGCATCAATCCGCAGACGGCGAAGCTCGCGGTCTCGGCCGGCGCGAACATCCTGGTCGCGGGCACCGCGGTGTTCAAAGGCGGCGCCGCGCATTACGCGGCGAACATCGCCGCGCTGCGCGGCTGATGCCGTGGCGGACAGGGCGACGCCGTCTCTACCGATCGGTCTTCTGCCGGAGGTCCTGCGCGCCTTGCTGCGCGTCTGGTTCCGCCCGGTCCGCGTCTGGTATCGCCGAACCTGGCTCTATCGCCGCTTCCTGAAGGGTCCGCTGGCGGACCGAATTCTCTTTCATCCCTACGACGCGCTGCCGCGACGTCTCGAAGACGCCGACGCCTTGCTGCGCGGCCGTTTCCGCTTCGCAGGCGAGACGGTGGAGGTGAAGGACGGTTCGGTGTTCGACAAGGACGTGCCGTCGGTGGAATGGGCGCGCGCCCTGCACGGATTCACCTGGCTTCCGCCGCTGGCATTGGCGGGCGGCGATCCGGCGCGGACGCTGGCGACGAACCTGATCAGCCAATGGCTCAAGCGCAATGCGCGCTATTCCGAGCCGGCCTGGTCGCCGGAAGTGATCGCGCGCCGGCTGATCCACATCTTCGCGCATGGCAGGCTGGTGATCGCGAACTCCGATCTTCTGTGGCGCTCGAAGGTCTTCGTGTCGCTGCGAGAGCAATCGCGCATGCTGGCGCGCATCGCGGGCGAGGCACCGGACGGCATGCCGCGCTTCGAGGCGGCGGCCGCCTTCGCGCTCTCCGGCGCCTGCCTCGGCGACAGCCAGCGCCGGCTCGAAGAGGGCCTCAAATGCCTCGAAGGCGAGGTGGCGCGGCAGATCCTGCCCGATGGCGGGCACATCAGCCGCTCGCCGGAGAACCTCGTCAATTGCTACCGCATGGTCGTGATGGTGATGGACGCGCTGCTGGCCGGCGGCCTCGAAGTGCCGCACGCGATCCGCAGCGCGCATGACCGCATCGCGCCGGCGATCCGCTTCTTCCGCCATGGCGACGGCGCGCTGGCGTTGTTCAACGGCGGGACGGAGGCGGATTCGCGCATGATCGCAGGCCTCCTGGCGCGCGACGAGGTGCGCGGCCAGCCCTTCGCCTTCGCGCGCCATTCGGGATATCAGCGTCTCGCCGCTTCGAAATCGCTGCTGGTGCTCGATTGCGGCGCAGTGCCGCCGGCGGCGTTTTCGTGCCTGGCGCATGCCGGCTGTCTCGCCTTCGAGTTCTCGAGCGGCAATCAGCGCATCGTGGTCAATTGCGGCGCCGCCAATGCGGCGCATCCCAAATGGGAGTCGGCCCTGCGCGCGACGGCGGCGCATTCGACGCTGGTGATGGACGACGCATCGATGGCCGCGATCCTGCCCGCCGGGCTCGCGCGGCGGCTGCTCGGACCTCGCCTGCTCAAAGGTCCGCGCGAGATCGAGACGCGGCGGGTGGAGACCACCCAGGGCTGGAGCGTCGAAGCCAGCCATGACGGCTACGCGTCGCAATTCGGCGTGCGCCATGAACGGCAGGTCACGCTGTCGGCGAACGGCCTGACGGTGACGGGCGTCGACCGGCTGCTGCCCAGGGCCGAGAAGCACCGCAACGACACGGCCTTCGCGATCCGCTTCCACATCCATCCCGATGTGCGCATGTCGCCCAGCCAGGGCGGCGGCGTGCTGCTGAAATTGCCCAATGGCGAGGGCTGGCGGTTCCGCTCCGGCGGGCAGGTCGAGATCGAGGAGAGCGTCTATCTCGGCGGCGACCAGGTGCGGCGCACCGAGCAGATCGTTCTCAGCGGATCGGTCAAGGACCAGCCGGTCGAAACCGCCTGGGTGTTCGAGCAGATCGGGGCCGGGTGAAAGGCGCAGTTGCGCCCCGTCGGATTCGCATGCCTCGCGCGGCCGCGGAGGTCTAGACTCGCGCGGTATCGCGGGGGATGTCGTCATGGACAAATTGACGGTCGCCGGAGCGCTCGACGCAATGGCACAGGCCAAGAGCAACTTTGCGAGGCTTCTCGAAAGGCCGGCCTTCGACGTCAGCCTGTATCGGCCCGAAGGAACCGACCCGCAGACGCCGCATGCGCGGGACGAACTCTACGTCATCGCCAGCGGCACGGGCACGTTCTTCTGCGATGGCCGGACGGCGCCTTTCGCGCCCGGCGACGTCTTGTTCGTGGCGAAGGGCGTGGAGCACCGGTTCACGGATTTCACGGCCGATTTCTCGACCTGGGTGATCTTCATCGGGGAACGCCCCAAGGCCTAACGCCGCGTTGCCAGCGGGGAGGGGGCTTGCTAAACCCGAGGCCCGACATTTCCCGCCAGGACGGTCATGGTTCAGCTCACATTGCCTAAAGGCTCGCGTCCGACCAAAGGTAAGGTCTGGCCGGCGCCGAAGAACGCCAACGGCAAGAAGCCCAAGGGCACCAAGGAGTTCAAGGTCTACCGCTACGATCCCGAAGGCGACGCCAATCCGCGCGTCGACACCTACACGGTCGATCTGGCGAGCTGCGGGCCGATGGTCCTGGACGCCCTCATCAAGATCAAGAACGAGATCGATCCGACGCTGACCTTCCGCCGCTCCTGCCGCGAGGGTGTGTGCGGCTCCTGCGCGATGAATATCGGCGGCGGCAACACGCTGGCCTGCACCAAGGCGATCACCGACATCTCGGGCCCGGTCGCGGTCTATCCCCTGCCGCACATGCCGGTGGCGAAGGACCTGGTTCCCGACCTCACGAATTTCTACGCGCAATACGCCTCCATCGAACCGTTCCTCCAGACCAAGACGGCGGAGCCGGAGAAGGAATGGAAGCAGTCGCCGGAAGACCGCGCCAAGCTCGACGGTCTCTATGAGTGCATCCTGTGCGCCTGCTGCTCAACCGCGTGCCCGAGCTATTGGTGGAATTCGGAGCGCTATCTGGGACCGGCGGCGCTGCTGCAATCCTATCGCTGGCTGGCCGACAGCCGCGACGAGCACACCGGCGAGCGCCTCGACAAGCTCGAGGATCCGTTCCGGCTCTATCGCTGCCACACGATCATGAACTGTACGAACACCTGTCCCAAGGGCCTCAATCCCGCCAAGGCGATCGGCGAGATCAAGCAGATGCTGGTCAAGCGCAGCGTCTGAACGTGTTCACGGCGCCGGCCGGTAGGCCGCCGCGTCGGTGATGCGCGCGACCGTGGGCACGCTCGCATAGTCCGGCGTCCCGTCCGCGAGGCCGGGCGGCGCCTCGACCGTCACATACTGTCCCGGGAACGCAACCATCGTCACATGCTCCGAGCGGATGGCGCCGCCGGCGTGGAACAGCACGTCGGCGCCGAGCATCACCTCGTTGCTGGAGCGGTTGGAGAAATAGAGTTCCATCGCGTCGGCATGCAGCGGATCTGGTCCGAGGCGCACGGGAAACTGCGCCTGGGTCGCGTTCGACAGGTCGATATGGGAATCGTCATAGCGCCGCGCGCAGGCGAGCAGGGCCGGCTCGCGCGGCTGATATTCATGCGCCAGGAGTCGGGGATCGAGCCCGGCATCGTGCAGGCAGTGCAGCAGATCGCCGTCATCACGGCTGTCGAAGCGGTAGCCGGCCAGCGCGAAGGGCCAGGACGTCGCGCGCAGCAGGCCATTGGCGATCCCCGCCGCGGTCTGCGAGCCGGTGGCGCGATAGGTCCCGATGAACGCGTCCGTCGGCCCGACCAGGAAGGTGAGGGCCAGCAGGGCCGCGATCACGGCCACCGTCACGACATTTCCCCAGTTGAGCATCCGTGCCCCCGCAACGACCCCGCGAAAGCCTAACGGCGGCAACGCAACGGAACAATGACGGGAAATCGTGACAGTCGGTCAGCCCGCGGCCTCAGGCCGCGGCGACCTGCATGCCCGCGCGCAGGCGCAGGAAACGCCACAGCACGGCGCCGGCGACCTTCGCGAAAGGTCCCTGCGGCGCGGCGCCGACCGCCTTGGCCACCATCTGAACGAGCTTCTGGATGTGATGGCGGCGGTAGATCGTGTTGAGGATGCTGGCCGCGACCTTGGCGTGGTGCGTGCGACGATAGGGCGTCCGCGCGGTCTCGGCTGCCGGGATGTTGGCGCAGTAATAGGCGTAGGCGAGCTCGTCGTCGTCGGACTCGGTGATGCGGCCCGCGGCGACCGCGAGCTTCTTCCACATCGGCAGGTCCGGCTCATCCTGCGCGTGAAGAGTCTCGAAGAAGAGCTTGTAGTGCCTGAATTCGTCGGCGGCGATGCGCCCCGCGATCTCCTTGAGCACCGGCTCCTCGGTCGCGTCCTTGATGGCGGTGTAATAGGTCGAGGTGCCGCTCTCCACAACGCAGCGGGCGATCATCTCGCCGCGGCGGCTGCCGCGGATCGAGGCGCCGTCGGCGTCCTGGAAATGTTCCGGCTTGTAGCCGGCGCGGAAGCGGGCAAAGGCGTCGGCGACCTTGTAGGTGGGATCGGCCATCTCGGCCCAGCGGCCGAGCGCGCGGCCGTGCTGGCTCTCCTCGCCGCCCCATTGCTCGATGGCGGCGTGGATCTCCGGGCCGGCATCGTGGAACACGCCCTTGAGATAGGCGACGTAATCCGGCGCGTTCATCTCGACCAGCGCGGCCGCCTTGATCGCGGCGATCATGCTCGGCGTCGTCTTGGACGAGTCGAACCGGTCCCACCGGACATCGTCCAGCGTCCAACCCTGCTTATAGACGGTCGCTTCCGTCATTCCTGCCTATGCCCCAAGGTCGGTTCTGAAAACGCACTATAACAAACCCGGTTGCCCGGAGGGAACCCTCTCTCCGGCCGCGGCCGCAGCGAATCGCCAGCCGACTCAACGATTTACGGACGCACGGATCAGAATGCCGCGCGGACCAACCTCAGATCGTCGAGCATCTCGGCCAGGCGGGCCCGCTCGGCATCGCTGCCGGCGGCGATCAGGTCCTCCTCGGCATCCTTGATGCGCTGGTCCAGGACCGGAAGTTCCAGCTCGCTGAAGGGAATCGCCTCTTCGGCCAGCACGATCACCTTCTCGGCACTGATCTCGGCGAAGCCGCCGCGCACGAAGAAGCGCGTGTCGGTGCCGTCCTTCGAGATGTCGATCATGCCGGGGCGCAGCGTGGTGACGACCGGCGCATGGCCGGCCATCACGCCCATATAGCCCTCGGTCGCCGGCACGGTGACCATGTCGGCCGTGTCGGAGAGCAGGAGCTTCTCCGGCGAGACGATGTCGAAGGCGATCTTGTCGGCCATGTAAATTTAGCGAATGGCGAGTAGCGAATGGCGAGTAGGGAACAACGGTCCCGCCTGCTTCACGTCCTGCGTCTCTATTCGCTACTCCCTATTCGCTATTCGCGGACCTTAAGCGTCCGCCGCCATCTTCTTGGCCTTGGCCACCGCGTCTTCGATCGTGCCCACGTTGTAGAACGCCTGCTCCGGCAGGTCGTCATGCAGGCCGTCGACGATCGCCTTGAAGGAGCGGATCGTGTCGGGCAGCGAGACGAACACGCCGGGAAGATTGGTGAACACCTCGGCGACGAAGAAGGGCTGGCTGAGGAAGCGCTGGATCTTGCGCGCGCGGGCCACGACCAGCTTGTCGTCTTCCGACAGCTCGTCCATGCCCAGGATCGCGATGATGTCCTTCAGCGCCTTGTACTGCTGCAGCACTTCCTGCACGCGGCGGGCGACGGCGTAGTGCTCTTCGCCGATGATGTTCGGGTCCATGATGCGCGACGAGGAGTCGAGCGGATCGACCGCCGGGAAGATCGCCAGCGCCGCGATATCGCGGCTCAGAACCGTGCGCGCGTCCAAGTGCGCCATCGCGGTGGCGGGCGCCGGATCGGTCATGTCGTCGGCCGGGACATAGATCGCCTGCACCGAGGTGATCGAGCCCTTGTCGGTCGAGGTGATGCGCTCCTGCAGATTGCCCATCTCCGACGCCAGCGTCGGCTGATAACCCACCGCGCTCGGGATACGGCCGAGCAGGGCGGACACTTCGGAGCCCGCCTGGGTGAAGCGGAAGATGTTGTCGATGAAGAGCAGCACGTCCTTGCCTTCGACGTCGCGGAAATATTCCGCCTGTGCGAGGCCGGTCAGCGCGACGCGGGCGCGGGCGCCCGGCGGCTCGTTCATCTGGCCATAGACCAGCGTGCACTTGGAGCCGACGGTCGAGCCGTTGTTCTCCTTCGGATCGATGTTCACCTTGGAGTCGATCATCTCGTGATAGAGATCGTTGCCCTCGCGCGTGCGCTCGCCGACGCCGGCCAGCACCGAATAGCCGCCATAGGCCTTGGCGATGTTGTTGATCAGCTCCTGCATGGTCACGGTCTTGCCCACGCCGGCGCCGCCGAACAGGCCGATCTTGCCGCCCTTGGTGTAGGGGCAGAGCAGGTCGATGACCTTGATGCCGGTGACGAGAACTTCGGCGGTGCCCGCCTGTTCGGCGAAGCTCGGAGCCTCGCGATGGATCGGCATCATGTGGGTTTCGTCGATCGGGCCGGCTTCGTCGATCGGCTCGCCGATCACGTTCATGATGCGCCCGAGCGTGGCGGGGCCGACCGGCACGCGGATCGGCTGGCCCGTGTCCCGCACTTCGGCGCCGCGCACCAGGCCTTCGGTGGTGTCCATCGCGATGGCGCGCACCGCGTTCTGGCCCAGATGCTGGGCGACTTCGAACACCAGGCGCACCGGCTTGCCGGTCTTGGCGTCGACGTTCATCGTTTCCAGCGCGTTCAGGATTGCGGGCAGCTCGCCGTCGAACTCGACGTCGACGACGGCGCCAATCACCTGGGAAAGGCGGCCCTTGGCGTTCTGGGTGGTCTTGCCTGTAGCGGACATGGTCGGTCTCTTTCTTCTGTCGGTCTTAGAGGGCGGAGGCGCCGGAGATGATTTCGATCAGCTCCGTCGTGATCTTCGCCTGGCGCGTGCGGTTCATCTGGATGGTGAGCGCGTTGATGAGGTCGCCCGCATTGCGGGTCGCGTTGTCCATCGCCGTCATCTGGGCGGCGAAGAAGCCGGCCTGGTTCTCGAGCATCGCGGTGAAAAGCTGCACCGCGATGTTCTTCGGCAGGAGTTCTTCGAGGATCGTCGCCTCGTCGGGCTCATATTCGTAGAATGATGCGGTGCCGGCATCCGCATCGACCGCGGCGGGGATGAGCTGGCGCGCGGTCGGCGTCTGCGTGACGACCGACTTGAA
>Ga0265338_10007836_pt1 | contig 13123 bp, 9 predicted proteins | sample 42126metaG_FD_193579 | JGI IMG/M metagenome (GOLD analysis project Ga0265338, IMG submission 193579) | Rhizosphere microbial communities from Carex aquatilis grown in University of Washington, Seatle, WA, United States - 4-21-26 metaG | ecosystem: Host-associated > Plants > Roots > Rhizosphere >... | reverse complement strand
CCCGGTGCTGGCAGCCGCCCCGCCAACTTGGCATCGCACCGAGGTCCGAGGGCGCGCCGCGGCACCCGCCGCGGCGCGCTAACGCTTGCGCCGCATCGGTCAGTCTCGCGTCAGCTTGCAAAGTGCTGCCGGGCACGGCTGATGCGTCCTGCGCACGCCGGTCCGGCGCCGATGGCGTCGCGCGCGAGGCGCAGGGGACGTCCGACGTCCGGGCCCGGACGGAGGTATTCATGGGCACGACCAAACAGGCCGATCTCGCGGGCCCCGGCATCAGCACGTATCCGGACGTCGATCGCATCCTGCCGAACGATTACACGTCGCTGCTCGATCCCAAGGAGACGCAGCACGCGCTGTACGCGCTCAAGCGCTACATCATGGACGGGCTCTGCCGGGAGCTGAACCTGTTCCCGGTGGAGGTGCCGCTCATCGTGAGCCGCGAGAGCGGCGTGAACGACTACCTCGACCGCGACGGTTCTCGCACGCCGATCGAGTTCCCGTGCGGGCTCGGGCTCGACAAGCGCATCAACGGTCAGGTGGTGCAGGCCGCGACCAAGTGGAAGCGGATGGCGCTCCGCCAGTTCGAATGCAACGTCGGCGAGGGCATCTGCACCGACATGCGCGCCGTGCGCAAGGACTACTTCCTCGACCACGACCACAGTGCGTACGTGGACCAGTGGGACTGGGAGAAGCGCATTACGGCCGAGCAGCGCACGCTCGCGACGCTCAAGGACACCGTGCGGCGCATCTGGAAGGTCCTGAAGGGTGCGGAGACGTTCATCCAGGGCGAGTTCCCCAAGCTCAAGAGCCCCAAGTACCCGAACCTTCCCGACGAGCTGACGTTCCTCCACGCCGAGGACCTGCTCGCGATGTACCCGGACCTGCCGAGGAAGCAGCGCGAGACCAAGGTGCTGTCCGAGAAGCACGCCGCGATCTTCATCGTCGGTATCGGGTGGGTGCTGCAGGACGGCTATCCGCACGAGATGCGCGCCGCGGATTACGACGACTGGGTGACGCCCACCGTGTCCGACGACGGCCGCCCGATGCACGGACTGAACGGCGACATCCTGGTCTGGAACCCCGTGACCAAGCGCCGCCACGAACTGACCTCGATGGGCGTGCGCGTAACCAAGGACACGCTGCGCCAGCAGCTCGAGATCAGCCACCAGCTCGACTTCCTCGAGTTGCCGTATCACAAGGCGATTCTCGCCGACCAGATCCCGCTGTCGATCGGGGGCGGCATCGGCCAGTCCCGCACCACGATGCTGCTGCTGCGCAAGGCGCACCTGGGCGAGGTGAGCGTCACCGTGTGGCCGGACGAGCTGAAGCGCATCTGCAACCGCAAGAACATCCACGTGCTGGAGTGAGCGGCTCGGGGCGGGCCGCTCCTGCGGCTCGCCACGGGGCGCAGCGCGTGACACGGGCCGCGGAGTTCCTGCTCCGCGGCCCGCCGCGCGTCCGGGGCGAGATTCATACTGGCGCCCGGGGCGCCGGCACGTCATGCTTGTGTCCTCACACATGGCCGAATGACCCGACCCCACACGGGTGGAGGCCCCTCCCATGCGGATTCGTACTGCTCGCCATTTCGCGACCGCCGTCCGGCTGGTCGTGATCGCCGGGTTGTCGTTCACCCTGCACCCGCGTGCCGCGCTCGCCGATGCGGCCACGCTGCCCACGAATTTCGCGGACCAGCTCCTGTCCGGCGGCCTCGACCTGCCCACGGGCATCGCCGAGGTGCCCGACCCGCAAGGACCGCTGCCGCGCCGGGCGCTCTTCGTCGAGCAGATCTCGGGCAACGTCATGCTGTACGCCGGCGGCACGGTCTATCTGGTCGGCAACGTCCCCGGCATCTCGACCGACGGCGGGGAGCGCGGACTGCTCGGCATCGCCCTCGATCCGCGCTGGCCCACGAAGCCGTACGTCTACGTCCAGTGCACCGACCAGCGTTCCGGCAATTTCGTCACGATCTCGCGCTACACGCTCATGGGCGACTACACGTACGCGAACGACGGCCTGCTGCAGTTCGTGCCCAACTCGCGATACGACCTGCGCGCGGATTTCCCGGACCAGCAGAGCAACCACAACGGCGGCACCCTGCGGTTCGGCACGGACGGCATGCTGTACTCGAGCCTGGGCGACGACGCGTCCAACTGCCCGGCGCAGGACATCACGGTCGCGGTCGGCAAGATCCTGCGGCTCGACGTGAGCCGCCTGCCCGACGGGCCGGGAGGGCCGGCGCCGTACGCGCTGCTCGCTCCCGCGGACAACCCGTTCGCGTCGAACGCGGATTCGATCGCAAAGCTCGTGTGGGCCGAAGGCCTGCGCAATCCCTTCCGCTTCCACGTGGATTCCAAGACGGGCGTGCTGGTGATCGGGGACGTGGGGCTCGACACGTGGGAAGAGGTGGACATCGCGACCGCGGGAGGCATGGACTTCGGCTGGCCCGTGTACGAAGGCCCGGCTCCCTACCTCGCCTGCGGCGGAACGCCGCCCGCGCCCTACACCGCGCCGATCACGTACTACCCGCACCCGGACGGCGAGGCGATCATCGGCGGCCCGCGCTACCGGCGGCCGGCCACGCCCACCGCACGCTTTCCCGCCGAGTACGACGGCGACATCTTCTTCCTCGACTACTACACGGGCTTCCTGCGCCGGGTGAAGCAGTCGGGAACCACGTGGGCGCCCGCGTCCGCGCCGGGGCAGCCCGACGCGAGCGACTGGGGCACGGGAATGTACGACGTCTCCGACCTGGTCGAGTTCTCGGACGGCTCGATGTGGTACTGCAGGCAGTACTTGAGCGGCGCCTCGTCGGGCGAGCTGCGACGCATCGTCTACACCGGCTCGGCGAGCGTCGGCGCGCCGCAGCCGCGATCGCTCGCGCTCTCGGCGCCGAGCCCGAACCCATCCCGCGGTGCCTCGACGATCGCGTGGACGCAGCCCGCGGACGGAGCGGTCACGCTGGCGATCTGGTCCGCCTCCGGCCGGCGCGTGCGCACGCTCGTGCCCGGCGACACGTACGCGGCGGGTCCGCAGACGATCGCGTGGGACGGGCGCGACGACCACGGCGAGCGCGTGGGGGCGGGAGTCTACTTCGTGCGCCTCACCGCGGCCGGCGAGAACCGGCAGGGACGGATGGTGCGGCTGCCCTGAGCGCGGCGCGCGGGGAGCCCGATCAGCGGAACGAGAGGCCGTGCGCCGCGGCCGGGCCCGCCGGCGTCGCCCGCTCGAGCGCGCGGTCGCGGTCGTCGAGCTGCCGCGCTTCGAACGCGAAGCGCCGCAGCACGGCGTAGCTGCCCATCACGATCGCGAGCGGCACGAGCACCAGCTCGAGCGAATGCGCCAGTCCGTGCGCCGGGGCATACGCGGCGACCAGCTTCTCGACGACGAGCGCCGGCAGCACCGAGATCGCACCGCCGATCGTGACACGACGCAGGACGTCCCCGGGCTCGGGCCGCCGGGCGTCGAAGCGCGACACGAGCGCCATGAAGCCCGCGGCGGGCAGGGCCCCCAGCAGCGCGAGCGCCGGGTTCATGCGGGCGCGGCCACGCTCACCGCAACCCCGAGATCACGTGGAGGTCCACGAGCTGCATGTAGTACGAGTAGCCGTACGCCGTGCCGTCCGGGCTCGCGCACACGCGGCCGACGCGGAAGATGCCGGTGGGATCCGGCGGCGTGAGTTCGCGCCACACGGTGCGCCCGCCGGTCGCGAGGTCGATCCGGTCGATGCGGGCCGGCATCTCGCCCGATCGGTGCACGAGCACCACGTCGCGTTCGAGCCAGCGCACGATGCGGTCGTTCCGGTGCAGCTGCGGCAGCGGAACGGGATCGCCGCCCTCGAGCGGATAGAGCCAGTACTCGTGGTCGGCATTCATCGCCGCCACGGCGCCGCGCGCCGCGGACACGTGGAACTCGAGCACGTCCACGCCCTCGGGGCTCAGCGCGCGGTAGTCGCCCGTCTCGGCGTCGAGCCGGAAGAGACGCGCGCCCTGCTCGGGCTCGTGCGCGCCCACCACCAGCGTGCGCGGATCGGTCGCCCACTTCGCCGTGTGGACGTTGAGCGGTCCCAGCGGCACCGTGCGCGGCTCGCCCACGCCGGTGGGCAGCAGCTGCAGGCCGCGAAAGCCCTCCGGCCCCACCTGCGTGCCCAGCACCCACTGGCCGTCGGAGGAGATCGCGCGCGCGACGCCGTCGCCGAGGCGCAGCGCGGGCGAGCCGTCGATCGGGCGCAGGTAGATGGTGCCGGAGGGGCCGCCGCCCTCGGCGGTCTCGTCCATCAGCAGCATGCGGCCGTCGTCCGAGATGCCGTGCAGCAGCGACCAGTCGAGCCACGACAGGTCGCGCTCGCGCGTGTCGCCGGGGGCGACCGCGTTGACGCCGGCGCGCTCGGGGCCGTGGCCCACGAGCACGCGGCCGTCGGCGGCGACGTCGTGCAGCGTGAGGTTGCTCGCCAGCTGCAGCACCGCGCGCAGCTCGCCCTCGAGCGTCACGGCGTAGAGCCCGCGCGCCGCGCCGCCGCGGTCGGCGGTGAACAGCACGCTGCGCCCGTCGGAGGACCACGCGAGCCCGCGGATCGTGCCCCAGTCGGCATTGAGCACGCGCCGCTCGCCCTTGCGGTCGATCACGCAGATGTGGCCCGAGTCGCTGTTGCGCGACGGGTGGTCCGCGTACGCGATCCACTGGCCGTCGGGCGAGAAGCGGATCTGGCTGATCCAGCCGGCCGTCTGCAGCAGCACGTTGCCGATCGGGAACTCGAGCCGGATCATGCCCTGGCGCGTGCGCACGATGGCGAGCTGCTGGCCGTCGCGGCTCCAATCGGCGGCGTGCACGTCGTGCAGCAGCTCGCGCGCGGCCCCGCCCATCGGCGGCACGCGCGCCAGCGTGCCGCGGCGGTCGAACGAGGTCACGAACTCGGCCCGCAGCAGCACGGCCATCTCGTTGCTCGGCGAGACGCTCAGGAGGTCGGTGTGCTGGAAGCCGAGCGTGCGCGCCTCGGGGTTGCCGAGGTGCGACCAGAAGAGCTCGAGCGGCTTGCCCTCCCAGCTCGCGCTGTAGATGACCGAGTGCCCGTCGGGCGTGAAGCGCGCCGACCAGATCGCGCCGCGGCGGAACGTGATCCGCTCGTAGCGGATCTCCGGAGCCGCCACCGCGGCGGACGCTGCGCCGGCGGACGGCGTGCCGAGCGCGCCCGCGAGCGAGTCGAGCTGGAACGCGAGGTCGCGCGCGGACTCGAAGCGCTCGCCCGCCGATTTCTCGGTATAGCGCCGCAGCACCGCGGCGAGCAGCGGCTGCTGCGCCTGGATCTCGTCGGGCAGGCGCGGCATGTCCTCGCCGAGGATCGCCGCCATGGTCTCGACCGCCGAGCCGCGGCGAAACGGCGCCTTGCCGCACAGCATCTCGTGCAGCACGCAGCCGAGCGCGAACAGGTCGGCGCGCGGGTCCACCGTTTCGCCGCGCACCTGCTCGGGCGCCATGTAGCCGACCGTGCCGAGCACGCGGCCCATCTCGGTCATGGCGGTCGCGGCCAGCGAATCGGTGCCGCCGCCGGGAGCGGCGTTGTCGCCGACCAGCTTGGCGAGGCCGAAGTCGAGGATCTTGACCTGGCCGTCGGTGGTGACGAACAGGTTCTCGGGCTTCAGGTCGCGGTGGATGATGCCCTTGGCGTGCGCCGCGGCGAGGCCCCGCGCGACCTGGGCGCCGTAGTCGAGCGCCTTGCGCAGCGGGATGCCGCCGCCGTCGAGCCGCTCGCGCAGCGTGGCGCCCTCGAGCAGCTCGGTGACCACGTACGGCGCGCCCTCGTGCGTGCCCACGTCGAACACCGCGACGATGTTCGGGTGGTGCAGCGCCCCGGCCGCGCGCGCCTCCTGGTCGAAGCGCCGCAGCCGCTCGGCGTCGCCGCTGAACGCGGGCGGAAGCACCTTGATGGCGACGTCGCGCCCGAGGCTGCCGTCGCGCGCGCGGTGGACCTCGCCCATGGCACCGCGCCCGAGCAGCCCGAGGATCTCGTACCGGCCGAGCTTGGAGTGGTTCTCGAGTGACATCGTGGGCCCTTGATCGGGGGAGGCTCCGGGAGATGCGAACGTGCCCGTGCGCCCTCGGGGTGCAGGCCGCGGGTGAGACGGACGTTGGATGCGGGGTGGCGGGCGGCGACTCGCGGCTTGCTAGGCCGCGGCGACCGCCCGCGGCGGCGCCCACGTCATGAGCGCCCAGTGGAGCAGGCCGGAGGCGAAGAAGCCGACGAACCACGCGTAATCGTACAGCGGGCGCAGGGGCGGGAACACCAGGCCGCCCCACGCCAGCGCGCAGCCGGCCACGGTCGCCGCGACCGCCCGCCAGTTCCAGCCGCCGTCGTAGCGGTACGTGCCGGTCACGCGGTAGAGGTCGCCGAGGACGAGCTTGCCGCCGCGCACGAGCCAGTAGTCCGCCACGAGCACGCCCGCGATCGAGCCGAGGCCGCCGGAGTAGCCGACGAGCCAGGCGAAGATGTAGCCCTTGGGGTCGGCGAGCAGCCGCCAGGGCTGCATGGCGATGCCGATCAGGCCCGTGAGCAGGCCGCCGGTCTTGAACGAGATGTGCTTCGGCAGCGCGTTGGCGAAGTCGTTGGCCGGCGAGACGACGTTGGCGGCGATGTTCACCGCGAGCGTGGCCACGACCACCGAGAACATCGCGAAGCCGACCACGACCGGGCTGCGGAAGTGGCCGACCAGTTGCACGGGATCCCAGATCGGCTGGCCGTAGAGGATGGTGCTCGCGCTGGTGATGAGCACGCCCATGGCCGCGAACGCGAACATGGTGGTCGGCAGCGCCACGGTCTGCCCGATCGCCTGCTCGCGCTGGCTGCGGCCGAAGCGCGTGAAGTCGGGCATGTTGAGCGACAGCGTGGCCCAGAAGCCGATCATGCCGGTGAGGGACGGCACGAACACGGGCATGAACTCGGCGAGCGTGTGGAACTTGCCCGGCTGCGACAGCAGCGGCCCGAACCCGTGCGCCGCGCGCACGGCCCACACGAGCAGCAACGCGGTGACCACGAGCACGTAAGGCGCCGACCAGTTCTCGACCACGCGCAGCAGGTTCATGCCGCGGTAGATGATGCCGATGTTGATGCCCCAGAAGATGAGGAACGACAGCCACTCGGTGCCCGTGTGGCCCGCCACGCCCGCGCCGAGCAGCAGCTTCCAGCCCGGGATCAGCGCCGCGAAGAACGTCTGCAGGGCCTCGCCGCCGATCCACGCCTGGATGCCGAACCAGCCGCACGCGACGATGGCGCGCATGAGCGCCGGCAGGTTGGATCCCGCTGTGCCGTAGCTCGCGCGCGCGTAGACGGGGAACGGGATGCCGTAGCGCGTGCCCGGGTGCGAGTTGAGCAGGATCGGCACGAGCACGATCGCGTTGCCGAGCAGGATCGTGAACAGCGCCTGCGCCCAGTTCATGCCCGAGGTCATGAGCCCCGACGCGAGCATGTAGGTGGGGATGCAGTGCGCCATGCTGATCCACAGTGCCGCGTAGTTGTACGTGGTCCAGTCGCGCCGGGCGACCGGGACGGGCGCGAGGTCCGCGTTGTAGAGCGGGCTGTCGAGCAGCGCTTCCGGGTTCCTGAGCTCCACGCGGCCGTCGGCGTGGGCGATGGTCTCCAGCGTTCCGGTCGTCGGCATCTCGGCGTCCTCGCGAGGGAAGGGCTAGCGATCGGCGCAAACGTGCCGGGCAGGCTAGCACGCACCCGGGGCCGTTCGCAGCGAAAACACGGCTCCGTCCCCGCGCGATTTTCGTGGCACGGCCCGCGGTGAACGGGCACCCTGACGCCCTTCGGCCCGGACCGGGCCGGCACGAGGCGGCGCGACCACGGAGGCCCACGCATGCAGCAGCCGGAGACCGCGGGGCCGCGCGCGGGCAAGTGGCCGACGCTGCTCTCGCTCGCATTCGCCGAGTTGCTGATGATGGCCACGTGGTTCTCGGCCTCCGCGGTGGTGCCGGTGCTCGGGCCCGCGTGGCACCTGGGGGACGGCGGCCGCGCCTGGCTCACGATGTCGGTGCAGGTCGGGTTCGTGGCCGGCGCGCTGGGTTCGGCGCTGGCGAACCTCGGCGACCGCGTGCGCACGCACGTGCTCGTCGCCGTCTCGGGCACGCTGGCCGCCGGCTGCACGTGGGCGATCGCGGCCTTCGCGCATGGACCGCTCGTGGGGATGCCGCTGCGCTTCGCGACCGGCGTCTGCCTCGCGGGCGTCTACCCGGTGGGCATGAAGATCGTCGCCACGTGGACGCGCGCCGATCGCGGGCTCGGCATCGGGCTGCTGGTCGGCGCGCTCGCGGTGGGCTCGGGCTCGCCGCACCTGCTGCGCACGTTCGGCGCGGTGGACGACTGGCGGCGGTTGCTGGATCTCGCGGCGGTCTCGTCACTGGCCGGCGTGGCGGTCGTGCTGCTGGTGGTGCGCGACGGCCCGCACCGCACGGCGGCGCCGCCGTTTCGCTGGCGCTACGCGGCCGAGGTGTTCCGCGTGCGCGAGATGCGGCTCGCGAACCTCGGGTACTTCGGCCACATGTGGGAGCTGTACGCGTTCTGGGCGTGGGTGCCGGCGTTCCTGCTCGCGAGCTTCGGCCGCACGGGCACGAGCGTCCGCTGGGCGGCGCTCGCGGCGTTCGCCACGCTCGCCGCGGGCGGCCCGGGCAGCCTGCTCGCGGGCGTGCTCGCCGACCGGGTGGGGCGCACCACGGTGACGATCGTCGCGATGCTCGCGAGCGGCGCGTGCTGCCTCGTGGCCGGCGCGTGCTTCGGTGCGCCGCCCGCGGTCGTGGTGGCCCTGTGCCTCGTGTGGGGCTTCGCGGCCGTCGCGGATTCGGCCCAGTTCTCCGCGTGCATCAGCGAGCTGTGCGATCCCGCCTACACCGCCACCGCGCTCGCGCTGCAGACCAGCGTGGGCTTCCTGCTCACGCTCGTCACCATCCGGCTGCTGCCCGTCGTCACCGCGCGCTGGGGCTGGAGCGGCAGCTTCCTGCTGCTCGCGCCCGGCCCGCTGCTCGGCGCCGTCGCGATGTTCGCGCTGCGCCGCGCGCCCGGCGCGGCCGCGATCGCGGGCGGACGGCGCTGAAGGCCCCGCGGCGCCGGCCGCTCAGTGCGCGCGGGCCGCGCTCCGCGCCATCCGTCCGGACCGCGACCTTGTGTCGGTCAACGCCAGGGTGAGGAGGTAGCGGCCGTGGTTGGCCGGCGCGTCCCCGACCGGGGCCATGCGGCGCTCCTCGTCGTAGACGGGCCCCACGCCGGGGACGTAGAGCACGCGACCGTAGTCGAACCAGCGCATCCAGCCCAGCACGTCATCGGCACCAGCGGTCACCTCCGAGGCGCCGTAGTCGATCACGTAGACGACCTCCAGCGCGCCGGAGCCCGCGCACCACGGGGCGGGAGCGGGGACCTGGCGCGTCACCCGGGCGAAGAGGAAGACGTTGTCCGCGAGCGACGGCACGAGCTGGCACGTGAAGGAGTCGCCCACCGCGACCTTGGACTCGAGGAACTTCCACGCGATCTGGGTGTCCACGTCGCCGAAGGTGCCGATCCACGCGGGTGTCTTGCACCAGGCATAGCCGTGGATCAGCAGCGGGTTCGGCGGGCCGTCGTCCGCGCCGGCGGGCGTGGCGACGCCCAGGCGAGCGATGCGGGCGCGCAGGTCCGGGCGCGCGGCCGCGAGCCGCGCGAGGAGCTCCGAGCTTCCGCGTGCGGGCATCGCGGGCGTGCCGGCATCGCTCTCGGCGAGGTTCTGCGCGAGCACGCCGCTCCGGGTGGCGATGTCGCCCGTGAACTGCATGCGAAAGCGGTTCGCGAGGGTGGAACCGGAAACCGTGTCGGCATCCGTCGCCAGCAGCGGCAGGACCATCGCGACACTCACGCGGGGTACGAGGTCGGCCGACGGGAACATCGTTGCGCCGCCGCTTCGCAGGACCAGGTAGGAGCGCCCGTAGTCCCACGCCAGGCCGTCGGCGTTGGGCCAGTAGTCCGACATCGTGGCGGCGGGCACGACCGTCCCCGGCGCGGTCGGGTCGTGGCGGGCGCAGGGCCCGAACGATGCGGCGACGACGAGCAGGAGCGCGGCGGATGCGGAGCGGCAGGCGGCACGCGCGGCGCGGCGCCGGCGGGCAGGCGGCGGAATCATGGGCGGCCTCTGCAATCGAGGTGAGGCGCATGGCCCGCGGGGGACGGACCGGAGGTTCACGATCCCAACGCCGGCAAGTCTAGCGCCCGCACGGACCCGGCCCCAACCGCCGCTCTCCGCGCGGCGGCCCGCGGCTGCGGTACCCTGAGAAGCCACCCCGAACGCTTCGGAGGTCCCTTGCGCCGCCGCCTCGCCGTGATGCTGATGTTCGCCCTCGCGCGTCCCGCGCTCGCGGGCGGCTTCGTGGTGGGCGCCGACCTCTCGAGCCTGGCGCAGGAGCGCGCGGCCGGGGCGGTCTATCGCGACTCGGGCGCGGTGGTGGACCCGCTGCGGCTCGCGCTCGACGCGGGCTGGGGCATGGTCCGGCTGCGGCTCTGGAACGCGCCGGCCGAGCCGTGGAACGGGCTCGATTCCACGCTCGCCGCGGCGCACCGCGTGCGCGCGGCGGGGCTCGCGTGGATGCTCGACCTGCACTACTCCGACACGTGGGCCGATCCCGGGCACCAGCCCATGCCCGCGGCCTGGCGCTCGCTCGCGTTCCCGGCGCTTCGCGACTCCGTCTACGCGTTCACGCGCGCGGTGATGCACGCGTGCGTGATCGAGGGCGTGCCGCCCGCCGCGGTGCAGGTCGGCAACGAGATCGAGGGCGGCCTGCTCTGGGACGCCGGCCGCGTCGGCTGGCCGGGCAGCGCGTGGGACACGAGCGTCCAGTGGTCGCGGTTGACGGCGCTGCTCGCGGCCGCGGCGCGGGGCGTGCACGACGCGTTCCCGCCCGGGCGCGCTCCCGAGGTGCTGGTCCACCTCTCCACGTCCGGCAACGCGGCGCACACGCGCTGGTTCCTCGACCACCTGTCCGCCGCCCGGGTGCCGTTCGACGCGGTGGGCTTCTCGTACTACCCGTGGTGGCACGGGAGCCTGGCCGGCGCCGAGGCGAACCTGCGCGACGTCGCGAGCCGCTACGGCAAACGCGTGTGGATCGTCGAGACCTCGTACCCGTGGACACTCGCGAGCGCGGACCGCGTGGGCAACTTCGTCACGTCGGAAGCGCAGCTGCTGCCCGGCTATCCGGCGAGCCCCGAGGGACAGCTCGCCTTCCTCGAGGACGTGGTCGCGCTCGAACGGCGGCTGCCGGGCGGGCTCGGCGCGGGCGTGCTCGTGTGGGAGCCGGAGCTGCTCGCGGTGCCGGGCGGGCCGTCCGATCCGAGCGAGAACCTCACGTTGTTCGACTTCTCGGGCCGCGCGCTGCCGGGCCTCCGCTTCGGCGCGCCCCGCGTCGCGCCGCGCTGAGAGCGCGTCGCGCCCGACGCACGGCGGCCCGGCGGAGTGATCCGCCGGGCCGTCGTGATTCGATCTCGCGCCGCGTTCAGTCGTGCAGGCCGCCGGGGACCTTGGCCGTGCCCTTGTCGATGCGGTCGTTCCAGCTCTCGAACGGCCTGCCGCGCGTGTCGTCCACCATCGTGATGCAGCCGGGGACGGGGCAGACGTGCGCACACAGGTTGCAGCCCGTGCACTCGTCCCAGTCCGCCCACGTGACGTGCACGCCCGCGCTCTTGCGGCGCGTGATCGCGGCGTCGCGCGTGGGCGCGCGGTGGCCCGCGGGCAGCGGGTGGTCGCCGGTGTGGATGCAATGCACCGACGTGTCGCGGCACGCCACGAAGCACAGGTCGCAGCCAATGCACTTCTCGGGGTCGATGTGCGCGGCGACCTTGTAGTTCAGGTCCAGGTCGCCCCACTCCGTGAACGCGGGCAGCGCGCGGCCGCGCAGCTCGTTCACGGACTTCATGCCCTTCGAGTCGAGGTAGTTCGACAGCCCGTCGATCATGTCCTCGACGATGCGGAAGCCGTGGTGCATGGCCGCGGTGCAGACCTGCACGCTGGTGGAGCCCAGCGCGATGAACTCGGCCGCGTCGCGCCACGTGGCGATGCCGCCGATGCCGGAGATCGGCACCGTGATGCGCGGGTCCCGCCCGAGCGCGCCGACCATGTGCAGCGCGATGGGCTTCACCGCCGGGCCGCAGTAGCCGCCGTTCGTCGAGCGGTTGCCGACCACGGGGTAGGGCACGAGCTTGTCGAGGTCCACGCCGGTGATGCTCTTGATGGTGTTGATCAGGCTCAGGCCGTGCGCGCCCGCTTCGACCGCCGCCACCGCCGGGATCGTGATGTCGCCGACGTTGGGCGTGAGCTTGATCAGCACCGGGATCGACGAGCACTCGAGCGCCCAGCCCGCCACGATCTTGAGCACGTCGGGCTCCGCGCCGACCGCCGAGCCCATGCCGCGCTCGCACATGCCGTGCGGGCAGCCGAAGTTGAGCTCGAGCCCGTCCGCGCCCGTGTCGATCGTGCGGCGGATGATCTCGCGCCAGTCCTCCCTGGACTCGACCATGAGCGACACGATGAGCGCGTGGCCGGGGTACCGGCGCTTCACCTCGGCAATCTCGCGCAGATTCACCTCGAGCGGCCGGTCGGTGATGAGCTCGATGTTGTTGAAGCCCACCATGCGCTCGTTGCCCACGTGCAGCGCGCCGAAGCGGCTCGACGTGTCCACGATCGGGTCGCCGAGCGTCTTCCACACGGCGCCGCCCCAGCCAAGGTCGAACGCGCGCATGACCTGCTCGCCCGAGTTCGTGGGCGGCGCGCTCGCGAGCCAGAACGGGTTCGGGCTCTTGATGCCCGCGAAGTTGATCGAAAGGTCCGCCATGGAAGCCCTCGGGAACTCGGGATGGAGTCGGGTCAGTGACCGGCGTTCATGGGCGCGTCGGGCCGGTGCGGCAGGCCGAGCGCCTTCGCGATCGCGCGCGCCGCGCGCTTGCCGTCCTGCGCGGCCGTGACGACCAGCTCGCCGCCCACGCCGTCGCCGCCCACCCAGATCTTGGGGTGGCCGGTGGCGCCCGTGGCGCGGTCCACGGCGGCGTAGCCGTCGGCGTCGACCTCGACGCCGGGGAACGACGCGAGCAGCTGCTGCAGCCGGCTCTGCCCGGCGTCGAGGTCGA
>Ga0265338_10007835_pt1 | contig 13124 bp, 12 predicted proteins | sample 42126metaG_FD_193579 | JGI IMG/M metagenome (GOLD analysis project Ga0265338, IMG submission 193579) | Rhizosphere microbial communities from Carex aquatilis grown in University of Washington, Seatle, WA, United States - 4-21-26 metaG | ecosystem: Host-associated > Plants > Roots > Rhizosphere... | reverse complement strand
CTTCCCGACCGTCACCAAGAAGACGGCTGGGATGACGGATGCGGCTAGACCGGAAGCTCGCTCCGAAAGACCTCTGGCCAGTAAGGGGGATGATCAACCCTCGCCATCGACTCCAGCGGCGCGATCTGGGCGGTTGGCCTTCTTGGTAGTGGCATCGACGAACTCGGCAACGGCCTTCCCGCTCATACGACGCCGTTGATTGAGCGCTACACGTGCTGAAGATCGGGCCACCTGGGCCGGAACATCGACCAGATAGCGTGAGAATCCGCCGCCCGCATCCAGCTCGATGGGCACGAACGGCGTGCGCCGAGCGCGGAGATCGGGGTCATCCCGGATGAGGATGCTGTTGAAGGCTCGTACCGTCCGGTGAATGTCGATTCCTCCCGATCTGCGTTGTCCGGGGAGCTTGCGTCCTCCAGCCGACAAGGCAGGCCAGCCTTCAAAAGGGAACGTCTGCTCCGTCTGTGGGGCGACACTCAGGTTGGGCTACGGCGGCCGTATCCCAGTGCACGAACCACAGCGTCCTCTGGGGCGGGGCCAGGAGAGCGTCTAGCCGCCGCGCTCGTCGCGGCGTAGCGCGACGGCCGGGCCAGGGCACCCGAGAGCCCGCTGGAAGTCGGCCACTTCAGCGACCCCGAAGCAACCTGATCGGCCTCGCGGCGACCGCATAGGATCGCGCGACAGCAGCCAGAACGCTGAACTGCTCAGACGGCTTTCGGCCGTGCGCTCCAGTCCCGCTTGGCCTCCTCTTCCATCCGCTCTAGCCGCGTGTAGTAGTCGGCGAATTCGTTCAGGTGGGCGCGCGCGATCTTGCCGGTGACGAGAGGATCATCACCGGTGACGTTCGTCGCGAGGTCATGAAGGCCGTGTTCGAGCTCGACATCCATACCGGCACGGAACTCCCTGACATCGAACGGCGAGCTCGCCCAGTCGATGCCGATCTCCTCGCCGACCCGGCGTGCTTCTTCAGCGGTGAATGTCTTTCGATCAGGCATCTGTCGCCTCCTGCGCTAGCGCTCTGTTGAACCTAGACACGCCCGCCTCCGCCGGCCGCTTGGACGTTGCGTAAGGCACTTGTCCCGATGAGCCGCGTCTACGTTGTGGCGGGGCTTGGCTGGGCGCCACGCTCGTCGAGCGCGCCTTCGATCTTGGCGATAGCTCCGCTTTCAGCCTCGTCTCCTCCTGGTGCGGCCGCCGCAACCGAACGTGCCAAATCGAGGACGAACGTGCGGTAGGCCTCCAACTCGCCGGGTGCCTTCGACTGCAGCAACTGCACCGATGAACGCAGTGCGTCGAGCGTCTCCGACTCGATCTCGTTGGGAGGGGTCGTTACGCCGAAGTCAGTGCCGTGTCTCTCGGCGGCGTGCCGGACCACCGCGCTCTCGGAGTTCCCGCGAGCTGCAGCGACATGCTTGGCAAGCGCACCAGCTTCCTTGAACGTGTCGAAGAAACCACGATCGCTGACCGACACCAACAAGCCTGCGCCCACGGCGCCCCGGTGCAAGGTCTCGATCTCACTCTCGTTCAGCACTTCAGTCCTCTCGGTCCTCTCAGTCCTCTCTCGCGTGTCTGAGGAGGATCTTCGCAGAGGCGCGCACGGCGTTCGCCGCTTGTGCCGAGCTACGCACGCCGGTTGAAAATTGGCGCGGGTTCGAATCCCGCCGCCTTCATCGACTAGATCCCCCCCGTGTGCGAACATATGTTCGTGTCGCCTGGAGCGAACATCCTGCACGCGGATCTGGACTCGTTCTTCGCGTCGGTCGAGCAGCGGGACGACCCGCGCCTCCGCGGGCTGCCGGTGATCGTCGGCGGCGGCGTCGTCCTCGCAGCGAGCTACGAGGCGAAGGCGTTCGGCGTGCGCACTGCGATGGGGCACAGGCGCGCGCTCGCGCTCTGCCCGCGCGCGGTCGTCGTCCCGGCGCGCTTCAAGGCCTACAGCGAGGCCAGCAAGGCGGTGTTCCGTGTGTTCGACGACACGGCGCCGGTCGTCGAGGGTCTCTCCATCGACGAGGCATTCCTCGACGTGCGCGGCATGGAGCGGAGCGTGGGGACGCCGCTCGAAATCGCCCAGCGTCTCCGCGTCCGCGTCCGGGACGAGGTGGGTCTCGCGATCACCGTCGGGATCGCACGCACGAAGTTCCTCGCCAAGGTTGCGAGCGGTGTCGCCAAGCCTGACGGTCTTCTGCTCGTGCCGCCGGAACAGGAGCTCGACTTCCTGCATCCGCTCGAGGTCGAGCAGCTCTGGGGCGTCGGCCCGGTCACCGGCCGCAAGCTCCGTGCCGTCGGCATCACCACCGTGGGCGAGGTCGCCGCGCTGTCGGAGGCCGTGCTCGTCGCCCTCGTCGGCAAGGCGACCGGGCGCCACTTGCACGCGCTCGCGAACAACCGTGACCCGCGCCGCGTCGTGCGAGGACGCCGCCGCGGCTCGATCGGGTCCCAGCGCGCCCGTGGCCGTCGCCCCTGGACGCCCGAGGACGCCGAGGCCGACCTGATCGCGATCGTCGACCGTGTCACGCGCCGGATGCGCAAGGCGCGGCGCATCGGCCGCACGGTTATCCTGCGCCTCCGTTTCGACGACTTCGCGCGCGCAACCCGTTCGCGGACACTCTGGGAGCCGACCGCGAGCACCGAGACGATTCTCCGGACCGCACGCGAGCTCTTCACCGAAGCGCTGCCTACGCTCGAGCAGCGCGGGCTCACGCTCGTCGGCATCTCGGTCGCGAACCTCGAGGACGTCGATGCAGTTCAACTCTGTCTACCGCTCGAGTGGAGCCGGCTCGAAGAGCTCGACGCCGCGCTCGACGCGGTCCGGGAGCGGTTCGGCTCGACGGCGATCACGCGCGGCGCGCTCGTCGGTCGCGCACCGGGCATCGAGATGCCGCTGCTCCCCGACTGACACGTGCGAGCGCCGCCTCCACTCGCCAACTCACTCGCTCCAGGGTCTTGAGCCCTGGGTCAGGCCGTTCGTTCTTTCGTCCACCATGCTGCGAACAGGATCAGGATGGCGGAGGCTCCTGCGAAGAGGCCGGTTTCGGTGAGTTGGAGCGGCCAGAAGTGGCTCTCGGGTTGGTAGACGACATGGAAGACGGCTTTACTGATCTCGGGTGCTGCCGCCTGTACATGGCCGCCGAGGAAGCCGCCGCCGCCGTGCATGCTCATGATCTGCTTGCCGTTGAGGGTGGCGTCGGAGCTGATGACGTGTGCGTTGTAGAGGAAGCTCGGCTGCTGGGCGCCTTTGTAAGTGGCCTTCAGCGGTGCGACGAGGTGGTCTCGTAGCGCGTAGTCGACGAGGATGCGCACGGCGAAGTATCCGATGAAGGCAACGGTGAGCGAGGCGGCCGCGCGCCGCCAGATTGCGCCGAGCGCGAGGGCGAGGGCGAGCGCGAACAGTGTGTAGCCGATGACGACGGTGCCGGTGGTGTCGTAGTTGCCGGTGTCGAGGTGGCCGTTGATGTGGACGTTCGGAGCCCGCCACCAGGTGAAGAGCAGGATCAGCGTGCCGGCAGCGAGGACTGCAGCGGCGACTGGCAACCCGAGCTTGCCGAGCAGCCAGCGGCCGCGCGTGATGCTTTGCGTCCAGGCGAGCCGATAGGTGCCGTTCTCCAGGTCCATGATGAACGGTGCGGCGAGCAGGACGCCGATCAGGCCGGGGATGAGCGTGAACCAGTTGGCGAGTGTCGTGAGCGATTGGAAGCGCTGCTGGAAATCCCCGAGCTCATTCCCGCAGAGCACTGGCTTGCTCGGATTCATGGAGAGACAGGCAGCGATTCCGTCCTGGTGGTAGGCGTTGGCCATCTGGATGCCGGTCGGGATGAGCAGCGCCGCGAGCAGGGCGAGGATGGCGACAACGATCAGCGTCTCGGTTCGCTGTAACCGCCAGCTAACCCAGGTCATGACTGCACCGCCGCAAGGGCCGACGTTGCGCGCGCGCCGTTCCCGGATTGATAGCCGAGGTAGGCGAGCACGATCTCCTCGAGATCGACCTCGTGCTGTTCCCAACAGGTGTCGTAGACGTGTCCGTTGGCGCGTACGAGTAGCGTCGTCTGTCGTTCGGTGTGGCTCTCGCGGATCACGTCGTGCACGCGTGCAACGCTCGCGGCGTCACTCCGCGGACCGGTCAGCAGCCGGTGGCTGGCGACTATCTCCGAGATCGACCCGTTCAGCTGGATGTCTCCCTGGGCGAGCGTGACCAGGTGATCGCAAACGCGCTCGAGTTCGGCGACGATGTGGGAAGAGAGAACAACCGTGATCCCTTCGTCGACGACGGCCTCCATTACGACATTCAGGAACTCGCGGCGTGCGAGCGGGTCGAGCGAGGCCACCGGCTCGTCGAGCAGCAAGAGCCGTGGCCGCTTCGCGAGCGCCAGCGTCAGCGCGACCTGTGCCTGCTGGCCGCCGGAGAGCCGACCGACCTTATGCTTCATGGACAGGCCGAGACGCTCGACTCGCGCGGCGGCCAGCTGCTGATTCCAAGTCGGGTTGAGCTCGCGCCCGTACCTGAGCGTCTCGGCGATCGTCAGATTCCGGTGCAGTGGATGATCCTGCGCGACGAAGCCAAGCTGTGGCACTACTTCCTTGGCATCGCGCCGGGGCGACTGTCCGAACACCTCGACGATGCCGGTCGTCGGCTCGGCGAGCCCGATCACGATGTGCAGAAGCGTCGTCTTGCCGGCGCCGTTCGGCCCTACAAGCGCGGTCACCGATCCGGACGGGATCTCGAGCGTGCAGTCCCGCAATGCCCACCGCGAGCCATATCGCTTGCCAAGCCCGGAAGTGCGAATCGCGACGGAGTCCTTCATGCGACCCGCGAAACCGCTGAGGGCCGTACTGCTTCGGCAACCAAAGCGGCGATTCCCTCTTCGTCGAGGCCTGCCGCACGCGCCCGCTCGACCCAACGTTGGAGGGATGACCGCAACCCCTTCAGATCGTCCGGGGGCGGGGGAACGGGATCGGCCGAGACAAAGGTGCCTACGCCGCGCCGTCCCACGATCACTCCTTCAAGGTCGAGTTGTCGGTATGCGTGCAGGACCGTGTTCGGATTGATCGTCAAGCGGGTGACGACCTCCTTCACCGTCGGGAGCTGGTCGCCCGGCCGCAAGATCCCGAGCCGGACCGCCTGTCGTACCTGGTGCACAAGCTGCAGGTACGCCGGCACCCCGGATTTGCCGTCCAGGTGAAACTCGATCACAGCGTCGACCACAAATAACTAGCCATCTAGATAATAGAATAACACAGACGATCGGCGGTGCGTCAAGACGCGACCTCGCACGACCTTCGTGAGTGAACGAGCCGGAGCACGGCCCCGGGTATCGTGGGCGAGTCCGGCCGCGCCGCTCCGGATGCCCCTAGGCGGCGCTCGCATCATCCCGAGGAGCACTCCGTTGACACTGATCCGCACGCCTGTCTCGCTCAAAGTGCCTGCGCGCATCGCCGCGATCTTTTGGCTGATCAAGCTCTTGACCACGGCCTTTGGCGAGTCGACCTCGGATTACCTCGTCCACAACGTGAACCCCTACCTCGCCGTGGTTGGCGGCTTCGTCGTCTTTGTGATCGCGATGGCGCTGCAGCTCCGTGCCGACCGGTACGTCCCTTGGATCTATTGGCTCGCAGTCGCGATGGTCGCGGTCTTCGGGACGATGGCGGCCGACGTCCTGCACGTCGAGTTCGGCGTGCCCTACCTCGCCTCTGCGACGCTGTTTGCGCTCCTGCTGGTGGCCGTCTTCTGGAGCTGGTCCCGCGTGGAGGGCACCCTGTCCATCCACAGCATCACGACAACGCGGCGCGAGCTCTTCTACTGGGCTGCCGTGCTTGCCACCTTCGCCATGGGGACCGCGCTCGGCGACCTTGCCGCCTACACATTCAAGCTGGGCTTCCTCTCGGCCGGGATCACCTTCGCCGTCCTCTTCGCCGTGCCAGGACTCGTGTTCGCCGTCGCTCGCGTCAACCCGATCCTCGCCTTCTGGGCCGCCTACGTGATGACCCGGCCGCTCGGCGCCTCCTTCGCAGACTGGACGGGCAAGGACCGCCACGCAGGCGGAATCGGCATTGGAGACGGCACGGTCGGCTTCGTCCTCGCCGCGCTGATCATCGCCGCGGTCGCCTACCTGACGACCAGTCACAGCGACCAGCAAGCGAGCGAGCCCGAAATGCTCGAGCCGGCACTTGCCGACGAACCCGCGTAGCGCCGCAGACCTCACCCAGATCTCCACAAGCTGTCACCTGAGCGACCTTCCGCGCGGCACGGATCTGCCTGTCGGAGTAGTGGCGCTGATCGCGCTCTTGTCGCCACCAGCGATGGCGGCTTGACTACGGACCGCCGACGAGGGCGTACGCGCGCGAGCAGCGGTGCCCATGCAGCACGTAGAGCACCGCCGGCGTCGGCGCGCTAGATGTTGTTCGCCACGCCTCTTCATCGCTCGGAACATTGTGCGTTGGTGCGTCATAGCGCGTCAGGCGGGGAGGTCGCTTCGGGCACGATCCCGCATCTTGGTAGTCGCGGCCTTCGACCGAGATTGTCCGTGGCCCGGTTTCCTGCAGTCGCAGATAAAGGACAGCCACAATCATGCTCGCGACAACCGCGAGTCCAAAGAACGCAAGCGCCCTCCTCGGATTCGCAGCCCGCATCCTGCCTACGTTGCGTGTGGGTGTGCCTGCGTCTACGTTGCGTCGGGGCTTGGCTGTTCGCCCCCGTGGTCGAGCGCTCCTTCGATCTTGGCGATCGCTCCGCTTTCAGCCTCGTCTCCTCCCGGTGCGGCCGCCGCAACCGAACGTGCCACATCGAGGACGAACGTGCGGTAGGCCTCCAACTCGCCGGGTGCCTTCGACTGCAGCAACTGCACCGAAGACCGCAGTGCGTCGAGCGTCTCCGACTCAATCTCGTTGGGATGGGTCGCGACGCCGAAGCCAGTGCCGTGTTTTTCAGCAACGCGCCGGACCACGGGGCTCTCCGAGTTTCCGCGAGCTACGGCCACGTGTTTGGCGAGTGCGCCGGCTTCTTTGAAGGTGTCGAAGAAACCGCGATCGCTGACCGAAACCAATAGTCCTGCCCCCACGACGCCCCGGTGCAAGGTCTCGATCTCACTCTCGTTCAGCATCTCAGTCATCTCAGTCCTCTCTCATGGGTTAATCAGGAGTTGCATGCCGGGTCGCGGGGGAGATAGCCACCACCCACGAAGGGCTTTCTCGGTCATCCGGACTTGGCGAACCTCCACGAGCACTTCTTCGTCACAGTCGCCGCACCCGGCTGAAACGGCGCGAACGATCCGTGCTGCGTCGTCGCCGGCATCGAGCCGGAGACGCTGCGGCTGGTTGCGCGGGCGACGATCGGCGGCAGTTGGGTCTCGAACGCCTCCAGCCCCACCGGGCCGGGCGTCTGCGCAACGCCTCCGATCGTCAGCTGCTGCGTCCCGGTGATCCCGTTCGCGACGCGGAGTTGCGCGTTCGCCTGGCCAACGACGAGCTTCTTGTCCGACGCTCTGACGAAGAACTGGAACTGCCCTGCCGCGGCGGCCTGCACGGTCCAGATGATGTCCCTTTGCTGGTCGCCCTGCGTCACGTGCGAGGAACCGCTGCCCGCGTCCGTCCAGCGCGACGGGACGAGCAGAAAGGCTCCGCGAACCTTCGTCGGTCCGCTGACCTGCCACTTCTGCGTCTCCGAGTGCTGGTAGCCCGGTCCCGTCACTGTGATCGTGCATGACGCCGAGCCCGCCAGCACGGCCGCGACGAGGCATGGCGGTCAGTCTCGCACAGGCCGGGTGGCTGAATCCAGAGCGCGGACGAAGAAGCCGTTCAGGTGCCGGAGCTCCGAGAGGTAGCGGGGGCTGAGCTGCGGCGTGGCGTGCGCGAGCAGTGACGTCACCGTCAGCCGAACGTCGGGCGCTGCTGCGACGAGCGCCTGCGACTCGGCGACGGGGAAGTAGCGGTCGCGCGGAGCGGTCGCGATCTCGACCGGCGCGCGCAGTTTCGCTGCGACGTGCAACGGCGAGAGGTCCGCACACGTGGCTTGCACTTCGGCCGGGAGCGCGGCGAAGAGCTCGTCGAAGCGCGCAGGGTCGTGGTTCGCGAGCAGCCCGTACAGCGTTACCGCCTCTTCGCTGATGGCGCCGAACGCACCCTCGCGGAACTCGAGCGCGCCCGCCGACTCGGGGTCGAGCCCGCGCAGCTCCTCCAACAGCCTGGCCGTCCAAGCCGTCGGGGGCAGCATCGCGACGAGCGAGCGCGCGAGCCCGACCGCGAGATACGGCGGCACCGCGTACGGAACGAACTCGCCGTTCTCGCGATAGGTGCCCGTCGTCGCGAGCAGCATCACCTTCGCGAGGTCGGTGTACGGTGCGACGCAGACAACGACCGAGACGCGCTCGGCGACAGCGGGATCGGCCGCGGCCAGCAGCGCCAGGCTGCCGCCGACCGAGACGCCGGCGAGCGCGACGCGTCCATGTGCGGCTTCCGGCATGTCGGCCGCCGCCTTCGTGAACGCGGTCGCGGTTGCGAGCGTCGCGGGCGAGAGCTCGCCGCCCGCGACGCCCGGTAGGTCGGGGATGAGAACGAGGTGACCGGTGCGCGCGAGCGCCAGTGCGAGGCGGAGCACCATCGGATGCGCGCGGCCGTCGGGCGTCGCGCCGTTCATGAAAACCAGCGCCGGCCACGGCGGCTTGCTCGCCGGCCGGACGGTCGTCACGGGGACTCCTGCAACGACGTTGTCCTCGGTGCGCGGCCGGCGCCTGAGGCGCGACAGCAGCGAGGTTCCCGGCAGGTCGAGCGTCGCTCCGAGAATCACAGCCGCGTGCAGCTGCGAGCGCAGCAGTGCCCTACGCGAGCGTGGCATGGCTGAGATACCGCCGGCGCACGGTGAAGAACAGCGATCCGCCCACGCCGATCACAGTCGCGGCCAGCGCGCTGCCCGTCAAGAGCATCCCCGATGCGAGCGAGAAGTTGATTGCCGCATCTTGCGTGACGCCGAGCGCGAGCAACACGCCCGACGTGGCGCCGACGCTGACGATCGCCCCGCCCGCCGTGATGGGCAGGATCGACGCGGCTGCCGCCATGCAGAGGATGACGAGCGCCAGCGTCGGCGATGAGCCGACGCCGAGCGAGCTGAGGAGCAGCGCACTGCCGAGTGCGCGCGTCGACCAGCAACCGAACAGGAAGCCACTCGCGGCGAACGTCGAGCGCGAGATGGTCGCGTGGTCGCCGACGCGCCTGCAGATCCGCTCGAGCCGCCCGGAACGATGGACGAAGGGCAGCAGCACGAGCCTCGGCCCGAGAGCGAGCACGCTGATGCAGCCGAGGCAGAAGAGCAGCACGACGATCAGCGGTGCACGGAAGATCGCGCCGCTCGTCGCGATCGCGGCCACGGTGAGCGGCAGCATCGCGCAAGCGTCGACGAGCCCGAGGCAGACGATCGAGAGGCCGACGGTCTCCAGGCCGAGGCGGACGCCGCCGAGCCGCCGCAACGTCGAGATCTTGACCACGTAGTCGAGCCGGAACGGCAGGACGACACCGCTCGCAGCCGCGGCGCCACAGGCGGCGAGGCAGCGGCTCCGGTCGGGCTTCTCCCCGGGAAAGAGGCGCTGCCAGCCGAGCGCTCGGAAGATGAAGCTCGCGAGATACGCGGCAGCGGCGCCGAGCACGAGCACGACGTTCGCCTCCTGCAGCGGCCAGCTCGAGCTCGTCAAGCGCCGCGCCGCGAGAAAGCCCCCGGCCACGGAGAGCACGCAGAATGCGACGCCCGCGGCGGTCTTCAACCGGCGGCTGCTCGGCACACGGATCATGCGCGCGGCAACACGAAGAAGGCAACCGATGCGTATTGGCACGCGACGGCAACGATCACGAACGCGTGAAAGAGCTCGTGGTAGCCGAAGACGTGGGGGATGGGGTCCGGCCGGCGCCGCGCGTAGATGATGGCGCCGGCCGTATAGGCGAGCCCGCCGCCGAACAGGAGCGCTGAGCCGGCGATGCCGATCCGGTCGACGATCTGCGGCGCCACCAGGACCGCGAGCCAGCCGAGCGCGATGCACACCGCCGGTGCGACCCAGACCGGCGCGTCGTGCCAGGCGATCTTCGCTGCGGTGGCGAGCAGCGTGCCGCCCCAGGCCAACGCCAGGATCGGCGCACGCCAGCCGGGGTGGACGACGAGGAGCCCGATCGGCGCGTACGTGCCGGCGATGAGCGCGTAGATCATCGCGTGGTCGAGCCGTCCCATGCGCCGGGCGGCACGCGGCGTCCACGAGACCCGGTGGAAGAGGCTGCCGACGCCGAACATCGCGGCGACGCTCGCGGCGAACGCGATCGCAGCCGCGCGTGCGACGACGCCGTGCGCGGACAGCGTCAGCGCGATGCCGAGCGGAACCGCGACGAAGAAACCGAACTGGAGCGAGACGCCGCGGAGGCGCGGTCTCGGCGCGCCGTCGCACGTCGTCTTGCCTGCAGAAGCTACGGGTGATGCAGGGGCGTCAATCTCGAGACCTCCGTTCGGTCGTACTGATCCGTCCGCGGTCTCCAGATCCGACCGCCTGGCGACTCCTGTCTTAGTCGCCCGCGATTCGAGGAACTCGGCGCTTGAACTCCCACGGGAAATGTAGCGCCGTTCGGCTTCGGCTGGGAACCGGCGTCACCCCGGCCGGAATAGCTATCCTTACTTCATTCGTTGAAGTACCATCAACGACTGAATGAAGGAGCTCTCTTGTCTCACCTCTTGCTGATTCCCCTCGAGGACACGGTCGTCTTCCCGAACATGTCGGTGACGCTGACGGTCGACGTCGCCGACGGTGAGCGCGTCCTCCTCGTTCCGGTTCACGACGGCGCCTACGCCGACGTCGGCACCGTCGCCGAGGCAACGAGCGTCGTCCGGCTGCCCGGCGGCGCCAGCGCCGCGACGCTCTCCGGCCTCCACCGCGGGATCGCGGGCGCGGCCCAGACCGGCTCCGATGGGCGCCTGCGCGTCGAGGTCGACGAGCGGCCCGACGAAGAGCCGCCGCGCGTCCAGACCGCGGAGCTCGAGCGCGAGTACCGCGCGGTCGTCGAGGAGATTCTCGACCTGCGCGACGCCGACGCCCGCATCCGCGACTTCGTGCGCTCGATCAGCGACGCCGGCGCGCTCGCCGACACGACCGCGTACGCACCCGACGTCTCCTTCGAGGAGAAGATCGAGCTGCTGGGCAAGATCGATGTGGTCGAGCGTCTCGAGCTGGCGGTTCGCCTTCAGCGCGAGCGGCTCGCCGAGCTGCAGGTTCGCCGGCGCATCCGCGACGACGTCGAGTCCGGTGCGCAGAAGCAGCAGCGCGAGTACATCCTCCGCCGCCAGATGGATTCGATCCGCAAAGAGCTCGGCGAGGACGACGGGTCCGCTGCCGACGAATACCGCACGAAGATCGCCGAGGCCGGCATGCCGGACGACGTGCGCGAGCAGGCCGAGCGCGAAGCTGCCCGGCTCGAGCGCATGGGCGAGCAGAGCGGCGAGTCGCAGATGATCCGCACGTACCTCGACTGGCTGCTGTCCGTGCCGTGGGGCAACCGCTCCGAGGAGCGGCTCGACCCCGGCCACGCGCGCGAAGTGCTCGACGCGGACCACGCAGGGTTGAAGGACGTGAAGGACCGCATCGTCGAGTACCTCGCCGTGCGCAAGCTGCGGCAGGACCGCGGCATCGAAGAGGACAAGCGCTCCGGCGCCATCCTCACGCTGATCGGCCCTCCCGGCACGGGCAAGACTTCGATCGGCGAGTCGATCGCGCGCGCGCTCAACCGCGAGTTCGTGCGCATGTCGCTCGGCGGCGTCCACGACGAAGCAGAGATCCGCGGCCATCGCCGCACCTACATCGGCGCGATGCCGGGCCGGCTCGTGCGCGCGTTGCGCGACGCGAAGACAATGAACCCGGTGATCCTGCTCGACGAGGTCGACAAGGTCGGCGCCGACTGGCGCGGCGACCCGTCTGCCGCGTTGCTCGAGGTGCTCGACCCGGCGCAGAACCATTCGTTCCGCGACCACTACCTCGACGTCGAGCTCGACCTCTCGCAGGTCGTGTTCATTGCGACCGGGAACGTCGCCGAGACGATCCCCGGACCGCTGCTCGACCGGATGGAGATCATCCGCTTCGACGGCTACACGACCGACGAGAAGGTCGCGATCGCACGCGGCTACCTGTGGCCGCGGCAGCGCGAGCGCAACGGCCTGCACGAAGACGAGGTCAGCGTCTCCGACGAGGTGCTCACGACGATCACGAGCCAGTACACGCGCGAAGCCGGCGTGCGGCAGCTCGAGCGCGAGCTCGGCAAGCTGCTGCGCAAGACGGCGACGAAGATCGTCTCCGAGGGCCTCGCGACGCCGGTCGACGTGGACGCCGACCTCGTGCGCGACGCACTCGGACGCCAGCGCTTCTACCAGGAGTCCGCGGAGCGCACGGCGGTGCCGGGCGTTGCGACCGGGCTCGCGGTGACGGGCACCGGCGGCGACGTTCTGTTCGTCGAGGCGACCTCGATGAAGGGCAAGGACGGCCTTGTGCTCACCGGCCAGCTCGGTGACGTGATGAAGGAGTCGGCGCGGATCGCACTCTCGTACGTGCGCTCGCACGCGGACGAGCTCGGCATCGACGGCGACATCTTCGACGACCGGTCGTTCCACCTGCACGTTCCCGCAGGCGCGATCCCGAAGGACGGCCCGAGCGCCGGCATCACGATGACGACGGCGATCGCATCGCTCCTCTCGGGGCGTCCCGTGAAGCACACTGTCGGCATGACCGGCGAGGTGACCCTGCAGGGTCGCGTGCTGCCGATCGGCGGCCTGAAGCAGAAGGTGCTCGCTGCGCACGCAGCCGGGTTGACCGACGTGATCATCCCGGAGCGCAACCGCGCCGACCTCGAGGACATCCCGGAGGACGTGCAGCGAGCGATGTCGTTCCATCCGGTGATGACGCTCGACGAGGTGCTCGCGCTCGCGCTCGAGCCCGCGCCGGCGCACGAGCATGCGCTGTCGTAACTGCGCACCGATCCCCGAGGAGGTCCGCCGCGCGGCGGACCTCCTCGAACGACGCTGGACCGTTTCGATCATCTGGGCCTCGCACAGCGGGGCCGTTCGCTTCGGCGAGTTCATGCAGTCGCTCGGCACGATCCCGCCGGCGACGCTCACGGTG
>Ga0265338_10007832_pt1 | contig 13128 bp, 11 predicted proteins | sample 42126metaG_FD_193579 | JGI IMG/M metagenome (GOLD analysis project Ga0265338, IMG submission 193579) | Rhizosphere microbial communities from Carex aquatilis grown in University of Washington, Seatle, WA, United States - 4-21-26 metaG | ecosystem: Host-associated > Plants > Roots > Rhizosphere... | reverse complement strand
CTACCGAAAAGCGTTGCCGATGCAAAAGGTAATAAATCGGGTGATCCAGTATATGATACTTGCGACCACGTCCGTGAAATGACGTCAAATGCGTACAGGTCGCTCAATGTCGTATTACCAGATAATCCACCAAATAGGTAGAGGCGATTACTCTGTTCATGTGTCCAAAATGTGGCTCCATAGCGTGCAGTGGGCATATTTCCACCAATGGGTTGAACGGCACGACTCTTGGGATCATAAGTCCACATGTCATTGGAAACAATGCCACCATCACTGAGCCCACTAAACAAGTAAAAGATTCCTCTCATTGTCCAATAGGCTGCATACTTGCGCTCCGTAATACCCGTTGGACATTGCCATAGCCACCGCTTCTCGTTAATTTCATATTTCCACATTTGATCATTGAGAAGATACAGATTTCTCCCATTTGACCACATTGGCGAACTTTCAGACATGTTTGGCTTTGCCGATGCATCGGTGGTCAAGAGCGGCGGAGAATCTTGATCGAGGAGCATCCATTGAGAGCTTGCCAACTGTAACAGCAGCAGCAGCAATAAAATTTTAGCCTTCATATCTTATAAATTCTTTTTTCATTTCAGCCCCCACAAAATCATGTCGGAGCAATTGCTTCCGCCAAATCGCCGCATTGGCAACAAGAACCCGTTTCGCAATGCCGACGGATCGACTGATTGGCTGCCGTTTGTCACGTTCATCTTTGCTGCAGCTGCAGTTATTGGTCTGATTTTGGGAGCTGTTGCGTTGAGCCGCACCACCTACTCTATTGTGACTGCTACCGCCAATGGTGCCATTACGGCAGACAATGTGCAGTACCTCGCTGGCACGGGCGCGCGCCATGACCCTTTCTGCCGCTCAGCTCGGCGGCATGGTTGGAAAAACTATTACAATCATCTCAACGACGGCGGCTGCCCATACTGTGACCCTCAGTGGCGGAGCTGTTTGGGTTGCTGGAGGTGCTCAGACTGTCGCCACTTGGCCTGCTACCATTGGAACTGGACTGTCGTTTTACGTTGTCTCTTCGACGTCCATTGTCGTTACCATGAACAATGGACCCGTTGTCTTTTCATAAACGTTCTTTACTCTTCATCATTTCCAAATGACGCCATGTGAATATCCACGCGCGCATCTCCATATCTCTGCCCATTGGGACCTTCCATTTCTCTGGCCAATTCAGTCAATAAGCCGTCTTCAGCCATGAGATCCACCACAGGATCATTGCCAGTATAGTAAATCACCGAGACAAGGCGCTCATTTGGGAAACGACGACGCGCCTCTGCTCGAATGCTCTCAAACGTATCACCGTCTTCTTCGTAATCATGAATTTCATCTTCTGCTGCACGCTGCCTATCAACAAAAAAGGAAAGAGTCACAAAACCGAGTGTCATTCTAGAAAAATTTGACTAGAAATACTTGAAACGAATAAATAGAAAAAAAATGCAGTGCCAAGTGTGTCAAAAAACAGTGTCTCCTGGATTGTATGCTCTCCGTATTGAATGCAAGCATTGGGTGCATACACGCTGTCTCTCAAAATTTCCCGAGAATTTTCAAAAGTGTCCAGGGTGCTTGGGGCTCGTAGATGCCAATGTTCCGCGGTATGTTGAAGAAGAACCCGATTCCCACAATGGAAGGGATTTTGTTCAACAGCCGCTGTCCGATTCGTATTTCAACTCATTTTCTGTGGCACTTTCGGCAAAAAAGGAACCGTTTAAATGGATTGCTGAAAAGGTTCCTCTTGATTGGATTCGCGACGACAAGGGATATGGATTGCAGCGACTAATTGCTAGCGGTGTTAAATTTGAACATTTTCTCAACGCTGGATACACTTGGGAGGACCTAAAGGTATTTCGTGATTTTGGAGACCCCACTCGAATCGACAGAGCGCGTAAAGCGCTCTTTGCTCTCAAATGTAATGCAGAGCATTTACGAGATTATCCACATCTTCTCGGAAACATGGTACAGCAATTGGAAATCAATGGGCGACATTTGTGCGAATTATATGGTCTTGGCTTTGCACCAAACAAATGTGAACCACTTTGTGTATATGGTGGAACTAATAAGGTGCCGTGGAAAGCCACTGATTTAATCAAATTTGGAATCAAAATGTATGATTTACACGCGTACGGGCTTTCATATTTGGAACAGTATCAACATTTGCAACCAACTGATGTGGATGAAATTGCCATGGAAGTTAAAGACGAAGATGTAATGGGACTTCCCTCACTGGTAGAATTGGCTGCAGCAGCGGCAGCAGCGGCTGCTCGTCCGGCACCTGTGCAGCCCGCGCCGCCTCCGCCAGAGCCACGAGCAGTGTATATTCCTCCCGTTGTCGTCAAGTATGAGACCAACGGCATCAAATTGCACGGATTAAAGACTCGAAAGTGAGCAACAGCAAAGCCCAAACGATTGAACTGCGTTAATGGTACAACATTTACCAGCGCAACATTCGCAACGTTTCATTCACTGTATCCTGGTGATGTAATGTACCCAGGAGACGAGTTGTGCAAAAAGAGCACGAACAGATTCGAAGAACGTAGATGCATTCGTTTGGAAACAACAAACGATTATCGATGTGTACTTTATTACAATAATGACATTATCGTCGTGCGACCAGTTACTCGGATGTGTGTTTTGCGATATACTACACGATTGGAATTAAGTGATAGTCTGTACGGTCTTTTTCCGTACTTTACCATATGGTACACCGATGACGCCGACACAATATTGAGTAGAATTAAGTAGATTCTCTACCGACACAGTAAATTCTTCATTTCAATTCGACCTTGAAGTGCATGATGTAAATTCACAATAAACACATCTGCACCCCCCTTTCTTAGCAACATTTGCTGACACGTGTATAGTAGGACATAATTGACGAGGTAAACATCCTTGTTCAACGAGCAAAATAGCCCCACATAATCTCGCACCAATTCGCGACGATTTTCAATTGGCAATTGAATATCTCCACTCATTCCATAGAAATGAATCGTATCATTTACATAGAAATTCCGCGTCTTAAAGTAATCCAATCGATTCAAGTAGAACTCCTTGATTACTTCCAATTCACTTGAAAACATCCAACTATAGTAAATAAACAATTCTGCCGCATCAAATATACGAATTCCATCATTGAAAAGATGAATGCGTATCGGTTCATAGAGCATCAAATCCATGAAACGCTTCATTGTCTCTTGTATGGATGTACCAACCACAGATCCATTACTCTGTGACAACCATCTAGTCAATATGAGGATCCGCCTTTTGCGTTTTCCCAACAAACCATATAGAAATGAATTGACCTTGGACACTAAATTTGTCTCCATGAGCGGAGAAAATTTTTTTGATACAGTCAAAAAGGAGTATGATCGGAAAAAGAGGGTAGATCCACCGCCGCGCGGAGACCCTCCACCAGTAGATGTAGTTGGTGCAGTGGAAATTTTGGCCATGCCGCCGCCTCTGGCAGCCCAGCCACCGGCGGTCGGACCTCGCAAGAAAAAAAAGCAAAAAGTGGCAGCGACGGCGACGGCAGCAGCAGCAGTGGTGCAGCTTCCTATTCGTTCTCTACAGGATTATGCGCTAGATAGCAAAGATCAGCGAGATGTAATATTTGTTCGCAGATTAGAGGAAACTGGTCGCTTGGGAGATGCCTATGTGCGACAATTGCCTCCAATGCAAAAAGTGTGGGCATACATTGCAGAGCTCAAGGAGAAACCTTTGTGGTACAAATCGAGCCAAGAGAGCATTATCAATTCAAAGACTCTCAAATTTCCATTGATGGATGTATTGACGCGCGATTACATTATGGGATTCATGAGAACTCCACTGAGCGGTGAAATGGAATGCACTAATACAATGTGCGAAAGCGAACGATTGGGCAAATTTAAAATTCGCGCACTACCAGTCGCTGGATCTACTTGGTGCTACTTGTGCCATCTCTACTATACCAATCGTCTTTATTTTGAGTCACTGAATCGAAAGCGCGACGATACGCGCGTATTTCAAATTCATCACTTTATGGTGCAGGTGGATGTTGAGGGAGAATACCGATTGGACAAGACATTAATGGGTGACAAAAACGTTCAGGGTATCTTTGGACCATTCCCTCTCTACAATTGTCACAATTATACGCCAACAGTATTGAAAAATGGGTGCAAAGGATGGATTGAGAGCGACGTCATGGTTTTTCGGCTTTCCCAAACAATGTGATCAAGTCCGATAGGGTTCTCCTGCATCATCCAGTAGGAGAGGGTGAGTACCATCACCCAATTATGCCCTTTTGGACCACCACAAGTCAATTTGTCATTCCGACAATTGAAGAAGCATTGTTTGGGGAATTTACGAAAAAACGACATCATCGTCTCATATCTTCCTATATTTTTAACGAGTCTATTGAATGGTCAAAGATCAAACTGACTGAAATTTTGAAAAAAGTCTCGGCGGCCCCAACCACTCCTCTCTTGATGCTCTTTAGTGAAATTTGCAAGGGTAAATCGATGGAAGTGGAGCATCTGTGTGGAATTTACGCGAAAGACCACACCGCTTCCGCCGCCAGTTCCACCAATCCTCCCGCTTGGACGCCTCGGTTTAAAATGCCAGATAATGCGGCATTAGTCAAAAACTACACGTATTGGGCAACTGTATGGATTCGAATCAATTGTACATATGCACTATTGGAATATTCGGAAAATTTAAAACACGTCAAGGCAACTCAATTCATGAATGCCCATATCCCAGTTATTCGATATCTCGATTCTCTCGATGATCCGAGCGATGAATGTATCACCATTCAACTAGTGTGTTCACTATATCAAAAATTGGGAAAAAGTAGATTTGATGAGGATCGTAATCTCATCAAAATTGATACTACTCGAATTCAGGTGCGTTCCTATCCATTGGAGATATTGGAGCAGCGCTTTCCGCAATTCATCTGGCGACCAAATGACGTCAAGTCTGCAAATTTAAAACATTTGCAAGATGCGGGATATTGGCTAAATCAGCCAGATAATCACTTTATCACTGCGTGTCTATCCATTATGGTGCAATGCAGAGATTTACATCGGGAGGAAACGGATATGAATGTGCGAGATCACTTGTGGTTTTATCATTGCTGCTTTTTGGATGTAGTGGCGGCAGCGGCGGCAGGGGGAACGGGGGCGGCGCAATTTGCTTCGCAACTTCTATTCCCCTACGACTCTCGTTGTTTTACCGGCTACGATCTACCCGACGCATTTCACGTCCTCTCATCCATTCCCCTTTGGGGAGAACAATTGGTACCAACGTTTCCACTGGGAAAATTTATTCAAAAGTCTCTACCGTTTGCTGGAGCTCGCCGTACGCTCATTGATACCACTGATAAGACTGTTACCAATGATACTGCCTTTTGGAAATTATTCTCATCACTATTCTACTGCATGCTAATTGATACATACCCAGAGTACATTACGCGCAACCGCGAACGATGCTTTGATTTGCAAAAATTGCTTGCAATCACCAAATTGGTAGGAGATCGCGAGGTACTCAAGGAAACTTTGGCGCGCAAAAGCTTTAAGACACCTCAAAATGCAGATACTTTTAACAAGGAAAACGATAAGGGATGCTACATTGTCTTCACAGCGTTCCGCCTATGGCTCCTCATGATTGTGCAGGGTCAACACCACTATCAAGAAGCAATTAGCGGCTGCCTGGATTGGAAACTATTTACCGAGGAAACAATATCAATGGCATCTGTTATTCGGAGAGAGTCTCAAATTGATGCGCGCGATGTTTTTGCAGTACCAAGAGAGACGCTCAAGGCAGTGAAGAACAAGGTGTACCGTTATCGTAAATCAAATGTGGTGGACACGGTACTAGGAAACCTCATGGATGGACTGGAGAAGCAATTATTCAAGGAACTTGATGAATGGACGCTTCACCTCGGGGGAAGCGCGGCGACTCCCCCTCTACCACCTCAATTGGGTATTCCGTCACAGTCAAAATTTATCGCTCAATTCGTCGTTTCTTCGCTCAAGTATGAAATTCCAAATGATATCAAGACCAATCTACTCAATATTCTTATTCACGTACCAAAGGACATGTGGATTGATCCATTGACCCTGTCAATCATGCGACTACCCGAATATGGCGGAATTACCGAATTTCCCCTTGCAATGATTGTGAAGCTGATTGATATTTACTTTAACAATAGTGCCAAACCAAAGGAATTTGAGCATATTATTGCTCTTTTTGATACGGGAATTGAATTCAAAATTATCAGTTGGTTCTTTCATGTGCTTCACATTTTGGATGGAGTAGATTTTGCGCTTTTACTCGATAAGCAGGTGGAAAAGATTGATGTAGCAATGATGTCGACGCGTTACGTATTGTACCCTGGACAAGCACTACCAATGACTGCATACAATGTTTTTTTCACAATTTGCTGTGGCAAAATCAAGACTCTTTTGGGTCCATCCTGCTATGGACATGAAGATATTGCTTATGACGCTGTTCGCAAAGTTTACGTATGTGCAAAGAGTCACAAAAAGGTGCAATCCTACAATACGGACGATTTTGCCTTTTCAGAGTATGAGCGAGTCAAGAAACAAGCGAGAAAGCAGCGCAAAGATTTCAATTTTATGCCCTGCAAAGACAACCCCGTTCTCTGTATTGATTTGCGAGGTTTCATGTTGATTTGGGGGAGAGACACTCGGTAAGTGAGCATTGTTTGATATGTTTGCTATGCTAACAGCACCTGCTTCACCCAGATACATGCACTGTCCAGAGTGCGGCGCATTTCACAAGTATGAATGGACTGGATGGAAGGGAAGCGAGTACAAGTGTGATACGTGCCGGTCAAAAGAACGTGCGTTCTACTGTACATGCCACGTATGTGGCCAATCGGCAGTATCACATGCCGTAGTGACCGAACCACTGAGCATGAATGGCATTAGTGACATTTTTCAAAACTTGTACTTTTGCAAAAAGCATATGCCACGAGTGCCGCTTTAGGGAATTTTTGGATGGATGAAGAGTGGCGCAAGTGCGAAGAAGATCGGCAGAGGTTGCATGAATTATCAACCAAAGTGGTTAAAGTAATCAAATGTGGAAAGGTTACTATTGACAAAAAGGCATGCAAAGAGTATTTGAATAAACTCAATAAGTAACGCCTCCACCGTGTGTGCTACATCCACAGTCACCACAATGGTACACTGGGCACTGTGGGCACTTTACCGCACACTTTTCACATAGAAAACTCCCGTGACCATGGTCTTTTCCGCTATCGCAGCGCTTGTTCTCCTCTGTGCACCATTCATCGCAAAAGAGGACTTGTCCGCAAAGTGTACACTCTGGTCCGAGCTCAATGACTGGATTCTTGCAGTGTATGCAAGTTTCTGCCTTGTAGTGTTCAAGCATCTCTCGCAGACGCTTGCATTCTTCGACCAATTTTTCAAAAGACGCCGCCCGTTTCATTTGGGAATTTTCGGAACGAAAATTCCCACCATCAATGTGTACGTAGGCCACTTTGGCTACAATGTCTTCAAACAATTTAGCCTACGTGGTCTATGTTAGTTGGACTGAGCTAGCGAGCGGTGGAAATTTTCGTTCCGAAAATTCCCTATTCAAACGGAGGTTTTACTTGATTTAGTGGATTTACCACTACCAATTCGCTAGTAGCTTGATCAGCCTGCGAGTTGGATACCGTATGCACCCTTCGAACCAGTTCCTCTCGTGGATCCGTTTCACAGCAAAAGATGGGATACTGAATCGGTTCAAACTGTTGCACATCTGCCAATGAAGTGACTTCCTTGTTACCAAAGACAAAGAAGCTACGGTACTTCCATTTGCGATCCAACTCGACGAGCAGTGGAATATCTTCAGCAATGAGCCGCTCCTGGTTGTTGACGGTAATTTGATTGATTCGTTCTGCCCAAATGAGATACAGTGTACCACTATTGCCGGTAAAGCGATAGAACTTGTCACCAGATGTAATAATAATTTGAGATTTTCCACCGTCACGGTTGGATTCCTTGATACGATCGTTAATCTCTCGTGACAATGCAGAAAGATCACCGACTGTCCACAAGATTCGCTTCCCACTGTCTGGGTGAAGCGGGAAAATTACCGCCATGATACAATTTGGCGGAATCATTGTATTATATTTGACTATATATTTGTGTTTGAACGGGTTACTATTTGCATCTGATTCAAGATTTACATTGATTATAGAATCGCTGCCCACACAATCTAGTACCATTTCCCATTGTCCCGTTTCAATTAATTGATTGATTGAGGGTGCGTTTGAAAAGGGCGAAGAAATCGATTGACCCATGACCGCTGCTGGTGTTGTTACTGTAATTTCAAACGTGGCCCTCTTACTTCCAGCGTATACAGCTTGGCGATTTGGTAGAATTTTTAGAACCTTTATTTACTTTACCGAAGCGTTTGTATCTGCGCTTTATCACCTATGTGACTACTCGGGCGCATGCTTATTTTCATTTAGTATGCTGTATTATCTAGATTTTTTCTTTGCACAGCTCATGATTATCGATTGTGGTCTTTACCTGATTGATTTCAAGAAACGCTACCGATGGATAGAATGGCTGCTATTTTTCATTGGCATGCTTGTACTCTATATCCTTTTGGGAACCGTTGGAAGCGGTCAACTCTATGTGCAGGCAGCAATTGTTGGAGCCATGCTTCTTATTGACATTTTTTACTGGTTTGTGTGGGGTGTACCAGCATATGATTGGTACTTTATGACACTTGGCTTGAGTCTTATTGGTGGATCGGTTATGCTATTTTCCGTACAAACTGCGTATCCTCCGACATATTGGGCAACACACTCATTGTGGCACATTACAGCATCCATTGGTCGCCACTACTTGTTCTATATCAAGTCTCCCGTGAGCATTATTGAAAATGCTGCTGCGCGTATTAGTGGAAAGACAATGACAAGAATAAATTGGCGCGCAATGCGATTCTAGTGAATTTTCGGAACGAAAATTTACACCGCCCGTTAGTTAAGCACATTGGGTACTAAGTGTAAACACATCTAACATAGGCCACGTAGGCTAAATTTTCAAAGATATGGTAGCCAATGTGGCCTATGTTAGCATTGTTTACACTTAGTACCCAATGTGCTTAACTAACGGGTGGTGGAAATTTTCGTTCCGAAATGGGACAAAATTTTAGCAGTCGCCAAGATTACTATGTTAATCGTTTTAGCAATCCCAAAGTGCAAGAACATCAAAAAACCTTTAAATTGCGCGGCGTCGTCGTACCGGGAGAAACATATCTTCTTTTTGACGGTGGGAAGCGTGCAATCAATCCATTTAGTGAACTCATTTCTCAGCGAGATGAAGAGCATTCTGTAATTATCATTGGCATCTATGTTCTCTATATTGACAATGAAACCAACCACGAACTACGCATCAATGTGTCCAATCTTTTTGTAGGATCAAACCTCAATAAGGATGTGCCTCACATTGATGATTTGGGCTCCCTGCTCATCTTGTGTCCACCAAAATTTAGCGGCCCCGTAACTGGAAATGATAGAATACTGTACCGGCCGCGTCTATGTGATTCGGAATTGCAAGCGTATGCTGGAATGGAAGAAGTTATCATGGGTACAGGAATGGAACCTTTGACACTTCCTGCATTGGACGAATCGTCGGCTCCTACTTCGGCTCCGCTCATACTCGATATTACGCATCCACTCGTGTATTTTATTATCCAGAATCAAAAGAGACTTTCACCAAAATACGGTGATTTCCATCAGAACGCCAAGTCGGAAACCTACTATATTGGGCATGATTTTGCAAAGCGCGCACAGCTCTTTTTCAAGACTACAATTTATGATGATGTTCACAAAACGCGCTTTATCGACACTAGGGTAGAATGCCAACTACCCAAGCCACTGTTTGACGAAATGCACAATCGCAAAAATGATGCCTTTGTGCCCAATGTAACCTGTATTATCCAAGTGACCTATCTATCCATTCTTCCGGGTCAACCAAAAGTTGGAATCATGGAAGTAAAGGCAGAGTAAACATTTCCCAATCCTTGCAAGGCGAATAAGAATGCGAAAATCTCTTGTAATCTCCGTGGCACCCTTTTAAAAATTTGACCAGCATTTCACGCATTACCGAGGCGGCCCACTTTTTTGTTCCAAGCGTCCCATTAGTGTGAAAGCTATATGTTCGTTTTCTATATCCCTTTAGCAAATAAAACTGGCCAATTTGGTATCTGTGACCATAATCGTCTGTCATTGATTTTACAACATTGCCGTTACCATAATTGTACGGAACACAAAGAATCTTGATAAATTGACACACAATTGTAGGCTCGTCTTGCGTACTTAATGATGAAAAGAATCGCCAATCTGTCGATAATGGTGCAAACTTTTTCCACGCACGTGTATCATGTGCATAATCGCGAAGCTGTCGACACACTTTGCCACATGCCAATATATCATACGGTGCCAACTTTGCAAAAATTAGATTCCATACGTCTCTAACCATCCGTGGTGGCTCGCGTGCCGCTGCAACCCATGGCCACAGGGTCTTGTCACCAATTGGCCATGGGTTGCAATCATTGCCATAGTGGATTTGGCCAAATCGATAAATATAAACGTGCTCTGACGAATGCAAAATACCATAAGCGTCTGACACTGTATCCTCATCCACAATGGTACCAGTGAGTGCTTGATAAATTTGTGACAACTCGGTAGCTGCGTCGCGTTGGTACTTTGTGATCAGTCCCAGCCATTCGCGAGAGAGTTGCACCGTTTGATTGTATGTCTCTTGCGACTTTTTAAAATGTGACACCTCCATGCGGATTTTGAAAATTCTTGTCAATAACGATATACAAAATGTACCCCGCGATTAAAAGAAATAAAATAATGAGCGGGGGAACCCAGTCTGAAGGATGTATCAGCCACACAATGATTCCGCAGAGGGTGAGAAGAAACAAGATGAAAATGACAATATTTATCACGTTCATTGAGGGAAGCCCTTGATGATTGACAACTCTTGGCATTTTTGTTTTTATTGCGAAATTTTCGTCAACGCCAATTGACCATCTCTAGAACCCGCACCAGCTACGTGCACACCAGTTCCCGTATTCAACTCTACAGTGTATGAAATGATATTTCCATTAATTAACTGATACGATTTAAAAAACTCATAATTAATAGCAACTGTTCCAGAAGGAAATAAAAGTAATGTTTGCCCGACTAAAGTTGCTTGAATATAAAATTTAAGATACGCACTTGTTGCAGTATATGGCGAATCGATGCCAATTTGTCCATTTCCAGAAAATTGCCATAATCCAACTGAGTTGACCGTTAATGATGTTGAACTCGATTGTAACGTAGCTGGATCGTATACAGTAAAAAATTGAGCCGAAGTTGGACTCGAAGATATAGCTGTAGTCTGAATTCGAAAAATACCATACGTTAATGATGGTGTCGTTACGGTTCCACTGCTCGCAGATGTCAAACGTCCTTGAGCATCTACAGTAATGGATGCAAGCGTATATGATCCAGCTGTAACTGCAGTATTTGCAAGAGAAATAGTACCAGTGCTAGTAATGGGACCTCCAGTTAATCCTGTTCCAGTTGAAATTGATGTGACTGGAGCAGTGCCGCTTGACGCAGCAGTCAACCTCCCTTGTTGATCTACTGTAAAGGCACCATAGGTATACGATCCAGGAGTAACAGCGGTATTAGCGAGAGAAACGGTTCCAGTAGTAGTAATAGGTCCCCCAGTTAACCCAGTTCCCGTAGCAATATTGGTCACAGTGCCAGATCCTGCAGATCCACTGGAAGCAGCGGTAATACGTCCCTGTGCGTCTACTGTAATGGATGCAAGCGTATAAGATCCAGCCGTTACTGCAGTATTTGCAAGAGAAATGGTACCAGTGCTAGTAATGGGACCACCAGTGAGACCAGTTCCCGTTGAAATGGATGTCACGGGTGCAGTGCCGCTTGACGCTGCTGTCAATCTTCCTTGTTGATCCACTGTAAACGCACCATAGGTATACGATCCAGGAGTAACAGCGGTATCAGCAAGAGAAACGGTTCCAGTAGTTGTAATGGGTCCACCAGTTAAACCAGTTCCTGTAGCGACATTGGTCACAGTTCCTGATCCTACAGAACCACTAGAAGCAGCAGTAATGCGACCCTGCTGATCAACCGTAATGGATGCAAATGTATATGAACCAGGTGTCACTGCAGTGTTTGCCAACGAAATGGTTCCAGTGCTTGTAATAGGACCACCAGTTAACCCAGTTCCCGTGGCAACCGACGTAACCGGTGACGTACCACTCGAGGCAGCAGTCAATCTGCCCTGTTGATCCACTGTAAAGGCACCATACGTATAGGAACCAGGCGTCACTGCAGTGTTTGCTAATGAAATTGTTCCCGTAGTAGTAATTGGTCCACCTGTTAACCCTGTTCCCGTGGCAACATTGGTCACAGTTCCAGACCCTGCAGAACCACTCGAAGCAGCAGTAATTCGTCCCTGTGCGTCAACGGTAATGGATGCAAATACATAGGAGCCAGGTGTCACCGCAGTGTTTGCCAACGATATGGTACCAGTAGATGTAATGGGTCCACCAGTAAGACCTGTTCCCGTGGAAACAGATGTAACTGGTGAGGTACCACTTGACGCTGCAGTCAATCTGCCCTGTTGATCGACTGTAAAGAATCCATACGTGTAGGAACCAGGAGTGACAGCAGTGTTTGCCAATGAAATTGTTCCCGTAGTTGTAATTGGTCCCCCAGTTAACCCAGTTCCAGTGGCAACATTGGTCACGGTTCCAGACCCCGCAGAACCACTGGATGCAGCAGTAATACGACCCTGTGCATCAACCGTAATGGACGCAAACACATAGGAGCCAGGTAATTGGTCCACCAGTTAATCCAGTTCCCGTAGCAACAGTTGTTACAGCAGCAACATATAGATCAATAAATCCAGTTCCTGGCGAATTAATAGTCAACGTACCAGGTGTCTGGCTTGTAAAATTGATATTGCGGGCAATACCCGGAACATTGTTAATAGTATCTATACACGAGCTATTTGTAAGATTCAATGCAGCCAAAATTACATCAATTTCGCTTTGCAAAGTTGAATTGAC
>Ga0265338_10007831_pt1 | contig 13130 bp, 7 predicted proteins | sample 42126metaG_FD_193579 | JGI IMG/M metagenome (GOLD analysis project Ga0265338, IMG submission 193579) | Rhizosphere microbial communities from Carex aquatilis grown in University of Washington, Seatle, WA, United States - 4-21-26 metaG | ecosystem: Host-associated > Plants > Roots > Rhizosphere >... | reverse complement strand
ACTACGGAGGACAGGCGGATGGACACGGAGTTTGCCGCAACAGGCGCTGACCGGCAAAAATCTTGAATAGAAGGGAACGGAGGAAACGGCGGTTTCTTGCTTTTTCCTTCCGAAAGGTCTCGGTTGCTCCAAGACGCTTCGTGCTGTTTCGTTCCATCTTCCAGCTTCCATCTCCGAACTTCGCCCCACCGCCTTTGATTTCCGGGTCACCCGCCGCCCGCCACTTTCCACCCCCCAATTGATGCTCGACAAACCAGGCGGTCTGAACAACTTTTACCGTCTGTGAATCGGATTCAGCGGCATAAGGCCGGGCAATGAGCGGCGAACGGATTTAAATTCAATTTTATGGTTCCACCAACCAAATGTTCCAAGTGCAGCGGCGAACTGGCAGAGGGCTTTGTCCCCGTGGAAGGCCAGCTGTCGGGCGGGGTCGCGACCTGGATCGCCGGCGCGCCGCAGTTTGGATTTCTCGGGAGCGTCAAAACCGACGGCAAGACGGCGTATCGAGTCCGTGTCTTTCGCTGCAACAACTGCGGCCTGCTGGAATCCTACGCCGCCGACAAAGCCTGATCCGCTCCTCGTCCTCGTCCTCGTTCTCGCCCTCGAACAGATTCGGAATCCGGGGGCGATGGACGAGAACGAGGACGATACACAAAGCAGAAAGCCGGACGGTTGTAAAATGGTCCAATCGTGTTAGAATAAAGCCGTCAGCTGGCATAAACCCATGAAGTTCAGGCCATACCACAGACCCATGTCAAACGGGTTGGGACTGGCTTTGGCGCTGGCGGCACTGCTTTTCCTGCTGCAAACGACCTCCGGATTTTCCGCCAGCTGGTATGTGGCCGCCGACGGGACGGACGCCAATCCAGGAACCAGCAACAGCCCGTTTGCAACGATCATGAAAGCCCAGTCCGACGCAAGCTCCGGTGACACAGTGTACCTGCGCGGCGGGACTTACTTCCTGGACAACTCCAATTTCACCGCCACCAACCCACCCTGGGCCATCGTCAACAACCTCACCAAAAGCGGCATCAGCTACCTCGCGTATCCGGGCGAACGCCCGGTGTTCGATTTCAGCAACGTAAAACCTGAAGTCCTGGCCTCCAACCGCGTGACCGCGTTTCGTGTGGCGGCGAACAATTGCGTCTTCAAGGGGTTTGATGTGGTGGGCGTGCAGGTGACGATTGCGGGGACGCACACGCAGTCGGAGAATTTCCGCGTCGACGGCGGCAGCAACAACCGGTTTGAGCAGCTTCGCCTGCACGACGGCATGGCCAACGGCTGGTACCTGACCTCGGGCGCCAGCAACCTGGTATTGAACTGCGATGCTTACAACAACAAGGGTCTGGACAGCGGTTCCATCGGCAACACGGACGGCTTCGGCTGTCATCCAAACAAGACCAGCGGAACCGGCAACATCATCCGCGGCTGCCGCGCCTGGTTCAACAGCGACGACGGCTATGACTGTATCAACGCGTTTGCCGCGGTGACGTTTGACCATTGCTGGTCATTTTACAATGGGTACTGGACCAACTTCAGCAGCACCGGCGGCGACGGCAACGGTATCAAGGGTGGTGGCTACGGCGTTTCGGGGACCGCATTTCCAACCCCCGTGCCGCACCACATCATCGAGTTTTGCCTGGCGGTGAGAAACCGGGCCAGCGGCCTTTACGCGAACCACCACCTCGACGGCCAAATCTGGCTCAACAACACAGCCTATCGGAACAGCACGGATTACAACATGCTTTGCAGCACGAACAACACGAGTTCGGCGTATGACGTGCCCGGCTTCAATCACGTGATGAAGAACAATCTCGGTTACAAGGGTGGCACGGAGGTCGCCAATCTGGGCGCTTCGAACGACGTGACGTTCAATTTCTTCACGCTGCCCGTTACGGTGGCGTCGAATGATTTTGTGACGCTGGATGAAAGCCTGCTGACGGCGCCGCGCCAGGCGAATGGCAACCTCCCCTACGTCCCTTTCGCGCGGTTAACCAACACAAGCGATTGCCTCGACGCGGGAACGAACCTGGGCTTTGCCTTCTATGCCGCCGCGCCGGACCTGGGCTGCTTTGAACTGGGCCCGACGAATGCCCCGTCACCGCTGGCCGCGCTGGCCGGGACGAACCTGCTGATTACCGCCACCGGCTGGGCGAACCTGACAAATTATCTCATCTCCTCGACCGATCTCACGCTGCCGACGGCACAATGGACGCACCTCGGCACGAACGTGTCCGATTTATCTGGCACCAGCGTCTTCACCAACGCCATCCCGGCAGGCTCGTCGCAGCGTTTCTATCGCATCGGCGCGCCGTAAGATGGGTGACCCGTGGCAAGTGACAGGTGACAGGTGTAGAACCGGAAGGCGGAGGGCCGGTCTCCGACCCGGCGCGATTTTGGAACAAGCCGGAACCCGCCGGGTCCCCGGTTTTCGGAAATTCGTGTTCATCCGTGTTTATTCGTGTAATCCGTGGCTAAAAACCTCGGGGCACGGGTTATGCTTTTGGCTCAGAACCAGTTATTGTCGTAATGAAACACCTTGTCGCACCGGTCTTTGTCTGGATGTTGTACACTTCCGTTCTGTACGCCGCCAACGAACGCATCAACCAGGAAGGCCGCCTCCTCGGTCCCCTGCCCGCCGTCACCAATGTCATCCTGTTCAACACCACGAACGCCGATGCCGTGGTGTCGGCCATGCAGATTTTCCCGGTGACCAACCCGTGGAATGAATGCATCTCCAACCGGCCGGTGCTGGCGAACTCGGACGCGATGATGGCTCAAATCACCAACGACCTGGGTTCAAGCCGGTCAGTGTTGACGCCGGAATTCGAAATGAATTTTGTGCTGGTGCCGGACAACCAGCCGTTGGCGCCGATCCAGTTCGTGACGTATGCCGGCGATTCGGACCTGAACGGCGGGACCGATCCTTACGGCCTGTATCCGATACCGGCGAACCTGCCCATTGAGACCTGGCCGGTGGGGACCGGCAGCCAGACATTGTATCAATGGCAGACCAACAGCGGCGGCGACCGGCATTCCATCGTCGTGCAACCGGGCGCGGGTTTTTCCTGGGAAACGTGGCAGGCGCAATTGGTGGGCACCAACTGGCAGGCGGGTAACGGCGCAATTTTCAATCTGAACAGCGACGGCCTGCGGCAGTTGGGCGACACTTCAGGCGATGCGGCGGGATTCCCGATGTTTTCGGCGCTGGTCCGATATGACGAGGCCGAACGCGGCATGGTGGAGCATGCGTGCCGCATCGTGGTCAAACGTTCGCGTTACAGCACCTACCTCTATCCCGCCACCCACTTTGCCGCCCCGTCGGGCAACACCAGCACCAATCTGCCGCAGATGGGCCAGCGATTGCGACTGAAATCCGGGTTTGCCATCCCGGGCGGTTGGACAAAGGAGGAACTGGCGGTGCTGCTGGGATTGAAGAAATACGGCGCGCTGGTGGCAGACAATGGCAATTATTTTTCAATTTCCGTGACGCCGGACAATCGCTGGCCGTCGGGCTGTTTCAATCATTTGACCAGCATCGGCGCCACGAACTTCGAGGTCATCCAGTCGACCGGCAGCACTGGCGGGCCGCGGTCGCCGGGCGCACCGGCGGCGAATGCCGGACCGGATCAGACCGTCCAGTCCGGCCAACCCGTAACCTTGCCGGGTTTTGTGAGCTTTTCAAACACGCCACCGGTCATTCAATGGAAGCGGTATTCCGGGCCGGGCACGGTGACGTTCGGGAATGCGGCGCAGACGAACACCACGGCGACGTTCAGCGCGCCGGGCGTTTACGCGCTCGAATTGAGCGCTGACGACGGCGTCCATGCCGTGGCTTACGACGCGGCGGTGATCACCGTGTCGAACGTCATCCAGTTGTCCGTCACCCGCGCAGGCACGAATGTGAATCTCAGCTGGAGCGGCGGCACCCCGCCGTTCGTGGTGGAACGCACGGGCACCTTGCCGGCCGGCGCGTGGATCGACCTCCTGATGACGAGTCTGCAGAATACCACCGTGCCCATCACCAACGGGGCGGGATATTTCAGAATCCGGGGAGAGTAAGGGCAAAAGGTGACGAGTGACAGGTGACACGAACAAAAACGGGTCAAACAACAAAGGCGCAAAGACGCCAGGGTTTCCTTGTCACACCCTCTCTCCGTGAATTCTTCTTGGCGGCCTTCGTGGCTTTGTTGTCCAAATCCGTCTTCGAGAAATTTCGCGGCTCTTTTTTGATTCGATTACGAAGCAAAGTTGCGGCAGGTTACGGGTTCTGAAAACGCCGGGAACAGCCAACGGACCGTCCGCCGACGAACGATATCCCACCAGGGAACTCGTCCGCCGGCTGGTGGCTTTGGCCTGGCGGTTTCGCGCGAGCTGCCTGTGGTCGCTGGGACTGAGCGTGCTGCTGCTGCTGCTGGGCATCGCCGGACTCAAGCTGCTGGGCGTGGTGATCGATGTCATCCGCTACGCGCTCGATCCGTCCCTGCCCCCGCCGGTGTATCCGTTCGACTGGAACCCGCCCGCCGGCTGGTCGCCATTGCAGGTGGTCACGGCGCTGGCGCTGGCAATTGTGGGGCAGGCCATCCTGCGCGCGGCGCTCACCTACGCCTACAACATGATCACCGCCCGCCTGACCCAGGGGGAAATCGTGCCCGAACTCCGCGCCCAGCTTTACGCCAAGCTCCAGCGGCTCAGCTTCAGCTTCTTCGACATCCACGGTTCCAACTCGATTTTCAACCGGGTGACTGGCGACGTGCAGAACACGCGGCTGTTTGTGGACGGCGTGCTGTTGCAGGGGGCGACCATGATCCTGACGCTGGCGGCCTACGCAGTCTTCATGTGGCGCATCAACCCGGAGCTGACGCTGGCGTGCCTGTGCGTGTCGCTGCCGCTGTGGTGGCTCGCGCATTTTTACTCGGCCCGGCTGCGCCCGGGCTATCTGCACAACCGCGAACTAACGGACCACATGGTCCTGTTGTTCAGCGAAAGCGTGCGCGGGATGCAGACGGTGAAGGGATTCGCGGCGGAACCGCATCAGGTCCGGCGCTTTGAGGAGGCCAATGACCTGGTATCGTCGCAACAGCGGAAAATTTTCTGGGACCTGTCAATCTTCACGCCCGGCACGCAAATGCTGTCGCAGTTGAGCCTGGTGATTCTGTTTGCCTACGGCGGGTGGCTGTATGTGCAGGGGCGGATACCGCTGGGCAGCGGGCTGGTGGTGTTCGCGGGCCTGCTCCAGCAGTTCACCGGGCAGGTGGCCACCATCTCGACCATCGCCAACTCGGTGCAGCAGAGCCTGGCCGCGGCGCGGAGGGTCTACGAGGTCCTGGACACGCCGGTGGAGGTGCAAAGCCGCCCGGACGCCGTCAAACCGGGCCGGCTCACAGGCCGGATGACGTTTGAAAAGGTCACGTTCGGCTATCACGCGAACCAACCGGTGCTGACCGAAGTGTCGTTCGAGGCGAGCCCGGGACAGGTGATCGGCATTTTCGGGATGACGGGCGCCGGCAAGAGTTCGTTGCTGGGATTGATCCCGCGGTTTTATGACCCAAGTGCAGGCCGCATCCTGGCCGACGGAAAGGATTTGCGGGAATTGGACCTGGACGCATTCCGGCGGCAGATCGGGATTGTGTACCAGGAAAGCTTTTTGTTTTCGAACACGGTGGTGGCGAACATCGCGTTCGGGCATCCGCACGCCACCATGGAACAGATCGAGCGCGCGGCGCGAATCGCGTCGGCGCACGAGTTCATCATGGCGTTGCCGCAGGGGTACGAGACGGTGCTCGGGGAATCCGGCGTGGATTTGTCGGGCGGCCAGCGCCAGCGGCTGGCGCTGGCCCGGGCGTTGCTGCTGCAACCGCCAATCCTCATCCTGGACGACCCGACCGCGTCGGTGGACGCGCGGACGGAGAACGAGATCATGGTGGCCTTGCGCGAGGCGATGGCCGGGCGGACGACCTTTGTGGTCTCGGGCCGGCTGAGCTTGTTGCGGCGGGCGGATTTGATCCTGGTGCTGGAGGACGGGCGGCTGACGCAATCGGGCACGCACGCGGAGCTGGTGCACCGGCCCGGGCCGTATCATGAGACGGCGCTGCTGCAGATCATGGATCTGGGAGAGGGACCAGGTGAGAAACCGATGGGAACATCGAACCCTCAACCGCCAACATCCAACGCCGAACCGACCGGCCGGCAAGAATGAGTGCGCCCGCGAACATCAAGCCACCGGCCGGCGACATCGCCCGGGGAGACCTTTCGGCGCGGGAGGCGATCACGTACTACAACCCGGCGGAGGAGCGCGAAGCGGACAAGGCGCCGCTGCAAATGGCGCTGATCCGCCGGATCTTCAGGTACACGAATCCCCATGCGGCCAAACGAAACTGGTTGTTCATTTTGACGTTCATCCGCGGCCTACAACTGCCGGCGCTGGCGTGGCTGATCGGCCGCACCATCACCGGCCCGATTGCGAGCCGGGACCTGTCGGGAATTTTCTGGCACGCCGCCGGGTATTTCACGCTGGCCCTGATCACCGTGGTGAACTTTCATTTCCGCCAGCGGTTCGCGCTCGAACTCGGCGAAGCCGTGGTGCACGACATGCGGTCGGATTTGTTCCGCAAGCTGATGACCATGCCGATGTCGTTCTTCAACCAGACCAAGTTCGGCCGCATCATCAGCCGGATGACGTCGGACATCGACAGCGTGCGGGCCGGCGTGCAGGACGTGGCGTTCGTGCTGGTGGTGCAGGGATTGCAGATGACCACCTCGGCGGCGCTGATGGCGTGGTACGACTGGAAGCTGTTTTCGCTGATGGTCGTCATGGCGCCGGTCATCTGGGTGGTGAATGAAAAATATCGCCGGGAGATGAGCCAGCGGCTGCGCAAGGTGCAGGAATCCTGGAGCCGGGTCGCTTCCACGCTCGCCGAATCGGTGAGCGGCATCCGGGTGACGCAGGCGTTTGTGCGGCACGATGTCAACGCGGGATTTTTCCGGAAGCTGATTGATGTGCACGGCGAGAACAACGTGGGCGTGGCGCAGGCGTCGGCGGTGTTTGTGCCGCTGTTGCAGTTGAAGAGCCAGCTTTTCCTCGGGGCGATGGCGCTGCTGGGCGCCTTCGGGGCCTTGCGCTGGCACGGCTGGCTGCACATGGAGGTGGGCGACCTGGTGATGTTCTTTTTCCTGGCAAACCTCTTCTTTGATCCCGTGCAGGTCATCGGCAACCAGTTGAACCAGGCCTTGATGGCCATGGCCGGGGCGGAACGGCTGTTCCGGATGCTCGACCAGAAACCGGAGTGGGTGGATGCGGCGGAGGCGAAGCCGTTGCCGCCCATCCAGGGCCGCGTGGAATTCCAAGCGGTGCATTTCGAATACAAACCCGGGCGGCCGGTGCTCCGGGACATTTCCTTCATCGCCGAACCGGGACAGACGGTGGCGCTGGTAGGACACACCGGCAGCGGCAAGACGACCCTGGTGGGATTGCTCCAGAAATTCTATCTGCCCGCCAGCGGGCGGGTGCTCGTGGATGGCACGGACCTGAACACGGCGACCAGCGATTCGCTGCGGGCGCAAATGGGCAGCGTGCAACAGAACAATTTTCTGTTTTTCGGCACGGTGCTGGACAACATCCGCTTCGCCCGGCCGGAGGCGACGGAGGCCGAGGTGCGGGCAACGCTGGCGGCATTGGATTGCGTGGACCTGCTGCTGGACGCGCTGCCGCAGGGACTGCATACGCCGGTGGCCGAGCGCGGCGCGGCGTTGTCATTCGGCCAGCGGCAGCTGGTGTGTTTCGCCCGCGCCATGCTCGCCAACCCGCGCATCGTGGTGCTGGACGAAGCGACCAGCGCGATCGACACCGTCACGGAGGCGCGGCTGCAGCGGGCGCTGGAAATCCTGCTGCGCGGGCGCACGGCGTTCATTGTGGCGCACCGGCTGAGCACCATCCGCAGGGCCGATCTCGTGCTGGTGATCGACCAGGGACAGATTGTCGAGCGCGGCACGCATGAAAGCCTGTTGCGGCAGGGCGGCGTTTATGCGCGGCTGCACCAGGAATTTGTGGGCGCGCAGCCAAACGGGTGACAAGTGACAAGTGGCAAGCGACAGGCGACAGGAACAATGGCGGAGAGCGGCGCAGCCGCCATCCGCCCCTTGTCACCCGTCACATTTCACTTGTCACCCTGCGACGCCTGTTCCAGCAGACCAACCAGTTCCACCGGATGCGAGCGTTGGACGTTATGGTCGCCTTCCATGATGATCACCGGCCAGCCCCGGGCCTGCGCGCGCTGATAAAACGGATAGAATTCGTCCTGCTCCGTCAGTTTCCCCTTTTCCACGGTGAGGATGTAGGTCGTGGGCAACTTCCCGGCGACGGGCTGGTTGGTCAGGGAGATGGGCTCGCTGAAGGTCTTGGCCGGCATGAGCACATCGTGCGGCGGCGGCGGGTTGCCCGTAACCCAGGTCGGAACGACAAAGCCGTTGGTGATGGGCCGGTCAATGCCGGTGTGATGGCGAATGACGTTGGCGCATTCGCCATCATTGGGAACAAACGCGTCCAGATAAATCACGTGCTTGATGCGGCCGGGCACGCGATCGGCCACGCCAGTAATGACCATCCCGCCGTAACTGTGGCCCATCAGCACCACGTCGCGCAGATCTTCCCACAGGATGACGTTGACGATGTCCTGGATGTGCGTATCGAGGTCGATGTTCGTGCTAGCGAGATGGGAACGCTCGCCCTGCCCCGTCAACGTGGGACGATAAACCTTGTAGCCATCCGCGGTGAGCAGCTGATCCACGTGTTTCCAATCCCAGCCGCCGCCCCACGCACCGTGCACGATGACAAAGGTGAATTGGGGGCGGTTCGCCGCCGGCGGAGGCGACGCTGCCGCTGGATGGCCCGTCTTACACCCGGTCATGGTGGTAAGGCAGGCAAAAGCCATCACCAGGCAGAGAAAGAAGGATGGGTTCATTTGGTTTGGCGTTAGTGCTGGACGGAATGCTGGCAAAGTGGCTCAAGGGAGCAAGTTATTTAATCGCGAGGCGAGGCGTGGAGGCAAAAAAAACATCCAACGTTCAACATCGAATGTTGGATGGGCCCCAACACCCCAAAACTCCAGCATTCCAATGCCCCGCGGTTCCAACAGGCATCCGGATCAGCGATGCCAGCCGCCGCCGCCATGGTAGCCACCCCGATAGCCTCCCCAACCACCATGGGAATATCCGCCGCGATAGCCGCCGCCGAAACCGATCGACAACGAGACGCCAGGATAATAGCCGCCATAATAAACCGGGCTGCAATACGTATGATAGGCGCCACTGTAATAGGGACGATACCCGTAGTAATTATACGTCTGCGTGTCGGGAATGATATAGACCGTCGAGGACTGCGCCGGGACGTAAGTCACCGCCGGTTGCGCGACCATGGTCGCCGCCGTGACACTGCCGGCGGCAGCGTCGCCGGCCGACACCGAACTTTGCGCCACAGGCCGGGGCTGGTTCAGCATGGTGTTGATGACGTTGTCGGAAATGCCTTGCTGCTTCAAATAAACGATCTGGTTCGCGTCCAGCCCGTAGCTGCTGCCGGAATTCTGGATGTAGTTGACGATGGTCCCCTCACTGACGTTCGCCTGGGAAAGCTGGACGATTTGCGAGACGCCGTAGGACAGTTGGAGGGGAACGGTTGGGGCGGCACTGGCGGTGGAATCTTGTGCCGCAACGTTGCGCGCTGCCAGGACAAGCACAGCGGTGAGGTTCAGGGCCAAAAACAAGCCGGAAGCGGTTCGAGTTTTCATAAGTCACCGTTTAGTTACTTGCAAGTTTGCCCAAATCGGCCGGTTTGTCAAATGAGAGAATTGTCATTTTCGGATCGGGGTTCCCGGGTCCTGCCGGTGAGCGCCGTCTCCGACCCGGCACGTTCCACTCTGTCTCTGCATCACGCCGGATCGGAGACCAGCGCTCCAATCACCCCCATTTTCCAGTTCAGGGCGAGACGGCACGGTAGAAGCGGGTTCGGAAGTTGGTGGCCGTGCGGTCGGTGAACGTGAGCGAGCTGTTGGTGGCGCTGTAATTGGTCAGATCGGTCCACACGATGGGGCTGGCGGCCAGATTGGTGGTGGCCTGGAGGCGGTACCCGAAATTGGTCTGCAACGTCAGCGTCAGGACAAATCCGTTGGTGCGCCAGACCAGCGGGCCGGTGAACTGGGCGGAGGGCGCGGGCCTGTTGGTGGCCAGCACATAGGCGCTGAACTCGCTGGTGTCGCCGGAGGAGGCGGTCGCCGTGGCGGTGAAATATTGCCCCGCGTAATTCCCGGCAGCGTTGGTGAACGCGAACAGCGCGTTCCCCGAGCCGTCCGTGATCACGCTCACGCTCCCGGCATAGAACTGGCCTTCGCCGTAACCGCTGGGGTCGGCAGCGACGTTGCGATAGACATCAATGGAAAAGTTGCGATTGGCCGTGCTGTTCAGTCTTCCCAGGACGATGGTGCTGGCGGCGTAACCGAAGGCATTGGTGACAACGGGAAAATTCTGGAGGTCATTCGGGCCGAGATCGGCGTCGCCGGGATCATTGGCGGTGACACCCGGATAGACATCGTTGCCGGCCGCCAGATCAATGCCCAGGCCGCCGTTGCTGAAGATGCAATTGCCGCGGATGGCGTTGTTGACCGTGTTGGTGTTCAACAGGTACACGCCGGCGCCTCCGGAAAACGCAATCACATTGCCCGCGCCCGCGCCAGTGCCGCCGATGACATTATTGGTGGCGCCGAGCTGCACCAATATATTCGCATAGCCATTGCCGAGCGCATTGGTCCCGGTCGGGTCGGCCCCGATGATGTTGCCTTGGACCACGTTGCCGGCGGTGCCGGCGTCGGAAATATAAAGGCCATAGCCCCAGAAACCGGAAATGACGTTGCCCGCTCCAGCCGCCGTGCCCCCGATGATATTGTTGGTTGCGCCGCTGAAGACAATGACGCCCGCGAACGCGCTACCCACAACGTGGGCGCCATCCGGGCTGATGCCAATGTAATTGCCCTCAACCACGTTGCCGCTGCTGGCCGGGCTGGCAAGATAAACGCCATAGTAGTTGCCGGAAATGACATTGCGCGCGCCGGCCACGGTGCCGCCGATGACATTCCCGGGGGTGCCGTATGGCAGGTACACGCCGGCAAGGGTGTTGGGAACGGCATTCGTGCCGGTAATGTCGGTGCCAATGTAATTTCCCTCGACGAGATTGCCGCTCGTAGTGGCGCCATTAAAGAAAACCCCGGCGGGCGCGTTGCCGGAAATGATGTTGCGTGCGCCCGCGACCGTGCCGCCGATGGTGTTGCCGGTCGCACCGCTGTCCAGCAGCACGCCGCCATAGCCAATGCCGTTACCGATGCCATTGGTGCCGGCGGCATCCAGGCCGATGAGATTGCCTTGAACCGAATTCCCGGCGGCAACCGGATTGCGGACGTCCACGCCGTACTCGCCGTTGCCGGAAAGAACATTGCCCGCGCCGGCAGCGGTGCCGCCGATGACGTTTTGGGTGCCGCCAAACAGGGCGACGCCGCTCTTCTGGTTGGGGAGGACGACTTCGCCGCCGGCATTCACGCCGAGGTAATTTCCCAGAATGACATTGCCCGTCGTGTTGGTCAGGTAGACGCCATATTCTGCATTGCCGGAAAGCAGGTTTCGTCCGGATGAGTTCGTGCTGCCAACGATATTGCCGGTCGCACTGCCACCGATGATCACGCCGCTCTTTCCATTGGCGAGCGCATTGCTGCCGCTGGCGCTGGTGCCGATGTAATTGCCAAGCACAACGTTGCCGGCCGTGTTCGAGTCGGTGATGAAAACGCCGTATTGCGAGTTGCCGGAAAGGACATTCCGCGCCAGCACGTTGGTGCCACCAATGACATTCCGGCTCGCACCGCCGGCGATGAGAATTCCCTGAGCCGCATTCGGCGCAGGATTGTTGCCGGTGGCATCCACCCCCAGCCAGCAGCCGGCAACGGTGTTGTTCGTTGCGTCGGCATAAAGCAGCGTGATGCCGTTCCAATCGAAGCCCGAAAACGAAATGTTTTTGATCTGGTTGCCCGATGAATAGACCAGGAAGGTGTCCGAGGTGAAGGTTTCGGGGACGATTTGCGAGGCGTCCACCACGATGAGCGGCTGGCTCGCGAAGCCTGGCTGCGTGGAGCCGTCAATCACCATGCCGTTGGCGACCAGCGGCGGCAGGTGGCCGGACAGATGAATGTTAAAGACGCCGTTGCTGTGGCCGGGATCGCCCGTCGGAATGGCGAAGCGGACCGTCGTGCCGGGATGGTCGGTCGCATAATAGATCGCCGCGCGCAAACTGCCGGGGCCGAAATCAGCAGTGTTGGTGACGACATTCGTGAGCGACATGAGCGGCGGGCCGTAGAGATACGCCAAGGCCGCGCGGTCGCCGGGACTCAGACAATAATTGCCCAGGCGATACTGGTAGCGCGGAAAATTGGGCGGCTTGGGCTGCTGCGTGGGAGTGACCCCGGGATTAGTCGAGTCAAAATCCCAGCCCAAATGCATCACCGATTCGAAGTCATAAGGGCCGTTGGTCACGCTCGTCGGGTCAATCGTGAACCAGATGATGTTGGCCGGCTCGTTGGTGATGTTGTTCGTCAGCACCAGGATGTAATTGGTCTGGTCGCGCCGGATGTTTTCGTGGGTCAAGCCAAAGGAGTGGCCCATCTCGTGGCAGACCTGCGCCCGGCTGAGGCTGGCCACGGAAACCACCTGCGGATTGGTGCTGCTGGAGACATTGTCAAACCCATTGGTATTGTAGGTGAACAGAACCCAGTGGTTCTGGTTCGTATGCGGAACAAACTTCACGTTGGCGGCCAGTTCCCATTCGCACAGACCGGCGAGGTAGGTATTGGATTGCGCGGTGGTAAGGCTGTTGGTGATTTCATAAGGTACAATCCCGTTCGTCCAGGGGACGGTTGTGGGCGAAATGCCGGCATAGAAATTGCCCGCTTGAAGTGCAACCGTCGTCGCCAGCCACACCAGGCAAGAGAGCCAAAGAAAAGTTCGAAGGCACCGCCCGAACGGGGCCCGACAACCAAGCGTGGCACCGGATTGAATCACCTCCCCTTGGTTATAAACAACTCGAATCCATTTTGCAAGCA
>Ga0265338_10007830_pt1 | contig 13131 bp, 9 predicted proteins | sample 42126metaG_FD_193579 | JGI IMG/M metagenome (GOLD analysis project Ga0265338, IMG submission 193579) | Rhizosphere microbial communities from Carex aquatilis grown in University of Washington, Seatle, WA, United States - 4-21-26 metaG | ecosystem: Host-associated > Plants > Roots > Rhizosphere >... | reverse complement strand
CGCCGCCGGCGACACGCAGATCGCGCTCTTCGACCAGATCGCGCCGCAGACCCCCGACAAGCTCGCCTGCGCCGGCCATCCCAACGCCGCCGAGAACGCGCTCATGGCGCAGCAACTGGCCGTCGAGCTGCGCGCGCGCCTCGGCTGGTGACGTGATCTTTCCTTGGAACCCTCGACGCGTTTTCCGATTTCCATGGACCGCGAATGCTGCGAGTCTGCGCCTGGGGCGTTTCAACCAGGAGGCAGCGATGCGTGGTCCGAATCGGTTGGTTCTGAGTGCAGCGGTGGCAGTGGCAACGGCGATGGCGGCGGGAGGCTGCGGCAGCAGCTCGAACAACCCGCCGCCCGACGGCGGCCCCGACGGCGGGACGACGTTCAAGGTGATCCTGCTGCAGACCAATGACATCCACTCCAACCTGGAGGGACACGACGCGGTCCTCGACTTCACCCCCGCGACCACCGGCGACGACGAGACCATCGGCGGCATCAGCCGCCTGGCGACGCGCATCGCCGCCGAGCGCACCGCCGCCGGCAGCACGCCGGTGATGCTGCTCGACTCCGGCGACTTCTTGATGGGGACGCCGTTCGAGTTCGTGATGACGCCCGACGCGGCCGAGCTGCAGGAGATGCAGGCGCTGAACTACGACGCGATCACGTTCGGCAACCATGAGTTCGACTGGACGCCGAGCGGCCTCTTCCTGATCCTGACCGCGGCCTACCGCACGCACAACGTCACCATCCCGATCGTCGCCTCGAACATGAAGCTCGATCCATCTCAGGCCGGCAGCCTCGCTGGACAGGTCCAGGGGTTCACCGTGCCCAAGCTCGTGAAGACCCTGCCGAACGGGCTCAAGGTCGGGATCTTCGGCCTGCTCGGGAAAAACGCCGCGCAGGTCGCACCGACCGCGGCGCCGTTCACGTTCGATCCCATCGCGACCACGGCGGCCGCGATGGTCTCCGAGCTGCGCAACCAGGACCAGGTCGACCTCGTGATCGCGCTTTCGCACTCCGGGATCAACCAGGCCGGCCAGGGCGAGGACGCAGACCTCGCCGCGAGCGTCCCGGGCATCGACGTGATCTTGAGCGGGCACACCCACGACGCGCTCACGACCGCGGTCACCGTCGGCAAGACGGTCATCACCCAGACCGGCCGCTATGGCGAGCACCTCGGCAAGCTGGCGCTCACGGTCACGCGCGCCGGCGGCGGCACAACGGTGGCGCTCGACTCGTACAACCTGCTGGCGGTCGACGACAGCACGCTCGGCGATCCTCAGACCCAGGCGCGCGTCGATCAGTACAAGGCCGACATCAACGGCAAGATCACGCCGCTCGCCTACGGCGCGACCGTGGCGCAGACCAGCTTCGACGTGCTCACCGGCAGCGGCGAGACCGCGGTCGGCGATCTGGTGACCGACGCCTATCGCAACGTGACCGCGGCGCTGTTCCCCACCGATCCGCCGGTGGTCGGCATCGACGCCGCGGGCGGCCTGCGCGCCGACATCGCCAAGGGCAAGACCGGCGCGATCGCCTTCGCCGACGCGTTCAACGTGATCCCCCTGGGCATCGGCCCCGACACCCTTCCCGGCTACCCGCTGGTGACGTTTTACCTGAACGCCAGCGACATTCGTGCGGGCCTGGAGCTGGCGGCGGCGGGCGAGGTCGTCGGCGGCGACTTCGTGATCCAGGCGTCGGGCCTGACCGCGCACTACGACATGACCAAGTCTCCGTTCCAGCGCATCACCTCACTGAAGATCGGCGACACCACCGTCGGCCTCACCGACACCACGCCCTGTTTCCGGATCGTCACGACGTTGTACGTCGGCAGCCTGCTGCCGGTCGTGGGCTCGGTCAGCGGCGGCATGCTCTCGGTCGCGCCCAAGCAGAAAGACTGCTCGACGGTCGTCGCCGACATGACCCAGCAGATCGTCTACACCGGCAGCGGCAACACCATGGCGGAGCTCAAGGCCTGGAAGGCATTCCTGACGTTCCTCACGTCGTTGCCGCCGGGTGCTGGCAACGTGCCGGCAATCCCCGCGATCTACATGATGCCCCAGGGACGGATCGTCACGCCCTGAGCCTTCACGTCGAGTCGACGCCCTCCGGCGGACTCGCCGGCGCCCGCCGCGGTAGCGTCACCGTGAACAGCGTCCCCTCGGCCTCCGACGAGGCGACGTCGACGTGGCCGCCGTGCGCCGCGACGATCTCGCGCACGATGTAGAGCCCCAGGCCCAGGCCGCGCGTTCCGCTCGCGCGCGTCTGCCGCACCCGGAACGGGTCGAAGAGGTGCGGCAACATCTCGGGTGGGATGCCGCCCTGGCTGTGCACGGAGACCATCACCCGTTCGGCCGAGACCGCATCGAGCCGCACCGCGATCGGCGCCTCTCGCCGGCCGTGCTCCAGCGCGTTGCCGACCAGGTTGGCCAGCACCTGGAACAGGCGATCCTCGTCCCAGAAACCGCGCCCGTCCCCTTCGTGCGTGAACGAGATCCCGCACGCCGCATGCGAGATCTCGTGATCGGCGACGACCCGCCGGCACAGCGAAAGAAGATCGGTCTCGCTCGGCGACAGCGGGAAGCCGCCGGTCATGCGCGCGCGCGCCATGTCGAGAAGCTCCTCGATCATGCGCCCCATGCGCTGGCCGTTCGACAGGATGCGCGACGCCGGCCGGCGCAGCGTCTCGTCGGGGCCGCGCCGCATCAGCGTCTCGGCGCTGGTGGTGATCACGCTCAGCGGATTGCGCAGATCGTGGCCGAGCACGGCGGAGAACATCTCGGCCAGCCGCAAGCTCTCGGTGAGCTCGCGCACCAGGCGCTCGCGCTCGGCGGCGCTGGCCCGCAACGCCTGCACTGTCTCCGCCAGCTCGCGCCGCTGCCGGTACAGGCGCAGGAAGACGTCGACCTTTTGCCGCAGGATCGTCAGCTCCAGCGGCTTGAACAGAAAATCGACCGCGCCCGCGCCGTAGCCCTGGAACGTGCGCAGCTGATCCTTCGAGCCCGCGGTCACGAAGATGATCGGCACCTCGCGCGTGCGCAGCGTGCCGCGCATCAGCTCCGCCAGCTCGAAGCCGTCCATCTCGGGCATCTGCACATCGAGGAGCGCGAGCGCGATGTCGTCGTGGACGAGCAGCAGCTCGAGCGCCTCGCGCCCCGATTCCGCCGCGACGATCTCGACGTCGTCGCGACGCAGGAACGCCTCCAGCGATCGACGGTTCTGCTCGAGATCGTCGACGACCAGGATCTTGGCCCGCGGCGGGCGCTCGACTCCTTGGCGCTCGGGCGCGTCGAGCGGTGCGCTGGTCATGAATCGCTCCTTTGGTAGATGCGGTGGGCGCCGGGCAGCTCCCGGAACGCGCCGGCGTGCGCGCTGGAGATCAGGCTCTCCTTGGCCCCGATCCCCAGGAAGCCGCCGTGGCACAGCGAGTCGCGGAACAAACCGACCGCGCGATCCTGCAGCGGGCGCCCGAAGTAGATGAGCACGTTGCGGCACGACACCAGCTGCACCTCGGCGAAGGGGCTGTCGGTTGCCAGGCTGTGATCCGAGAAGACCACGCGCTGGCGCAGGCTCTTGGCGAACGCGACCGCGCCGTAGTCGGCGGTGTAGTACTCCGACAGCGCGCGCCGGCCGCCCGCCAGCTGATGGTTCCGGCTGAACTGCGCGACCCGATCCATATCGTACACCCCGGCGGCCGCACGGCGCAGGCTGTCGGGGCCGATGTCGGTCGCGTAGATCAGGCTGCGGTCCAGCAGCCCCTCCTCGCGCAGGAGGATCGCGAACGAATAGACCTCCTCACCGGCGCCGCAGCCGGCGATCCAGATCTTGAGCGACGGATAGGTGCGCAGCATCGGGACGATCCGTTCGCGCAGAAAGCGGAAATACGGTGGATCGCGGAACATCTCGCTGACCGGCACGGTCAGATAGCGCAGCAACCGCGGCAAGGCTTCCTGATCGTGCAAGACGCGATCTTGCAACGCGGACAGCGTCTTGCAACCAAAGGCGTCGCACGCACGGTCGAGCCTGCGCAACAGCGACACCGGGGCATAGCCGCGAAAATCGTGGTGGTACTTGGCGAAGATCGCCTCCAGCAGCAGGCGCAGCTCCAGCGCGCGCGTCTCGTTGCGCGGCTCGTGGCCGGGCACGTTCATCACGGACGGCGTCGGCGTCGGCTCGGTCATTTCGCCATCCAGATGCGGGCCAGGGACAGGAGCTTCTCGAGGTCGAGCGGCTTCGCCAGGTAGTCATTGGCGCCGGCGCCAAGACAGGTCTCCTGGTCGTCCTTCATGGCCTTGGCGGTGAGCGCGATGATGGGCAGCTGCGCCCAGGCGGGGCGCTTGCGGATCTCGCGCATCGCGGTCAACCCATCCATCTCTGGCATCATGATGTCCATGAGCACGAGGTCGACCTTGCCGCCCGCGGCGTCGACCGCGCTCAGGCGATCGAGCGCCTCGCGCCCGTTGCGCGCGATCTCGACGCGAGCGCCGCGGGGCTCGAAGATGCTGGTCAGCGCGAACACGTTGCGCACGTCGTCCTCGACCACCAGGATGCGGCGCCGGTCGAACATCTGCTCGCGATCGCGCGCCAGCTTGAGCATGCGCTGCCGGTCGGGCGGCAGCCCCGACTCGACCTGGTGCAGGAACAGCGTGACCTCGTCGAGCAACCGCTCGGGCGAGCGCGCGCCCTTGATGATGATCGAGCGCGAGTAGCGACGCAGCCGCTGCTCCTCGTCGGCGCTCAGCGTGCGCGCCGTATGCACGATCACCGGAGGAACCGAGCCGACCTCGTGCTCCATCATCTGCTCCAGGAGCTCGAAGCCGTTACCGTCGGCCAGTGACAGGTCCATCACCACGCAGTCGAACGTGCTCTCGCGCAGTCGGCGCACCGCCTCGGCCACTGTCGCGACGGCGATCGTCTCGACCTGATCACCGGCCAGCAGGCGCGCGACCGCCTCGCGCTCGACCGTGTCGTTCTCGACGATCAGCACGCGCCGCGTCTTCTGCTGAAAACGGCCCTCCAGGGCGCGGATGGCCTCGGTGAGCTGTTCGCGCTGCACCGGCTTCAGCAAGTAGCCGACCGCGCCCATGGTCAGCGCCGCGTGCGAGTCTTCGGAGGCCGACACGACGTGCACCGGGATGTGGCGCGTCTCCGGCGAGCGCTTGAGCCGATCGAGCACCGATAGCCCCGAGTGGTCGGGCAGGATCATGTCGAGCACGATCGCGCTCGGCCGGTAGGTGCGTGCCATGGTCACGCCCTCGTCGGCGGTCGACGCGACCAGCGCCAGGAAGCCGAGGTCGCGCGCCAGATCCGCGACCAGACCGGCGAACGTCGGATCGTCCTCGATCGCCAGGATCACGCGCGCGCCCGGCGTGAGCCGCTTGCGGTCGTCGATCGCCGGCACCGCGGCCGCGCTCCCGCTCCCCTCCGCCGAGTCCGCGGTCACACCGTTGCCCGCGTGGGCGGCTGCGACCGGCGCGGGCGCGCGCACCGGCCGGACCCGCGAGATCCGATGACCGGCGGATGGCGGCGCACCGACCGCGGCTGCGCCCTCGATCGTCGTACCGTTGCTCGCGGCGCCGCTGGCCGACACGGCGAGCGGCGCGTAGCAACGCGGCAGGGTCACCGTGAAGGTGCTCCCCGCGGCGAGCGCGCTCGTGACCGCGATGTCGCCGCCCAGCAGGCGCGCCAGCTCGCGCGAGATCGAGAGGCCGAGCCCGGTCCCACCGTACCTCCGGTGGGTCGTGCCGTCGGCCTGCCGGAACGCTTCGAAGATCGCCTCGTGTTGCGGCGGCGAGATCCCGATGCCCGTGTCGTGCACCTCGAAGCAGACCGTGTCGTCGGGCGCGGCCTGGATGGACAGCGAGACCTGCCCCGCGTCGGTGAATTTGAACGCGTTCGAGAGCAGGTTCTTCAGGATCTGGCGCAGCCGCTGCGGATCGGTGGCAACCGTCGCGGGCGTACCGTCGGCGACGCGCGTGACGAACGCCAGCCCCTTTTGCTGGGCCAGCGGATCGAACATCGATCGCGCCCATTCGACCAGGCGCGCCAGATCGACGGTCTCGGCGACGATTTCGATCTTGCCGGCGTCAATCTTCGCCAGATCGAGGACGTCATTGATCAACATCAGCAGATCGTTGCCCGACGAGACGATGGTCTCGGCGAACTTCACCTGCTCCGGGGTCAGGTTGTCGCCGCGGTTCTCGGACAGCAGCTTGGCCATGATCAGCGACGAGTTGAGCGGCGTGCGCAGCTCGTGGCTCATGTTGGCCAGGAACTCGGACTTGTAACGGTTCACGCGCTCGAGCTCGGTGGCCTTGTCGCGCAGGCGCTGCTCGATCACCATCTGGTCGTCGCGCTGCGCCTCCAGCCGCAGCGACTGCTCCTCGAGCTGCGCGTTGGTCTGTTCCAGCTCGTTCTGCTGCATCTCGAGCCGGGCCTGGGAGTCGCGCAGCGCCTCGCTCTGGTGCTCGAGCTCCTGGTTCGCGGACTGCAGCTCCGCCTGTTGCGCCTGCAGCTCCTCCGCCTGGCGCTGGGTCTCCTCGAGCAGCTCTTCCAGCCGCGAGCGATCGCGCGCCGAGCGCACCGCCGTTGCGATCGCCTCCGAAGCGCGGCGCAGGAGCTCGCGATCGGTATCGGTCGGCGCACGCATGAACCCAAGCTCGATCACCGCCTGGACCACGCCGTCGGCGGCCGCGGGCGCGATCAACAGATGGCGCGGCTGCGTCTCGCCCAGCGCCGAGGCCACGCGCAGATAGCCGTCGGGCAGGTTCTCGACCTCGATGACTCGGTTCTCGCGCGCCGCCTGACCGCAGAGGCCGTCGCCCGGGCGCAGCTCGGGCGACGCCTCGCCGGGCAGCAGGCGCAGTCCGTAGCCGGCGAAGCGCCGGAATGTGGCGCCGCTCTCGGCGAGAAAGATCGCGCCCACCTGCGCGTCCAGCTGCCGCGCCAGCACCGCAAGCAGGCGGTCGCCCAGGGTCTCGAGACGCCGGTCCCCCTGCACCGCCGCGCCCAGCAAGTTCTGCCCGGCGCGGATCCAGGCCTCGCGCGCCCGCGCGCGGAAGTCGCGCGCGGTCAAGAACGACGCGCCCCAGAATAGAAACAACAACACGCCCGCGCCGGCGAGGATGATCGTCGTCGCCGTGGTCGCCGCGCCCTGGGACTCCCGTCCGCGCGCGTCGAGGATCCTCTCCTCGTCGCTGCGCAGGGTGCCGAACAGCATGCGCAGCCGGTCCATCACGTTCTTGCCGCGATCGGTGAGGACGATCTGCATCGCTTCGTTCGTCTGGCCCGCGCGGCGCAGCTCGACGGTCTGGCGCAGCTCCGCCATCTTCTCGCCCGCCGCGTGCTCGATCGCCTCGACCTGACCCCGCCGGGCGGGATCGGCCTCGGTGAGCTGCCGGAGCGTCACCAGCGACTGGTCGAGCCTGCCACCGACGCTCTGGTAGGGCTGCAAGTAGCGCTCCTCGCCCGTGAGCAGGTATCCGCGCTGCGAGGTCTCGGCGTCGGTCAGCGCCCCCATCACACCATCGGCGGCGTCGAGCACCGCGATGGTGTGCGCCGTACGCTCGGTGGCGCGGTTCCATTCCTGAACCGAGCGATAGGACAGGACGGAGATCAAGATCAGCGCCACGACAGCCGCGACGAAGCCCGCAACGGTCGTGGCCGGCAGCGACTGGACCGCGCGCGCACGGCTGCCCAGCTCTTGCGCGCGATCCAGATGAGATTGGTCGCTCAGGTCCACTTGGGAGAGCCTTGAACTGGGGCTATTTATCCATGATCTTGTCTACCGGCAAGGCCCGACGCGCCCAAAAAATGCGCCGCGCCGGTGCAGTCTGCACCGACCCAGCCGCGGCTTCACGGCGCCGTGCGCAAATTGCACCGCCCATCAGCCCTCGCCATCGGCCGACGCAGCGCCGGCGGCGCCGCCCAGCTTGCGCGCCAGCGTCTGGCGCGTGATGTCCAGGTACTGCGCCGCCAGCGTTCGGTTGCCGTCGCACAGCTCCAGCACGCGGCGGATATGCGCGAGCTCGACCGCCTCCAGCGTCGGAATCGTCGTGGCGCGCGCCGCGCCCGCGCCGCCCGCCTCGGCCAGCGGCGGCGGCGCCAGCACCGCCGCGCCGATCTCGGGCGGCAGGTGCTCGGGGCCCAGCACCTCGTCGTCGTGCAGCAGCGCCGCGCGCCCCATCACCGCGCGCAGCTCGCGCACGTTGCCCGGCCAGGAGTATCCGCGCAGCAGGCGCAGCGTCTCGTCGCTGACGGCGCGCCAGCGGCGGCGATACTGGCGGCTGGCGTCGGCCAGGAACGCCTGCGCCAGCGGCGCGACGTCCTCGGCGCGCTCGCGCAGCGGCGGCACGCGCAGCGCGATCGCCGACAGGCGGTACCACAGGTCCTCGCGAAACGTCCGCGCCGCCACCATCTCGCGCAAGTCACGGTTGGTGGCGGCCACGATGCGCACGTCGACGGAGCGCATCGACGTCGCGCCGACGCGCCTGAATGTCCGCTGCTCCAGGAACGTCAGCAGCTTGGCCTGCGCTGCCGACCCCAGGTCGCCGACCTCGTCCAGGAACAACGTGCCGCCGTCGGCGACTTCGACCAGGCCCAGCTTGCGCTCGCGCGCGTCGGAGAACGCGCCGCGCTCGTGGCCAAAGAGCTCGGATTCGATCAGCGACTCGGGGATCGCCGAGCCGTTGAGCTCAACCAGCTGGCTCGCGCCACGCCCCGACCGCTCGTGGAAGTGGCGCGCGAGCACCTGCTTGCCACTGCCGGTCTCGCCCAGCAACAGCAAGAGCGGCACGGGGTTGGCGGCGACGATTTCGATCTGCCGCACCAGCTCGCGCATGGCCGCCGACGCCTGCACCAGGTGCGAGCCGCGCCGGCGATCCTGGTCGGACAGGTAGGCCACGCGCTGCTCGAGCGAGCTCGTGCGCGCCGCGTTGCGGACCGTTGCGACCACTTCTTCCAGCTCGAACGGCTTCTTGATGAAGTCGTACGCGCCCAGCTTCATCGCGCTCACCGCGTGCTCGAACGACCCGTGGGCGGAGATGACCACGACCTTGACCGGCGCGCCAGGCTCCTTGATCCGGCGCAGCAGATCCAGTCCGTTTCCGTCGCCCAGCACCAGGTCCAGCAGCACGATGTCGGGCCGGTCCTTCTCGAAGGCCGCCCAGGCGTGGGACAGCGAACCGACCGCCGTGACCTCGAACCCCTCGTCGATCAGTACGCCCTGCAACGACTGGCGGATCAGGGTCTCGTCGTCGACGACCAGCACGTGCGCGCTCACGGTGCCATCACCCGCAAGATCGATCGCATCGCCGCATTATGCTCCGGCCGTGGCTGTCCAGCATGCAGGTCTCCTGTCTGCCCGACCGCGGGTGCTGCACGGTTCGGGCCGCGGCGAGGCGCGTCGCGGGGCCGTGTGCCGCGCCCAACGGTCGGTGCCGCAGGTACAGAATCATCCGTTCGCGGGCGCCGTGGGCGATTTTCGAACGTCGCGGGACTCGCTCGTGGCCGCGGCGGCACGACGGTCAGGCCGCCGTTGCGCGCAGCGCGGTCACCGCGGTCACGAGCGCGGTCAGGCGGCGGCCGGCGCGCCCGTCGAGATCCGACGCCGCCGCCGCGAGGTCGAGCCCGGCGAGACACTCCTCGACCGTGCCGAGGTGCCGCTTGAGGATCTGCGAGACCTCGGAGCGCAGGTCGAGCGGCGCGGCGTCATCGAGCTCGAGCCCGTCGCGCGCCGCGAGCGTGCCGTAGTAGCGGCCCCACTGCACCAGCCGATCGCCGGGCCGCACGAACGCGCGCCACGAGCGGTGCCAGTCGTCGAGCGAAGCGCCGGCGAGCAGCCGCTCTGACGAGACGTCGATGTGCCGCGAAGTCGAGGGCGCCAGCGCCTGGCGCGGCGCCACGACCGCTTCGTAGCGCTCGCCGGTCGATGGCCGGTGCGCGACCCAGTGGACGATCTCGGGCTCGGGGCGCGACGGCGTGCGGGCGGGCCAGGCGTTCGCCTCGCCTTGAATGCATACGATGCTCGGCCACTCCGCCCCGAGGCGCGCCGCCAGCTTCGCGCGGCGCGACGGGCGCCGCGCGCGCACGGGCTGGCGATGGCGCTGCGACCGCACCTCGGCCGCGTACCACTCCTGCCGCGCCACCATCGCGCGAAACGGATCGAGCAGCCGATCGAAAGGACCGCCGTCGGGCTCGAGCGCCTCGAGCGTCTCGGCCAGCGCCTCGATCGTCGACAGGCAGTGCGCGGCCGGCTGGCGGCGGATGCGGTAGTCGCTGAGGCGGCGCGGCGTGAAGGCCACGCGCGGCAACGCCGCCAGCATCGGGTTCAGGCGCAGCAACTTGCGCGCCTGCCACCAGGTACCATCGAGCGCAATCAGCGTGAGCGCGCGATCGCGCGGCAGCGTCGCGACGTCGACCGCATCGGCGCCGGGAAACAGGACGTACGCGGGCGCATCGCCTGCCAGCGCGGCGCACACCTCCGGGTCCTGCGCGAAGTCCAGGCCGACATGCAGGCTCGACCGAGGCAACGACAGGTGAGCGAGGCGCGCGGTCCCGACGCCCACGCGGTGCTCGCGCGGGTGCTGCAGCAAGATCACGCGCGTCCGCGTCGGAACCGGCGTCACGTGGCTGCAGACGCAGACCACTTGCGGGCGGCCGCAGCGCGCGCAGCACGGACGGCGCGGCGGTGCCGCGGGCCCAGCGGCGATCACGTCGCTCCCGACGGGCGCACGGCTGCGCGCGCGGCCCCGGCCACGCGCTCGGGAATGCGCACGGTTTCGGTCGCGAGATCGATCTCCAGCGCGCGCGCGCGCCGGCACATGCGCGCCGAGAGATCCACGCCGATCGCGTCGAGCCCCAGCGCGTTGGCCACCGCCAGCGCCGTGCCCCAGCCGCAGAACGGATCGAGCACGGTGCGGGTCGGCGTCCGCTCGCGCACGAACCGGCAGGCGTCGAGGCAAGCCCGCACGCCCATGGCCTTGCTGCCCGGCATCAGCCCCGCTGCCGGCAACACGTCGGCGGTCGATCGGTCGGCGCGCGCGCGCAACCCGCGGCTCCAGCCGAGCAGGTGCGAGTAGCTGGCGCGCCCGAACGTGACCGTGCCCGCCGGCTTGCGGCAGACGATCTTGTGAAAGAGCAGCCCCATTCCGGCGCGTTCGCCCGCCCGCGCGACCAGTGCGCCCTTGTCGACCCAGAGGCCGTCGTGCTTGATGTCACTCTGGAAGAAGATCGCCGCCCCGTCGTCGGGCACGGTGTGCATCACCAGCAGCGCCGCGTCCTCGAACCAGCGCTTCCATTCTTCGAAGCCGAGCGCCGGCACTTCGGACACGTCGGGCAGCGACGTCACCACGCTGGCGCCGTCGAGTCGCCCGCGCTCGCGCAGCCACGCGATCGCGTCGCCCTGGTGGACGACGCGCCGGGGCGCCGCTGGCGGTGAGTCGATCGCAGATGGCATGGGCCGCGGAGACTAGCAAACTCGGCGCCCACGCGGACCCCCCAGACGGCCGCGTCCGACCATCGATCAAAGCTCGAGCGCGCTTGACTGCAATCGGAGCATGGCGAAGTTGCAATTCATGACGAACCGAATTCCCATCGCGGCCGCCCGCAAGGGTTTCGCGACCATCCTCCGAAAGACGACCGAAGGCGAACGCATCAAGCTCACCCGCTACAACAAGACCGTCGCGATCATCATCCCCAAGCGCGATCTCGAAAAGCTGAAGGACTGTGAAGAGCAGGAGAGATCCGCGATGAAATCGAAATGATCGAGTCGGCTCCCTCAGCGTCGGGGAGCTCGGGCCCGATGGTCTCCGCGTGATCTACCCGCCGCCGGGCCCCCCTTTTCACGGGCCCAATCGCGTGCGACCCTTCCGGGCGAATGGGCGATAATGTTGTACAAGATCAAGCATCTACGCGAATGGCCCTGCTTATCGTCGACGACTCGTCGGCGAATCTCCTCGCTTACCGTGCCGTGCTCGAACCGCTGGGTCACGAGCTCTGCGAGGCCGGCTCTGGCATGGAAGCCGTGCGCCTCCTGGCAGAGCGGCAGTTCGCGCTCCTGCTCATCGACGTGCGGATGCCCGACATCGACGGATTCGAGACCGTCGAGCGCCTGCGCCGGCAGCTGAGGCGAGCAACCCCAGTCATCTTCGTAACCGGCGCGGGCGACAGCCACGCCATGCGACGCGCGTACGAGTTCGGTGCCGTCGACTACCTCGTCAAGCCCGTTGACGGCGATGTCCTGCGAGGTAAGGTCCGCAACCTCCTGGCGCTGTACGAACAGGGCGTCGAGCTCGAGCGGCAAGCTGCGCTGCTCCTGGAGCGCCAGCAGCAGCTCGGCGAGGCGTATGCGCTGGCTCGACAACAAGACACCAACATCGGCGTGCTCGCCCACGATCTCCGCAATCCGTTGAACGCCATCATGACCGGCAGCCAGCTGCTGCGCCGGGTTCCCGCGCTTCCCGACAAGGCGCGCGTGATCGCCGAGCGGATCGATCGCAGCGCCCATCGAATGGGGCTGATGATCCGCGACATCCTCGATTTCACCCGCGGCCACCTCGGCGGTGGCATTCCGCTGAACCGGCGCGCGGCGGATCTCGGCGCACTTTGCAGGGCGATCACCGACGAGATCCAGCTGGCGCACCCCGCGGCGAGCATCGATGTCGAGTGCGAGGGTGAGCTCAGCGGCTCCTGGGATCAAGCGCGCATCGAACAGGCGCTCTCCAACCTTCTCGTCAACGCTGTCCAGCACGGTGTGGGCAACGTCACCCTGAGGTTGTGGGGAGAAGATCGAGATCATGTCGTCGTCACGGTCCGCAACGGTGGCACTTTCATCCCGGCCGATCAGCTTCCGAATCTCTTCGATGCTTTTCACAAGGGCGACCGGAGCCCGTCCGGTCTCGGCCTTGGGCTGTTCATCGTGCGGCAGATCGTGCGCGCGCACGAAGGCTCCATCGACGTGGTCTCATCCCCCGAGGGGACGACGTTCACGATGCGGTTGCCGCGTCATGAGCTGGGGGGGACTGTCGGCTCGCACCGGGGCGGGTAACCAGGAACGGCGGCGGTGCGGGCTATCTCGCGAGCATGAACGTGTGCATCTCCAGGCGGTCGAGCTTGCGCGACGTCACGAGCAAGCCGGCGATG
>Ga0265338_10007829_pt1 | contig 13131 bp, 10 predicted proteins | sample 42126metaG_FD_193579 | JGI IMG/M metagenome (GOLD analysis project Ga0265338, IMG submission 193579) | Rhizosphere microbial communities from Carex aquatilis grown in University of Washington, Seatle, WA, United States - 4-21-26 metaG | ecosystem: Host-associated > Plants > Roots > Rhizosphere... | reverse complement strand
TCTGTTGCATCCGAGTCCGGTGCGTGGCATTGCGCGATCCTGATCTCGAGCGACAGAATCCGCGCCGCCTTGCTGTCTGCGTCCGCCACACCTGCCAGTTTCAGGATCGCCGCAATGTGCGATTGGTACTGCGCCCGCACCTCCGCCATCTTTGGCGATGGATCCAGGTAGGCATCGCGGTCCGGCATTCCCAGCCCGCCTTGCAATAAGTGAAAGACATAATGTTCCGACTCTTCAAAGCTCTGGTTCACCCAAACACCGAAAACGTGATCCGCATTCGCTGTCAGCCCGTCGACCTCGGTATTCAGGCTCGCTCCCAAGTATGTCGACAGCGACGTCGTATTCGTAATCGCCGCGATCGCTGCCATTTCCTCCGCCAGCGGCGTCATCCCCTTCTGTTCGATCGCGCCTTCGTCCATGAAGCTCTCATAGTAGTCGCCCACCTTCTGTTCCGCGCTGCCCCTAGTGCTCGTCATTCCGGCCGCGGCCTCAATCAGTTCGCGCACGCGCTTGCTCGTTCGCTCCGTCAGAATGGCCCGGTTGTCATAAGTCGACTGGCCTGTGGGAATAACAGCGCGCCGAAGCCAGCCCCCATTCGCGAAATGGTAGAAGTCGTCTCCCGGTTTGACCGAACGATCCGTATCCGGTGCATTCGCAGTCTGATCAGCCGGCGCAGCCGCTGCCATACAAGACACCACGAAAACGAAGAGAACGATAAGCGCACCGTGGAAAATATCGGCGCGAAGAGTCGTCGATCGAAGAGGCATGAGAGTCCTTTCCAACGTCCTTCAGCCCCGAACATAATGGAATGGAGAATAAGAGGTTGGACGTTTACGGACCCTGCTCCCAATGCGACGATCAAGAGTAAGAAACCTGCAACATGGGTGCGCCAATTCTCGCGTCATTCGAGAACTAGCGCACCCGCACAACGAAGTCCTGCTGAACTGCTCCTACGGATTTACCACCTGTTTCACTTTCTTCGAGCTCTTCTTGTGATACGCGTCCCCGGCGTAGACAGCCTGGATTGTGTACTTGCCCGCGGCACTGAACGAGGTGGTCAAGCTCGCCACTCCGCTTGCGGTCTTGCCCGTTCCAATCTGTGTCCCGCCGCTATAGAACGCGATCAATGACCCGTCCGGCAACGGGCTTTGCGAATTCACCGATGCTGTAAATGTCACCGACTGGTTCACCTGCGACGGATTCAGCGACGACGTCAGTTGCAGCGTTGTCGTGGCGCTGAGCTTGTTCAGAAACACAGCAACCGTGAAACTCGCCGCAGCCAAGTCAATCCGTCCGTCGCCATTCATATCCCCAATCCCGACCCCGAAGGCTCCACTTCCCTCCGAACTGTAACGCACCGCATCCTGCAACGTTCCGTCACCCAAACCGGCTAGCACACCCACAGCCCCAAAGTGACAGGTCTGCGGATTCCAGCATCGGCTCACGACGACCACGTCGGGACGCGCGTCTCCATTCACATCACTAACTGCCACCGACTCCGGTGAAAAGCCGCCGGACTTGTAATTCACGACAGGCTGAAAAGTGCCGTCACCATTGCCGATCAAGACGCCGGCGTATCCGGCCGCTACCACTACATCGGGATGTCCATCACCGTTCAGGTCTCCCAGCGCGACGGATTGTGCAAGGTACCCCGTCGAATAATTGACCGCCGCCTGGAACGTTCCATTTCCGTTGCCGAGCAGCACACCGATCGAACCATTGGTGGCTTCTGCGCCACAGAGTTCGCCACTCTCCGAGCAGTTCGCCACGACGAGATCCAGTTTCCCGTCGCCGTTCACATCGCCGACGGCAACGGAAGTTGCTCCCGCGCCGCCCGAGGCATACACCACTGGCGCCTGGAAAGTCCCGTTTCCATTTCCCAACAGAATGCCCACCGATCCGCTGTCGCACGTACCGGCGTTCCCGCTGCTGCAATTACCCACGACGATATCGGCCTTGCCGTCGCCGTTCACGTCCGCAATCGCGATTGCATCGGCTTCATATCCGCCCGAACTGTAATTCACTGCCGTCTGGAAGCTGCCATCGCCATTGCCGAGCAGAACGCTGACGCCCATCAAACTCCCGCCCCCGCACGGGACGGGGCCGCAGAAGTTCGCCACCAGCACGTCAAGCTTGCCATCGTGATTCACGTCTCCAATCGCGACCGCGTGGGCTCCATAACCCCCCGAACTGTAGCTAACCACCGACTGAAAAGTACCATCGCCCTTACCGAGCAGAATACCGACGCTACCTTGCTGGCAATTTGCATCGCAGTTGTTAGCGACGACCAGATCGGCGTGTCCATCGCCATTCACATCCCCCACCGCAACAGCGAGAGGTGTGGAGCTTCCGGACGGATATGGCACGCCCTTCGCGAATTTCACGGGCAACTTCTGCGCCGACGCAGCACCGTCCATCTCGCCGGCCACTTCGCTTGCGCTATTGAGAACTACATTTTGGCGCGTCTCTTGCGCCATCACACTTGCCGCCATCATACCGGCAGACAAAACCGTGCTTGTTAGGATTTTGAGTCGGAACATAGGATTCTCCTTAGTCGGGCGAGGAAGTCCCTACTCATACAAACGAAAAAACGGGATAAAACAGCTCACGATTCCAGGAAATAGTAAGCAGTTGAGCACAGAGTCTTGCGAGAGGATGAGCCGAATTTGGAACCTACGAGACGCACGATCAAGCACTTCAGTATGAGGGCTTAGCGGTCAAATGCTCAACCAGTTCTTGCCAGCAGCGCGTCAATGCCTGGTCTGCGTTCTTCACGAGGAGACCGCATCTCTCCATGCCCTGTTGCGTAGCACCCGCCCAGGCCGCCCATTCCCTGCCACGCCCCGCTCCAAGCCGCTGCAACTCACTCAACTTCCGGTACGCCACGAGATCGGCCGACACTCGCTGATCAACCTGCTCCCATTGCTTCTGGCAGAGAGTCAGCTGCTTCCGCGCGTGTTGCACATCGGGTGGAGACTGGCCCGCCGCTTGCCGCGCATGGCTCGCCGCTTGAAGCGCCTGCTGGACCGATCCGCTAACCTCCAGGATCGCATTCTCGAGCTCGTCCACGAATACAAGATCGCTGTGTGGCGGCTTATCGCCCAATGTGACGGAAAGCTCTTGCAGCGCCTCATCGAGGCGGTGGATGCTGACGAAAAGCTCCTCGAATGATCGTCCGAGTGCCATCGCTCAAACCCTATCGCCTCGTATCACCTGTGGTTGATTGCGGCAGGCCAACTTTGCGCACCAGTTCAACAAACCGGGGATCTGAACGCATAGCGTCGAATGGGAAATACGTATTCAAACCAATAAGCAGCCAATCGTGTTCCTGATAGGCAGTGTTGAGCCAATGGAAAGCCTGCTCTTTGTCGCCGAGCCCTGCGTAGAAGCGCGCAATGGACACGGCGGAATAGTACCCGTTCTTGCGCTGGGCCTGGCGGAATTCAATGGCTTTCGCCAGAGCGCCCTTCCAACCTCCAGAGCGAAATCCTTGTTCCATCGCGGCTCCAAAGTCCGCTTCCATCTGGTAGCCGGACAACTGGCCACCGGTTTTCCACTCTTCCACTACCTGCGGATACATGCCCTTTCCCCAGTAGGCATAGGCGAGGCAATCATGCGCGATTGCAAATGTCGGGTTCTCTTTCGCCAGCTTACTGCAAATTGCGATGGCTTCGTCAAACTGGCGCGCCGAGACATGAACGCCTCCCGCGACTCTGCTGATGACAAGAGACTGCGGGTCGAGATCGTGCGCACGATTCACTTCCGCAATCGCCTCCTGTTCCCTGCCCCCAATCATGGCGATATCGTCGGCGTACCACTGCCGCGCCGTGGCGTCGTATGGGTCCAGTTCGAAAGATTTCTTGAACTCGGACTCGCCTCCTGCAAAATCCCAGTCATACTGCATTTCATTGCCACCAAGAATGGCGTGAGGATGTGCCAGGGTCGGGTCCAATTCCAGCGCCTTCCGGGCGGCGCCGTTCGACTTCGGGAAATCTTCGTTCTGATTCCCGCCATAGTTCGGGAGCACCGAATACGCATCGGCAAGCCCGGAATAGGCCAGCGCATAGCCCGAGTCCTTCGCGATGGCTTGATTAAAGTAGGAGATAGCTTTTTCCAGCTCACCATGGGTGCGGTTGTTCCACGCGTACCGGCCTTTCAAATACAGCGCATACGCTTCTGGATTTTGGGTACCCTGCCGCGTCACCTGCTTCTTTTCTGAGCTGCTGAGCTTGGAGCGCAGTTTTTCCGCGATGTCTCCGGCGATCTGCTCCTGCAACGAGATGATTTCCGCTCCCTTGCCGCTGTAATGGTGTTGCCAGATTTCGGTGTTGTCGCGAACATTGATTAACTCGGCGCTGACTTCAATGCTGTCGCCGCGCGACGTCACGCGTCCGCTCACGAGCACGGCAACTCCGAGCTCGTTGCCCGCCCTTTGCGCGTCCACATCTTTCCCCTTATAGCGAAAAACGGAACTACGCGACTTCACCTTGAGTTGGGGCACGTGCGCCAGGTTCCCGATCAGCGATTCCGTCATACCATCGCTCAGATAATCGGTATTCGAATCTCCACTGCCGTTAGCGAAAGGCAGGACGGCGATGGAGTCGGCACGGGGACTGTGTGGCAGGAAGGTCAGTCCGAGCAGTCCCAACGCCAGGACGCCAGCCGTTACGAATGCGGCGACCTTCCAATTCCAGTTTCGGCGTGGGCTCCCGACCCCGACCCGGCTGGAGGTCACGACCCCGAGTTCACGCTCCAACTCTTCGCCGATTACCTCTTCCGTTTCGATTTGCGTCGGGGCAATCCAGCGGTAGCCGCGGCGGTCGATTGTTTCCACGAAGATCGGGTTTTCCGCGGAATCTCCGAGGGCATCCCGTAGACGCTTGATGGCACTGCGGATCCCCAGATCGAAATCGACGTACACATCGTCGGGCCACAGCGCCTGCCGAAATTCCTCGCGCGTGATGACTTCGTTGGGACGGCTGAGTAAGAGCTTGAGCGCCCGAAAAGGTAAGTCCTGAATGCGGATCTTGACTCCACTTTTGCGTAACTCGTCCGAGCGTAAATCGGCCTCGAACACCCCGAAGAGCACAACCGTGGGCGTGCGATTCAAAGAGTTAGCGGGCATAGGACGGAGCGATGGGGGAGGGTGACGCCAAGTCTACCATCAAACCTTTAAGGGCCGGAAGTGAAGTTTGCGGGGTTTCACTGTGCTTGGCGAAAGGTTCGATGGACCGATTCCCCGCGTCACAACTTCACGCATTCTGCTGCAAACAAATGCCTTTAGCACGTCACATGCGCTGCACGAACGGATCACGCCGGGAACATTGACCGCGGGCTGCAGTTAAGGCACATTGAGCGCCAAGTTCGGAGCCATGGGGAAGGCTCGGATTGAATCTCGATAAGTCGATGCTTGGAATAAGCCGTTGGAGGAAGCGATGAGAAACCGCACTCTTTGGGTCCTGACGCTGGCTGTCTGCCTCGGGACTGGCATAGCAAACGCAGCGCAAAAGAAAATCAGCATCGCACCTTTCGCCAACAACAGCTGGTGTGGGGAGGGTCTGATCGGCTGTTCAACGTTTCCCTATGGCACCAAGCACTATGACGGAATTGCCTACACCATGCTGGGCAATAAGAAGGGGACGACAAATACTGCCTGGTTCGCGTCGGATGCGGCCGGGCAGGGGAGCGGCACGGTCTCCGTCACCATCCCCGTCAATGTTGCCAAGGTCAAAACCGTTTATACGCTCATGAATACCGAGTGGGGATCGACACAATCGGGCCTGATCACCATCACTTTCACGGGAAGCAACGGGGCCACTTGGACCTTCGATCCCGTCGGGAACGTGAACATCCGCGATTACAACAACGGCAACTTCACCGATAGCTGCATATGCCAGTTACCGGGAGGAGCAGGGCAATCCGCGACGATCAATGCCTGGACCAACAACGCGGGCCAGCGACTCGACGAACAAGTGTACGAATTGCCAGCGGCATTTGCGACGCAAACGCTCGAAAGCATCACCATCACCGATAGCGGCGGCGAGAATGTGCAGCGTGCCATTCTGGCCGCGATCACAGTTTCGACGACCGGTCCGTAGGGCGTAGGCCTGCGGAAATTTCTGACCATAAGCCTCACGCACTTATTTTGGAGGAATTATGAAGAGCAGCAAACTAACTATTCTCGTGCTGATGATCTGCGCCGGAGCGGGATTAGCGCAGGCCGCAAAAGTCACGACCACTCCCGTCGATATTTCTGCCGTTACTAACACAACCTGGTGCTCTGGTGAAATCAACAACTGCTCCACCTATCCCGTTGGTGCACAAACCTACGACGGCATCCCGTACCTAATTCCAGGGAACGCCCAAGGAACAGCAAACAATTTCTGGTCGGCTGAGATTGCAGCCGGCGGCGGTAGCGGCACGGTGTCAGTTACCGTTCCGATCAATGTTCCGAAAGTTAAGACGGTCTATACCCTCATGAATACGCTTTGGGGATCGACACAATCGGGCCTGATCACCATTACTTTCACAGGAAGCAACGGAGCTACCTGGACTTTCAACCCCGTCGGCAACGTGAACGTCCGCGACTACAACAGCGGCGGTACGACCAACAATATCGCGTGCCAACTGCCCGGAGGCGTGGGACAGTCCGCCACCATTAACGCTTGGGTGAACGGCGATGGCCAGAGGCTGGACGAACAAGTATTTGAACTTCCGGCAGCGTTTAAGACGCAGACCCTGGTCAGCATGACCATCACCGACAACGGAAATACGGGCCAGCAACGAAGTTTCCTGGCAGCCGTAACGGTTTCGACCCTCGTTCCGTAGATGTTACGTATCAACAACGTTCAGATTCATCAGTCACAGATCTTGAAATCGCATACGTCTTTCCCCCGCTTTCCCATCGCAGCGCCAACGAAAATTCGACCCAGGAGATTTCTTGATGTCTATGCGAAGCATGATCACAAACGTCTTTGTTGCGCTGGCTCTTGCCGGCGCCTCGCTATCGGTCCAAAGCCAAACCAATTTGACCAGCAAGCTGGCCCCCGAGGTTACGCACAATAGCTGGACAAGCGGGGCGGCCCTACCGACAGCAGTCAGTTTTGAAATGACGGGCGTGATCAAAAACTCGATCTACGTCGTCGGCGGTTACACCGATTCAACAACCGTGGCCAACAACCAGGTCTATAACATCACTACGAACACCTGGAGTAGCGCCGCGCCTTTGCCCTCGGCGACAGCCCAGGGAGCAAGCGCGGTCGTGAAGGGCGTCTTGTATGTCTTCGGGGGAAGCAACAATGGCGGCGGCGCTGTTAGTAACGCCGTGTGGGCCTACAAGCCGAAGACGAATACCTGGACCCCAAAGACGGCAATGCCGACCGCCCGAGGCAGCGCAGTCGCTAGCGTGGAAAAGAACATCATCTACGTGATCGGGGGCTATGCCAATGGCGTTCGGCTGAACACAGTCGAAGCCTACAATCCCGCAACCGATACATGGACAGAGGAAGCGCCACTGCTCGTGGGCAAGTCGGAGCCTGCAGTCGGAACAGTCGGCACCAAGATTGTCGCAGCGGGCGGGTATACGACATCCGGGGACAACGGCGACAACGAAGTCTACAACGTGGCCACAAATTCATGGGCTGCCTTCAAGGCCGATCCCAACGCGCGAAATGGTGCCTGCTTCGGCTCGGCCAAGGGCTCGCTCTACGTCGCAGGCGGAGCCGACAACACCGCGCCTGCGGAAACCACGAACGAGTCATACAAGGTGGCCAAGAACACGTGGACGACCCAGGCACCCTTGCCGCTGGCCGTCTCGGTTCCCGGGTCCGCTGTCTATAAAGGAGTGCTGTACTGCATCGGCGGCGCCAGCAGCGGGAGTGTTTTTCAGAACACGGTTTACAACAATGTGCAGATTTACCAGCCGTGACACACACCAGGGGAGCGGAGAGGCAAGCCAATCAACAATTCGCACCGGAGGAAAGCCATGAAGGCTAAGTCTTTGACGTCGGTATTACTCCTATGGATCGGGCTGAGTGTGCCTGCGGCAGCACAGAGTCCGGCGGTTACTCATAACACGTGGACGAGCGGGGCTCCGATGCCGACAGCCCTAAACTGGCCCGCCACGGGCGTAATCAGCGGAAAAATCTATGTTGTCGGCGGATACACTGGCGGACCTGCATCAGCCGACACCCAGATCTACAATCCCACCAACAACTCCTGGAGCACAGGCTCTCCCATCCCTGCCGCAACAGGGCAAGCCACCGCCGCAGTGGTGAAGAACATCCTGTACATTTTTGGGGGGAGCAACAATGGCGGGGGATCGGTATTTAACGCCGTGTGGGCCTATAACCCGAAGACCAACACGTGGACTCCGAAGGCCGCAATGCCGACGGCAAGGTGCAGCGCCACGGCGGTCGTGGACAAGAGCCACATCATTCACGTGATTGGAGGCTACAACGGCAGCCGCCTCTCGACCGTCGAAGCCTACAATCCCGCAACCGATACCTGGACCGAAGAAGCCAGCCTGTTGCTGGGCAAGTCGGAGATTTCTGCCGGGTTGCTGGGTAGCACGAAGACCGGATTCACGATCGTTGCGGCGGATGGATACAGCGGCAGCGACACCGGCAACAACGAGGGCTATAGCATCGCAACCAATACGTGGGCAAATCTCGCATCCGACCCCAACGCGCGAAACGGCTCCTGCTTCGGTATTGTTGGCTCGAAGCTCTACGCCTCTGACGGGAACGCCTCCGGCAATAACCCGATCGCTGTCATGGAGTCGTTCAACCTGAAGAAGAACGCCTGGTCTTCCCTCGCTGCCATGCCGAACACCCTGACCGACCCCGGCTCGGCGGTCTACAAAGGCAAGCTCTACTGCATCGGCGGTGGAGATTGGGCCGCTCCTCCCAACAACAACGTCTACAACTACGTGCAGATTTATCAGCCTTAGAGAATGCGGAGATGAAAAATGTGGGTACGCCACTTCTCGTGTCTTTCGAGAAGTGGCGCCTCAACCCTGACCTAGCCTCACAGCTATGTTCGCTTCAGAGCGCCACGTCAGTGCCGGCGCAATACAAGAAATAACTCAGGTGCGAACAGCCAGCACCGGGCATGGTCCCAGCTGAATTACTCGATAGGTTGTCGAGCCAAAGACCGCCAGATCCAGTGCCCCACTGCCGTGCACGCCCATAATCACGATGTCGGCCGCCAATTCGGCAGCGACTTGAATAATCTGCCGGTACGGTTTTCCGGCGCGAACCGCGAATTCAACCTTGAGGGTCTCACGTACCTCGGGTGAAACAAGCTTTTCAAGGCGCTCCATCGCAGCTGCTGTAACGACTTTCTTCTTGGCCGCGCTCGGAGCTTCTTCTAGCACGTGCAACAGCGTGAGGACGGCGCCGTACTCCTCGGCCGCGGAGATGGCATAATTCAGCGCCCGCTTTGCATTCTCCGAAAAATCAGTGCAGTAAAGAACCCTGGTCAAGCGGTGCGCCTGCCCAGCCCCTTTGGCTTCATCGCCCTGCGGCACATTGCTGACGGCCAGCACCGGGCAAGACGCCAACCGCATCACTCGATCGGTCACCGAACCCAGCATCAGCCGGTCATAACCGCGCCTGCCATGCGTTCCCATGACAATCACATCCACCTTCTGCTCCTGCGCCAGCAACAGAATGGAATCCGCGGCGATTCCCTGTCGCACAAGCAGCTCTGGCCGAATCTTGTCATGCGGATTTTGCTTCACAAATTCCTGCAGTTGTTCCTGCCCCGCCTCGCAGACCGACCGGCAAAACTCATCGTAGAGTCCCGCCGAGGCAGTGAAGCCCACCGAAGGATGCCGCCAGAGCTCCGCGACATGCACGGCGACCAACTTGGCTCCGTAGTGCTCGGCCACCGACAGCGCATGGCGATACGCCCTTCCCGAAAACTCCGAGAAATCAATGGGGCAAAGGATGAGTTTGATCTCCAGCATGCTTCCTCCTAGGCCCACGATCCTGATGCCTGCGCGGCCGGCGATCCCTCGCAGGCATCGCGAAGATGGTTGATGCTGTAGTTGGAGTTAACGCACCACTCTAGTCCGATGTCACGACAAGAGCAACGCCAGGAGGGACCAAGTTTTCACTACGTGACGTTCTGACTCCCTACCACACCTCACACCGCTTCTTGAGCGGACGTACCATCGCGGCGTCCGGTTTGCATTGGAATGCCTGCTGAAACTCCGGCATGTTCGATAGCGGTCCGTTCACCCGATATTTCGACACGGGATGCGCGTCGCTCTGCACCTGCAAACGCTGCGCCTCAGGCCGCATGGCGTCGCCCCGGAACTGTCCCCACGCGATGAAAAATTGCTGCTCCGGCGAATATCCGTCGAGGTCCGCAGGCCGCGGCTTCCCCTGCATGGACTTCTGAAATGCCATGAAAGCAATCTTCGCTCCGCCTAAATCCCCAATACTCTCCCCCAGCACCAGTTTCCCGTTGTGATGGATGTCCTTCTCGATGTAGTAATTTTCAAACTGATCGGCCACGCACGCTCCGCGCTCCTGGAATTTCTTCAGGTCGTCGGCAGTCCACCAGTTCGTCAGACTTCCATCGGCAGCGTATTGCGATCCCTGGTCGTCGAACCCGTGTGAAATTTCGTGCCCGATGATCACCCCGATCGCGCCATAGTTCACCGCATCCACGGCATCAAGATAAAACGCCGGGGGTTGCAGAATGCCCGCCGGGAACACGATCTCATTCAGCGGCGGATAGTAATACGCATCCGAGGTCGGTGGCGTAAACTGCCAGCGGCTGCGATCCACCGGCTTGCCGATCAGCTGCAGGTCGTCCTCGACGGCGAACCGACTGGTTACCAGCACATCCTCGAAGTAGCCGTCGCGCCGGATGTCGAGCTTGCTGTAATCCTTCCACTTGTCGGGATAGCCAATCTTCGGATTAAAGGTCGCCAGTTTGCCCAGCGCTTTCTGCTTGGTCTGGTCGCTCATCCACGGCCGCGTCTCGATGTCATCCTTCATCGCCGCCAGAATGTTGCGCACCATCTCCTGCACTCGCGTCTTGGCCTCCGGAGGAAAGTATTTCTCCACATACTTCTGGCCCAGGGCTTCGCCCAGCAGGTTATCGGTCGATTCCACACAGCGTTTCCAGCGTGGCTTGATCTCGCTCGCGCCGCTCAGGTACTTGTCAAAGAATTCAAAGTTTTCGTTGACGAATGGGGTCGGCAACTCCGCCGCGAATGTGTTCAGCAAGTGCCACTTCAAGTAAATCTTCCAATCGGCAAGCGGTGTCTCCTGCATTTGCCGGTCGATGGCCTGCATGTACCGGGGCTGGTTCACGTTGATCGGCACATCTTTGGGGAGTCGCATGTGTGCCAGGTATCCATCCCAATCAATATGCGGAGCCATTCCGTGGAGTTGCGCCAGTGTCGTCTTATGATCCGTCGCCTTGGGATCGCGCAACTCGGCAGTTCCCAACGAAGCATCCGCCATTCTGGTTTCCATCGCGAGTACTGTCTGCGCCGCGCCCGCCGCCTGGTTCGCATCCCACCCCGCCAGCTTGAACATGTTGGTCACGTAGTCTTTGTACTTTTCGCGCGCTTCCACAAAGCGCTTTTCCGAGCCAACGTAATAGTCCTTTTCAGGAAGCGAGAGGCCGCTTGCGACGATATCCGCCAGTACCATCGTCGGATTGTGGGCGTCCTGCTGGCTGCCAAGGTCAAATGGCACAGACACGCCGATATCCTGCATTTCAAAAATCACAGATTGCAGAGTGCGCGCGTCCGTGGCGCCGTCGATCTTTGCCAGCCACGGCTTCACCGGTTCCAGCCCGCGGGCGTCGATTCGCGCCTGGTCCATACATGCGCCGTAATAATCGCCAATCAACTGCTCTGCGCTTCCCTTCGGAGCGTTTTTCGCCTGGGTCGCATCTTCCAGAATGTCGCGCAGCTTGTCCTTGCTGGTTTCACCTGCCTGCCAGCGCTTGCTCCAGCGGGTCATCGAAGCCGGAATCGGATTGTTCGCCCGCCACGTGCCGTTGGCAAACTCATAGAAATCCGTGCACGGATCCGTGTTGCGATCGATATCGTTGAGGTCCACGCCATGTGGCTTCGCGGCCTGGGAGTAGAGCAACGGCGAACAAAGCACTACAAGCCAAACACTCTTAAGGATTTGCATCAGGCTCTTTCCGGCGAGACCTGTCGCGTAGGGGATCCGGCGACCAGGCACTCTAGACGTTGGTTACGTCCATCATTCTAGACGAGCCAGATGCGCAATCGTGATCAAGCGCACTTGCGCCTGCGACCTGCTCTTTAGAATTTCGGCCCGCCCCGGCTGCGGATCTCTTCCAGGCGCTTCTGCGCCGGCGAGTTCGGATTGTTTCGTTCCTCGTTCAACGCTTCCAGACACGGCGTGCACAGCCCGCCCGCAAAATAAAGTTCCTGGTCGGGAAACGTGATCCGCTCCCGGCAGATCCGGCACCGGTAGTTCATATCCTTGGCCCGCTCGTTCCACTCCTGCTCGGTTCGTGACAGCTCGCCCATAGCTAGATTGTAACCTCCGGCAACCTGTGCCCTCCCCGGCCGAACCGCGCTCACGTCAGCCCTTCCCGGGTTCCGCAAAACACGGCGTCACGCCGACCTGCCAGCCAAGTTTCGCCCAAAAAAAAACGGCCGGCAGCCTTGCGCTGCCAGCCGCCATTCGTTAATCGCGGAACGTCTTACCGTCGTCCGCCGCGGGACTCATGTCCACCGCCACCACGCGAGTCGTGCCCACCGCGGAACCCACCTCCACCACGGACCACTCCTCCGCCATGGTATCCACCATCCCCACGAAAGTTGGTCACCGGACCGCGCCGGTCAAAATCGCGACGTCCATCCCGGTCACGATCAAAGTACCGCCCGCCACCGTAGTATCCGCGGCCGATGTAGGGACGCCCGTAATAGCTGTGATACCAGGGTCCGGCGCCGATAAACACTCCATTCACAAACCAGTTCGGACCGTAGTACCCATAAGGCGCACACCCATACGGGTAGCTGTCGTAATAACCGTAGGGGCAGACGGGGGGTCCGGATACGTAGCCGGGGCCGACGCCGATTCCGATCCCTACTCGCACCTGCGCCTGCGAAAACGCCAGCGGAAC
>Ga0265338_10007826_pt1 | contig 13134 bp, 5 predicted proteins | sample 42126metaG_FD_193579 | JGI IMG/M metagenome (GOLD analysis project Ga0265338, IMG submission 193579) | Rhizosphere microbial communities from Carex aquatilis grown in University of Washington, Seatle, WA, United States - 4-21-26 metaG | ecosystem: Host-associated > Plants > Roots > Rhizosphere >... | reverse complement strand
ATCAATTGGCCTGCGGTTGCGGGATCGCGCTGCAGCTTCGAGTAGGCTTTGTACCCGGCATCGGCGCGCATCGGATCGACAAGGCCGCGTCCGCCACTCACGAATTGCAAGCCGGCGTTCACGAGGCCTTTGTACAAGCCGTCGTGAAAGCCCTGATGAAAATTCCGGACTTCGTACAATTCTTTTTTCAGCCAGCTTTGATCAATCTTGCGCTGGTAAGCCGACAGCGTTTTCGCGGAAGTATCGCCAGCGCATAGCGCTTCATAAATTGCTTCCGCGGCAAGCATTCCGCTTTTGATTGCAGTGTGAATTCCTTTCAGGCGCTGCGAATTCAGCAGGCTGGCGGAATCTCCGACGATCAATCCGCCGTCAACGTAATTTCGCGGCATGGAATACCAGCCGCCGTAGGGCACCGTTTTCGCACCGTAGCGAACGAGCTTGCCGCCATCGAGAATGCGGTGGATGAAGGGATGCGTCTTGAATTTCTGGAATGCTTCGTGCGGATCGAAGAGCGGATTGTGGTATTCGAGTCCGACGATCGTACCAATCGAAACACGATTGTCGCGCAGGCCGTAGATCCAGCTGCCGCCGTAAATTTCAGAGCCGAGCGGCCAGCCGAGCATGTGGGCTACGAAGCCGGTGTCAATGCGGCCGGGTTGCACGTCCCACAATTCTTTTATACCGATGCCGTAAATTTGCGGATTCAGGCCATCAAGTTTGAGTTTGCTGACGAGGTCTTTGGTTAGCGAGCCGCGCGGGCCTTCGGCGAGCACAGTAACTCTTGCACGAAGTTCGTAGCCGGGGGTGAAGTTATCTTTCGGCTTGCCGTTCTTGTCCACGCCTTTGTCTTCGGTGAGGACGCCGGCGATGCCGTCTTTGTCGTAGAGAAGTTCGCGCCCGGCGAATTGCGTAAAAAGATTTGCGCCTTTCTTTTCAACCAGGCCGCCGAGCCATTTCACGAGCTTGTTGAGCGAGATGACGAAGTTGCCGTGATTCTGCAGGGGCGGCGGCGTGATGGGCAGCTTGTAGGAATCTTTTTCAGTGAAGTAGTAGGCCGCGTCGCTGGTGACGGGCGTGTCGAGTGGCGCGGATTGTTCAAAGTCTGGAACAAGTTCGCGGAGCGCGCGCGGGTCCATGATGGCGCCGGAAAGTTGATGAGCGCCGATTTCGCGCGCTTTTTCGAGAACGTAGATATTTTCGGCGGAGAGCGCGGGGGATTTCTTGGCGGCATTGTGCTGGTCGAAGAGATTCGAAAGATGCAGCGCGCAGGCAAGGCCGCCGGGGCCGGCACCGATGATCAGAACGTCCGCGTCGAGGCGTTCGCGCTCAATAGGCATCAATTCATTTTAACAGAAGCGGAAAGTGGAAAAGCGAAAATGGGAAAGGGCATTGCGGGAGCGTCTAGTGAACTCCGAGAGCAACGATTTGCAGAGGGTTTACGCGCGCTCCGTTGACATTGAGACTCCAGTGAAGATGCGGTCCAGTGACCCGGCCCGTGGCGCCGACTAGGCCAATCACGGTTCCTGCGTTGACCAAGTCGCCGACCGCGACTTTGATCGCGCTCATGTGGCAGTAAAAAGTGTAAATGCCCAGACCGTGATCCAGGATCACCGTGTTGCCCGAGAAAAAGAGATCATCGGCAAGCATCACGCGACCGCGCTGCGCGGCGTGAATCGGGGTGCCCGTTTTTGCAGGCATGTCGAGACCCGTGTGCGGGGATCTTTTCTCACCGTTGAGGACGCGCCGCTTGCCGAAGTTGTGTCCCGTGGCAACGCCATCGAGTGGTGTGCGAAATTGTCCGATCCAGAGACGCGCGGTGGTTGGGTGCGCGTAGATTTCGTGAATACGTGCCGAGTCTTTCTCCCCTCGTGCGCTTTCCTCAGGATTTGGATTCACGAATTGATCTGCAACCTTGAGGCTTTCGATCGTGAAGTGCCCCTCTTTGACGGTGACGACCGCTTTGCACGTGAAAGGGTCGCTTTCGGGCAGCTGTCCTGATACCACAAGATCGTATTTTCCGGGGGCGCGCTCAAGGTCAATGCCGAGAAGGGCGTGGTGAACGCGATCACTGCCAGCCGCCCAAAATGGCAACGGATTTTCCGCCCATGTGCCAGTTAAGTCGGCGACGGGCGCGGTGCTGTTGAGAGTGAGTTCGAGCAAGGCGCCTTGAGCAGCCGCGGTTGTATTCAAACGCAGCGTAACTCCCTTTGCACAAGGTTTAGATTCCTGCGCGCGAGCGATGGAAGGAAGTGTGACACCGAGGAACGGGACGATTGCCGCGATGAACGCGAAGCGGAGCAAATATTGGATTGGCGGTCGTTTCATGAGATTTGTGGGGCCACTTCGGACTATACGGCACAAGCGCGAATAATGAAGGTGCTGGAATTCACTGGATGCGGCTAAAGAGAAACCCGGCGCAGGTTGAACAGTCAATCAGGTGAATCGCGTATTCGCGTCTAAGCCAGAATTTACAATTTTGTGACAACAGGGAAAACGAGGAATGGGAAGCTTCCTCGCAGGCGCTTGCGACAATGGACAAGAGCGTCCAAGGAGCAGCAGAGATGAAGAAACTGAGAGCCGTTGGTTACGGGGCCCTATTTTTCCTCCTGACGATTTCAACCATTCCAGCTACCGGGACGGCCCAGACCTACACGGTGACCGATCTCGGCGTGCTCGGTGGCACGAATAGCGCAGCGTATGGAATCAACGCGTCGGGGCAGATCAGCGGATGGTCGTCGGTGAATGGCAGCAGCAATATTCACGCGTTCATTTACTCGGGTGGAAAAATGACGGACCTGGGGACGCTGGGCGGCGAATACAGCCTTGGTTTGGGAATCAACGATACCGGCCAGGTGACGGGGTATTCGACGCTCGCGAATGGATCGTACCGGGCGTTCCTTTACACAAGCGGAAAGATGACTAACATCGGGACGTTAGGCGCGAACTACAGCGCGGGATACGCAATCAACAACGCGGGCCAGATCGTGGGTTCTTCGGATACGGCAGCTGGGATGTCGCACGCGTTCGTCTATGCGAACGGATCGTTCACGGATCCTGGGACGCTGGGCGCGAATATTGTGGGCTGGACAACGACAGCTTCAGGAATTAATACGTCAGGAGCGGCGGTGGGATATTCGTACCTTGCGAACGGCGAGTTTCACGGTTTCCTTTTCGCGAACGGCAAGATGACGGACCTTGGAACTCTGGGCGGAGAATTCAGCCAGGCGTATGCCATCAACGCGTCCGGGCAAATTACCGGAACGGGGTATGTGAGCGGAGATACGGGCGCACACGCGTTCATTTATGCGAACGGCAAGATGACGGACATTGGCAAGCTCACCGGGTTTTACGCCACGGGATTTTCTATTAATAGCGCAGGCGTGGTGGTGGGAACGGCAGACGTGAAGAGTTCGAGCGAATATATGGTTTACCACGCGTTTGTTTACAGCGGGTCGAAAGTGACGGACTTGAACAGCCTGATTCCGCGGAATACGGGATGGGTGCTCGAGCAAGCGAATGGGATTAATGATTCGGGGAGCATCGTCGGGTACGGAACGATCAAGGGCAATGAACACGCGTTTTTGCTGACGCCGAAGACGGGTGGGCGGTAGCCGAAAGCGCTGCCGGCGCGGGACCCACTCACTCATAACGCAGCGCGACTAGTGGATCGACGCGGGTGGCGCGGCGCGCCGGGATGTAGCAAGCAACCAGCGCCACGCCGACAAGAACCACGACCACGGACGCGAACGTAAGCGGATCAGCGGGCTGAACGCCGTAGAGAACGCTCGCGAGAAAACGCGAGAGGCCGAACGCGGCAACGATGCCTGCGAGGACGCCCGCAAGAACCACGAACATCCCTTCGCGCAGAACCAATCGCATGACGTCTGCTGGATTCGCACCCAGAGCCATGCGGATGCCGATTTCATGCGTGCGGCGCGCGATTTGGTAGCTGAGCACGCCATAAATTCCCACAGCGGCCAACACCAGCGCCAGCCCCGCAAAAATTCCCATCAGAATCATCAGGAATCGTTGCAGTGCAATTGAATGCGCCAGAACTTTTTCCATGGATTCGATGCGGGCGACCGGCTCCTGAGGATCCACGGCGGCGACGATGTTGCGAATTTCGCCATCAAGATTCAACGGCTGCGCGGTCTTGACGATGCATGTGGAAGCAAACCAGAAATTCGTCATCTCGTTAAAGGAATCGAAGACTTGGGACTGCGGGACGTAAACGGTGGGGCGAGCGGGCTGGTCGAGTCCAATTTCCTTGATATCAGCTACAACGCCGACGACAACGCGCGGCTTGTTCTCCTTTTGCGATCCTTCGGCGGCCAGCAGCGGTTTACCGATGGCACTTTCGTGCGGCCAGAGTTCATTCGCAAGATCCTGATTGATCACGACGACGCGAGCAGAATCGGCGGAATCGGATTCGGAGAATTCACGGCCGTAGAGCATGGGAATCGAGAGCGTGTGGAAGTAAGAAGGGCTGACGGAGCGAAACTCGATTCCAAGATAGTTGCTCGAGGTGCCGGAAGCTACTCCACTGCGGAATAATACGGTGTTGAGTCCGCGCTCAAGAGGTGTGGCGGAAGCGGTGGCGACGGAAACGACACCGGGAAGCTGTTGGACGCGCTCGATCACCTGCCGCTGGAATTTCCACACTTCCGCAGTCTTGTTGTATTTCTCCGCAGTCAAGGACATCTGAGCGCTCAAAACGTTTGTTGCGTCGAAACCCAGTGGGACCCGGTAGAGGTGAACGACGGTGGTGGTGAGCAGGCCCGCCCCGGTGAGGAGCACGAGCGACAGCGCCACTTCCGCGGCGACGAGCACGCGAGACAATTTACGGCCGGGCGCTCCGCCAGAACGCTCGCTGCCTTCCTTTAGGGAATCGTTCACGTTCCCGCGCAGCGCGTGAGCGGCGGACGCGGAGCCGCAGACGATGGCCACGACTGCGGATACTCCCAGTGTGAACGCGAGCACGCGCCAGTCGAAAGATAGATCGTCAATGCCGGGCAATTCGATGGGGCTCAGCGAGACGAGCACGCGAACTCCCCAGGCGGCGAGCGCAAGCCCCGCGGCACCGGCGACAGCGGCAAAGACAAGGCCTTCGCAAAGAAGCTGGCGGAACAGACGGCCCGTGGTGGCGCCAAGCGAAGTGCGGATGGCGATTTCACGCTGGCGGGAAGTAGCGCGTGAAAGAAATAGATTTGCGACGTTCACGCACGCGATGAGAAGAACGAAGCCGACGGCGCCGAACAATACCAGGAGGATCGGTTGAATTTGAATGCCTGCGAGAACCGCTTGTTGATAGGTGCGGACGAGCGGCCGGAAATGGCTGCCTTCACCGGAACCAGGATGAGCCCGCTGGTAATCAGAGGCGAGATGATCGGCCTCAGCCTGCGCGGCGGCGATAGTGATGCCGGGCTTGAGCCGTGCGAGCAGCGTGTAATTGGTGCCTCCATCCTGTGGCTCGGCCGAGAGCTGCAATGGAATTAAGACGCTCGGGTCCGCACCTGTAGGCTCGGCGGAAGCGAAACGAAATGCGGGCGGTAATACGCCGACAAGAGTATGCGGCACACCGTTGAGGATGATGGTGTGGCCGACGGCATTCCGATCTCCACCGAAAGCGCTGTGCCACAAGCCAAAGCTGATTATGGCGACGTTTGGGCCGCCGGGGCGATCTTCATCCGGGTCAAAACCGCGGCCGATGATGGGTTCCATGCCGAGCGCGCCGAAAAACTGGCGGCTCACCTTGGCACCGCGCACGTGAACTGGGCCGGAATTGCCCACCAGATTAAAACCGCCCATGGAGCCGAAGAAGGCCGCAACAGAATCAAGCGTCTGGGAGTGGTCGCGCCAAAAAACATACTGGCGGGATTCCACATCGTCGCTGACATCGCCGTTGGGGAATTGCAATCCCACCGAAACCACGCTCTGCGGATCAGGATAGGGAAGCGGGCGAAGCAGCACTGCATTCACGAGCGTGAAGATGGCTGTATTGGCGCCGATGCCGAGCGCAAGTGTGAGCACGGCGATCGCGGTGAAGCCGGGGGATTTCAATAGCATACGAATGGCATATCTTAAATCTTGAAGGAGTGCGTTCATGAGGGGTTCCTTTTCATTTCTCATTCATAGCGCAACGCGATGAGAGGGTCCACGCGCATGGCGCGGCGCGCAGGAATGAAACAAGCAAGCGACGCGACAACGATCAATAGGACCGAAACGGTAACAAACGTCATGGGATCGTTGGGGCTGACGCCATACATCATGCCGCCAATCAGCCGCGTCAAGCCAAAGCCCGCGGCGATGCCGATCACAACTCCCAGCATGGCCAATTGAAGCCCCTGCATGATGATCATTCCCAAAACATCGGCAGGCTTTGCGCCAAGGGCCATGCGGATGCCGATTTCGTGCGTCTTGCGCGTGACGGAATAAGCCATCGTGCCATAGAGGCCGATGCACGCGAGCGAAAGCGCCACTAACCCAAAAAACGTGGAGAGTCGCGCGAAGAGATGCTCTTGTGTGAGCGCGGCTGAAGTTTGTTCGATCTGCGTTTTCACGTTCATCAATGGGAGATCCGGCTCGATTTGGTGAATCGCATCTCGAACCTCGGAGAGCAAAGCGGCGGGATCGCCCGCTGAACGGACTTCGAAGTACATTGCGTTCAGGCGTTCGGGGGCCTGAGTGTACGGAATAAAAGCTTTTGGCCTCGGCTTATCGTGCAAATCGGTGAGTTCGAGATCCTTGATGACGCCCACAATTTCGAAGCGAAGCGTATGGTTGGATTCCCTCCCAAGAGTGAAATAGTGCCCCATCGGATTTTCATCACCGAAAAAGGTCTTAACAAATGTTTGATTCACAACGGCGGATTTTGGCGAATTCGTCGTATCGCTATTCAGGATATCGCGTCCCAGCACAACGGGAACTTGCATCGTGGCGAAAAAATCAGGGCCAACGGTCCCAAAGCGGACCATTTTTTCGTCCACTTTGAGGCTGGAACCTTCGATCTTGACGGTCGTGTTGCTCGACCAGCCAGTGAGAGGAGCAAATTCGTAAAGGGTGACCGCTTTCACGCCGGGCAACGCCTGAATCTGGTCGCGAACCTGAGTGAACAGATTCACGAGCCGCTCGCCGTGATAATCCTTGCGAGTGGGATCGAGGCCAAAAAGAAGCAGGTTATTTTGGTTGAAGCCGAGGTTCTTTTTTTGCATGTTCTGCAGCGTGCGAATGTAAAGTCCCGCGCCGATCATCAGCACGAGCGATGCGGCCACTTGTGCAACAACGAGAGATTTGCCGAGCCGATTCCCACCGCCGGAAATGTTGCTTGCCGCCTCGCGCATTGCCGAGGCGAGATCCACTTTTGCGGCGCTGAACGCAGGCGCGATGCCGAAGAGAATGCCGGTGAGAGCGGAAGCCACAACCGTGAAGAGCAAAATCTGTGGATCTGGGCGAACGTCGAGTGCAATCGGGTTAACGCCACTTGAAATTAGTGCGAGAAGCGCTTCCGTGCCCCAATTCGCCACCAGAAGGCCCAGCACTCCGCCAATGGCGGAAAGAAGGATGCTTTCCGTCAGAAGCTGCCGCACTACGCGCGATCGGGAAGCGCCCATAGCCAGCCGGACGCTGATCTCTTTCTTTCGTCCAGTGGCGCGCGCAAGCAGCAACGTGGCCAGATTTGCGCAGGCGATCAGAAGCACCAGGCCAACGGTCCACATCAGCACGGAAAGCGGTTTGTCGAAATCATCTCGCAAACCGCTGACGCCCTGGCTCGCGGCCAGGAGTTGGAAGTGTGGCACCAGATCAGGTTTCTCGGGCTTCCAGTCGGCCGTCAGCATGTTGTGGAAAATCGTGTCGAGCTCTGCCTCGGCTTGTGTGCGGGTTGTGGAAGGCTTCAGGCGTCCCATGATGTTCAGGCAAATCCAATCTTTGGCCGTAAACACGGAAGAGCCGTTGTAGGGCTCGGAACTCCAGGGCCGCAGATTCGTCTTATCATCGAACGCTATCCAGATATCCTGCGCGGTGCCCGGTTGTGCGCCATAGAATTCCGGCGGGGTAACGCCGACAATCGTGAAAGGAATTCCATTGAGCGCCACACCTTTGCCGACAATGGTTGGATCTCGAGCAAATTGGCGAGTCCAATATACATAACTGATCACGGCAACTCGCGCGGCGCCTGCTGGCTCGTCCGCGTCAGTGATGGCGCGGCCCAGCAGCGGCGTGACGCCCAGGCCGGAAAAGTAATTTCCCGTCACCATCATTCCGTTCGCCAGGGAAGGCTCGCCGTTGACGCTTACGGTGGTGTTCTGCGGCGTGAAGCCCAACGGAACGAAAGCGAACACGCTCGAGAGAGACTGATTGTGCGCGCGGAATTCTTCGAAAGCGGGATAGGAGAACGAAAACTTCGAGTCGTTGCCTGTCTGGCCGAAATGGCCAGGCCATTTGTTCGTGTCCCACGCCATCAGTACAAGCTGCTGCGGGTTCTTCACCGGGAGCGACTTCAGCATCACCGCGTCAATCAGGCTGAAGATGGCAGTATTGGCGCCGATGCCGAGCGCAAGCGTGAGGACGGCGATGGCCGCGAAGCCCGGGGATTTTGCGAGCATGCGAATGGCGTAACGCAGGTCCTGCAGGATTGTATTCAATGGGCCGCCCCTTATCTCAGATAGAGGCGCGCGGCGTTCAGAGCGCGCGTCTATCTCATTGATACGCAATCATGTGGCACAAAGTTCGCGGAGCGAAGCTCGGAGGGCGCGAACCGCTATTCGTAGCGCAGAGCAATAATCGGATCCACGCGCATGGCGCGTCGCGCGGGAATGTAGCAAGCGAAAAGCGCGACCGTAACGAGGATGGCCGCAACGCCTGCAAACGTGAGCGGATCGTTCGTGCTTACGGAAAAGAGCAAGCTTGAAAGAAAACGCGTGAGCGCTGCTGCCCCCGCAAGGCCAATGGCGACGCCGAAGAGCGCGATCCGCGCTCCTTGACCCAGGACGAGTCGCAGCACGTCTTGATTTTGCGCGCCGAGCGCCATGCGAATGCCGATTTCTTGCGTGCGCAGAGCGACGCTATAGGCCATCACGCCGTAAATTCCAATCGCAGCGAGAATCAAGGCGAGAGCGCTGAAAATTCCAAGCAGAACGAGCATGAGACGTCGCGTGGAGACGGAATCGTCAACCAGTTTCTGCATGGTCTCGATGCCGAAGACGGGTTGGTTCTTGTCAATCGAAGCGACGGCTGCCCGAATCGCTGAGGTGAGGCTCGCGGGATCAACGGCGGAGCGGACGACAAGGTACATGTCCCTCGCCACATCCTGGCGGAAGGGAACATACACCTCGAGCCTTGCGGGCTTGTCCAGGCCGTAGAGTTTCGTATCACCCACGATGCCGACAATGGTGATCCATTTGGTGTCATTCTTTGGGCGCCCCCACGTGAAACGCTTGCCGACGGGGTCGTCGTTGGGCCAGAAGCGACGAGCCATCGTAGCGTTTACGAGGCCGACCAAGGGTGCGTTCTCATTGTCTCCGTCAGTGAAAGACCTTCCTCGCAGCAACGGCACGCCAAGTGCGCTCGTGTAGGCGGGACTGATGATGTGGTAGTCAGGATGAGGCAATTCACCCGGACCGGGCGTGGGCAATCCGTCGATCGTGATATCAGTTCGGCTGTGATTGTCCGTGAGCGGGATCACGGTGCCAACTGCGGCCGATTCGACGCCCGGGATTTCCCGTGTGCGATCAATCACTTGCTGCCAGAAGTTGAGAACGGCTGGTGGCTTCGAATATTGCGCCGTGGACAAATCCATTTCCATTACGAGCGCGCGCGAAGGCTCAAAGCCGGGGCTTACTTGTAGCAGGCGGTACAAACTTTTCAGCATTAAGCCCGCGCCAACAAGAAGCACAAGCGCAAGGGCCGTCTCCGCAATGGCGAGCGCGCCGCGCAGGCGATGCTGTCCCGCCCCTGACGTCGAACTTCGTCCGCCCTCTTTGAGTGTCTTTTGCAAGTCCGGGCGCGTGGCTTGCAGCGCGGGAATAATTCCGAAGGCGAACGCGACGAGGACGACCATCGCGCCTGCAAACAAAAAGACGCTCGGGTCCATGCGAACGCCCAGCATTTGAAACGCATCGTCAGGCATCAGGTAGCCAAGGCCCGTGATTCCCCATGCGCCGAGAGCGAGGCCAAGAACGCCGCCCAAGGCGGCGAGCAAGAAACTCTCTGTCAGCATCTGGCGAACCACGCGTCCGCGCCCGGCACCGAATGCGAGGCGCACGGCAATTTCCCGGGCGCGCGCCGCGCCACGCACGAGGAAAAGATTCGCCACGTTGACGCACGCAATCAGCAGGACGAAGACGACCGCGCCAAACAGAATGAGAATTGCCAAACGCGTGTCGCCAGCAAACGCCTCGCGGATCGAAATGATATGCGCGCCAACTTTGATATTCGTTTTCGGGTATTGCTCGGCCAGACGGGAGGCAATCGTGTCCATTTCCACCGAAGCTTCGGAGAGGGGCACGCCGGGTGCCAGGCGGCCGATTACGTCCATATCGCCCCGATCGCCGCGATCCCTCATTTCGGCCACAAATGTGCCAATCGGTGCGATCACATCCACTTTATTGAGAAAGTGAAACGCGGGAGGAAGAACTCCAACAATCGTGAAGCTGCGTCCATCGAGCGCAATGGTGCGACCGAGAACCTGTGGATCGCCTCCCAAGTGTGATTGCCAGAGCTGATAGCTGAGCAGGAGGACGGCATCAGTTCCTTGCTTTTCTTCCGACGGAAGAAGATCGCGGCCGAGAATGGGCCGCACGCCAAGGAGCGAAAGAAAGTTCGGCGAAACGGCGTAGCCCGAAATATTTTCAGGCTGGACGACGCCAGAAAGATTGAAGCCGACGTTGTGAACCGCGGCAACTGCGGAGAAAGCGCGGCTTTGCTGGCGCCAATCCAGGAAATCCGGATACGAAACGGAAACGTCGCCCACATTATTGGATGTTTCATGCATCAGGACGAGTTGTGCCGCGTCTTTGAAAGGCAATGGGCGAAGCAGCACTGCGTTTACGACTGAAAATATTGCCGTGTTCGCGCCGATGCCGAGCGCGAGCGTCAGGATGGCGATGCTCGCGAACCCGGGCGCTTTGCGCAGCATTCGGATTGCAAATTTCAAATCCTGAATGAATGTGTTCACTACAGCCTCCACTTCGAGAGCAAATTACGCGCAATGCACACGGCTATTCGTAACGCAGCGCCACAATTGGATCCACCCGCATGGCTCGCCGCGCAGGGATGTAGCAGGCAGCGAGCGCGACAATCACCAGCAGGATTGCGACGCCCGCAAACGTGAGCGGATCGGTGGCGCTCACTCCATAGAGCAAACTGGACATCAGGCGCGTGAGTCCGAATGCGGCGGCAAGGCCAATCGCAACTCCAATCGCCGCCATCTTGAATCCTTCACCGAGAACGAGCAGCAGAACTTCTCTCCGTTGAGCGCCAAGAGCCATGCGAATGCCAATTTCATGCGCGCGCCGACCGGCGAGATAGGAAATGACGCCATAAATTCCGATGCTCGAAAGCAGCAGCGCTACGATGACGAAGCATCCGAGCAGAATCGCGGAAAACCTTTGCGTTGCTGTGGACTCCGCGATGAGTTCCTCCATCGTTTGAACGCCATAGACAACCTGCTGATTGTTCGCTTTTTGTATGGAATTGCGAATGGCATCGAAAACACCAGACGCAGGGCCATGGGTACGCACGACTGCTCGCATACCGAATGACGCGAGAGACATCGTGGAATCCGAAAGCTGCATGAACGGAAAATACAGCTGAGCGCGGAGCGGTTCCGTGTCGTCCGAGACGAGCCCCCACTGTTTCACGTGAGCGACCACGCCGATGATTTCGGCTTGTCTGGCTTGCTCAGGACCGCCCGCTTCGATAAACAATCTCTTTCCAACGGGATCTTCGTTCGGAAAGTATTTGTGCGCGAAGACTTCGTCCAGCACGACGACCGTTGCCGAATGCTCGTCATCTTGCGCCGTGAAGAATCGTCCGCTGCGAAGTGGAGTCTGCATAATTTTCAGATAATCGGGATCGACGACATATTCGAGGGTCCAGTTCATTTCGTTTCGCGTGGTCGGTTTTGGATGACCATCCAGCCAGAAAAGCCACTCATCGTCGCCGCTCAGCGGAAACGCTCCCCAGCTCATCGACGCAGATTGAACGCCTGGTGTGGAATCAAGCGTAGCGTTCACGTCGCGGAACGCAGCGCGAATTGCGGCCGGGCTCGCCTTCGTCATCGAGGGCGCAAGCGAAAAGCCGAAGGTTAGGACGTTATGGGGATTAAATCCGGCGTCCACATTCCACAGCCGCACGAGGCTGCGCAGCATGAGTCCCGCGCCGATAAGCAGGACCAGCGCCATAGCCATTTCCACAACTACAAACACACCGTGCGCGCGATGGCGCGCGCCGACAGCGCCGCGGCCGCCCTCCTTCAGCGTTTCCTGCAAATTCGTCCGAGACGCTCTCAACGCCGGCGCAAGACCAAAGACAATTCCCGCGAGCAAAGAAACTGCAGCGGTGAAAAACAAAACCCGGTTGTCGAGCCCAATTTCCGCCGCCCGTGGAAGGGTGGAGGGCAGCACGCCGAGCGCCGCATGAGTGGACCAATTTGCAAAAACCAAGCCCAGCCCTCCGCCAGCAACTGCAAGCAGAATGCTTTCGGTAAGAAGCTGGCGAATCATGCGGCCCTGACCAGCGCCAAGTGCTGCACGAATAGCGAACTCTCTTGCGCGGCCCGTGGAGCGCGCGAGCAGGAGATTGCCAACATTGACGCATGCAATCAGCAGTACGAAACCAACCGCGCCGAGCAGGACGAGCAAAATCGGTTGCACGCGGCCGACCATGCGCTGCTTGATGGGGATAACGGAAGCTCCGATGCCTTTGTCCACTTCGGGAAATGCCTTGGCGAGATTGCTTGTCACCTGAAGTATGTCTGCGCGCGCCTGCGTGACGGATACGCCGGGTTTGAGCCGCGCAATTCCGTGGAAACCAAGTCCCGCGCCGCGATCGAAGAGCAGGTTATTTCCCCACTGCACGACGGGAGCATAAACCTCGCTGGGGCTGAAGTTGTCGAGCATGAGATCGAAATTCGCC